>Ga0181571_10004250_pt1 | contig 10733 bp, 14 predicted proteins | sample 101ome_17_FD_132440 | JGI IMG/M metagenome (GOLD analysis project Ga0181571, IMG submission 132440) | Coastal salt marsh microbial communities from the Groves Creek Marsh, Skidaway Island, Georgia - 101407AT metaG (megahit assembly) | ecosystem: Environmental > Aquatic > Marine > Intertidal...
AGAGGGAATTCGATCTGGACCAGTACAACCAGGACTGGCAGGAGTTCCTGGATCTCTGTGAGCAACGCATACAGGAGATACACAAGCGTACCACCATGGTGTACAGCATCAGATAAGCAGAAAATCAGGATATCAAAATCATGATTTTACGTATGACTTTGCGGGTGGCAACAGGTATAATTACATGTAGCAATTGAATCAATGATTGCACGTTATAACAACTCAAGAAGGAAAATTACCATGTGGAATACACCATCTTACACAGAAATGAGATTTGGATTTGAAGTTACAATGTACATTGCTAACAAGTAATCTTGATTGAAGATCGGAAAGCTCACCTAGGTGAGCTTTTTTTATGGCCGATAAACCTACATATTACTGCATAAGTCCTTGATTATAAATAGTAAGGTACACAGCTCAACCCCAAAGGAGCAAAACTTTTATTCATAGGACAGGACTCGAATGGATCCAATAACAGCAATGGCTGTCGCGACATCTGCCATCAATGGCATCAAGAAAGGGATTGAGCTCGCCAAGGACACGTCAGAGATAGCACAGGAATTGGACAAGTTCTTCACCGCCAAGAACGTGGTAGAGGAAGAGGCCAAGAAAGAACAGTCAAAGACCAAGAAAAGCAAGAACCTCAACCAAGTGGCCATGGCCAACGTCATGAACAGGAAGAAACTGCGAGAGGCCGAGAAAAAACTCAAAGAGCAGTTGTACTGGTCAGGCCAGGCTGACCTCTGGGATGAGCTCCAGGCAGAGAGGATCAGGCTACGCAGGGCACAGCAAAAGGCCGATGAACAAGCCGCTTATAGAAAGAGAGTGATAATACAGAGGATCCGAGACGGTCTCATAATCTGTGGAATACTGGCAGTGACTGCTGTCATACTGGTCAACATCATTGACGTGATCATGACCAAGGAACTATAGCTCGCCGTTGAGCCTCCTGATGTCCACTATGGTGTTGTGGACGTGATCCAGCAACATCTCCAATTCATGTATTGAACCCTGGTCCCTGTATAGGCGTACCACCTGTGCCATCATGAGTCCGTTGAACTCACTGATGGATATGTCATGGTTCTGGCAGAAGTCTATGGTGATGCTGGCGAGGTCATCGGCCATGTCCTCAACGGCCTTCTGCTCCTCGTCGTCCTTGTCTTCATCTATCATAATGATACTTATGGAGATGTTGACCGGGTGTGATTATTTGTCTGCTTCTGTGGGTTTGATTGAACTCGCACCAAACACATTCACTGCCTGGTAGCACAGGAACTTCTTCCAACCCGGCACCGCAGGTTCGGCATCATCCATGGCATGCTTGAACACCAGGTCTGCCACTTTCTTGGCCTGGAATGCTGTATGGGTATCATTGTTATGGTAGCGGTAGTGCCTGATCTTGCTGTACAGCACGTCGTGTATCACCGCGGCCCTGGCCACGTCGAATGGAGCGATCAACCACCACATGAATCTTGGCACGGAGGCCATGTCAGTCTTGAGTCCCTTGGGTGCCGTGATCTTGCCACTGCGTTTGTCCACTTTCACTCCCACGTCTCTGAGTATTTCCAATTGGTTGTCGTCCAGGTAGTCGTCCTCGTATACCAATGCCGAGTCCAGTACCCAGGTCCTGGGTGGATGGAATTTGGCGTCCAATAGGCCGTTGAATTTGCTCATGCTTTGATCCCCCGATCGTGATGCTGTTGTTGATGTGTGTATTTATTTTAGATCAGGAGACTGCGTATGGTGGCGTAGTCGATGCGAGAGTCGTTGTGTCCCATGCGACCAAAGAACTCTTTGGTGTTGTGCAACAGCTCGTCTGCGATGATCTCACGGAACTGGCCATAGAAGTGTCGGAAGTTGTGTTCAACCATGGGTTCGCACTCCTGCTGTACACGTGTCTTTTCTTTGTCAGTCAGGGCACAATACCATTCCAACTGTGACACCACTGCGTTGATCCTGTCCTGTCCCTCGGGCATGGTGTCGTAGCTCTCGTCGATGATGCCATTGAAGGTCCTGAATCCATATGAACGCAGGTACTCCAGATTGCCGGGTGCGGCCAACAGCATGAAAGGTTGCTTGCTCACGATGGGTTTGAATATCTTTTCCGTGAGATGCAGTTTGGGTTGGTCGAACACCGTCTCCGTGACCACGTGCCAGAATGCGTCGTAGTCGGGCAGGTGCCCACTGTGATCTTTGATGGTCAGCGGAATGCTGGCACTGGCATCAGCGGATATGCGATCACCATCCACTGCCAGGTAGTCCTCGTGCATGCCATCCACTCCGTAGCTCACCAGACCCTGGTGCAACAGGTCTCGTGACCTCAGCAGTTCGACGAAGGTCCTGCGGTATGCCCGATCACCGGTTATGGTCCTGTTGAATGTGATGTAGTCCCGGCATGCCCTGACCACTGGTTTGTGATGGTTCATGGCATGGTATCCCCTGAACCAATCCAGTGCGGCGAAGCCATGGAAGAAGTAATACAGGTCCGTGGCCTGGTCAGACTTCTCGCTGGTGACCAGAAATGGTTTCCAGATCCTGGATGGTGCCTCCAGGAATCGGGTGAAGTAGTCATAGTACTTGTCCACCATGCCGGTCCATAATGGCTCCTGGTCGTAGAAGAACATGCTGTAGGCATAACGGCCGTCGGTCACGTTGAACACCTCACCTCCGTGGTACACGGATATGTCTGATGGGGTGATCTTTTCATTGGTGCTGGGCACTCCCCCGATGGGGTGACATACCCTGAAATCCGGAAAGAGATTGTCGTACAGGAAATGGTACATGTGTTCAATTTGGACCATGCGAGTATTTACATCTTTATTTGATTGCCGTATAATAATGATGATAAGTATTGGTACGATAATATTAGCATATAAAGGATACGAGTAATGGCTGACATAGGATTCATCGGTCTGGGCAAACTGGGCCTGGACTGTGCCGAGGCATTTGCCACCAAGCACAAGGTGTGCGGTTATGACGTGGTACCCAGGGAGAGCAACACGGTCACAGTGACCACCCCCGAGGATGCCATCAACAGGTCGGAATGGTTGTTCATCGCTGTACCCACTCCACACGCGGAAGGCTACGATGGATCAGTTCCATCCAGCCACCTTGAACCCCGGGACTTCGGGCACGAGTATGTGTTGGATGCCATTAACCGGGTGAACGAACACGCACGTGACAGCAAGAAGGTGGTGTTGATATCAACGGTGTTGCCCGGAACCACACGCAAAAATTTCATTGACAGGTTGGACAGCCGACACCAGTTCCTGTACAATCCCTATCTCATAGCCATGGGCACGGTCAAGTGGGACATGGTGAATCCTGAAATGGTGATGATCGGCACCGAGAACGGCGCACTCACGGGAGTGGCCAGTGAGCTGATCGAACTGTACAAGACCATCATGGAGAACAATCCAAGATACGAGGTAGGCACCTGGGAAGAGTGCGAGGCCATGAAGATATTCTACAACACGTTCATCTCAGCCAAGGTCGGGCTGGTGAACATGATACAGGACTTTGCCATGAAGATCGGACACATCAACGTGGATGTGGTCACCAACGCATTGGCCAAGTCGGAGATGCGTATCATGGGACCCAAGTACATGACGGCAGGCATGGGTGACGCAGGTGCGTGCCATCCCAGGGACAACATCGCTCTGCGTTGGCTGGCACAGGAATACGACATCGGATATGACCTGTTTGACACCATCATGTCCGGCAGGGAAATGCAGGCCAAGAACCTGGCACAACACCTGGTTGACACACATGTTGAACATGGCATGTCGGGACCCATCGTGATCCATGGCAAGGCATACAAGCCAGACGTGGAATACTGCATCGGTTCATACTCAACCCTAGTGGGACACTATGTCAAAGAACTGGGGCAACAAGTGGTTTACGTGGATCCACTGGCCGACGACAGCACGGACTGCGTGTCGGACGTGGAGGTGCCCGCGGTGATACTGATGGCACATGATCGACAGATCACATATGGCTACACTGGTGAGCAGTACCACCAGGTATTTTATTTCAACCCCAGACCTGGATCGGTCATAGTTGATCCCTGGAGGAAACTTGAACCCACCGAAGATTACAAAGTTATACACTACGGCAACACACGATAACTGGGCGGAGGGACATGTTGATCCCTCATGGCAGTTGGCACACAGAGATCTCAACTACACCAACCAGGCCTACAATGATGATGACACGGTGGCACGATGGAAGAGCCACGGGCTGGATTTCAAGCACTACACCGGTGACCTGATCAACCACAACGACTGTCCGGAATGGGCACATGACCTGTGCCGCGGCATAGGACTGGACAACGTGGGCATCAGCCTCTACAGGATGTGCCCGGGACGCATACTCCCAAGACACAGCGACACCTACAGGATGTACAGGAAGGTGCTGGGCATCAACCATACCAGGATATTCCGCATCGTGGTGTTCCTGGAAGATTGGCAAAGCGGACACGTACTGGAAGTCGACCAACAACTGGTGGCAGGATGGCATGCGGGTGATTGGATAGGCTGGAGATATGACACACCACACCTAGCGGCCAATCTAGGCACCACTGACAGATACACCATGCAGATAACGGGCACATATGAAGATACGAAGCAACAATGAATGGGAGAGACTGCGGGCAGTCATAGTGGGAACGGCGGCTGGTGCCAATTGGCCCACCAAGGATCGCGAGTTCCGTGACATGGAAGAGACCACACGCTGGAAGGAGACTCCGGTGCCCAGTGGTCCAGTGGAACAGCACATCATCGACGAGACCGAGCAGGAACTGCAGGACATGTGTGACACCCTCACCCGACACGGAGTGCAGGTGTACAGGCCCGATGCATTGGACTACCAGGCACGTGACGGCATGTATGGATACTGTCCCAGGGACAGACTGCTGGTGTTGGGAGATCAGATCATTGACTGCAACATGCGTTTCCCCTGTCGCAAGATGGAGATCGAGAGCTATGGATTCCTGGATGTGGACATCCAGACCATAGATGACGAGCAGGTGGTGTTTGACGCCGCCAACGTGCTCAGGATGGACAATGACCTGCTGTACCTGGTCAGCGACTCGGGCAATCGCCAGGGTGCCGAATGGCTCACACAGCAGTTTCCGTACATGAACGTACACATGCTGGACAACATATACCAGGGCGTGCATATCGATTCCACCATCACCGTGCTGAACGAGGGCACCGTGGTGCTGAATGGAGGCAGGATCAACAGCGAAAACATGCCCGAAGTGTTTGCAGGACATGACATCATCTGGGTCACGGAACAGGACATCGTGCCCATGGGATTCTATAAATATCCATATGCGTCACAATGGATGGCCATGAACATGCTGTCACTGGATCGACACACGGTCATGGTTGACCGCGACCAGGACAAGATTATTAGGAAATTGGAACAACGCAACTTCACCGTCATACCCAGCAAGCTCACACATGCCAGGACGCTGGGAGGTGGATTTCACTGTTGCACCTTAGATTTATGGAGAGAGGACTGACATGCTGGACCAACAGGAGATAGTTAAATTAGTAGAAGAACAGATCAGGACCAAGGTACAGTCCGAGATGGAGTCGCTGTTGCAGGACAAGTCCTGGACCGACGTGGTGGAATCACACCTGATGCGTTTCGCACAGGACAGGGTGGCGGCCAAGTTCGCCAATGCTGAATTCACTCCCAAGATACTGGACACCATCAATGATTCGGTCAAGCGACTGTTTGACAACGGACAGATAGATGACTTCATTGGATTGGTGGATGAGGCCAAGTTGAACCAGATGGTGGACGCCAAGGTGTCTCCGGTGATCGACAGATACATCGAGCAGAGGTTCAATGATCCCGAGTGGCTGGACAAGGTGCAGTCAGTCAGCAACCATGCCGCCATGGATCGCGTGGAGAGGAAACTCACGGGCATGGACATCGACGCCAAGTTGGAACAGTTGATAGAACAGAAGTTGGGCAACAAGATCAAGAGCATCGAGGACCATGCGTCCTCGCCACAGTTGACCATCCTGGATGACTGCGTGGTCAATGAGAACGAGCTGGTGACCAATTCACTACGGGTGGTTGAGTCAGCAGTGTTGCAGGACCTGGTGGTGCGTGGCACAGTCAACACAGACAATGCCAGTTGGAATGAATTGAAATCCGTCATCACTGATGAGGCAGTGGGCATCATCAAGAGAGACACTGTGAACCACATCAAGGAACGTGTGCTGGAATCGGCCAAGACCGACGGCATAGACTTCCATCATGTCAAGATAGATGGCAACACACTGGTGGACGGCAACAGGTTGGGCAACGGCATCATGCACAGCAGACTGGTCACGGTGGGAGAACTGGAAGAGCTGGAGGTGGAAGGACACACCAGGCTGAATGACACGCTGACGGTCAGCAAGGGCAAGATAGGCATCAACACCGACTCACCAGCAACGGCACTGGACCTCAGGGACGATGACGTCAGGATCACACTGGGCAAGAAGTCCAGGGACACGGCACAGATATCCACCAGGAACGCACTGGAGATCGCGACCGGCAACACAGCGATAGTGATAGAGCCCGACGGCAAGGTCAAGATCAATGAGCTCATGATAGGACGCAACAACATAGCATGGTCACGCCAGGTACCCAACCATGCGGGACAGAAGGGAGACATCGTGTTCAACATGGATCCGGGTGCTGACTCACCATTGGGTTGGCAATGCCTGGGATCATTCAGATGGAGAGTGATTGGGTGAAGTACTGCTGGATGGTACGCAAGGACTACGATCCCGGACAACACATAGGACATGAAAGGATGAAGACCGTGTGCGCCATATGGGGTTCATGGGAGAGCTGGAGGACCTGTGCCACGGACAACATCATAGTGGAAGACTTCGCGGACGCACGCAGGCTGTTGGATCGCGAGTTGCACACACGTACCAACATGTGGACACACGAGGAGAACTTTGATCTCCTGGGACGACCGGACACACTGAGCCTGCACAACATAACCATAGACAAGAGCCTGAGAGACAAGAACGACCTGGTGGCACTGGCACTGTCAGCGGCCAGGCATGAGATCGTGATGTGTGCGGGTTTTGACCTCACATTCGACGATGCAGAAACGGACAGGCTGGAACGCCATGAACAGAAGCGTTTCCTGAGCGCCGTGGCCAACATAGCCAAGGGATTTGACCAGACACAGTTCGTGTTCATTGACCTACCCAGCGAACCAGCGGAAAACTTCGAAGGACTTCCAAACGTCACACGTGACAGCATGGACAACGTGCTGGCACTGGTCGCCACACTCTGAACCCACTTGACACAATAATCGTGGTGTGTTATAATCACAGTTACGAACACTAATACAAAGGGGAAAACATGGCGACAGCAGAACAGAAAGAACAGTTGGTGGAACGACTCAAGTTCAAACCCATCACAGTGTCAGTGACCCTGTGGGGTTATGGTGGCGAGTATGCCACTGGCAAGCTCACAGAGGAACAATACAACTACTGGAAGGACAAGGAAGAATCCGATATAGTGATGCACTGTACCAATTGGGACGAGGACTCACCGGAAGAGAAGGCCATACCCGAAGAGGCCAAGTTCGTAGAGGATGCCAGTTGGTATGAAACCAAAGGACAACTGGACCACATGTCGGGCGTGGAGTTTGATGACCATTGCCACATCACCGTCAGCACAGACGACATAGTGCCAGCATCCGACAAAGCCGAGATATTCGATGAGCCATTGGGATATCATCTCGAGGACGATTTTGGTGTGCAGATAGACAACAGTGCGGAGAGTTATGCCAACGAGAAGGAAGACGTGGACTACTACTTCTGGATGTGTTCGGCAGAGAAGGGCACTTTCTTTCGGGGAGAGTTCTTGCTGAGAGAACCTTTCGACCCCAGCAAACTGAAGATAACTACATGTGACTTCGAGGGAGTGGACATAGTCACTGACGTGGAATACGATGGCGAACTGATCGAAGGATACGATGGATATGACACAACCGGCAAGGGATACTATGCCACAATCAACAAGGTAGAATGACAATGCAGAAAGTAGATCCAACCAAGATACAGATAACCGATTTCAGAAACATAGGACTGGAACAGCGTTTCGTGAAATACCAGTACAGCCGTGAGGACATGGATCCAGTATGGCAGGCCATCGACCAGGTCAGAGAGGACACGGACAATGCCTTTGACTACCGCAAGCACCTGGTGGGACACATCAGGCAGGAGTACCGATTGGCCGACACAGTGAAGAAATCGATCAATGCACTGATGGCACCACTGATAGAACAGTACAGCAGGTTCCATGCTCTACCCCAGACACTGACGCTGGGACAGGTATGGGTCAACCTACAGAACAAGCACGAGTTCAACCCTCCCCACACACATGATGGACTGTTGAGCTTCGTGATGTGGATGAAGATACCCTACACCTTCGCACAGGAGGACGAGGGCAACGAGGCCAAGAAGGCACTGAGTGGCAGGTTCGGATTCATAGTGCCAGAGAAGGATGAGTGCAAGACCGTGTACCTGGACAGCGACAGCAAGGAAGAGAACACCGTGGTGCTGTTTCCGGCCAAGCTCATGCACATGGTGCATCCTTACCATTCCACTGATGAGCAACGCATCACAGTGAGCGCCAACTACTACGACATGCATGTGTCGAGATACGCCAAGAACCCAGATCCAGAATGAGGCAACAACTGCTGGACTGGATGCAGTCTTTCGTGGAACAACCCAATCCCAACCTGGGCAACTGGACGCCATGTCCGTTCGCCCGTGCGGCCAGGATCAACAACCAGATAGACATACGTGAGGGCCAGGACGCCAGGACCGACCATGAACACATGGACCTGGAATCAAAGGAAGTGTGCATATTCTGGTATCCCCTGGGCACCTACACCGGCGAGGAGTTTGCCGTGATCACACAGGAGCTCAATGACCTACTGATGCCCAAGGACATAGTGGTGCTGGAGGACCACCCCGAACTGGTGGAAACGGTCAATGGGGTCAACATGAATTTTGGAGGAGCCATACTGCACATCATACAGCAGTTGAGCAAACTGAACCAGGCCAGTGATCGCCTGAAGTCCCGTGGTTACTATGACCACTGGAGCCAAGAGGAAATAGACGAGGTAGTGAGCTGGCGGTATAAGTAACAGCATGCTTGAAAATGATTTCCAGATTGAGTATGCCAGGATAGACCTCAGCCTCACCAACTACCGCGTGCTGGACAACTGCCGTCTATTGCAGATCCGGACGTGAAACAACTGCGTGCAATCTACGTCACATACTGCCGACACAAGCAATTCATTTCAGTGGAACCCATGTGGGATCTGGATTTCCTGTGGCCGCACAATGACGTGTTGGGCTACTATGACGGGGACTCACTGGTGGCATGGTCAGTGGTGACCAGATACAGTGACCGAGATGTCTATGCCGTGCAGTTCGCATGGGACTACGTGAATCCTGGACTCAAATTGGGATACCAGTCACTGAGATCCGAGTGTGCATACTACAAGGACCAGGGATACCATTACTACTACCTGGGCGAGGCACACAGGTACAAGGCAGACATACAGGGATTCGAGATACTGGGGGCACCATGACATTCAACAGCCATGCTGAGTTCCAGCAGTTGCGTGAGGTCGTGGTAGGACAGGGATACCCGCCTGACTACTTTGACTCGATCGATGACCAAGAAGTGCGTGAACACCTGCAGAAGATATTTGGTGAGATAGAGGAAGACTTCCAACACCTGATACGGACACTGGAAGATCTGGGAGTGCGATGCCATAGGCCCGGAATACCCAGCAAAGAAGAGTTCGAGCTAGATCCTTACATGACACCACCATTGACGCCCAGGGATAGGCAACAGGTGTTGAACGGTAAGATGGTTCGCATGAACACATGGGACACATGGCACAAACTATGGCAATGGTTACACACCAACTACCCCAATGACATCGTCGATGCATATACCCACACGACCAGTCCAGCCGTGGACGGTGCCAATGCCAGTTGCATATTCAAGATGGGCAGGGACATTTGGTTTGACCAAAGTGACTTCCTGACCACGGCACAGACACAATGGCTGAAGGACCACGTGCTGACGAGGCCGGAATACAGGTTCCATGAAATGGTCACAGATGGACACAGTGATTGCGTGTTCACGGTGTTGAAACCAGGAGTGATATTGACCAGTTTCTGGGACGCCGGTGTGGCATACGGCCAGGACTTTCCAAATTGGAAACTGCACAGGGTAGACAATCCCAGCCTGGATAGGTTCAATGATTTCAGGACAGAGCTACACCCTGGATTCAATTGGTGGGTACCGGGAGTCAACAATGCTCCCAAGTTCAAAAGATATGTGGATACCTATCTCGGAGAATGGGTCGGAGAGATGCATGAGTCAGTGTTTGATGTCAACTGCTTGATTGTCAATGAGGAGACAGTGATCTTTGGTTGTCACGACAAGCACGTGTTTGGCTACTGTGAGGACAATGGCATCAATCCAATATTGTGTGACATAAGGCACAGGTTCTTCTTTGACGGATCCGTACACTGCTGTACGCTGGATCTGGTCAGGGAGGGCGGCTGTGAAGATTATTTTAGTTAGGAGCACCAATGAACATATACACCATATACGCAGACCACGTGGAAGACATCGATGCACTGGAGTTCGTGGACAAAATGAAATTGTTCCTG
>Ga0181571_10004255_pt1 | contig 10724 bp, 7 predicted proteins | sample 101ome_17_FD_132440 | JGI IMG/M metagenome (GOLD analysis project Ga0181571, IMG submission 132440) | Coastal salt marsh microbial communities from the Groves Creek Marsh, Skidaway Island, Georgia - 101407AT metaG (megahit assembly) | ecosystem: Environmental > Aquatic > Marine > Intertidal zone...
GAACGCCTCCGAGGCAGGCGGGGACGGCGGCTCCATCCGCTTGCGTACTTTTTACGATCCGTCGCTGCGCATCCGTCGGGCGGACGGCAACCACGCAAGATTGCCGCTTCAGGTCGAGGTGGTAGACGATGGCCCCGGTTTGCCGCCCGAAATCGCGGGCGATGTATTCGAGCCTTTCGTCTCGGGGCGCGAGAACGGCACCGGCCTTGGCCTTGCGCTGGTGTCAAAACTCATTGGCGATATCGGAGGCTGGATATCTGTCGATTCTTCTCCGGGCAAAACGGTGTTCCGCATTTCCTTGCCCCTTGTGCCCCGCGAACTTCCCCACACTTCCGATAAAGGAGACAGCTGATGGACGGGACCGTCTTGGTCGCTGATGACGACCGCACCATTCGTACTGTGCTCACCCAAGCGCTGACCCGCGCTGGCTGCAAGGTACACGCCACCTCCTCCATGATGACCCTGATGCGCTGGGTCGAAGAGGGGAAAGGCGATCTGGTCATCTCGGATGTCGTCATGCCCGATGGCAACGGGCTTGAGCAGTTGCCAAAGATCGCCGAAGCGCGGCCAGGTCTGCCGGTGATCATCATCTCCGCACAAAACACGATCATGACCGCCATTCAGGCAGCCGAGGCCGATGCATATGACTACCTGCCCAAGCCGTTCGACCTCCCCGATCTAATGAAGCGTGCGGCCCGCGCGTTAGAGGTCAAGCGCCGTGCGCCAAGCCAGCGCGAAAGTATCCCTGATGACCGCTCGACAGACCTGCCGCTGGTCGGACGGACCCCAGCGATGCAGGCGCTCTACCGTGTCGTTGCGCGGGTGATGAACGCACCGTTGCCGGTTCTGATTACCGGCGAGAGCGGCACCGGAAAATCCCTCATCGCGCGCGCAATCCATGATTTCTCGGATCGTCGTAACGCGCCTTTCGTTGTGGTCAGCGCCTCTGATCTCCAAGGCATGGATGGCCCGGCCAGCGTTCTTGCGCGTGCTCGCAGCGGGTCGATCCTGTTTGATGAAGTGGGCGATCTCGATGACGCGACCCAAGGCCGGATCGTCCGTATGTTGGACGTGCTTGATGATACCTCTCCGCGGATTATGGCCACCAGTCAGGATGACCTGACCACCCGTATTCAAAATGGCACCTTCCGCGAAGATCTCTACTACCGTTTGAGCGGCGTAACCCTCGCTATTCCTGCCTTGCGTGAGCGGGTCGATGACATTCCGCTCCTCGCTGAACACTTCCTGTTGAAGGCCGAGAAAGATGGATTCCCGTTGCGCCGTCTAGGGCGGGAGGCCGTCGATCTGACCCGCGCCTACAGCTGGCCGGGTAACGTCCGGCAACTGGAAAACGCCACGCGCAGGCTCGTTGTGACCGCCGCGGAAGAAGAGATCACCCGCGCCGAAATGGAACTGATGCTTTCCAACCAGCCCGCAATGGAACCGCTGCGTGGGGAGAGCGAGGGCGACCGTCTGTCTGCCTCCGTTGGGCGGCACCTCCGCCGATATTTCGATCTGCACGGCGGCGCATTACCTCCACCCGGTCTTTATCAGCGCATCTTGCGCGAAGTTGAGGGCCCGCTGCTCGAAATTGCATTGGATGCAACCGGCGGAAATCAGGCTAAATGCGCTGATCTTCTCGGGATTAACCGGAATACATTGCGAAAGAAGATCACCGACCTCGATATTGAGGTGACACGCCGCCGCAAATTGATGTAAAACCGCAACACAATGTGTCCATCATGCCGCAACCATGAGTCGCGGTGATGAAAAAGCGGGATTCACCCGCGGAACAGGCGGATTGTTGTTACGAGCGGGAACTGGTCTGAGTTTATCTCGTGTCGCACATTTGCGGCGGCGTAAAGGTGTTCAAAACGCCTTGACACTGAGCTTGGTGGTGCTCGGTCCCGTCCTCGCAGGGCTGACATTTATCGTGCTCGGGCCGCTTGACCAAGGCGCCAGTGCGCTGGGGCTGAGGCTGACGCTCCTTGCGGATTTGGTCTACGTCTTGCTGATCGCAGCGCTGGTCATGCAGCGGGTTGCGCGCATGATTGCCGCCCGCCGCGCCAAATCTGCTGGCTCGCGGCTGCACCTGCGCCTGACAGGTGTTTTCGCGCTATTGGCGCTGATCCCAACTATCCTCGTCGCTGTCTTCGCCACTCTTTCCATCAATATTGGTCTGGAAGGCTGGTTTTCCGATCGCGTGCGCAATGTGCTCGCGACCTCCCTTCGCGCTGCACAGGCCTATGAGGAAGAGCACCGCAGCGAATTGCAGCGCGATGGTCTTGCCCTTGCTGCCTATCTGAACACCGAGCGGCAGGCGACCTTCTTCATGAGCGACGGCGAGGTACGGCAAGCGCTCGGAAGGGTGCAGGCGCAAATCGAACGCGGTTTAAGCGAAGTTTTTGTCTTGGATGGCGCAGGCGAGATTACCGCCCGCGGCACGCGCTCATATCTTTTTGACTACGAACCCGTCACGACCGCCGAGATCGACACTGCCCTGCGCGAAGGCATTCTCATTATCGAGGATTGGGAAAATAACGAGTTCCGCGCCCTGATCCCGCTGGAAACCTTCGTGGATCGCTTCCTCTTCGTTAGCCGTGAGGTTGATGGCGAGATTCTCTCGCTTCTGGACGATACCCGCGAAACAGTTGGCCTCTACGAGCAGCTTGAAGCGGATCGCGGGCGGCTCCTCTTCGAGTTTGGCCTCTTGTACCTTGGCTTTGCCGCGATCCTCATTCTCGCCGCCATTTGGCTTGGGCTGTGGTTTGCCGAGCGTCTCTCGCGCCCCGTTGGGCGCCTTGTCACGGCTTCGCAGCAGGTCGGCGCAGGGGATCTCAACGTCCGCGTGATCGAAGACGACGGCGATGACGAGATTTCGCTTCTTGGCAAAAACTTCAATGATATGACGGCCCAATTGCGGGAGCAGCGCGACCGTCTCGTCGAAAACAGCCGCCAGATCGAACGGCGCGGGCGCTTGTTCGACTCTGTTCTCAGTTCCATCACCTCGGGCGTGGTTGGGCTTGATGCATCCGGTGATATTGCTTTCGTCAACAAGAGCGCCACGCGTCTGCTTGATATCGCTAAAGATGATCATGGCACACACGCGCTTTCTGTTGCCGTTCCTGAATTCGGCCCGCTCTTTGACCGTCTCCGCGCCGAAGGGCGCGAAGTGGTGCAAGATCAAATCAATTTGGTCCGCAACGGTCAGCAGGAGTCGCTTCTGGTCCGGCTATCGACGCGGCGCGGGGACGACGCCAAACTGGAAGGCTATGTCGTCGCCTTTGACGACATCACCAACCTTGTGTCAGCACAGCGCTTGGCTGCTTGGGGCGATGTCGCGCGCAGGATTGCGCATGAGATCAAGAACCCGCTCACCCCGATCCAGCTTTCAGCCGAGCGCATCAAGCGCAAGTTCACGCCCTCGCTTGGCGATGATGGCGCTGATCTAGCTCAAATGACCGATGTTATTGTAAGGCAAACCAATGACTTGCGGCGCATTGTTGATGAGTTTTCCAGGTTTGCGCGGATGCCGGAACCCGATCGTATCCGCAATAATCTACGCGCGGTTCTCGCCGATGTTCTCTCGCTACAGGAGGCAGGGCAACCCGACGTTGCCTTTACTGTCGTGCTGCCTGATGCAGAAATAGAGGCGGATATCGATGCGACGATGATCACCCAGGCCTTCACAAATCTGTTGAAGAATGCCGGTGAAGCTATTGAAACAAGGGTGGAAAAGTCTGTTGCTCTTCCTGTAGATCCGCAAATCCGTGTTTCCCTGACGGTCGATGGCGCCACGGCACGGATCGAGATCGAAGATAACGGAATTGGTTTGCCGGAGGACCGTGCAAAGCTGTTCGAGCCTTATGTGACCACCCGCGACAAGGGAACCGGCCTCGGCTTGCCAATCGTGAAGAAGATCATCGAGGAACACGGCGGAACTCTGGTTCTGGAAACCGCCGAAGCCTTCGATGGAACCGGCCACGCAGGCGCGCGGGTCGTTGTGATTTTGCCAGTACTCGAAGCCGCAGCCAATAGCGGCACGGGCAGTGAAGAAAAAGGATGAGGATGATATGGGCGATATTCTGATTACTGATGACGAACGTGATATTCGCGAACTGATCTCGGACATTCTCAAGGATGAGGGCTACACAACACGCCTTGCGGGCACGTCCGATGAATGCATGGTAGAGATTGAAAAGAACAAGCCTGCTTTGATGATCCTCGACATCTGGCTCAAGGACAGTGGGATGGATGGCATCGACATCCTCAAAAGCGTCAAACGCGATCATCCCGAGGTGCCGGTGGTGATCATCTCAGGCCACGGCAATATCGAAATTGCAGTCGCAGCGATCAAGCAGGGCGCATACGATTTCATCGAAAAGCCCTTTAATATCGACCAGCTCCTCGTCGTCATCCGCCGCGCGATGGAAACTTCGCGCTTGCGGCGCGAAAACAAGGAATTGAAGCAAGCAGATAAGCCCGTCGCGCAGATGATCGGTGAGAGCGCTGCTTTCAAGGCCATGCGTATCCAGCTCGACAAAGTGACCAAGTCGAACGGCCGTGTGATGCTCTCTGGCGGGGCAGGGTCGGGCAAGGAGGTTGCGGCCCGCTATATCCATCAGAATTCCTCGCGCGCCTCTGCGCCCTTCGTGACGATCAATTGCGCCAGCATAGAACCGGAGCAGATGGAGGTCATTCTCTTCGGGCGCGAGGGCGAGGAAGGCGCCGTTGAGTTGGGCATGCTTGAGCAGGCGAATGGTGGAGTCGTCTACCTAGATGAAGTGGCGGATATGCCCCTCGGAACGCAGTCCAAAATTTTGCGCGTTCTTGTAGACCAGCGTTTCCAGCGGGTTGGCAGCAGTGACAAAATTCAGGTTGATATCCGCTTTGTTTCAAGCACGAACAAGGACTTAACCACCGAAATTCAATCGGGCCGCTTCCGCGAGGAACTGTTTCATCGGCTGAATGTGGTGCCCATTTCGGTGCCTTCACTTGAAGAACGCAGAGAGGACATCCCGCTTCTCTCGGAGCATTTCATAAAGGAGCTATCAGAGACTCAAGGGTTCCCCATCCGCGAACTGGCTGATGATGCCCGCGCCCTTTTGCAGACGATGCACTGGCCCGGCAACGTGCGCCAATTGAAGAACCTTATGGAACGGGTGCTGATCCTCGGCGATGGCGAGTCTCCTATTTCGGCCCGTGAATTGCCGCAAAACGATCCTTCAGGCGATCAGGCTGAAGGCCCGATCGTTCTAGGTGGCGCACTGGCAACTTTGCCGTTGCGGGAGGCCCGAGAACTGTTCGAGCGGGAGTATCTGCTTACCCAGATCAATCGGTTCGGCGGCAATATCAGCCGTACCGCCGCATTCGTTGGAATGGAGCGCTCCGCCTTGCACCGCAAACTGAAGTCGCTTGGCGTCGTCACCTCCAACAAATCCGGCGCGCGCGTGGCCCACGTCGATAGTAACGACAACTAAAATGCGCATTGGAATTGACCCAACAACAGCCATCTGCCATGACTTTTGCTCTGACAGACGGGGTCTTGGATCATGAAGGTCATCATCTGCGGCGCAGGGCAGGTCGGTTGGCAAATCGCGCGTCACCTTGCCGGTGAGCGCAACGACGTCACCGTGGTAGACAACAATCCCGAATTGGTGCGCCGCGCATCCGAGACTTTGGATGTGAACGGCATCGTAGGTCATGCCAGCTACCCCAATGTGCTCGACCGCGCCGGCGCCCGCGATGCGGATATGATCATCGCCGCCACCCATTCCGACGAAGTGAATATGGTGACCTGTCAGGTCGCACATTCGGTGTTTTCGATCCAGCGCAAGATCGCCCGCCTGCGGGCGCAGGGCTATCTGGACGCGATCTATTCCGATCTGTACCGCCGTGATCACATGCCGATTGACGTGGTAATCTCTCCTGAGAAAGAGGTCGCCGAAGCCGCTTTGCAGCGCCTCGCAGCACCTGCGGCGTTCGATACGGAGAACTTCTTCGATGGCAAGGGCCAGCTTATCGGCATCACCATTGATGAAACCTGCCCCGTCATCAACACACCGCTGCGCCAGTTGACCGATCTCTTCTCGACGCTGAAAGCAATCGTCGTCGGAATCCGCCGCGATGGTACGCTCTTCGCGCCCGAGGCGGGCGATCAGATATTTGCCGGTGATAGCTGTTATGTCTTTACCCACCGCGAAGACCTGAATCGCACTCTGGAAATTTTTGGCAAACGTCAGGCCAAGCAAGAGCGGGTGGTAATCATCGGTGGTGGCAATGTGGGCCTCGCCGTTGCCAAGCGCCTTGAGCGCCGCGCCGACCGCGTGCGCGTAAAGATGGTCGAACGTGACCGCGCACAAGCCGAACGCGCCGCCGACGCGCTTGAGCGGACAATCGTGCTCCACGGCGATGGTCTGGATGCCGCCCTTCTGGACGAAGCGAACGTCTCATCCGCAGACGCGGTTCTTGCGGTTACGGATGACGATAAGACCAACATGCTGGCGTCGGTGCGGGCGAAGTCGCAAGGCTGCCTGATGGCGATCTGTCTCACGAACGATCCCACTCTGGTGCCGTTAATGGGCCCGCTGGATATCGACGCTTACATCAACCCGCGCGCCACCACCGTCAGCTCCATCCTCCGCCACATCCGTCATGGGCGCGTTCGTGGTGTTTATTCCATCGGTGATGCCGAGGCTGAAATGATCGAAGCGCAAGTTCTCGGCACCAGCCCCATCGCGGGGCAAAAACTGCGCGATATCGCCTTTCCCGAAGGCGTGCTCTTGGGTGGTGTGCTGAAGGACGGACTGGTTGTGAAGCCAACCGGCTCTCTGCGCATCGACGAAGGCGACTCCATCGCCATCTTCGCAATGGCAAGTGATGTCCCCGAGGTTGAGCGGCTCCTGCAAGTGTCGATTGACTACTTCTAATGTTCGCGCGGATTGCAGAGCTTCCATTCCTCGTCGTGTTGATCGGCATCGGCGGTCTGGCGATGTTCGTTCCCGCGGCTCATGGCGCTGCGATCGGTGACATGGAAACAAGCCGGGTGTTCTTTTACTCCGGCCTCTTGGTGGTCATCTTCACAGGGCTTCTCGTCATCAGCACCTTAAACTACCGCCCCGCGCGGGAGGCGCCGTCTTTGCTCGTCGGGCTTCTAGCGGCCTTCGTGGTATTGCCCGCTGTCTTGGCTGTGCCAGTGAACGAGGTGGTGCAATACGCCTCCTTCCTTGATGCGTGGTTCGAAATGGTGTCCGCTCTGACGACAACAGGCGCAACGGTCTTCGATGCCTATTGGCTCTTGCCCTCAACGATCCACCTCTGGCGTGGCATTGTCGCATGGCTGGGCGGTTTACTGTTCTGGATCTGCGCGCTGGCGATTTTTGCACCAATGTCGATCGGTGGGTTCGAAATTCGTGACCGGTTTTCCGAGATGTCCGATTGGTCGGAAATTGGTGGCGTCCAGCGCGTCGCGCCGGCCGACCGCTTGCGCCGGATCAGTGTCGCTCTCGCACCGCTCTATGCAACGTTAACGGTCGTGCTCTGGATCGCGCTTCTAATAGCCGGTGAGGCCCCAACAGCCGGACTGGTACATGCGATGTCGACCTTATCCACCTCTGGTATTTCTGCCGTTGGCGGGTTTTACCGCGCGGAATCAGGGCTGGTAGGCGAAGTTCTGGTCTTTGCTTTTTTTGTCTTCGGCTTATCGCGCCTGACTTACAGCCGTGGCCTTATCGGGGAGGAACGCATCCCCTTTTGGCGTGATTCCGAATTGCGGCTCGGGCTTTCTCTTGCAGGGTTCGTCTCGGTCGCTCTTTTTGCGCGGCATTTCCTTGGCGCTTACGATGCCGAGGCATCCGGAGAGGCCACGAATATTTTTCTCGCGTTCTGGGGTGGGTTGTTCACCGTCACCTCGTTTCTGACGACGACCGGCTTCGAATCTGCCCATTGGCTCGGCGCGACCGATTGGTCCGGCCTCTCGACGCCGGGGTTACTTCTTGTCGGCTTGTCCCTCATCGGCGGCGGTATCGCGACCACGGCAGGCGGGGTCAAACTCCTCCGGGTTTACGCTTTGATGAAACATGGCCAGCGTGAGTTGGAGCGCCTCGTCCATCCCCATTCCATCGGTGGCGCGGGGCAGACCGCACGCCGTATTCGCCGCGAGGGTGCATATGTCGCGTGGATCTTCTTCATGCTGTTTGCCTTTTCCATTGCCGCCACCATCGTGCTGCTCTCGCTCTTCGGTGTCCAATTCGAGACAGGCATGGTGCTCACCGTCGCTGTACTATCCAATACAGGCCCATTGGCAGAGATCGCAGGCGAAGCGCCGATTGCATTCTCTGGCTTGCCCGATCCCGCATTGGTTGTGCTTTCCTTGGCAATGATCTTGGGGCGTCTCGAAGCACTTGCCATTATTGCGATGCTGAATCCGGAATTCTGGCGTCGCTGATCGGTTGAATTTTGCTCTGGAAACTCCGCCATAGCTTCTACATACTTACACCACGAGGGCGACCGGTCCACGACGACAAGAATAAAGGGATAATCGATGGCTGCCGATAAACAAAACCTTCAGGATGCGTTCTTGAATCACGTCCGGAAGATAAAAGTTCCAGTCACAGTTTTCTTGATCAATGGCGTGAAATTGCAAGGCGTCATCACTTGGTTTGACAGCTTTTGCGTGTTGTTGCGCCGCGATGGGCAGTCGCAATTGGTCTACAAAAGCGCGATTTCCACGATCATGCCGGCACAGCCAATCAATCTCTATGATGGGGAAGAGTAACCGGAATGGAGCATGATAGGCCCGTCACACGGGCCTGGGTTCTGCATCCCGAGCTGAAGAACGATAGGTCGCGGCGTGATAGCGGGCCTGCGCTCGAAGAAGCCGTGGCGCTTGCTGCCGCTTTGCCCGATCTCGATGTCGTCGGGGCGACCGTCGTGCCCTTGCCAAAGGCGCAGCCCGGCATGTTGTTTGGCTCCGGCAAAGTCGAGGAGCTTGCAACGCTACTCAGCGATAATGAGGTGGAGCTGGTGTTGATTGACGGTCCGGTGACGCCCGTCCAGCAGCGCAATCTCGAAAAGGCGTGGAAGGTCAAAATTCTTGACCGCACAGGCCTTATCCTCGAAATATTCAGCGACCGCGCACGGACCCGCGAGGGCGTGCTTCAGGTCGAAATGGCAGCGCTCAGCTATCAGCGCACGCGCCTCGTCAGGGCATGGACCCACCTCGAACGTCAGCGCGGCGGCCTTGGCTTCGTCGGTGGTCCCGGCGAAACCCAGATCGAGGCCGACAGGCGCGCCATTGATGAACAACTCGTCAGGCTCCGCCGCCAGCTCGACCGCGTCGTCAAAACCCGCGAACTACACCGCAAATCCCGCGCCAAGGTGCCTTTCCCGATTGTCGCGCTGGTCGGCTACACCAACGCCGGAAAGTCCACGCTTTTCAATCGTATGACGGGTGCCGATGTGATGGCGAAAGATATGCTCTTCGCGACATTGGACCCAACTATGCGACGCGTGGAAATGCCAGATGGCAGCGAGGTCATCCTATCGGATACCGTGGGCTTTATCTCCGATCTCCCCACGGAGCTTGTCGCCGCTTTCCGCGCTACATTGGAAGAGGTGCTCGAGGCCGATCTCATTCTGCACGTCCGCGATATCAGTCACGAACAATCCGGTGAGCAATCCGAGGACGTGCTCGCCATCCTTGGCAGCCTCGGCGTAACAAACGAAACGCCGCAGTTGGAGATTTGGAACAAGGTCGACCTGTTGTCAGACGAAGAGCGCGCCGCCACCCGCGAGGTTGCCGCGCGCCGCGATGACATACTCGCGCTGTCAGCGTGGACGGGCGAAGGCATCGACGACCTCGTTGCCACGATTGCCGAGCGTCTCAAACCCGCGCGTAGCGAGGCCGAGTTCACACTCGGCTTCAACGAGGGCCGCAAGCGCGCTTGGCTTTACGATCAAGGCGTCGTGCAAAGCGAAAAGATGACCGATGAAGGCTACCGCTTGAACGTGCTCTGGAGCGGCGTACAGGCAACCCGCTTTTCGCGTCTCTAGCGGGCGCTACTTTCCGGCGTGAGGACAGAAATCCCCACCGCCGCCGCCCGCGCCAAAGAGGGATCAAGCGCCATCGGCACATATTCACCCCGCCGCCAAAGCTGACCCAGATCGTCATAATGGCGGCTCAGTGGGTGCCCCGATTGTCCTGTAGAGATCACGAAGACAGAGCTATCAGGGTCCGCCAGATCATAAACACCGCGATAGGCCGCCGCATGCACATTCTGATACGGGTCCGGCCCTTCACCGGCAGTTTTGCCGCGCATCAGGGTGTTGTCGCCGCCCGATGTCGATTGCCGGATATTCACGAACCAGTTCAGGAGCGGCGCTTCGCCCAGTACAGGGTGATCATGTGTCGCCTCATGCGCATCTCCCCAGCGCAGGGATTCCAGCGTGGTGCCGTAGCGTTCGTCCAGCCAGATGATCGCCTCATCCAGCGCAATCCGCGCCAGATCGGTACAGCTTTCCTCCGGCGCTGACTGGAGCACATCACACCAGCGCGCTGCGCCATCGGTATCGCGGAACACCCGTTCGATAAACAGCGGCTCGACATGCGTAAACTCATCCGCCAACGGGCCTAGCTCGTCGCGGATCAAGCGATCCTGCAAATGCCGCATCCACGTCGCGTATATCAGCGGCTCCGGAAGGTGTTCGTTCATTTCGCCATTCCA
>Ga0181571_10004256_pt1 | contig 10724 bp, 3 predicted proteins | sample 101ome_17_FD_132440 | JGI IMG/M metagenome (GOLD analysis project Ga0181571, IMG submission 132440) | Coastal salt marsh microbial communities from the Groves Creek Marsh, Skidaway Island, Georgia - 101407AT metaG (megahit assembly) | ecosystem: Environmental > Aquatic > Marine > Intertidal zone...
CACGTCCGCGGCCCTGAGCGGGACCCCTCCCGCGCCGCGAACGGTGATCACCTCGCCCTCGCGCGTCGCGTCGCACCCCATCTTCGCGAGCTCGCGCACGTGCGAGAACCGATTCTCGAACACCGTCTCCCGGATCGTCGACGTCCCGGCGGCGACCGCGGCGAGGACGCAGAACTGCGGCTGCATGTCCGTCGGCGGGCCGGGGTGCGGCGCCGTGGCGACGTCGAACGCCGCGAGCGGCGCGCCGCCCCGGGGCGGCGTCAGCGTGAGCGCGGCGCGCGTCGCGCCCCCCCCCGCGCCGCCGCCGCCGCCGCCGAAGATGTTCTCGAGATGGCCGCCGCGCCCCCCCGGGTCCTCTCGATGCTCGGCGACGGCGATCTCGCACCCCGCCGCGCGGAGCACGTCGAGCGTGGCCGCGACGTGCTCGGGGACGACGGGCGCGAGGGTCACGGTCGAGCGCGTGCACGCCGCGGCGACCAGGAGCGTCCCCGCCTCGATTCGGTCCGGGATGGCGTCGTGTCGGCACCCGCGCAGCGACGCGACGCCCTCGACGCGAATCTCGGACGTCCCCGCGCCCGCGATCTTCGCGCCCGCGGCGACGAGCATCGCGCACAGGTCCACCACCTCCGGCTCAGCCGCGGCGTTCGCCACGATCGTCTCCCCGTCCGCCAGCGCCGCGGCGATGACGGTGTTGAGCGTGGCGCCGACGCTCGGGTACCGCGCGCGGAAGGCGCCGGCGCCGCGGAGCCGGGGTCGGTTCGCGTCGCCGCGTTCGCCTCCTCCGCGTTTTTTGTCGCCGCCGCCCTCGCCCCGGCTCGTCGCCCTGGCGATCACGACGCCGTCCGGGGTGACCTCGACGTCCGCGCCCAGGGCCTCGAACGCGGCGAGGTGGAGGTCCACCGGGCGGGCGCCGATGGCGCATCCCCCCGGGAGGGGCATGCGCACGCTTCCGAGGCGGCCGAGGATGGGCCCCGCGGCGAAGAAGCTCGCGCGGAGTTTCCGCACCGCGTCCGGATCGGGGGCGTCCGAGGTGAGCTCGGAGGCGTCCACGAGCACCGTGCCCGGGCCGCGCGCGTCCAGGTGCACGACCGCGCCGACGGAGCGCAGGACGTCGATCATGGAGAGGACGTCGCGGAGGTAAGGCACGCCGCGGAGGAGGACGGGCTCGCGGCACGCGAGGGCGCCCGCGAGCAGGGCGAGGACCGCGTTCTTCGCGCCGCCGACGCGCGCGAGGCCGGAGAGGCGAGCGCCGCCCTCCACCTCGAGGTACCCCCCGCCCTCGGCGCCGAACGCGTCGCCGCGAGCGTCCGCTCGCGGGGGAACCGCCCGGACGACCGCGCGGGCGGCGCGCGGGCGGGTCCCCGAGCGCCGCGCGCCGACCCGATCGCGAACCGAGTCGGCGCGCGCGACGACGACGAGCGACCGAGCCCCCCGGGACCCGCGCGCGGACGCTCGCGGCGACGGCGTCCGCGCGCGCCGCGAGCGTCCGCGCGCGCCGCGGTCGACGAACGCGCGAGGCGCGGACGCCGGCGCCGCGAGCGTCGACGCCATCGCGCGCGCGAGACCCGCGCGCGGGCGGAGTGCGCGGCGCGACCGCGAGCGGGCGGGTAGTGACGATGAGTCCAGCTGGGCGCGCGCAAACTGCGCGGGACCCGGTGAAAGTCTCATCAGTCCGAGTAGAGCGCGAAAGGCAGCGCCAATCGCTCGTCCGTTTCTCCCTCGACGCGTGCGACCGGACGAATCCCGTGGAATCGCGACAACGCCCGAGGGGGAAAATCGGAGGAAGCCACGGTGGAGGGCGGTGGAAATATCAATTCCTGGGTTTTCACCCGTCGATCGCGTCCGATGAAGGCGCGCGACGCCGTCATTGAAAGGCTCGGGATTCACCAACGCGGCAGTGGTGTTTACCACCCCAGGCGTTTGCCGCAACGCCATCGCCCAGGCGTTCAGTCTGGCGTTCACGACGGCGTTTCTTTCCCGCCCCAGCCGCCCGTCCGGAGCGCATTCCTCCGACGCGCGGCGAGTGCGAGACGCGCGACGCGCCGGCTCGGGTCGGAACGAGACCCCGGGTCGAGAGGTTCCTCCTCGGCGACGAACCGCGGCCGGGTCGCGTCGGAGACGCGCGCGGCGACGGGCGGCATGAAGCACGGAAATGCCGGCGAAGACGGGAGCCCCGCGATGGGCCCTATCCCGAAGCGCAGGAGGACCGCGGAGAAGTCGGTCCCTCGATCGGCGGCGGCGAAGCCGAAGAAGAAGGACGCGCCCGCGGGCGAGGACGACATCAACTCGCTCTTCTGGCTCGTCGAGGTGCGCGCTCGGACGTCGCGACGCCCGCTCTCTCCGCCCCGCCCGACGGCGGCAATTGGCCTCGTAGGGCTTGCCGCGCGAGTGTTTTTTTTCCGCCCGGAAGCGCGACGCGCGCGGGGGGGGCGTTGATCGCGCGAACCGCGCGGCGCGCTCATCGCGCGGTTCCCGGTTCGACGCGCGCTCGCGCGAAACCGGCGAACGCGGAAGCCTGCGAGACGCGACGCGTCGCCGCTCGTCCGCGCGCGGCGCGCCCCGCGCGCGTCGAAGATCCCCCCGCGTCGTTCTTCGGTTCTACACCAATGATTGGCGCCCGCGGGCAGGCGCGGTGGGCGAGGAATTGTCCCTCTCGCGCGGCGCGCGTCGCGGGCGATTCCCCGCCCCGAGCGCGCGCGATCTCGCCCGAAACCGCCGCCGGTCGAGGCCTCGCGCCCTCGATCGCGCCCCGCGCGAGACCCGGACCACCCGCCGTCGATACGCGCGCGCGAGACCCGCGTCGCGCCCTGATCTCGACCCCCCGATCCCCCGCCCCCCGTCGCGGGGCCGTGGCGGAGGCGACACGTAACGCCTAGCCTCGGCGTCTTGCCGCGCGCGATTTTTTTCCCCCTCGTCCAACTTTGCTCCGCGAGAGTTTTCCCTGACCTCGCCCCCTCGTCTTCCCCTCGATCCCTCGCCGCCCCCTCCCTCCACCGCGCGCAGGCCGCGTCCAAGGAGGACCTGAAGGATCTCGCGGGGTCCGAGAAGAAGGGCGCGGGCGCTAAGAAGCAGACCCCGGCGCAGGCGAAGGCGGCGGCGGCGCGCGCGGCGAAGGCGGCGGCGAAGGCGGCGGCCAAGTCCCCGAAAAAGCCGAGCGGCGGCTCCGTCGGCGCGGACGACGACGGCGCCGAGGCGAGCACGCCCGGCGGCAGCGTCGACGGCGCGAGCCCCTCGGGCGGGCGCACCCCCGGCGGTTCGGGGTCGCAGCGGCCGTTCAAGGGCGCGACGCAGCAGTGGACGCTCGACGAGGACAACCAGCTGCGGCGCCTGGTTGACGAGCACGGGCACAGAAAGTGGAGCTTCATCGCGAACAAGATGGAGGGGCGGCGCGGGAAGCAGTGCCGCGACAGGTGGCTGAACCACCTCAAGCCGGACATCCGCCGAGGGGAGTGGACCGCGGAGGAGGAGCGCATCCTGGTGGAGGGCCACCGTATGCTGGGCACGCGGTGGGCGGCGCTCGCGAAGCTCCTCCCGGGGCGCCCCGAGAACGCCATCAAGAACCACTGGCACGCGACGCTGAGGTGCAAGTGGGCGCAGAGGGGCGGGCGGATCTCCGAGCTGCAGGCGTACCAGCACAGCCTCAACCTCACGAACGGCGGAGGCGGTCCCATCACCGCGGCGCAGAAAGCCGCGGCGGCGAAGGCGGCGAGCCCGTTCCCCACCGCCGCGGCGGCGGCGAGCGCCGTCGCCGCCGCCGCCGCCGCCGCGGTGACCAAGGGGAAGGGCACCGTCGCCGCGCCGTTCGAGTTTGACGGCGCCGCCGCCGCCGCCGCCGTCGCCGCCGCCGCAGCGGCCGTGGTCAACGGGAAGAAGGACACGGTGTCCACGTCGGCGGTGTCGGAGGACGGGAGGCGCGCCATCTCGAGGGCGATGGAGAACATCGGCGCCGAGAGAGCCGCGCAGGCGATTTCCGCAGCGGCGGTGACAGCGGCGACGCACGCCAACGACGCCGCGCGCGCCGCGGGGGACGAAGACAAGACGGAGAGGGAGGAAGCCGCGCTCGCGGCGATGCTCGGGGGGATGGCCGAATCCGGCTCGAGCGCGGCGCAGCTCGCGGCGCTCGCGCAGCGCGTCGCGGCCGCGGCCAAGCCCCGACCCGCGTCTCCTCGCGCGGCGCTCGCGCTCGCCGCCGCCAACGAGAGGCGCGCGGCGGCGGCGGCGGCGGCGGACCTCGACGCGGTCACCGCCGCGCACAGGCTCGATGGAGAGCTCGCCGGCGTCGACTCCATCGACATCACCGAGGCGACGAACTCGCCGCTGGATCTCCACGGCGTGTTGGCGTCGGTGCGTCGGTGCGGTTCGGGGGGAAGCGAGCTGGCGTGCTTCACGTCGAGCGCCGACCGCGCGTCGCAGAGCGGCTTCCCCGCGCTGAGCGAATCCCTCGCGCAACACGGCGCGCTCGTCGAGGGGGCGCTGCGCCGGATCGCGAGCGGCATCCGAAGGAAGTGGAACATCGCCCGGCTCGCCATCGTCGTGCGCCTCGGCGCCATCGACGACGGCGAGCTCTCCATCGTCATCGCCGTCTCCGCGAACCGGTGGAGGGACGCGACGGAGGCGGCGCAGCACGCCGCGCTGGAGGTGAAGGACAAACTCATCGCGAGCATCGCGCCGCTGTGCCTCGGGAAGGAACCCAAAGCCGCCGCCGCGCTCGCGGCGGTGGCGGCGTCCGCGGGGACGACCACCGCCGATATCCTCGGGCAGACCATCGGCGACCTCGCCGTGGAGGCCATCGTCGAGGCGGTGACCAAGGGAGACCGGGATAAGATCCTCGCCGACGCGGCGGAGGAGGAGGCGAATAAAACGGACGGCGAGAAAAACGAAGCCGACGCGAAGCGGGAGGAGGAAGGCGCCGACGACCCCGGGGACGAGGAGGAGGAGGAGGAGGAGGAGGAGGAGGAGGAGGAGGAAGACGACGCCGAGGCGATGGACGCGGACTCCGCCGAGGAGGAGGAGGACACCGCCGCCCCCCCGCCGAGCGGCGACGCCGAGAAGGAAAAAGAAAAAGTCTCCTCGGGCGGCGACGCGAAGCTCGCGGAGGCTCGGGTCGGGGCCGAGCCGGAGCCGCGCGAGGCGAAGGCGGACCCGGACACCCCCGGCGCGTTCGACGCGGCGGAGCCGAAGAAGGCGCCCAGCGCCGAGCCCAGCGCCGAGGGCGCGTGAGGGAGGGACCCCGAAACGAGGGAAGAGGGACGAGTCGGGCGTTTCCCCGCGAGACGGCGACGCGACGCGAACACACGCGAGGACCGAGACCTGATGTGATGTACTACTTTTTTGTCGACGAACCCGAGCGCGCGCGGCGGACGTCTTCGCGACCCCGCCTCGAACCGAGCGTCGGGGTCGCGCTTCTTCGCCGCCCTCGCGCGCGGATCTCACTCTTCGTCATCCTTTGATCATCTGCGTCTCCACCTCCTCTCGGATCTCACTCGTTATCCTTTGATCATCTGCGTCTCCACCTCCTCCACCCACTTCTGCGCGCCCACGAGGGTTCGCATGGCGACGTCCAGCTCCGCGACGTTGAAGGCGTCGTCCGGTGCCCTCGGCGGCGGGATGCTCTTCGCCGTCTCCGGGAGCCTGAACGTCGGCGCCTGGATCCCCGCGACGCCCCGAAGGGTGAGGTTTCGACTCTCGCGGACGCAGATGTAGTACGTCTTCGTGAGCTCGACCCAGCACGCGAGCGCCTCGATCCGCGCTCGGTTGTTCGCGGGGTTCAGCGCCCCCGCGCGGCACTTCTCCTGGATCCCGCGAAGCATCGCTATTTTCTTCTCCAGCTCGACGGCGTTGAAGTTTTGGGCGTGGCGCGTGAGCCACAGCTCGATGCCCGTCGCCGCGTCGTACTGCGACGACGCGACGAAGCTCGGGGGCTCGTACTCCTTCCCGCTCCGAGCCGCCGCCGAGACATTCTCCGCGTACTCGCGCCGAATCAGCTCGAGGTTCGCGCGGAGCTCGTCCACGATCTGCTGCGGGGGGCGCTGGCGGAGCGGAACCACGGCGGGGCGCGCCGGGGGGGGGACGGGCGCGCCGGGGGGGGGCGCCGGCGCGCCGGGGGGCTGCTGCTGCTGCATCGCCATCTGCTGCCGCTGCTGCGCCTGCTGCATCGCCGCCATCTGCTGCTGCTGCTGCTGCGCGGCGGCGGCGGCGTCCTCCTGCGCCTTCTTGGCCTTGGGCGTGGCCTTCTTCTTCTGCTTGGCCTGCTGCGCGGCGGCGATTTGCGCGAGCGTCATCTCCTGCCCCCCGGGCGAGGGCTGCGGGGAAGGCACGGGCGCGCCGGGGGGCGCCGTCCCCGGGAGGGCCCCGGGGAATCCCTGCTGCTGCTGCTGCTGCTGCTGCGCCATCATCTGCGCCTGCATCTGCGCCGGGGTCAGGGCCTGGCCCTGCGCCGCCATGATCTGCGCCTGCATCCGCGCCTGCTCGTCGGGGTCCGCCATCGCGGCGGAAGACCCGAGCCTCAGGCCGCGCGGGGCGGTCTGGCCCGAGGCCCGAGGAAACTGTGAAGCTTCGTTCTCCCCAAGGGTCGGGGGAGAAAAGAGCGCGAGTGCAAAACTGGATATGGGTCCCAAACCGACCGCCGACGCTCTATGGCAGACTCTCCGGTTCGCGAACCGAGGGAACGCTCACAACACCCAACAAAACCTTTTTTGCGATCCCACGAAACACCCCGCATCTCGGTCGCGCGGGCACATCGAGCGCGCGCTCGACGACGCGCACGCACGCGAGCGGGTTTTTCCTCGCTCGACGCGCGCGTTCGCGACCACGCGCCGCCTCCGCCGCCTCGGCCTCGTCCCGCGTCCTCGCGGTTCGTCGCCCGGCGCGCGGACGATGGCGCCGCGTCGCGCCGACCGCCTCGGCGATGGGTGGTCGTCCCGGGCGTCCGCCGCGCTGGCGCTGGCGCTCGCGACGCTGTGCTTCGCGGCGCCGACCGCCGTCGCCGCGGGCGCGCCCCTCCCGCCGGACTGCACGGAGGTGGACGTGTTCGCCATCTTCCCGAAGCACGCGGACGGCGAGATCGTCCACGCGCGCTTCGACGTGCGCGCGCTGAACGCGTCCGCGCACCCCGGCGGGGGCCATCTCGGATTCGTCGAGGGCCGCTCCTCGCCCGAGTACGACACGCGCGTCTCCACGACGCTGTGCCTCCCCCGCGGGCAGGGGTACTTCATCCTCGCCTCCGGCAGCGCCACGCGCGGGAGCGCGTTCGGCCGCTTCACCGTCACCGTGACCAGCCGCGAGTACTACAACATGACCATGTTCAGCGCGGGCAGCGAGTGGACGCGCGGCGCGCGGTACGACTCCGCCGACCCCGCGCTCGACTTCACCTTCCTCGAGGACGAGGGCGTCGGCCCGCCCCTCTGGGACTCCCCGGACAACACCAAGACGTACCAGATCCACGGCCGCGCCCGGTTCGACACCTGGGACGCCCTCCCCGAGATCGTCGACCCCTCCTCTCCCGCGGCGGCGGCGTCGTCCATTTCCGCGGCGGATGACCTCTCCGACCCCTCCGCGACGCCCCCGAACGAATCGTGCGGCTCCCTGGTCGCGGTGATGATCGGGTGCACGAGCTACGGCAACGGCGCGAAGCCCACGGACATGGGCTGGGACATCAAGCGGCGCGGCGGCGGGCACGCGCTGGTGTCAGCGCGGGGCGACGCGTTCGCGTGGGGCGCCAACGTCGTGAGGGTCGCGTGCCTGCCCCCCGGCGCGTACGAATTCACGGCGAGGGACGAGGGCGGCCTCGCGCGCGGTTGGGGCCCCGGCGCCACCCTGAGCGTCCTGCAGCTGGAACAAACCCCCGGGGGGCAGTTCTTCCACGGGCACAGGCTGAGCCAGGAGGCGGAGATCGCCGATTGGTTCGACCGAGGCCACGAGGCGACGTTCGCGTTTGACGTCGACGCCGACCCGGGGGCGGGCGGCGAGCCCCCGGGGATGCCCGCGCTCGGGGGCGTCCGCGTCGACTCGTCTCAGTTCGAGCGACGCGCCGAGCGCGCGAGGAAAACGGCCAACGCGGCGCGAAGGGCGCTCCTCGCGGCGGAGACCGACCTCGGAGACGGACGAACCCTGGGCGCCTCCTCGCGAGCGGCGAGCGATCCGGCTTTGTTCGGCGCGCGCGCGGCGGCGCTCGTCGCGCTCGTCGCGCTCGTCGCCGCCGGCGCCTCTTCGCGCGCGGGCCGCGACGAGACGACCCTCGTCGTCCCTCGGCTCGGCGACGCGCCCTCCGCGGACCGCGCGCGTCTGCTCGAGCGCGCGCCGGCGTACGGCACCGTCGAGAAGCGCGCGGGTTCTCTTTCTTTCCCCGCGGCGGGGAGGCGGTTCTCTTCTTCCGCGACGATGACTCTGGCTCGCGCCGCGCTCGCGACGGCGGCGGTCGCTGGCGTCGCCTCGGCGAGCCTTTACTCGCGCTCCTCCTCGGGGTTCGCGGCGAACGCCGCGGCGCTCGGTTCGTTCGCGACGCGTCCCGACCCGTCGGCGGCTCTCGGGCTCGCGGGCGCCGGGACGTGCGGCGGCGGCGTGCAGGGGTGCGAGCTGTACTCTCCTCGCGACTGCCGCGGGCGCGTGTACTCGTACAAGCCCGGCGCGCTCGCGCACCTCCAGGGCGGCAAGTCCGCGGCGACCGTCTTGGCGCCCCTGGGCGCGCGCGTGACGAGCCCCGCCAAGTCGCTCGTCGCGGATAACCCGGGTCTGTGCGACGTGTACGAGTCCATCGACGGCGGGAACTTCGACTGGGCCAACCCCGAGGCGACGGCGGCGGCTCGCGTCGGGGAGGGGCGGAGGCGGCGAACCGCCGCGTCGTCCTCGTCCTCGTCTCTCTCCGCGCGGCTCGGCGGCGGCGCGAGCGGGTGCGAGACGGACGTCGGCGGCTTCGACGGCGCGACGCTGGACCAGTGCCGCGACGCGTGTAAGCGCGCCGCCGGGTGCGAGTCGTTCCACGCCTTCCACGTCACCGCCGCCGACGGCTCCTTCGCGACGGACGACTACTCGTGTCGCCTGTGCGGCCCCGGCGGCGAGGGCGCGTTCGTGCCCCCGCCCGGGAACGTCGAGACGGCGCGCGGGCCCGCCTGGTGTCTCACCAAGCACAACCTCACGATGCGCGTGGAGTCTTTGGAGGAGTGCGCGAACGCGTGCGACGCCACGGAGGGGTGCGACGCGTTCAACTACGGCGCGTTCGACGGCGACTGCCTGTTGCTCGAGCTCGGCGCGAGCGCCAAGCGCGGGATGCTGTGGCGCGCGTCCGGGATGAGCCCCACGGGCGTCGTCGGGTACGCGACGTACTACGCCATGACGGGCGCGGAGGTGAACGCGGCGCTGCGCGACGAGACGGGCGAGCTCATGGCGCCGGGCGCGGGGGACTCGAGTTGCGTCGGCAACCTCACGACGCCCGCGCCGCGCGAGAACCTCGCGCTGCACAAAAAAGTCGATCCCCCGCAGGCGTGGGCCGTCGTCGACGGGAAGCCGCACGGGGCGAGCTGGAAGAAGGACGGCTCGTGCCCGTTCGTCGTCAAGGGCACCGGCGCGAAGGGCCGCGTGGACGTGGACGTGGAGATTGACCTCCAGGGCGAGTTCACCGTCGGCCGCGTGCGCGTCGAAGCCGCGCCCGGCGACGTCGCGTCGGCGCTCGGGGAGGAGGCGGCGAGGGAGATTCACCGAAACGCCGCCGCGGCTCGGCTCGGGAAGGCCACCAGGACCGCCGCCGTCGTCGAGGCGTTGTCCGCGCACGGCGAGTGGCTCGAGTGCGGCGTCGTCGGACCGTTCGACGGCGCGAAGGGCGGCGCGCCGGAGACGTTCGAGGTGGATAAATGCGACGGCGTCGTCGCGTCGAGGGTTCGCGCGTCGGCGCGCGACGAGGCGGACCTCGTCATGCTCTGCGAGATCGAGGTGCTCGCCGCGAACCATCCCGCGCGGAAGAAGCGACCGGAGATTCCGGCGTACCTCGAGGACGTCCGCGTGCCCGTCCCGGCGGAGCACGAGGGGTCCGTCGAGGACGCGGTGAAGCCCTCGGTGCTCAAGGCGGAGCGAGAGCCCGCGGCGGAGACGCTCGTGCTTCACGCGGAGACCCAGGGCCGCGCGGACGAACCGCTCGCGGAGGAACTGTTCGAGGAGCTCGAGGAGCCGTTCGTGCAGCACGAGGGCGAGACCGCGGACGGCGTGCACCACCACGCGGGCGAGACCGTCGACGCCGCCGAGACCGCAGACGCGAAGCGCCACGAGGCGCGCGAAACGAACGAGCAGGAGCAGGAGCAGGAGCAGGAGCAGGAGCACGAGACGCGCGAGCAGGAGCAGGAGCGCGAGACACACGAGCACGAGCACGGGCACGAGACGCACGGGCACGGCATCGAGGACATCGTCATCGACGCCGAACACACCATAGAGGATGGCTTCGAGCAGGCGGGCGAGAGCGCGGAGGACGCCGGCGACGCCATCGCCGACGCCGTGGAAGACGCCGGCGACGCCGTCACCGACGCCACGGAAGACGCCGGCGGCGCCGTCTCGGACGCCGCGGAGGATACCGGCGGCGCCGTCTCGGACGCCGCCGCCGCGACCCAGCACGCCGTCGAGGATGGCTTCGAGCAGGCGGGCGAGAGCGCGGAGGACGCCGGCGACGCCGTCTCGGACGCCGCCGCCGCGACCCAGCACGCCGTCGAGGACGGCTTCAAGAACGCGGGCGAGAGCGCGGA
>Ga0181571_10004257_pt1 | contig 10723 bp, 2 predicted proteins | sample 101ome_17_FD_132440 | JGI IMG/M metagenome (GOLD analysis project Ga0181571, IMG submission 132440) | Coastal salt marsh microbial communities from the Groves Creek Marsh, Skidaway Island, Georgia - 101407AT metaG (megahit assembly) | ecosystem: Environmental > Aquatic > Marine > Intertidal zone...
TTACTGACTAACAACTCTGTGCGACGCCTCTCCGTTCTTTCGACGACGGCTGTTCAGCCGGACGGCCTTGTCGTTGCGCTTGGCGTGCGCGTAGTCGTCGTCCGTACACACACGACACCTGTGAACGATGAAACGACGCCAAGCCGTCTTCTGAAGACGCGATAGTGGACGTCGAAGTTGACCGATGTATCGGTGAAAGTTCAGCTTCAAACCGTTCCTAAGAAGACTTCGTTTCACCGAAGCTCCATCGATCAAGGTCGAGTTACTACGACGTCGCGCGTCCAACAGTTCGAAGGCCTCTCCATCATCAAGCCCGACCCTATCAATGATATGGGCCTAGTCGACATCGCCGCCTGCCTGTTCACCGCCTATAACGAGCAGCTCGCGGCGGTTGAAATGGACATGGACCGCCTCCTCGCGCTCTCCCCGTTAGCTAGCTAGCCAGTGGCTTTCCCAGCCAGGGCGAAACCGACGCTCCTCCTCGAATCCCCACTTTATTGGTAGTGCACGTTATTCCTCTGTTAAGGAATTTTTTTTGGGGGGGGGACGGCGGCGCGTGGCGCGCTTCAGGATGTCAAAAGGGAGCGGCCGCAGAGCCGCTTCGCGGCTGTTTAAACTATAAACCCTGAAAACCCAACCCCAACCCCCTAAACACACGGCGTGGACCCTAAAGATACAGCGCGCCGCTTGTTACTCGCGCGTCAGCGGCTACTTGAGCGCGCGTCTTGCTCATGTGAAAAACCGCTCCTGTCAGCGCGCGGCGAGCTTCAGGATAGGTATGGGATGAATTTACTCAAGGATGGCTCGTCCCGCCCCGGGGCAAAAAAAAAACCTTAACAGAGATTACATTTATTTCGTACCTTCGTACGTACGAAGGTACGAAGGTAGTATTTTACCCTAATCTTCATTTATATTTTACCCCAATCTTAATTACAATCTCGAGCCCTATCAGACTTATCGCAAACAAGCCTCCCGCGAACTCCAATTCCATCCATTTTCCATCACCAGGGAGGCACCACCTACCACGGATATATGAAGGTAGGAGTACGTACGTAGTTTACTATTTTACTCATCATATGAACGAATGAAGGTGGACTAAGAAGTAGAGTTACTACCTTAGTGCTACTTGCTTGGCTGCAGAGTTTCCGCAAGAACTCCTCAAACCACTCTCAAACCTATATATGAAGGCGTCGTGCACCACGCTTTCATTTCAGCGGCGACAAAACATTTGTGCGGAAAGAAGCAGCGCCGTCGATACCCTCAAGTCAACTGCTTCTTGACTGAAAGAGATCGGTCGGATGTCCATCGACTCTCTTTCCCTGAGGGTACCTTCCACAGGCGTCCAATATGGTGTGCGCGCACAAATATGGTGGGTTGCATGTGCAAGAAATGTGTCGCCGTTCACATCTGGTTTGTTCCGACTATCGAACATTTTTAACCAGAACAATTGGATCATCCAGCACACCACACGAATTACACCGGTCTTTCGATTTGATGCAGGCCTATGTGCTGGAGAAACGAACTCCGAGCTTGTCTGTGGCGCGCGTTTTCCCCTCGGTAGGAGCTTTCAACATTCTGAAATTTCTGTTGATGCGCAGTTGCGCGCTTGTGCCGATGACAAAGTTGTAGTAGGAGCAATATTCGTCGGTCTTTTGCCAAGGCAAGTCAGCCTGTATATTGCGCCGGTGATTGAAGCTGGTCTCATCACAGTGAAAGGGATTGGAGTCGTAGATCGTTGCGTCGATCTTGAAAAGCCCAATCATGCGTGCTCATTTCAGTCCTGCTTCGATGCACGACACGATGAATCCAGTCAACAAAAGTCAGTGGAAATATATGCTGAGCCACGTTGCGGTGAAAACCTTAAAGACTTTTTGTCAATAATATACCCAGAGTTGTGTGCTGCAGCAGCTCTCGCTCAGCAGCGCAAACGAGCTGCAAAAGATATGCTTATCAGCCGGCTAGTTACTGGCATCAGATTCGCCAAAAAAGCATCTGATCAAGGTTTAGATCTATTCTCTGCACATGAACAACTTATTCTAAATGGTCTCTGTGAAAGCTCAAGGGCTGCAAAATATCTTGCTATTCGTCTTCTGCAGCGCAGAACTACCCGGACCAGAATATCATCCATCAAAATGTACTTCGAAAGTCCAAAAATCCAGTCTGCCGTCGATGAATTGATCGATCGCGGTCTTGCTTTCAGCAGTTGTTGTGTGTCGAGACACTATACGACTGCTGATATCAAAGCCATATGTGAATCGTTGGCACGGGATGAACTGACCCAGTTTGCTGACTATGTGCGAAATAACTTACCAAGTTCGAGGGGAAGCATGATCGATGTGATCACTCATGCGTCCAAAGATAGTGAAGCACGATTTGGTCATTGTTCTTCCACAAAGATCTTATACAAGATAAAAGGAGGAAAAAGGGCAGACATCGAGCTTAATGGGATCGCAGATATTATTGGAGTTGCGCCCTCTTTGAAACGCACACTTCGCACCATTCTTCTTTTCCTGTTCTTGCAACGAAGTGGGATAGATTGGCTTATGATCGACGACATTCGGGCAACGCGTTTTACTTTACTTGACATGCCCATGGAAACGTCGGCATCCACATGCCCTGCACCAGCATTTGAGATCAGCTCAGTTGGGAAGCAGGATGTAATAATAACCACATGTGTGAACTCAGTCTGCACCTCGGCTCCAGCTTTTGCAGCTTTTGCTGCTCTCTGTGAAAAAAGTATCGCTCTTGATTTGGCAAGTGAAGCAGGAGATAGTTCTACAGTTTTTAGAATTTTGAGCCATGATTTTCTTCCACAACTTTTCTCAGCCGGGCATCAGGACTTCATCGAAAAAGTTGTCTGTTCGACGTCTTTTCATATTGTGAATGCAGTAGTGACGTACATGTGTCTTCTTGAGAAACACGGGTATTACGAAAACGCAACTGTTGTTCTTGTAAAAAGTATACTCAGTGTTGTTCATCCTAAAAACCAAAGTTCATGGCTGGTGCACACGAGCTCAAACTTGAGCAGAATACATGGCAGGATTAGAGACGCTTTAGGAATTAACCTCGGCGTACTTAGAAATCCGTTGCTTCGTTATGGAGTCGGACCAGTTCTGCAACAACGCGTTAGACGGCTTGCACGGCGATGCAATCACACTTCACAACTTCCCGAGTCGTTATTTCTCGATGTAGAAACGGTTATTCGAGTAGACAACATTTGTGCTCGTGCTTTGAATGCGAATGCCAAAGAAAAGAAACGATATGCTTCATTTATACCTTCGAAGGTAGTTGGAATGGGTCGTGTTTCTTTGACGGTGGAGGATCTAGCTCTCTTACATTATGCCGGTGATGACTGTGGAAATTGGCGGGGTGTGCATGTCGAGTCTCGTTTCTGGACAATGTTATTTTCGCTCCTCTTTGCAGATGTTATATTCATGCCTGTCGTTGGTGCATTTCGTTCACCTTTCCAATCAACACCTTTTGACATGTACACTGCTAACTTCACTTTGGTTAGGCTTTCTGCCATAAATCAACGTCTGGCGTCGATCCGCAGAGGTGACTCCAGAACTATCATCATCAAATCATGGTCGGCACATTTCGAAAGGAAAATTTCTGGTATTTTCTGGCATCTGCTGAGGATCGAGGACCTTTGCGATATTCTGGATGGAATCGGTGGCATGGCTATCCATTATATGATGAAGTTATTGATGTTGGACTACAGAGTTTGGAGTATTGGAGCTCCTGATCTTATCTTGTGGAGAAAGACAGCAAATTCATCTGCAGAAGTAAAGTTTGTCGAGGTGAAAAGTAGTAATGATCATTTGACCGAACGGCAGCAAGCATGGTTGTCTGCTTTGCACGAGGCCGGGGTAGATGTAGCCATATGCAAGATTTCGTCATAATGTGCTAATTAATTAGATGGTACACTTCGTTTCTTTTTTGTCTTCGCGCGCAACTGTTCAAGAAAATTTTGGATGCAATGAAATTTTTTTTAAAAAAAAGGTTGCTAATAAGTTGGTGTTAATGCGTTTGTTTTCCTCACTTGGTTCTCTCTTGTGAAACTTTTTCCAAAACACGCAGCAACGCACTCTGATCAAGCTGTTTAAGATTTTGAATGGCATCTTCGATTATGGAATCGCGACCAAGCGACATTGCTTCCTCCTTGATTGCTTCTGCGTTTTCTGTAAGCCACTTTGTGGCAGCTGCATCATCATTCCAATCAACACCAGCCTGAAGTGTCATGGACAGAAGTCGATCTTCAAGAACCATGCGGTTGGCATTGGTTTCTGTGCTGAGTTCGTCAGTCATCAGTCGCCGTTGAAGCCGGTCAAAAAAGTATTTGCGAGCGTCCTCCCATTTGACAACGTCTCGAATGACTCCTTTGGCCAACATACGGCCACTTCGGTCGTGTAAGTCAGCGAATTCGTGTGCGACTTGAGTGTACATCGGCAACAACTGAGCCTCGCGGGCTGCAATTTCTGCCTGATTTGCCTCAGGTTCTTGATCAAGCTCGAGAAGCACAGGATCCAAACGATGCATGGCAGCTTTTTGGTCCTTGTCACGGAATTTCACTTCACAGATCCCAGGCGGCTCAAGAATACCACCACGACTCTCCTCATCTGCATACATCTCCATGCGCTCTTCGTTTATCGTGGGATCAACCACAACCCAAGCGCCACCGCGAAGCTCTCCATTTGGCGGGATATACACGAAAACTGGGTGTCGATATACTCTTAGTTCGTCCACGATCATGGCTCCGAACTTAAGGATCTCACCGTACATATCCCGTGTCCCCCCTGAAAAGCCACGCCAATTTGCGAAAATTATCAAGGGCAAGTTTTCCGCATTGTTGAAATCCCTGATGGCGGTTGCAGTCTTGTAAGCAGAGTCTGGAAACCACACCTGCCCTGCCTGCGCCAGCACAGTTTCGCGTGATTCAGGATTTGCAGGGTCAGCTGGAATGCGTTGCTCCATGAGGCGGGTCTCAACTGCAATGACTCCCATGGGAATTCCGCCGAGCCTTGCTCTGCCGCATACAACTGACTTTCCCCATTCAGCCATGGTTTCTGTCCATGAACCCCTGTCGAAAAAGCCACCTACCCAAGACCCGTCGACGGCTTCGGTACCAGAAATCATGTGCCGAGGGTCATAAGGAGTCTTAGTAGGCTTGAACTCAATTTTTCGGGTGACTGGGTCAACTGATGGAAGTGCCGGCGACCGCGTAAAACAAGTACTCGGGACATAAGAAAGCCATCTCAATATTTCTCTGACACCCTCTTGGTCATCATCTACTTGCATGTGGCTCACACCGTTTGGCATCATCACCTGTGGGCCACCAAGTTGATCTTGAGAAGTGTATACCTCGCGACCAAGAAGTTTATTAAGAGCAAGATATCCCGTCAGGATCAGAGGACCATTCGTCATTTGAATATTCCTTTGACCAAGTCGACATAGGTATGCACCAATTCCAACCGAGCGCCCCGTGATATAGGATAACGTGAAAGCATCTGCATACGCAGCAGACTGCTCCCCAGCAATCATTCCTGAGCCGCGGAGGTTCTCAACGCCTATGCCATGGATTTGTCCGATTATATCATCAAGCTTCATGCGCGTTTCCCCATCGTCAATAACCTCAGAAGCATTCACAGTTCCTGAGGGGAACGCGGCATAGTCATCTGGCGATAAATATAGGTACTTAAAACCTAGGGATGGATTAGAGGCGTCGATCCATGCCACCTTGAAGTAAGGCTTAAGTTCTTCAACGAGACCAATGCGAGCACCTGAGTTTGATGCGATGTATACACGGGGAAGGCCTCGTTGTCGCGCATATTGTGAGACAGCAAAATAGAAATCATCTTCCTTGACGCCGAATGATCCAGACATGAATGTACAATCGTTTCCAACCAAGACTATTTCACGCCCATCTGGATATTCAGGAGTCTTCATGAAACACTGCCATGCCACCATCCCAATATCATTCGAGCCAGCGATACGGCTTGCTTCGGCCTTGCTTAAGCTTCCATCATCTGGGCTCAGTACCAACTCTTCAGCGCGGAACATGTCAACCGGCACGTCGCCAGCACCACGTGTGGCGACAAATTGGCGCCACTCGAGAACCAATGCTTTTTCTATAAGCCCGAGAAAGTCATATATGTATGTTGTTCCAATAGCGCGAGCGATAGATCGTTTCTGCTGCAGTGTACCCGGCATCGGGTAAGGTTCCAAAAAGCATGCCTCTTCGGCACCATCTGCACCAAGCATGCAAAATTGTGTCGCCTTGCCTGTTTGAGGATCGAGATATTCACGATATACGTCCACCTTAAGCCATTGACCTGACATTGACGTTGCCATGATGCGCACGGGGACCTGCACCGGAGATCCTGGGTTCTCAGCAATTCGGAATCGAATTTCGATTTCGTCAACCTGTTGTGCCAGGAGCTCCGTTGAATTTCGGCTGATGAATTCTAAAACTTTCGTTTTCAATGCACTCACGCATGCATCGAAAGGGCTGCTCGTTTGTAAAGGAAGAAAGTTGATATAAATTCTTCCAGAGCTGGTCCCCTTCGTACGGGGATCGAGGCTGGCAAGGTCAAGGGCTTCAACGGCTTTTCCAAGGACACGTTCAATGCCGCCGTCTGCTGCATCGCGGGAATGACTGATTCTGCGGAGCAACATATGCTTTTGAAGTCCTCGCTTCCCAAATCCTTGTTTAGATTCCCCCACATAAACGTGAAGATCTCTATTCACTGTTGGGAGTCGCGTCAGGTTGTAGTTCTCAAGGCGGGCGAGTTCCAGTAGATGTGCCACCGTGGGTCGCTCGCCACGGTAGAGTGGATCTTCTTGATAACCGCTCGCTGCCGTGAATGTGTAGTAGTGCGGAAGGTTCGGGGGAACATAACTGATGACGTTAACGAACTTTACACCGAGTTCAGCCATCCGTCCACGAAATTCGCTCAGGACGGCGGCACAACGATCCGCAAGTGATCCATCATCCGCTTGATTACTGAGAGCTACATGCAGAACATGAATTGGAGTGTCCTTGGATGCATCACCGATGTGATCGGCGAGTCGGTCAAGGATGGCGACCATCTGCAATTTGGCGGTCTCAAGAGTTGAAGTGACAACCATTACACCGAAACGGAGCGGAGATTCTTCAGGGTAGGTGTTGAACTGAAACTTAAAATTCATCGAGTCCAAGCCATCGACGCGAACAATATCAGTGGAAATGACATTATGTGCACGGTAAACACGTTTCGTATACACTTCAAGAGCTGCATCAGCGACGTCGGCATCAGAATCAACAAACAATGAGGGCAATAGATCGACGGCAAGCGTGGGAGATTCTATCAGACTCTTGAGGTCTCCTGCCTCCGCTGTTCCCCATGCGCGGTCCAAGCCAACTCCGCCTGACAGAATACTTTTTAGCTCAGATAGGCGTTTGTCAATCGAAGGTAGGCGCTTTTCCAGCAAAATATTCGAGGCCGTGAGGGCAAGTTCGCCATAATCAGTTCCTCGAAGATTTGAAAGTCGCTCAATAGATGCTCGAAATTCATCAGATATAGGCGCATGGTCATCTGCCCAGCCGATTGGACCGCCCATGATACGCTGCGGTAAAGTTGGTGCCTGTTTTAAAAGGCTGATGACCATCTGCGTTCTTTGATTGATCCGAGCATGAGCGAGAACAATCTTCAGAAGATTATCGAGCTCCCCAGCATTGATCCGTATCTGGTCGCGCATCACGGCGTCCACCTTCTTTCCAGCAAAAATACACTCCACTGCGAGGTAACGGTCAACAATTCCATTCAGAACTGAGCATGCTCGCTGCCAGCGACCACCATCTACATCAGGAAGCGTGGGATCACAAAGCCTTTCAAGGAGGTTATTCACAGTTTCGTCAACAGGTAACACATAACCATCGAGAACAAGATTTGTGGCTGTGATTGCATCTTCAAGAGCCTCAGATGGAGATGGTGCATCCGACCCTTCATCTGAGCTGATCCGAAACTTTCCTCCAAAAGGAGAAATCTTTTTGACCTTGTTTGGGTCCTTCAACTGGAGAGTTCCGAGTAAATCCCCGGCCTCGATTACAGCACCTCCGGATTTGGCGTGAGAGATTGTCCCGCTTTCTGTTGCGATCAAAGGCATCACCATCTTCATTGCTTCTACTTCAGCATAGGGTTTTCCGGCGATCACCTCACACCCGTCATCCTGCAAGAAACGAATCAATTTGCCCGTGACATCAGTCCGAAGCTCTGATGGATCGAATTGATTGGGCAATAACCACGTCTGGCCATCCAATACCATACGCAGCCCAAGAGGCTCTTCGAGTCCATCAATTTCATGGGTCTGACCTCCCCAGATTCCAAGAAGTACGCCGTCCGAGCGCTCGCGGATGCGTGCGTGGATCAAATCCTCTCCTCGAAGAGAAAGGACAAGAGAGTCAGGACCCCGTCGTTGGACCATGAAGGAGTACTTCACTTCCTGATAAGTGATGTCCATAGGAAATTGTGTGAGTCTAGCAATCCCTTGTGTTGCGGTCTGGCCTTTTTGCCAAAATTCCTTGAAGGCTGCTTCTTCTGATTTTACCATCTGAAAGGCTCGATAAATTACAGCAGATGCCACGATCGTGTGAGGATCCTCCTTCATGGCGATGGACTTTGCTTTGATAATGCCGTCAAGCCAGCTCGTGTCGATCGCATTTGCCTTGAAGTCATCGGTTTCGAGCAGCTGCACGAGGTACTCGACAGCTGTGCGAATCTCTCCTCGGACTACCATACCTTTAAGAGCAAGCACAAGGGATTTGCGAGCATCTTCACGAGTCACGCCAACGGCAAAAATGTGACCAAATTGTGAATCTGCGAATTCATGTACACCACCGTTGGCACCTACAGAAAAATATCCCCAAACGCTTGGCGTGGACTGAAATGAGACGCGTTCAATGCCTGTGAAACCGAACGATATCGTGGGATGGTGCTCAGTTTGGCGCAGGAAGAGTTATATTTCGCAATTTGAATGCGAGTGTTTATCGGCGATCAACTCTTGTGATGCCGGTTCTCTGGTTTTGAGGGTACTCACCTCCTGAAGTGGGTTTAAACCCCTCATCGGGGTTTTCAGCTGTGATTCGAGCAGCAATCAAGTGACAGTCAGGCAGAACGTAGTCTTCTTCCATGAAATCGATGGGCGTGTCTGCATCTGGTTTCAGACCGTAAAACTTTCTTATGTCTGGAATCCGATTCAACGGAATCCCCATAGCAACTTGTAGCTGAGTTGCCGGGAGGTTGACCCCAGTGATGCCTTCAGTGACAGGGTGCTCCACCTGGAGGCGTGGGTTAAGCTCAAGGAAAAAATATTCATGCGTCTCAGCATTGTACAGATACTCTACAGTGCCAGCGCCGATATATCCTATGTTGCGCGTAAGACGTTGCGCGGCTTTTTCCATTTCACGGAATACTTGCGGATCAGCTATGGATGGCGGCCCTTCCTCGAATATCTTCTGAAAGCGGCGCTGTGTGGAGCAGTCACGGCCGTTGAGAGCAACTGCGTTTCCATATTCATCACCGACGATCTGGACCTCGAGGTGCCTTGCTTGAGTGCAAAGCTGCATCATGAACATAGGCGATCCCGGCACCTCTGCTTTGACCATTTCAAAATTTACGCGCAGTTCGTCGTCGTTGGCACTCATGCGGATGCCCTTACCTCCACCACCTTCAGATGCTTTCAGCATGACAGGATAGCCAATTCGATTCGCAGATTCGAGACACTCGTCAATCGTTGTAACCATAGCTTTGTTGAAAATGTCTACGGGTATTGTGCCCTCCTCAGTGAGATCAGCCTCGAGACCGTCTCCAGACCATGGGATGGAAGGCACCTTGGCGGTTTGTGCAAGAATGTTTGCAGCAATTTTGTCGCCGAGAACTGACATTACGGGTGCGGTGGGACCGATAAACTGGATGCCGCGTTCTTTCAGTGCAGTTGGGAGCTTGGGGTTTTCGGATGCGTGCCCCCAACCGGGCCAAACTGCATCAATACCCTCGCGCTCAGCTATGTCCACTATCAGATCAACGTTTGCATAGTTGTTCTTGTTGGATCCACCTGGCACCTCTACAAAATCGTCGGCAAACCGAATAAACTCAGCATTGGCCTTCAGATCTTCTGGCGTCGCCATGACAAGGAATTCGATAGCATTTTCATCGCCGATTTCATTATATGCCCATCGACGCATGGAAATTATCGCTTTGGTAGCAGCCATCCCATTATTTGCTATAAGAACTTTCCGAATAACCCGCTTGCCTCCATGGGCAGCGACATAGCGGGCCAGGGATTCAGTTGAAGTCGCATCTGCACTCGTATCCGCAGGGGCGGATATCGCTGCATGTGTACACGTATCGGTATGAAGTGGCTTGGATTTGTGAAACACTCGGTAAACTGTCTGATTGCCAGGTGCCGGAATGAAAGCATTGATAGAGGGCGAGAGAGGAGCGCTTGATGTTTTCCCTGCACTCTCTTCGAGTTGGAAAACGATTAAAATGTCAAAAATGGATAACGTGAAGTGGCGGTCGTGGATGAGGAATCCAGAGAATCTATCACCGTTTGTTTAAACGGCGACCAAGAAACAGACTCAAACAACCGCAGGTATAAAATTGGGCAAGAAGAACATTTTGTTGGGGTTTTTAGCGATAGCAGAGAAAGGCCGGTCAAGCGGTGGCAGATAGGTACCCGATAA
>Ga0181571_10004258_pt1 | contig 10723 bp, 6 predicted proteins | sample 101ome_17_FD_132440 | JGI IMG/M metagenome (GOLD analysis project Ga0181571, IMG submission 132440) | Coastal salt marsh microbial communities from the Groves Creek Marsh, Skidaway Island, Georgia - 101407AT metaG (megahit assembly) | ecosystem: Environmental > Aquatic > Marine > Intertidal zone...
CGAGCTCGCCGTGGGATAACCTCTCCCCCGCGGGCGAGGGCGAGGGCGAGGGGAGCGCCTCCGAACGGGGCGACGCGTACGACGACGAGGTCACCGACGAGGAGTCGGCGAAGGCGAAGGAGGAGTTTGAGAAGTGGAAGAAGCTCAACGGCGTCGACGGCCCCGGCGGCGGCGCCGACGAGGACGAGGACGAGGCGAGCGGCGCGAGCGGTGGCCGGGTCGTGGGCGAGACCGAGGACGGCAGTATCGTCGACGTCAAGGACCCGGCGTACAACCCCGCTACCGTGCGCGTGGACCCCGACGAGATTGAGAAGAAGGATGACATCGAGCTCTCCTCGGACGAGGACGCGGAGAAGCTCGCCAAGTTTGAGGCGTGGAAGAAGCACGTCGAGGAGGCGGAGACGGACTACAGCAACGACGTCACGAAGCCCGTGCCCATCTCCGCGGACGGGCGCGTGCAGAGCCAGGAGGAGGTGGAGCAGCAGAACGAGATGGAGTCGTACATGGCCGAGGACGAGGACGAGATGCGCGCGTGGGCGGCGCAGCAGTGGGGAAACCAACCGGGGGGGGCGCGCGCCGCGACGAGCGCCGCGCTCGGGTTCGAGAAGCGGAAACAGCGCTCCAAGCGCCGCCACTAGAAAACGAAGGAGGAACAGAACCCGATCGCGAGCATGGGGCAGGCGGATAAACCGCCGGGGCACAGGCTCGACTTCCTGCGCGACATGGAGCAGTTCCTCGAGATGCGACGCAAGGTGCAGGGTAACCACGAGCTCCTGGCGTCGGAGATGGAGAAGATTCAAAAGGAGCGCCCGAACTTGTACGCGCTGATTCAACAGAACATGGACGAGTTCAAGATGCTCCTCACCGAGGGCCTCAACATAAACTTCGGAAGCGAGCAGGCTCAGCCCCTGCCGACCGCGGACGAGGTGTTCTCGTACCTCGGCGAGCGCAGGAGGTGAGCCGGAGACACCGCGCGAGGGCGCGGGGGCATTTGTTGGTGTTCTTGTGATGAACCAGAAATTAAATTCACCGACGCGCGCCACGAGCCATCCAGGCGCGTTTCTTCCTCACTGACAACTCTCCAGCTACGTGAACGCACCCAAAACGCGGATTGTTGTGTTCGCCTGCCGTCCCCGTGCGCGTCACTTCACTCGTCACCGGCGACGCCGAACGACCGAACACCGACACGATGGCCGGCTGCGTGACTCCCGGCGGTGTCCGCCGCATTCGCGAGTCCCTCGCGGGCGATATCAGCGTCCAGGTGCGCCGGAATCCGGCGCGCGTCGTCGCCTCCGCTGAAATCACCGCTCGGCCGTTCGAAAAAGTGCCGGGCATCCCGCGCGCGTTTGAACCGGCATCGGCGCCGACTAGCGCTACGCGACGAGCCCGCGCGCGCGACGCGACGCGATCCTGACCGATATCCCCCTCCTCGATTCATATCAGGTGCTCAACCTCAAGGCGGACGCCGAGGCTGGCTTCAGGTGCGCGCTCTTCCCGCCTCGCGACGGTCCGCGAGTTTGAATCCACCGAGGCATCCCCACCCACACGTGCCCGGGGGTGCCAACTTCGAGCGCGTCCCCCTCCCCCACCCACACTTCGCGCACGTCGTCGAGTCTGACCCTTCCCCTTCCTCCGCGCCGTCCCTCCCATGCCCCCTCTCCCTTTCCACAGCGCCGAGCTGAACGACGGCGAGTCTCGCCTCGCGGCGAAGTTCTCCGCCTCCCTGGCCGACAAGGTGGGCGCGGTGAAGCCGCACGCGGTGCTCAAAATCACGGACGTGTGCTTCGCCGAGAACGCGGCGACCATCAACGCGTTCGAGATCGTCGAGGACGCGGGCCTGACCGAGGAGTACGCCTCCGAGAACACCCCCCCCGCGTCCAAGAAGCTCAAGACGGAGTCCGGCGCGTCGGCCCCGGCGAAGCGCTGGCAGCCCATCGCCTCGCTCAACCCCTACAACATGTCGTGGACGGTGAAGGCGAAGCTCGCGAGCAAGGGCAACGTGCGCACCTTCCGCAACGCCAAGGGCGAGGGCAAGGTCATGACCGTCGAGTTCGTGGACGAGGCCGGCACCGCGATCCAGGCGACGATGTGGAAGGACGCCATCGACAAGTACGACCAGATCATGGAGGTGGGCAAGGTGTACTACGTCGGCAAGGGCAGCCTCCGCCCCGCGAACAAGAAGTACTCCTCCGTGAACAACGATTACGAGATGAGCCTCGACGGCCGCTCCGAGATTGAGCTCTGCGCGGACGCGGGCGACGAGCTCGCGCGCAAGATGTCCCGCGCGTACGACCTCGTCAAGATCGACAAGCTCCCGCTCAAGATCGGCGGACGCGCGTCCGTGGACGTCGTCGCGATCGTCACGAGCGTCGGCGAGCTGGGCTCGGTGCGGCGCAAATCCGACAACGCCGAGATCCAGCGCCGCGACGTCGTCCTCCTCGACGAGACGAAGAAGACGGTGTCGCTGACGCTCTGGAACCAGCTCGCAGTGGAGCAGGGCGAACAGCTCGCGACGATGGACGCGCCCGTCGTCGCCCTGCGCGGCCTCCGCGTGACGGATTACAACGGCGTCTCGCTCTCGACCGTCGCGAGGTCCGAGCTCTTCGTCGAGCCCTCGAGCGCGGATCTCGCCGAGGCGGACGTCGCGGCGAAGGTCGAGGCGCTGCGCGCGTGGTACGCGGAGAGCGGGAAGGACGCGGAGACGACCGCCGCGGGCGAGGGCCTCGCGACCGCGCGCGGGCCGAACGGCGGCGCGTCCGCCGCGGAGCGCAAGTCGCTCGCGGCGATGCAGCCCGAGCTCCTGCCCCCGGCGACGGCCAAGCCCGAGCAGGGCGTCGCGCTCGCGCACGTCACGCTCATCAAACCCGACCAGCCCATGTACTACTGCGCGTGCCCCGAGGAAGGCAACAACAAGAAGGTGGTGGAGGAGAACGGCAAGTGGTACTGCGAGGCGACGCAGAAGACGTACGACACGTGCCGCCGCAGGTACATCCTGCGCATGAAGGTGTCCGACGCGTCCGGCGCGGGCTGGGTCAACGTGTTCCACGATCAGGCGTGCGAGATGCTCGGGTGCGACGCCGAGACCCTGCACGCGCTGCGCGAGAGCGACCCGAGCGCGTACGAGCGCAAGGTGAAGGCCGCGCAGTTCAACGCGTGGAGCCTCAAGATCAGGAGCAAGACGGAGGAGTACCAGGGCGAGAGCCGAAGGAGGCTCACCGTCGTCCACTGCGCGAAACCGGATTTCAAAGCCGAGGCGAAGCACCTCCTCGGGCTCATCCAGGCCAAGTGAACGGCGCGAACGTGACGCACGTCGCGCGACGACCGCGCGCCGCCCGGGATCGCGCGCGCCCATTACGTAGGTCTCTATCACCGAGGAGGGACGAGGAGTTGAAATACGGACGCCTCGTCGCTCTTGCTCTCTCGCCTGCTTAAAACATTCTCTAAAAAATAAACCGAAAAAAAAAACCCTTCGCGCCCCCGCCCCCGCGCGCCGCGTACCCCGCGACGCGACACGACGCGCCTCCTTCCGCCCCTTTAACCTTCCGCGCGCTCTCAACACCCTTCACGTGAATCTCCCAGTGCCCCCCTCATCAAACGTATCGTCTTTTTCCTCGTCCCGCTCCGTGCCTTTTCGTTTAGTGCGCGTACTTGGCCTCGAGAAGCTTCTGTTCGTACTCGTACGCGGCGTGGTCCCACCCGAGGTCCCTGTGCATTCCTCTGAGCGCGACGCCCATGAACGCCTCCCTGTGCTCGCGGAAGTTGAAGAGCGCTTGCCCGAGGCTCCACTGGAGCTTGTCCGGGCTCGCGCTCTCGAACGTGAACCCGGTTCCGTCGTTGAACCCGTCGAAGTGCTTCACAGTGTCGCGCAAGCCGCCCACCTCGTGCACGACGGGCACGGTCCCGTAGTGCATGGCGTACAGCTGGTTGAGGCCGCACGGCTCGAACCTGCTCGGCATCAGCAGGATGTCGCTCGCGGCGGTGATCCTGTGCGCGGTCTGGTTCGAGAACCCGATCCAGGCCCTGACCGCGTGGTGGTTCCGCTCCTGCATCCCCATGAGCCGGTCTCTCAGATCTTCTCGCCCCGAGCCGAGGAACACAATCTGCACGTCCTGGGACATGAGGAATTCCTCCGAGTCCAGGATCATGTCCACGCCCTTCTGCTCGTCGAGGCGCCCGATGAAGCCCAGCAGAGGCACGTCGTGGCGCTCGGGGAGGCCGAGCTCGCGCTGCAGCGCCGCCTTGCACGCCTGCTTCCCCGTCCACAGCCCCTCGAGGTCCAGGCCGTACGTCTGGTACCCGTCCGATCGCAGAAACGGGTCGTGCTCGGGCGACCACTCGTGGAAGTCGATGCCGTTGACGATGCCGCTCACCTTCGATTGGTCGCCCCGGATCGTCGGCGCGAGGCCCCACCCGCCCTCGTCCGTCCCGATCTCCCACGCGTACCCGGGAGACACGGCGACCACCTTGGTGGCGTACTCGATCCCAGCCTTCAGGACGTTCATGCACGCGCCCTCCATCGGGTCGTCGAGGTAAAACGCCCCCGTGTGGTGCTCCGGGAGGCCCAGGCGCCAGACGTCATCCGGCGCGGACCGGCCCTGGTGCGCGATGTTATGCACGACTAAGATGGAGCGCGCGAAACCCAGCTTCATGTGCTCCTGGTAAAACGCCCGGAGGTAGACGGGGAGTAAGGCGACGTGCCAGTCGTTGGCGATGTAGCAGAGGCTCTCGTCGCCGTAGGGGAAGCCGCCGCACGGGACGTGGTACACCGCCTCGATCCCGGCTTGCGACAACAGCGCGCCGCGCCACGTCACGTCCATCGTCCCGCCCTGGTAGATGTTCTCGGCCACCTCGTAGAAGCACGGGTGGGAGACGAAGACCAAATCGACGCCGTCGCGGTGGACGTGGAAGTAGTGCACCTCGGTGTCCACGCCGCAGACGTTCAGAACCGTGTACCCGCACGGCGTCCCGCACTCCTCGTAGTGGTAGTACATGGGAACCACCGCCATCACGCGATGGCCGCGGCGAACGAGCGCCTGGCGAGAGGATAAAAGAGTGAGGGGCGCGGAGGAGTGAGGCGCGGGGGCGAGACGCGAGACGTGAGAAGGGGCACGTTCGTGGAGTGATCGACCGCAGGAGGGTGGCCATCGTCGGGGGGATGATGTCGAGCCCTCGCGCGCGCCGCGCGCGCCGAGAAGTCGATTGTGTACGAAACGTCGTCGCGATACGGGGAAGAGCGCTGAGCTGGCGCGATCGCGCGTTTCGGTCTCGGGAGAGACGAGGGAGAGACGGGTGGAGGTCGGGTGGACTCGAGGCGATGCAGAGGCCGAGCGCGAGGAAACGCGCGCGGGAGCGGTGCGCGCGCGTCGCGCCGTACCTTGGGGAGGGAGGCCATGACGTCGCCGAGGCCTCCGGTCTTGCTGAAGGGCGCGCACTCGGCGCCGACCATGACGACGTTGAGGCGTTCGCCATCGGCGCGGACGACGACGGAGGCGCGGTCGCGCGAGGCGGGGGCGCGGGGCTTCGGGGCGCCCGCGCGGGTCCCGCGGCGGAGCGAGCGCGGCGCGAAGGACGACGCCGCGAGTCGCGCGGCGGGGACGGGGGCGGAGAGAGAGGCCATGGCGTGGCGTGCGCGGGGCGGTGTCGGATGTGTCGGAGCCGCTGGAACCCCCGCGGGTGTCGTCACGAACGCGAAAAAAAAAAAACGGCCGTTGACGGTCTCGGGAGCCCCTCTCCGCGCGCCAAGTCGGACGGACGCGCAATCTTCTCGGCACTCCACAGATCCGAAACCCTCTCGAGGCGGGACGGACGAAAAGTCGCTTCTGCCTTCGACCCTTCGCGTGGCGAAACACCGTCGCGCCGCGATGCGAGCTCACGCGCACGTTCGATCCCCCGCGCTCGCGCGCGCGCCCCTCGCGGGCGCGCGCCGATCCGTGCAGGTGCGCCGCGCGCGTCTCCGGGCCGACGAGCGCCCCCGCCGCTCGCGCCTTTTTCCCGAACGCGCCCCGATGCGTCGTCAGATCGGCGAGACCGGCCGAGTGCTTTTTCCGCCCGCGGGGTTGACCGTCGCGCCTCGCTTCCGCGCGTCCACGCCTCCGCTGACCGACGCGCGCTCTCGCCTCCCCCCTCGACGTCGCGCGCGTCAACAGCCTCCCCGCGTTCCCCGCTCCGCCTCCCTCGCGTGCCGCGCCTCCAGCTCGTTCCTCGCGGACGTGGAGCAGGCCCCGCCGGATCCCATCCTCGGCGTCTCCGTGGCGTTCCGCGAGAGCACGAACCCGAACAAGCTCAACCTCGGCGTCGGGGCGTACCGCACGGAGGACCTGCAGCCGTACGTCCTGGACGTCGTCAAGCAGGCGGAGCGCCGCATGCTCGAGGCGGACTACGACAAGGAGTACCTGCCCATGCAGGGCCTCGCCGCGTTCAATCAGGCCACCGCGAGGCTCCTGCTGGGCGACGACTCGGACGCCATCGCCGACGAGCGCGTCGCGACCGTGCAGTCGCTCTCGGGCACGGGCTCCCTCCGCGTGGGCGCGGCGTTCATCGCCAAGTTCATGCCCGGCGCGAAGGTGTTCCTGCCGAGCCCGACGTGGGGCAACCACAAGAACATCTTCGCCGACGCCGGCGTCGAGTGGGACGAGTACGCGTACTACGACGCCGAGACGATCGGCCTGGACCTCGAGGGCATGCTCGAGGCCATCTCGAGCGCCCCCGAGGGCAGCGTCTTCGTCCTGCACGGGTGCGCGCACAACCCCACGGGCGTGGACCCGACGATGGAGGAGTGGGAGAAGATCGCCGACGCGATGGCTCGGAAATCGCACGTCCCGTTTTTCGACGTCGCGTACCAGGGCTTCGCCAGCGGGTCGCTCGAGGAGGACGCCGCGAGCGTCCGACTGTTCGCGAAGAAGGGCATCGAGTTCTTCTGCGCGCAGTCGTACAGCAAGAACCTCGGCCTGTACGCCGAGCGCGTGGGCGCGATCAACGCGGTTCTGGCCGACTCGGCGAGCGCGAAGAAGACGGTCTCGCAGATGAACCGCATCGCTCGCGCGATGTACTCCAACCCTCCAGTGCACGGGGCGAGGATCGCGGCCACGGTGATCGAGGACCCGGTTCTGTTCGAGCGGTGGAACGAGGAGATGCGCGAGATGGCGGGGCGGATCAAGACCGTGCGCGGGATGCTCTTCGACGACCTCACGAAGCTCAACCCGGACAAGGACTGGAGCTTCGTCACGAGGCAAATCGGCATGTTCTCGTTCACGGGGTTGAGCGAGGCGCAGGTGAAGCGCATGACGGACGAACACGCCATCTTCATGACCAAGGACGGCAGAGTCTCGCTCGCGGGCCTGAGCCAGGCCAAGTGCGCGTACCTCGCGAACGCCATCGACGACTCGTTCAAGAACGCGTGAGGAGGAGGCGAGGCGAACCGTCGAGGGGGAGGAAAAATGAGTCCACGTAAATGCGAATATTGAAAACTACCTCGAAAACTACGTCGCTCCCGTCACTCCTCCCACAGGCCGGGCAGGACCCTCCTGACCTCATCCACGGTGACGGCGCTTATGATCGCGTCCGCGACGAACCCGTCGCTCCTGATCCCCTCCTCCTCCGCGGTCTTCCCCGCGATCTGCACGGTGAAGGTCCCGAAGTGTGCCTTGGCGCTGGCGAGGTTCTTGACGCTGTCCTCGAAAAACGCGCACCGCGAGGGGTCGACGCCGCAGGGGTCCATCGCCCAGATCCTCTCGAACGCCTCGCGCATCGGCTTACACGTCTCCCCCATCGCGTCCGCGCCGTACACCGCCGCGAACTCGTCCTCGATGCCCAGCACCCTCAGCGCCTCCCGCGCCTGCTTCTCCGCGCAGTTCGTGAGGACGATCTTGCGCACGCCCTTACGCACCGAGCGGAGCACCGCCAACGCGTCGAGGTTCGGGCGCAACAGCTCGCCGGGGTCGCCGCGCGTGAAGGCCCAGTACTTCGCCGCGTCCACCTCGAGGCCGAGGCCGTGGCGAAGCGCGCGGAGGGTCTGGTTGTGGATCTGGAACTCTTTCCGCCACATCGCCTCGGCCGACGCCGCGTCGGGGGCGACGCCGAGCTCGGCCACCATGAAGTCGAAGACGCGATCGCGACACGCCTTCTCGTACCCGTTCTCGATCGCGTACAGCGTCCCGTCCAGGTCTGAGCGAGGCGACGGGGAAGGGCGGGGGAGGATGGATCAGAGTGGGGAGAGAGACGGTCGAGGGAACGCTCCGGGAGGACAGAACGCGGACGCGCGGTGAGCCGAAGAAAGAAAAGGCACCTCGGGGGCGCCGCGCGTGAATCTTGAAAGTCTACGGACCGCCGCGCGCGCGTCTCGAGACGAGGGCGCGCTCGCGAACGCACCGAAGACGAGGCAGTCGATATCGGATCCGGGAGGCATGACGCGCGAGCGACTCGACGCGCCGGACTGGTGTGGGCACGGACGCGAGCGCGCGCCTCCTCGCTTTCCGAGACGTCGCAACAGCGAGCGGAGGCCGAAGAGCGCCGTACGTGGGTCGTCGAAGCGGTTTCACTTTTCGTTTTCTGGACGCCGCACGCACCGCCGTTTTCTTCTGACTGCCCGCCAGTGCAGATCGTCCGCCAACTGGCAGAAGGATCCTGCGGCAAGCGAGCCAGCGAGTGAGCGTGGAGATATTTGCGCCGCGCCGTTTGGGGCCTCCTCGAGGTTCCGTTCGGGCGGCGCGCCGATCGCACTCTTCCGAGCGCATCGCCACGCTTTCCGCGGACGCTCTTCGGCGCGTCGACGCATCGAAGGTGCGCTTGGATCCCTTCGCGCAACCCACCGCGCCCCCCTTCCCCGCGCGATCGCGCGTCGACCCGCGCGTCCCTTCGCGGCTTTGAATCTCGCGCTGCAGGCAAACAACAGTGTACACCGTCGCCGCGTTGCCCTCGGGGTTGCCATCGGCACCCTCCCCCCCCCTCTCGCCCTCGCGCGCGTTCTGACACTCCCGCGTCTCACCCCCCCGCGCCCGCTTCTTCATCTCCAGATGGTTCACGGCATGAAGTCGTACTTCCCCTCTTCCCTGTACACCCCCACTGCGACGATGGGCCTCGCGGCGCAGTCGGTGGCCCCCGCCGCGCCCTCGCCGGTTCGGTCCGCGGGTTTCGTCCACCCCGCCGCGGCCGGTTTCACCGCGCACAGCAAGAAGGAGTACGGCCTCGACTACTTCCTCAAGGGCGCTCTGGCCGGCGGCATCTGCTGCTCCGTCACGCACGGCGCTCTGACCCCCGTCGACGTCGTCAAGACGCGCATGCAGCTCGATCCCGCCAAGTACCCCAGCATGGTCGGCGGGTTCAACAAGGTGATCGCCGAGGAGGGCGCGGGCGCTCTGCTCACCGGCCTCGGCCCGACCGCGTTCGGGTACTTCATCCAGGGCTGGTTCAAGTTCGGCGGCGTGGAGTTCTTCAAGATCCAGGCCGCGAACCGCATGTCCGAGCAGGAGACGTGGGACAACCGCAACTCCATCTACCTCGGCTCCTCCGCCGCGGCGGAGTTCATCGCCGACATCTTCCTGTGCCCGCTCGAGGCGACGCGCATCCGCCTCGTCTCCAACCCCTCGTACGCTGACAGCATGATGGGCGCCATGGGCAAGATGGCGAGCGAGGAAGGCATCATCGGCGCGTTCTACTCCGGGTTCGGCCCCATCCTGGCCAAGCAGGTGCCGTACACGATGGCGAAGTTCGCGGTGCAGGGCATCGCCGCGGAGAAGATCTACGACTCGCTCGGAAAGACGCCGAAGGACATGAGCAGCAGCGAAAACATCTCCGTCTCCCTCGCCTCCGGCGTCGTCGCGGGCGTCGTCGCGGCGATCATCTCCCACCCCGCGGACACGCTGCTGTCGAAGATCAACAAGGCTGGCGCGGGCGGAAGCGGCGGGATGATGTCCCGTCTCTTCAACATCGCCGCGGAGACGGGCATCGTCAAGCTGTGCACGCAGGGCCTCGGCGCGAGGTGCGTCATGATCGGCACCCTCACCGCGGGGCAGTTCGGCATCTTCGACATCGTCATGAACGCCGTCGGGGCGAGCAAGTTCCACTTCCACGACCCGGCCAAGGGGGACGCGCACTGAGAATGACCGACGCGAGGAGGACCGCCGCGGGAGACGAGCGAGGAGGACCGCGGTCGATTCGATTTGATTTTTCCACACCGCGATTCGAGGAGAGGACGATCGTTACGCGCGCGCGGCACCGTCACATCCGCGTCGCGACGCTACCCCAGCCTCGCTCCGATTCCTCCTCGCGCGCAAAATCGCATCGCGTCTCTCTCCGTCTCTCGAACCCTTCGCGCCGTCCGTTTACGAGATGATGGCGATGACGTCCTCCATCGTAATGAACTTCCCCTGCTCGCCGCCGGCGAACTCCACGTCGCTGCCCGAGAAGCCGTTGATGAGGACCTTGTCCCCAGCCTTGACGCCCTTCACCTCGGCGCCGACGGCGGCGACCTTCCCCGTCATGGAGCTGCCCGGGCCCTTCGCCGTCTCCGCGGAGCTGAGCAAGATGCCGCCGGCGGTGGTGGTCTCCGCCTCGTCCGCGATGACCAACACGCGAGTGCCCGTCGGCTTGAGGTCCTTCACCTCCATCTTCGCCGCGCGGGGAACGATCGCGGAGCGGCGAGCGGGGGACGCCGCGCGGCGCGTGGCGGCGAACTGTCGTCGAGAGGGGGTGGGATCGTTCGGGGGGATAGCGCGAGGCCCGGTCA
>Ga0181571_10004265_pt1 | contig 10716 bp, 9 predicted proteins | sample 101ome_17_FD_132440 | JGI IMG/M metagenome (GOLD analysis project Ga0181571, IMG submission 132440) | Coastal salt marsh microbial communities from the Groves Creek Marsh, Skidaway Island, Georgia - 101407AT metaG (megahit assembly) | ecosystem: Environmental > Aquatic > Marine > Intertidal zone...
GCCGGAAGTGTCGACAACATCGACGACCTCCTCATCAACTTCGACGTCGACCACTGTTGCTGAGTAGGGCTTAGGCCCTTCGCGGGGACGTGCACGTTTGGTCGTCACATGAGGGTCTGCGTCAAACCGTGCCGCTAGCGCGAAATCGCCGTCTCATTCTGAGCGATTGACCGCTCAGCCCGAGCTCGAGCGACAGTTTCGACTGCGACCACCACCAGAGCGAGCCAGACCGTGGCAAACCCGATGAACCTTGCGGTGGTCATCGTCTCGCTATAGGCCAGCCAGCCGAGCAAGAAATTGATGATGGGCACTACCCATCCGATAGGGCCGAGCAATGTGAATGGCACTCGGGGGGCGGCATGGGCGAACAAAAGGAGTGGAGCAGCGGTCACGAGACCTGTTGCGGCGAGAAGCACCCAGTCAAAACCCGACGCAAGTTCGCCGACACCACCCGTTCGTGTGAGAGAGATGATGACAACGACGATGGCGATCGGCAGCAAGGTCGTGACCTCGCCAGTCAAGCTATGGATCGGGTCGAGTGGAACTCGACGTTTCACCAAGCCATAAAACGCCCAACTTCCTCCGAGGGCGAATGACAGCCACGGCACCTGTCCGTATGAGGCGGTGAGGATTGAAATTGAGACGATGACGAGAATGATCGCGACGACTCGCATGGGGGTGAGCCGCTCTCCGAGGATGGTGACACCGATTGCCATCGTGATGAGCGGAGCAAGGAAATAGCCAAGCGCAGTCTCGAGAACCCGCCCCGAAACGATTGCGCCAACATATGTCGACCAATTGACGATGAGCAGCCCGGCAGCTGGCAGCAAAAACCGTCGAACGTTGCGGTCTTGTAGGGCGTTGAGCACGGTCGAGAAGTTGCCGCGCATCGTGATGAAGATCCATAGCACGACGACCGCAGCTATGACTCGCCAGCCGATGAGGTCAACTGCCGAAAATTCGTTGAGCAGTTTCCAGAACGCAGTGAGGCTTCCCCAGAGTGCGTACGCAATGATCGCCGAACGAACACCACTCTGAGCACGAGAATCCACCGACACAACATATTCGGGAGAAGCGATCTCAGTAGTGTCATGTCAGTGAATTATCTCAACGACGTGCGTGCTGATGACCGGACACTCCGGGAACTGTTTGCCGTCGACCCTTCTCGGGCTCAGCGTTACGTTGCGCAACTCGCCGACCTCCGCATCGACTGGTCTCGTCAACCGGTTACCGACGAGGTTCTCGACTCGTTGAGGTCTGCTGCCCGAACAGCTGGCGTGTGCGAGCGCTTTCAGGCACTTGCAGGGGGCGAATCTATCAATGTCACCGAGGGTCGAGCTGCGCTGCACATGGCGCTTCGAGCAGAGCGTGATTCGACGTTCGAAGTTGACGGGCGCAATGTGATGTCGGAGGTTCATGCCGAGCTGACACGTATGGGTGCGTTTGCCGAGAAGGTTCGTGCAAATCCTGAGTTCACCGACATTGTCAATATCGGAATTGGTGGTTCGGACCTCGGTCCGGCCATGGCTGCTGAGGCGCTGGTTGGCGAGGCGCTTCCACGTCTTCGAGCTCACTTTGTGTCGAACATTGATGCTTCAGACATCACGGCAGTGCTCGACAAGGTTCAACCGAAGTCAACCTTGTTCGTCATTGTCTCAAAGACATTCGGCACGTTGGAGACGTTGACAAATGCGCGGGTTGCACGGCAATGGGTGATCGATGCCCTTGGTGAGTCTGCGGTGAAAGATCATTTTGTCGCAGTGTCGACCGCAGCGGAGAGAGTTGAAGAGTTTGGCATCAGTGCCGATGCAACCTTTGGGTTTTGGGACTGGGTTGGTGGTCGATACTCGCTGTGGTCCGCAGTCGGACTGTCGGTCATGCTGCTCGTGGGACCAGAACGCTTTGCTGAGTTGCAGGCCGGGGCGCGAGATGTTGATGATCACATGATGGAAACGCTTGTTGACGATGATCGGCTCGACGACAACGTGGTGGTGACCCTTGCCCTGATCGGCCTGTTGCACCGCAATGTGCTGAAGCGTCCATCGAAAGCGGTGATTCCCTACGTTCACGAACTCCGTCGATTTCCTGCGTACTTGCAGCAACTCGACATGGAATCAAATGGCAAGTCGGTGACGTCTGCCGGCATGCCTGTCACCGGCCCCACCGGGCCAGTGATTTGGGGTGAGCCAGGAACAAACAGCCAACACGCCTTCTTCCAACTTCTTCATCAAGGCACCGATGTCATTCCGGTTGATTTCATCGGTGTCGCTCGACCGAGACACGACCTGATTACTCAGCATGATGCGTTGTTTGCGAATTTGATTGCCCAAGCCCAAGCTCTCGCTTTCGGGCGGGCATCCCACGAGGAGCCTCATCGCAACTTTGATGGAAATCGGCCAAGCACGCTGATTCTTGCCGAGCAACTCGATGCCCGAACCTTGGGGCAACTCATTGCGCTCTACGAGCACATTGTGTTTATCCAAGGAGTGATGTGGGGTATTAACAGTTTTGATCAGTGGGGTGTCGAGTTAGGTAAGGAACTCGCAAGCTCTCTTACGCCTGCGTTGTCAGATGCTGGTAGTGACATCGGTGGAGATGCAGACTCAGCGACCGTTGCAACAGTGCAGTGGTACCGGGCGCATAAGGCCCGGTGAGAGATCGTCTCTTACGAGGTGGAGCGCTCGAGAACGAGCGTGGTTCTGCCCGGAATGATGAACTGCGCTCCTGCGAGGAGTGTTTCGTCGCTGCCTTGCCCGATCTCTGGTCGAGATGAATCGAATTTGACCGTCCATGACGAGCCCCACCGCTCCGGTGGCAATGTCCACGTCAACTCAAGCGGGCTTGCAGAAAAGACGCACATGAAGGTGTCATCGATGATTCGATTTCCAAAACGATCAGGAATGGTGATCGCTTCGCCGTTGAGAAAGACACCAACGGCCTGGGCGAATCCTTGTTCCCAGTCAGACGAGGTCATTTCTTCGCCGTCAGGACGGAACCATGCCATGTCGTCATTGTCACGAAGTGGACGACCTTGAAACCATCTGCGGCGTTTAAAGATCGGATGCGATGATCGAAAGGCAATAAGCCGTTGCACCCAGCGGTGCATATCGCTATCAAGGTTCTCCCAGTCAACCCAACTCAATTCGCTGTCGTGGCAGTATGCGTTGTTGTTACCCCGCTGTGTGCGTCCGATTTCGTCTCCACTCAGCAGCATTGGCACCCCTTGGGAAAGAAGCAATGTTGCAATCAGATTCCGCCGCTGCCGATGACGAAGTTCGTTGATTGAAGCGTCGTCGGTTGTCCCTTCAGCGCCGTGATTCCACGACCGATTGTGAGACTCTCCATCGCGGCTCTTTTCGCCGTTGTCATCATTGTGTTTCTCGTTATAACTGACGAGGTCTGAGAGAGTGAATCCGTCATGACAGGTGATGAAGTTGATCGATGCGGTCGGCCGCCGCGTGTCTGACCGGTAGAGGTCTGACGATCCTGTGAAGCGTTGGGCGAACGTGGCGAGTCGAGCATGTTCTCCACGCCAGAAATCACGCATGGTGTCTCGATAATCGGCATTCCATTCAGACCACTTCGGTGGGAAGTTTCCAACCTGATAGCCGCCTTCACCGACATCCCAGGGTTCAGCGATGAGTTTGACCTGCGAGAGCACCGGGTCTTGGTGGATGATGTCGAAGAACGCGGAGAGACGATCTACTTCGAAAAGTTCGCGGGCCAGAGCTGAGGCGAGATCGAATCGAAATCCGTCGACGTGCATATCGAGCACCCAATGTCGAAGGCTGTCCATGATGAGCTGCAAGACGTGCGGATGTCGCATATTGAGCGAGTTTCCGCACCCGGTGAAATCGAGGTAGTGGCGGGGTTCGTCATCGACAAGTCGGTAGTACGCATGGTTGTCGATGCCGCGCATCGAGAGAGTTGGCCCGAGATGATTGCCTTCCGCGGTGTGGTTGTAGACCACATCCAAGATGACTTCGATACCTGCGGAGTGGAGCGCCTTGACCGTTTCTCGGAACTCATCTGCCGGACCTGTCCCGATCTGCGCCCCGTACTCGTTGTGGGCGCTGAAATATCCGATCGTGTTGTAACCCCAGTAGTTCTTTCGACCCTGTTGGATGAGGTGATGGTCATGAATGAACTGATGGATAGGCATCAGTTCGATCGCAGTAACTCCGAGCTGTACGAGATGTTCAATGATCCCAGGATGACGCAAGGCGGCGTAGGTGCCCCGTTGCTCTGGAGGGATGTCGGGGTGCCGCATGGTGAACCCTCGGACATGGGCCTCGTAGATGATGCTCTCGTGGGTTGGGGTTTTGAGTAATTCGTCACCGCCCCAGTCAAAGGAACGGTCGTGGACAACACCGAGTGGAACGAATGGGGCCGAATTCTCCGAGTTTGCTGAGTCGGGGTCGTCAAGGTCGTAGGCGAAGCACGCGGTATTCCAGTCGAGTTCGCCATCAATGCGTTGCGCGTAGGGGTCGAGCAGCACCTTGTTTTCGTTGTGCCAGAGCCCGGCATCGGGATTCCACTCTCCGTGAACTCGGTATCCGTAATGCTGACCTGGTGTGACGTCAGGGAGATATGCGTGCCAGACGTGGCCATCGACCTCGTGCAGGTCGATTCGTTGTTCGTCTAATGATCGATCGCGAGTGCCGCCGAAGAGGCACAACTCGACATGTTCCGCGCTTGAAGAAAAGAGAGCGAAGTTTGTTCCCGTTCCATCGAACGTTGCTCCGAGTGGATGCGGGTCGCCAGCCCACACCCTTCGATGGCGTGATGGATGGGAATCATGGCTCACCCCAGAATTCTGCCCGCTGTTCGCTCTCAACCCGCCATTTTCGGGCATGATTGGAGGATGGCTGAAGCAAAAACGATTGAGCGAGTGGGTGTCATTGGTTGCGGATTAATGGGTTCGGGCATCGCCGAAGTGTGTGCACGCGCTGGGCTTGATGTGCTCGTTCGCGAGGCCTCCGCTGAGGCAGCCGAAGCGGGCCGTGCTCGCCTCGTGACATCGTTTGACCGTGGTGTGACCGCGAACAAAATGACGGAAGATGAGCGCGATGCAGCAATGGAGCGCTTGTCGTTCACCACCGATATCGGCGACCTCTCCGATCGGGATCTTGTTGTCGAAGCAATTATCGAAGACGAAGATATGAAGGTCGATCTGTTTCGTGAACTCGACCGAGTGTTGACGAATTCAGATGCAATACTCGCCTCGAATACGTCGTCGATCCCGATCATGAAGCTCGGAACAGCGACATCTCGCCCGGAGCAGGTCATTGGGATTCACTTCTTCAATCCGGTGCCTGTGCTTCGGTTGGTTGAACTCGTCGAGAGTCTGATGACGTCGGAAGAAACATCGTTGCGGGCGGAGACCTTCGCCGGAAATGTGCTGTCAAAGCGCGTCATTAGGTCGCAAGACCGTGCCGGATTCGTCGTGAACGCGTTGCTCATCCCGTATCTGTTGTCGGCGATCCGAATGATGGAATCAGGTTTTGCCTCGGCAGACGACATCGATATCGGCATGGTCGAGGGTTGTAGCCATCCAATGGGGCCTCTTCGCCTCACCGACCTCATCGGGCTCGACACCACTTTGGCTGTGTCAGAGAGCCTCTATGAAGAGTTCAAAGAGCCGCTCTACGCTCCGCCGCCGTTGTTGTCTCGGATGGTTGATGCCGGTCTTCTTGGCCGAAAGTCTGGCCGCGGTTTCTACGACTATCGGCGCTGATGGCAGATCGCGTCGAGCGCCTCACCAATCTTCTTGCGTTATTGCTTGAAACCCGTCGTCCGCTGACCCTTCATGAGATTGCGTCGGAACTCGAGGGTCAATACCCCGACGCTGGTCAGGCTCGACGTGCAGCATTCGAGCGCGATAAGGCGGCGTTGCGCGAGATCGGTGTCGAGATATCGACGGAAACGTTTGGTGGTGATCGCGCCGGTGAGATGGGGTACCGCATCGAGAGAAGTTCTTTTGAGCTTCCCGACCTTGGCTTGACCGATGATGAGGTTCGGGCTCTTCAGGTTGCGCTAGCCGCTACTCGACCTGACTCTGCAATTGGTGAAGAAGCGCTCCTCAAGCTCGGCGGGGTTGGTGGTGGAGTTGGTGGTCCGATTCGGATGCACCTTCCGGAGTTGCCGGCGTTGCCGATCTTTCGGTCGGCGGTTGCTCAGCGACATCCTGTGTCGTTTCGTTATTCGGGCAATGTTCGAAAAGTGGAGCCGTGGGGGCTGTTATTGCGCGACGGGTTTTGGTACGTCGTTGGATTCGATCAAGACCGTGGTGCTCGACGCACATTTCGTGTCGACCGATGCGAGGGAGAGGTCGCTATTGATTCGGCGATCGTGTTTGAACGACCTGCAGATGGTGACGTAGGGGCTGCACTGCCAACCAACCCGCTGTTGCTGGGAGATGAGTTCGCCGCTGAGCGTGAGGCTGTGGTGCATATCGCAGCACGCCGCGCATGGCTGGTTGAACGAGAGATTGGGAGTGAACGCATTCTTGTTCGGCACGACGATGGGTCAATCACCATCAGGCTGCCGTTCACTAATGAAGATGCGCTGCGTTCGTGGGTGCTTGGATTTCTCGATGACGCTGAACTCCTTGAGCCCGGTGATGTGCGAGAACGTCTCATCGAGTGGTTGAGGGCGGCGGTCTGATGGCACAACGTCCAGCAACAGAACGATTGCGGCGTTTGCTCATCATCTTGCCATGGTTGATGGAGCGCGGAGAGGTCTTGGTCGATGAGGTTGCTGAGCGCTTTTCTGTAGGTGTTGACGATCTCATTCGAGATCTTGAACTGGTGTCGATGTGCGGTCTGCCGCCCTACGTCGATGAGATGATCGACGTCTTCATTGACGAAGGAATGATTTTCGTTGGGATTCCTCGTTTGTTTACGCGACCGCTTCGACTTAGCGAGGTAGAGGCTTTTGAGTTGCTCGCTGCCGGAAGGGCAGCGATGCAGTTGCCGGGTGCCGATCTTGACGGGGCGCTGGCGAGGGGTCTGGGCAAAATTGCGATGGGATTGGGCGAGGACGACACGGGTCTGCTCGTCGTTGCTCCTACTCCTGCAATCGTTGAAAAACTTTCACAGGCGATCGAGAACCGCGAGCGAGTAGAGGTTCGGTATCAGTCATCGAAAGATGTTGCGCCCACAGACCGACTACTTGAGCCATTCGTGGTGTTCTCATCGCAAGGCAATTGGTACACACACGCTCACGATGTCGGTGCAGAGGGGCTCAGGACGTTCCGGATTGATCGCATCGAGTCACTAACGGTGATCGGGCAGGCGGAGAACGAGGCGCCAGATTCGATGCCTGAACCTGGCATCTGGTTTGCTGACGCGGAAATTGAGCGGGTGACACTTCGGGTGGCTCCGCGTGGTCGGTGGATATACGAGCGATATCCAGTTGATGAGGTGTCCTCTCCAGATGCAGATGGTTGGGTTGAGGTTCGTCTCGCCGTGACATCTCGTCAATGGCTCGAGCGGTTGCTGTTACGTCTCGGCGATGCGGTAGAGGTGGTCGATCCGTCTTCGATGCGCGTCGTTCGATCGGAAGCAGCGGCTCGAGTGTTGGGTTGCTACTCGGTCAAAGGTTGATCTCGCAGGAGGAGCGGCAATATTTCGGAGGTCGCAACTGCGTCGTCGAGTGCGTCGTGGCTGCGGCCGATGTCGATGCCGTATCTCTCGCAAATATCGCTGAGCCGATGTGAACGCTGTCGGTCAGGGTCGAGGCGGCGAGAGAGTCGGAGCGTGCAGAGGTGAGGACCGTTGGGTAACTGCAGGTCGTTCATTTGCGCGGCCGTGGTGAGGAACTTCCAGTCAAATGCGAGGTTGTGGGCAACAATTTCACGCTCGCCGATGCGATCGAAAAGGCTGTTAAGCACTTGCAACGATGAGGGGGCGAAGAGCAATTGTCGGCGGGAAATGCCGTGTATGTGCTGGGCGCCGATTGGGTCCCAAGGTCGCCGCAACCGAATCATCGAATTCCACGTTGAAACGTTCATGAGACGAGATTCGTTCGGGTGGAGATCGCCACAGACGACAGCGACTTGGTAGATCGGATCTAACGCACCATTGAGGCCACCCGTCTCAAGGTCAATGACCGCAAAGTGCCGGACAGCATTGCTCACGTGGCCAGACTAGGCCAGCGGTGTAACGGGAGGAATTATGCGTTGCGAGCCCGGATACCAATGGGGCAGCAACGGTGTAGCCGAGAAGGTGCCGGTCTTCTTCGTTTTCTCCGCCCCAATATCCGTATTCGTGGTTTTCGCGAGCAAATTGGCGGCAGGGGATGCGCACTGGGCAGGCTGTGCACAACATGTTGGCTCGTGCTTCACGACGTTCGCGCGCCTGCGGGCGTTCGGCCTTCTTTGCGAAGAAGAGTTCGAGACGGCCCTTGCACATGGCAAATTCCTGCCATGCCACATCACGTGGCAGGTCGTCGACTGATTCAAAACTGAGGGATTCAGCAACGCTCATGCTTCATTTAACACTAAATGGCGATTTCCTATTCCAAGATTGAGAAATTTTTCTCAATTTGCTGTCTACAGGAGTTCGGCGGCGAGCGAAGCGACACTTGAGCGCTCGCATGATTGCAGGGTGATATGGCCAAAACAGGGCTGTCCGGTGAAGGCATTAGTGAGCACAGCGAGGGCGTTGTTGGTTTCCCCGAGATAGGGGGCATCGATCTGGCTGGTGTCTCCGGTGAACACGACTTTTGTTCCTTCACCGACGCGAGTGAGGATCGTTCGCAGCGTGGTCGGTTCAAGGTTTTGCGCTTCGTCGATGACAACCATCTGCTGTTGGAGCGATCGACCTCTAAGAAAAGTGACTGATTCGAGAGAGAGTTTTTGTCGTTCGGTGAGTTCATCGATGAGTTGGCGGGCGTCACCTGATGAACGCCGGTCGGTAAGGGCGACCACAGCGTCGTGCACAGCCGACATCCACGGGTCGAGTTTCTCGTCGAGGCCGCCAGGGAGGAAGCCAACATCTGCTCTGCCAACTGGAACGAGAGGACGATAAATGGCGACGCGCTCGTATCGCTGCTCTTCGACAACCTGCTCGAGCGCAGCCGCGATCGCCAGGATTGTCTTTCCGGTGCCAGCCCGTCCGTCGAGTGCAATCACGGAAACATCGGGATCGAGAAGGAGATCGATTGCGAATCGCTGTTCCTTATTTCGAGGATGCAATCCCCATGGCTGTGCCGGGGTCTGCGGGAGGAGGTGAAACTCGGTTCCACGTCGTCGGGCGAGGGCAGACTGCGACCCCGCCCTGAACACCACGTATTCGTTCTCTCGTACGAGCGGCGCCGTATCAACGCTCAATGCGAGGTCGATGCCGGCCGGTGTGTGGTCGGCTTGATGCGTTGCTTCGTCGACGGCGACGGTTCCGTCGCGGTACAACGCGTCAATGATCTGGGTATCAGTGTCAACAATGTGCCAGCCCGCCTGTCGAATTTCTCGCGCACCGCCTGTTGGTTGGTGTTCGATAGCACTGAGGCCGAGGTGCGCTGCTTTGATGCGAAGCGCAGCGTCATTCGACACCATCATTGTCGGCGCTTGACGAGATTGACCGAGCGCTGCTCCGATGATCCGGTTGTCAGCTTTCGCCGGGTCAAGTCCATGCTTCACCAGTGCGTCGTGTTGCACGCCGTTCACTTCGATTCTGAGTGAGCCATTGCCGAGAGGAACCGGTGACGCAAGTGAACCGCCATGTTGAAGTCGAAGTTCTTCAATCGTTCGAAGTGCAGTTCGGGCCGCGCGCCCGACATCATCTGATCGGCCTTTGAGCCCGTCGAGTTCTTCGATCACAGTGAGCGGAATTACGACATCTGCCTCACCCATCGAATGAAGGCATGCAGGGTCAGCGATGAGTACTGAGGTGTCAATGACGACTCTCGTGTTCGAGATGTCGCTCGGGTCCTCCTTACTGGCAAGTGTCTGGCGGACAGTTCCGGCGAGATCGGTCACAGATCACCTCTGTTGAGAGAGCGCAGATGGGAGCGAACGGTTGTAGAGAGCAACGTCTCCAGTTGTACAGCGCATTGCAATGGCGGTGGTGGATTTCGGGTCACTCCAGATGTGGATAACCGAGTAGTGAGGTCTGTGACTCGCATTTCGTCGTTGTTACGTAAGGTCTCTGAACGACAGTCATTTGCAAATGCAATAACATGATTAGTTGCACCGTTGTTATTTGGTTCATTTCGATGGTGTCGTTCCTTCGTTGATGGCGTCCACCCGGTTTCGGGTGTCATCACCAACGTGGGGCCCGGAGAACAATCCCGTTCGCCGGCGTACAGAATAAAAGGACGATTTATGACTAAGTCAGAACTCATCGACGCAGTGGCAAGCGCAGCCAACGTGTCAAAGGCAGACGCCGAGCGCACAATTGGTGCATTCTTCGACACCGTCGTCGCAGGTGCGAAGAAGGGCGACAAGGTTGCTTGGCCAGGGTTTGGTGCATTTAGCGTCACCAAGCGCCCAGCCCGTACCGGCCGTAACCCTCGTACGGGTGAGCCAGTGCAGATCAAGGCATCAAACGCCATGAAGTTCAGCGCCTCCTCAACGTTGAAATCAACCCTCAACTGAGAGAGCTGAGTAACAATGGCAGTAAAGAAGGCAGCTCCTAAGAAAGCAGCGAAGAAGGCTCCGGCCAAGAAGGCTGCTGCAAAGAAGGCAGCTCCTAAGAAAGCAGCGAAGAAGGCTCC
>Ga0181571_10004266_pt1 | contig 10715 bp, 3 predicted proteins | sample 101ome_17_FD_132440 | JGI IMG/M metagenome (GOLD analysis project Ga0181571, IMG submission 132440) | Coastal salt marsh microbial communities from the Groves Creek Marsh, Skidaway Island, Georgia - 101407AT metaG (megahit assembly) | ecosystem: Environmental > Aquatic > Marine > Intertidal zone...
TCATGGCGTCAGCGCTTTCGCGTTTCAAGGAACAAATGCCCACGTTTGCTTGCGACAAAATCACGCTCACGGACATGCAACAGTATCAACAAAAGATATCATGAAGCATCAACGAAAATGCTGCATCACCACGATAATCAATGATTTTTCACAGATTTCTGCAGTTACGTTTTTCAAACGACCAAATGCTAGTCATTTCTTTTGTGCCCGTGACATTACGCATCCTTTGCAGTTTGCGTTACTACTGACAGTTTCGATGGCATCAGACGGCAGTTTACGGCACGCACTCACAGATGTTGTGTTGTCTGCTTGCTACTGCCCAATCGGGATCTCTGTTTGTATGAGAAAGAACATTATATTGCTATCTGATGAATATAAAGGATGTGTTAAAGCACACGTGTGTGCATGTAGGAGTGCAGAATTGTGCGGTAGACGCAACGTATCACGCCACTTTCTACCAAAATGTAAAGATTTCTTCATCATCGCACACGAACGCGCACTTCCGACTCATCTACATGAATATCGCAGTAATAAGCGAGGGAAGGAAACTATATTGGGAAAGGTTTTTAGACACGTATATACATGTTTGAATTTCTCGCAGGAAGGCGATTCTCTGGAATATGTTAAAAGTGTCGAATTTTTCCATTCGTGCGGAATCAATCTGCATGACCATGTCACTACTTTTCAGAGCTCTCATTCAGCGTTCACATCAGTGAGTAATGTTTGCAACACAAACAAAACAAGGAGAATTCACGCATCACACAACGCAAGTGTTCAAGAAGTACTAATGAACGTCACTGCAGATAGTGAAGTGCAAACCTGCGAAGCACCTAATCGTCAGAGTGGCCTGCATCAATCTGATAGAGCTCTTTCTCACAAAGAAAGCACATATAAGTTATCATGGCTGGTGAAATACATGCATCCGATGAGCGAACTTTCCCGAACTAATGGCATCACCATGCACGCTTTTCATTTTTGGATTATAGATCGATTGCCCCGTTCATCAATATCCCATATGATATATGCAGTTAGTGCATTGTCAGTCGATAAAGTTATTCGCCAAGTGTGCCTCCACAGCAAATCTACCATGGCAGCGAGTACACTTTCACCAGCTCAAGTATACCCAGATAGATGTACTACAAATCTGGCGTTATCGACGCTACCTCGAGTCTATAACGCGGAAAAACCGGGGACAGATTATTCCGTTCGTGATGAAAGCTCGCTTGATGAGCATATTCGTAATCATAGTTTACTTTCACACAAGTCACCTAATCTAATAGGCTGCAAACACTCAAGCTACACTGGAGGAGCTGAAAGTATTCCTAAAATACAACTTACAGTGTCGTCAAAGAGAATTTCGCATTCAGTGATGCCATGTAGGTGTAGACAAGTGGAAGTTAATGGATTTGGGGCGATAGGCAACATTGTTCACATCTTAATGAAACTCAATGGTCACCGCACAACATGTCTCACTAACAGGAGCGGGCGGTTTTCAGGGCATATGGATTCTGGTTTCCACGGAATCAGCTCGACGTCATTACGCTCTAAGGACTGTCGTTTTCAGACAAGTAATGATATACCTCGCGCCAGGAATCAACTAGTCCGATCAGTTTTCGTTGCCGGTGTCTTGCATGACCAGATGATAGCAAACCAGACTGCATACACGATGCGATGTGTTGCAGCCACAAAAATGCGGAGTTTGATATCTTTGAGTCAGCTCGTAGCATCTCGCTCAGCCAGCGCACATTACTTTTCATCGATATCAACCTTGCTTGGTACACCTGGACAAGTCAATTATGTAGCTGCAAACGCATTTGTAGATGTACACTGTGATTGTGCCTATCATCAGGGACGTAGCGAGTTCAGTATCCAGTGGGGTGCCTGGATAGGTTTAGCAGGGATGATGCGCTGTAATAGAAAACAATATGAACGTCTCCACAGACTAGGGATCGGTGCAATCGACACGAAGACTGGTATGTACATCCTACTGGAGATGATCAGGGATAATATGCAATCACCCACAATCGTCGCAAATACATTCTCGCAGAACCAATTCAATATATCAATACTACTGGATCACACAAACAGAATACAAGCACACTCGGCACAAATACACGTGAACTCAACTTCAGTTGATGTCCTGGAAATCGAACATACTATTTCTGAACAGATAAAGATTATTCTAGGCAATAGCATTGCTGTCAACACACCGTTTATAGATGCAGGATTCGATAGCGCCTGTTTAATAGAACTTTCTCATTCACTGGAGAAGTGCTTTGATACTCATTTACCGGCAACTGTGACTTTTGACCATCCAACAATAGCCGGGCTAGCGAAGTTTATGCATGACCACATATCATGTGTGCAGGTGTCTCCATGTTCGGTTGCTGAATCAGATTATTCTTCCGCCATGAACAGGCCGGTCGAAGTGGATTATTCTTCCGCTATGAACGGGCCAGTCGAAGTAAGATCACTTGCATTAAGATGTGGTAGCGGTAGTTATCGCCAGTGCTCAAGCGCAGATGAATTCTGGGCTATGTTGGTGCAGGGAATAGACGCCGTTCAAAAAGTACCATTCGATCGTTGGGACGTTGACACGGTATCTTCCGTAGGTACTCAACAACGCGTTCGCGACCATTTGCACGCAAAATACAGTAGGCATGGGACTTTTATACGCGATTTGGACATTTTCGATCCCGAATTCTTTGGGCTTTATGAGTCAGAGCAATCTGCTCTAGAACCTCAGCAGCGTGAACTTTTGAAAGTTAGCAAAGAAGTATCGCCGACATCTGTTGAAAGAAAACACAGTATTGATTGCAAAAACGCCATCGATATTTTTGTCGGGCTTTGTACAAACGATGGCGACGTCACGGGTAGAGAAGTCGCAGCTCAATTAGTACTGCAGGACGCTACCATGGCAAATCACGTCAAATTAGAAAATCTAATACATACGTTATCTGAATCAACTTACGCATTCGCATCAAATAGAATAAGCCACATCTTGGGATTTCAAGGCTCTTCTATATCCGTGGATTGTGCGTCAGCTTCTGGTTTAGTCTGTGTTCATCTTGCCATGAATTCATGTAAATTGCAAAATGTGGCAAATGATTTCAGTAAAGCATCGATTGCAGCAAGTGTGAACTTAATCACTCACAGATTACTATCCGATTTGCACATCGCTCGCCACATGTTCCCAGTTGACGGTCGTTGTAAAACATTCGACGTTCGTGCAGATGGCTTCGAAAGAGGAGAAGGGGTGATTGCTATGCGTCTCCACGCGCTCAATGTTTTTTGTGTGAACACTAGGTTGGGATTGTTGATGGGCTCTTCGTGTATACACAAGGGCGGTGGAGCTTCACTGAGGGCACTTAGAGGTCCAGCGATCGAATACAAAGTGCGATGCGCATTGTCAAACAGTAAACTACTACCAATGGACATTTCATATGTAGAAACAAGTGGACTAGGAGAGCCTCTCGGGGATGCGATAGAAGTCGGTGCATATCAGCGTGTGTTCTGCTTCCATGATGAAAATCGCGATTCATGTATTGGATTTGGCAGCGTGCATACAAACATATCACATCTAGATGGCGCTTCGGGTATGATATCCGTGGTGAAGGCTATCGTCATGAGTCACTCATGCAGCACGCCCCCAATTTTGCATTTTACTAAACTCAACCCGCTTCTGCTGGGGCACATTGCAGACATTGACCAAAAAGCCAAAGAAATGGGTCATACGTGGCGGCATGTTAACTTAGACAAGAGATCCCATTTTTCAATGGTGAACGGTCCGTCATGGGGAGGAATGAATGGCGTGAGCTCATTTGGATACGGTGGGAGTATGGCACATGTAGTCACCAATTCATGTACGTCAAGTTGTACTTTGCAAGAAAGAGAAACCAGGGTAGGGAAAGTGCACTTCAGACTGAGTGTGAACACTTATCAGAGAGATTCGAGCGGGGATATGGTGAATAAGATATTTTTTATGATGAAGAAAAGCATGTGTCTCCGACTCTATAGGGACATAAACGCAACACGTAGAGCCCCAGATCACCAGATCGAAACATCATTTCATGAGATCTTAATGTTTTCGGCATCTAGTGTATGTGACACGTTTAAGAGCAGAAATGACGAAACTTCCACAACACACAGTGTTTATCAAAAACCAACTGATGTTGAATCCGCTTGCAATTTTGTAATGAGGATAGGGTATGCTGCACGCACAAATTTGCCCTCTATGAACGAAAGTGTTCACCAGTGGTTGGATTCACAAGTGAAAATGTATACCTTGTTGACAGAGTCTGCATACCCCTCGCAGATGTCTGCAAATATATCAAAACATAATAAACTTGAGCGTAAAATTGTTCTAATCTTATCTGCGCCCAGATCAGGGTCCACATTGCTGCAGATGATGCTGAATACGCATCCCATGATTTTCGCCCCACAGGAGCTTTATCTATTGAATTTTGTGAGCATGCAACAAAGGGAGCACGTGTTGTCAAACAGTCACAAATGGGCCCTTGAGGGTTTACGCAAGGCAATAATCGAATTGTGCAAGTGTCACATCGATACAGCAGACGCGATATTGCATGATATGAAAAACATGTCGATAAAACACGTTTACGAACTACTTCAAACATGGTGTGATTCACAAATTCTGGTAGACAAGTCGCCGCCGTATCTCTGGTCACTTGCCACTCTTCAGCGGGCGGAAGCAATGTTTGAAGACGTGCGATACATATTCCTACATAGGCACCCATGCGCGACAATCAACTCCATGGTCAACGAGACGACAAGGTCCATTCAACGAGGCACATGTGATCTTTCAAGTTTTCCGTATTCTTCGTCTATTGATATGAGTAATTTATGTAGTTGTGACGAGAAATATGTTTGGGAGTACATGGACAAATTGTGGTCCGAAGGGCACTCCAATGTCAACAAGTTTTTTCAAAATGTACATGAATCTCGCCGCTTAAATGTGTCTTATGAAGCTCTTGTTTCACAACCGAGCACAGTATCAAAAAGAATATGTAAATTTTTGAATTTACCATACTGCGAGCTGATGTCGAATCCATATTTTAAAGAAAATACGAGCATGTTTCAGCCCGTGGAGCTTGGAGGTCTGAGTGCAGGTGACCCACACATCCTTAAACACGCATCAATAAACCCACAACTCGCTAATGCATGGAATCACGTCAACTGCAGGTGCGATCTGTCTGATTCAACGCAAAAAAATGCCATGCAATTACAGTACAGAATCCCCCGATGGAAAATGTTAGCTTCTGCACAACACGGGGAGATGATTAAACGGCTGAATAGTTACACGAGTGCGCCCTTAGTGATATTCGTTCATGACATAGATGGCGAACTGAATAATACATTCAGATCTATTCTTCCACGAATACATTCTGCAGCATTTTCTTTAGATATGAGTATATGCTACAATGTCCATAGCGCTGTTGATCTAGCCGATGCGTGCTTACACTATCTCGTCGAGGAATTGGATGTGACCAGTTCAGATGATATTGTGCTGGTCGCATCTGGTTTAGGAGCAATCGTGACCAGGGAGCTGATAAAAGGCAGTGTTACAGGCAGAAATGACTCATCAACTAACTCTTGGATGACGAATTCCTGCGAAACGAAGCACAATTTGACGATCAGCCATCTGCTCTTATTGTTTGACACAGCTTTCACACTTTTAGCACCATCTAGGCCAAACAAATGGGACGAGTGTAGTCTTGAGAAATATTGCATGTTGCAAATGGAACGCGATAAATGCGCGCTATCAGAAGTAAATCATGTTTTGCCGTCTGTTCCGCCTTCATCGCCGAATGTACGCCTGGAACATGATGATAATTTCAACAATCATGTGCCTGTATCGGTGAGCAAGAAGAAATGTGAAGAAGTGTTGCTAGGCACAGACAGCTTCATACAACTTGTACTGATGTCTCTTAGATCCGTTACAGATTTACCCAAAAGCCTGGATACACCCAAACTTTATATTATAAGTGAGAGCAAGTCGCATTCGATCGAACCCTTCCTTCAGTACTTGGGATATGATCTCCAATGTGTGGCGCCTACCGATTCAGAATACGAGGATGGCACCCATGAGACGAAATTCGAACATATATCGCATGTTTTACAACGATTACAGCATTGATTTTGCAAAGTATGATACTGCACAACTCGACCACACTAGTTGTAGCAGATGTAAGCTACCGGAACCGTCATTCATTTAACATGTTGTGTACATGATCACTCAAGTTTTCTTATAGAGATGCTCGCGCGCAAACCACCACGTGTCGAGTGCGTGCCCATGTCCCGTTTGATTGACTGATAACCCTCTTTCAAGCTCTTCTTCAAGCTTCTCGCTTGACGCCGACCCAATTTCACTGCTGCTTTGCGTTCTTTCCTCTGTTGAGGTGTCTCGCCCTTGCGTGATGTATCACAACGCCAGTCAAAGTTCATATCTTGAGCTAAGTTCACATCATTCATGCATTCTTGCGCCTGAGTTCTTGACTTAGATGGCGTGTCATCTTCAATGGACCTTTTATCAATCGTCTGAGTTGGGGTTCTCCCTGTCAAAATTTTAGGTTGGTGTGCGTGATTGTCATGAAGACTTAAAATACTGTCGCAATCATACGCCTGGCAGTTCCAGCTGTGTTCTTTGAAGGTGGAACATACTTTATTCTGTTCCTTCTGCGACAGGCCCTCGGATGCATGAATTCCAGGGGACATTTCTATTTCCGCGATCAACCGTTCTCTGTCAATTAGGCATCGTAACTTCTTCTCACTATCTTCTCGCGCTTGAAGTGTAACTACGCCAGAAAGACTTCCACCGATGTTGTCATCACCGTAAGATGTCATGACTTTGGTGAATTCAGTGCTGTGCCATCGCTCTGATTGTTCCGTGTCGCCATCGCCATTCTTACGTGCAATGTGTGGAGCTCTATTTGTTGCATGCAAACGTTCATCACACCTGGAAAGCCGTAGCTCATTTGTCTTATGTACTATTTTGGACATTTCTGTGTGTGCTGTTGTTGCACTCGTTCCTCCAGCAAGATGTATTATATCATCCTGAAGCTCCTCGATGCTATCTTCAAACTCCCCGGCTGTATCTAACGATTCTAAAATTTCCAGAAGATCTTCGCTCTGCGTGGCTCCCTCTTCGAAAACCTGCGAACTTGCGCTGTCTATCCTTGTTGTTGGAGTTAAGTACACGCGTGTGCACGCGTCGGGCGACTCATTACCTGAGCTGATCTCTCCCCGTTCCGAGAAATGACCGGCTCTAATGTGCTTCGAGTAATCATAACCATCATTCGGAAGACCCAAGTCGGAGAAATCAACTGTTCCTTGTGAGACCTTGTTCCGTTCCTCGGGATCGGGCTCTTCGTAGCTGCGGTCGGCGAAAGGCTCGAGTTCGTGGTTGTGGTCTGTTCGAACCCAAGTGTTCCCGGGGGCGGATGCGGATGCGGATGCATCAGCCGTGCGCGTTGGTAACAATGCGTATGTAGCTGATGCATTCTTATCCACGAATGGTTTCTTTCGTCTCCCCATCTTGCTCGTTCGTCGTCTGGCGTTGTCAGCGAATCTCACGGTGCGCCGCCGGATTCGACGTTTTCATCGACAGTGGGACATGTCGAGTCACGAACAGTGAAATTAAATATGTAAAATAATGGGGAATCCTTAGTGCAATGGGTCTTATAGACCCATTGCACTAAACAGAAATGCCTAATTTCAACTGGAATATACATATGTAGACGGCGCCTAAGTTATTGGAAATTCGATGTCCTTCGCGTCGCGAAGTTCGCGACGCCAACGCGAAGGTCTACGGTCTAGCGAGACTCGCGTCCACACAGCGACACGCGGAAGCCTACTGACGCGGAGCGCTGCGTCGAGCGTTTGCCTTCTATTTTTCTTTCTTGACGGAATTTTGTGGACGTTTATCTGCGAAGCAGCGCGTGTCGGAAGGGGACTAAGATGGGCGCGCTCGGAGTTCGTCCGACGGTGCGAATCCATGGGAGAACCTTGAGCGCGTACAGCAATCGCGGTCACGCACACGCGAGTATTCATGTCTTACCAATCGTACGAAAACTGGATGCTGGCCTGGATCGTGTACGATGGCGCCGATCGTCTCGTATGGACAGACGCCTCAGGCAAACTTCGAAATCAGTCGCAACCCTCGTTGGGGCAAGCGATCAAGTTGACCTTGGTGGTGGAGGTAGTGGTGGATGTAACGGTGGCGACGGTGGCGACGGGGGCGACGGTGGCGACGGGGGCGACGGGGGCGACGGGGAAGAGGATTATGGCGGCGACGACGATAAGAACGAGGGGTCGCTAGACGTCTACTTGCTCCTCGCTGCACTCCCAGCTTTGCAACAATCAAGCACGAGTGTCATCGATGGCACCGGGCAAGCAGAAGACGTGTTTGAATTGACTGTTGATGACGATGAGGATTACACCGAGGATGAAGATTACGACGGAGATGAAGACGATGAGGACGATGACGTGGTCGATGACGACGGGATCGATAGTGGTGGAAGACAAAATCAGGGCTCTCGTGGGGTGAACAAACCTAAAAAGAAGGACAACTTTATTTGTGAATCTGTACTTGCAACTAACCTACCAACAGGACCAGGCATTCCAACGAAGGTAAAAGCAACAAATTATTCTTCAGTGGTTGGTAACTAACATTCGTTGTCCTAGTCCGAGCTTTTTCAAGGTCTCAATGCTCGTAAAGGGGCAGAGCTATCCAAGAAAGATCTTTCTGATGACCTTGAACAGCTTCTGAACACAGGACTATTTGCAAATGTCGACGCTAACGTAACTCCAAAACAAGATGGCTACGCTGTTGAGTTCGTGTTCAGAGAAAAAATTTGGCCGCAAGTACAATCGTTCAGAGTTGCTGGTTCTACTGTTCTTCCAAAACACATCGAACAAGAAGTCTTGGCTGCGGCGCGAAAGAGCCAAAATTGCACTGTTCGCGTGCTTGCTACGGCGAAAAATATTGTGGAAGGCTACTACTCTAGCAAAGGATTGACGTTCGGTACCATATCACACTTTGACGGAATGGAAAATGGTGAAGTGATTGCGCACGTCGTCGAAGGAGAAATCACTCGCGTGCAGGCTGTATTTGTTGATGAAAATCTTCAAGCAGTACCTGGTAACAAGGGAGTTACGCACCCGAGAGTGGTTCAACGAGAACACAATTTCAAAGTTGGGAACCTATACAACGTCGAAGACGCCAAGACTGCGCTGCGTGACATTTTTTTACTTCAACTCTTCGATAATGTACAAGTTGTACCAAAACCTGACGAACGTGACCCATCAAAAATTCAGGTAGATATTCTACTTCGTGAAAGACCAACAAAAACAGCAGAAAGCGAACTAGAGTGGAGTATTGCCCCCGATGAAAATGGCAGACCTGATTTGGTGTCTGCTCGTCCTGGTGGTTCAGTGTTCTTTGAACACCGCAATCTCGACAGTTGGGGGCGTCAACTTTTTGGTTCTATATCTACGGCGAACTTCCTAGAGCCACAAGAAGATCTTGGATTCAAGTTGGAGTACAATCACCCGTATTGCAGGGGTGATAATGACACTGACAAAACGTCCTTACGAGCGGCAATCTTCAACTCTCGGAAACTCTCGCCTGTATTTACAGGTGGGCCTCTGTTGCAAGATGTACCTGGCGTCTGGGTTGACCGGGCAGGACTCAAGGCAGCCGTCTGTCAAAACTTTTCTCGTCAGTCGAAGTGTTCAATGGGCGCCGTTTTCGAAGAGGTGACCACACGAGACGATTCAGGCGCCGTGTGTGTTTCTGGTGCCAAGCAACTTCCAAATGGTGCAGTTTCTCTTGATGGCCCACGCACGACACTATCTGAAAGTGGAACGGATCGCGTGGTGTTTCTGCAAGGCAATGCTACTCGAGATACCACAAAATTCATTAATGGTACGCAAATAGGTGCACGTGACATTTACCAAGTGGAACAATCTGTGCCATTTTGGCCTAAGAGTCCCATATTCAATCGATCCAAAGTCGAGCTTACAAGGTTCATACAGGCTCTGCCAGAGAGCCAGAAGAGTAATCAACCTCCACCCGTCATCGTCTTACACGCACGTATGGGGCACGTCCTCGGAAACTGTGCTGCATATGACGCATTTGCTCTGGGTGGGCCACATTCATGTAGAGGATATACCGTCGGCGAGCTCGGGGCGGCGCGCTCACTTCTTGAGACAGCTGTTGAAGTTCGCCTCCCGATCCCCTTCTTGAAAACTCATAGTTTCTTGTTTTGGGAGCAGTGCTCAGATCTCACGTCCAGCTCCACTCTTTCTGGTAATCCCACTGAGTTTTACAGGCGTGCTGGTCAAGGGTCAACCTTCGGTGTTGGCCTTAAGCTTGGACCGGTGAGAGCAGAATGGTGTGCTGACACCAACAGCGGTACAGGCTCAACTTTCGTTCGTTTCGGCGAGCGTTTCTAAATCCATAGTTAGCTCACGCTAAAATGAAATAAATACAGTAGAGACGTGCGCATCACCTGTGTCAGACACCTCTCTGACCGAGCAAGTTGCACATATATAACACACTACGCGAAGGCTGGGTTGGTCAGGTGCAAGGGATCTTCACAGAAAGTTTGCCAGCACAACAAAACGCGACGGTAGACACCCCGATGTCTTTCTCCGTGCGACCTGTTTCCGAGTCCCATGCACCTTGTCATCCA
>Ga0181571_10004267_pt1 | contig 10715 bp, 8 predicted proteins | sample 101ome_17_FD_132440 | JGI IMG/M metagenome (GOLD analysis project Ga0181571, IMG submission 132440) | Coastal salt marsh microbial communities from the Groves Creek Marsh, Skidaway Island, Georgia - 101407AT metaG (megahit assembly) | ecosystem: Environmental > Aquatic > Marine > Intertidal zone...
ATTTCAAATCAACCCCGGCTTGGCCAATTGCGCCTTGTTGGGATGTTCCCCGAGCCACATGAACATTTGCTTCATCATGTATCCCTGGGAGACGCTGACCCCCGCGTCCGACAGCACCTTGCGCATCATCCACGAAAGCGCATCTCGCGGCCACCGCGTGGCCGTCACCACGGCTGCCAATTTGACCATCCGCGATTCCGTCACCATGGCGTTTGCCAAACTTCTGGTGGCCGGAGACAGGGTGTCCAAATCGCCGGAGACGTTTTACAAGAAGGCGAACTTCAAAGAACAGATGCTGCCACTCGCCGGGTTTGACGTCATTTTCATGCGTGCAAATCCGCCCTTGGACAACTTGGTGTTGAACTTTTTGGACTCCATCAAAGACCAAGTGTTCATCGTCAACGACGTCGAAGGCTTGCGCAAAGCCAACAACAAGCTTTATACCGCGGCCATGGACGACGCCAAGGGGAGCATCATTCCCCGCACGTTCGTGAGCAAGAACAAGGAATACTTGCGACGGGTCATTGAAGACGAGGTCGGGGACAAAATGATCATGAAGCCGCTCAACGGGTTTGGCGGAAGCGGGGTGATTGTTTTGGAAACTGGCGCATCGAGCAACGTCAATTCGCTGCTGGACTTCTACATCACTGGAAAAGGAGGCGAGTCGAACTACGTCATCTTGCAGGAATACGTGGAAGGCGCGGACGAGGGAGACATCCGCGTGATGATGCTCAACGGCGAGCCCATCGGCGCGATGCGTCGCAAGCCTGCGGCAGGTGATGCGAGGAGCAACGTGCATGCGGGGGGCACCGTTCACAAGCACGTGCTTTCGCCCCAGGAAAAGAAACTGTGCAAGAAAATTGGGCCCAAGCTGGTCGCCGACGGCCTGTACTTCGTGGGCCTCGATTTGATCGGCGGCAAGTTGATTGAAGTGAACGTGTTGAGTCCCGGGGGCATCGTCAACATCAACCGATTGAACAAAACCCGTCTCCAAGTCAAAATCTTGGACTGGATCGAGGACATGGTTCAGGACCGCAATTGGTCCGCCGAACGTCGCAGTGCCTTCAAGTCGGCGGTCGCCAATGCGTAAGCTCACTTCTGAAGAAATCATTCGGTGCATCCAGGCCCGCGAGGAATTCGAGGCCGTCGCCACCGACACAGGATTGCGCATTCGGATTGGGCATTACGTCCCTTTCGTTGGCATGGCCATCCACGCCGGAAGCAAGATGCGCGAAGAACTGGAAGTCAAGTGCGCACTTGACGACTACCAGCGCTGGTACGAAGAAGATCCGGACACCGATGCCTTCATCGGCTCGATGCCCATTACCGTGGTGGGCACGGACAGCCGGTTCGCTTACGATTTGAACCGCGCGCCCGAGGACGCAGTGTATGCCGAAGCTTGGGGCCAAAAAGTTTGGCGACGAGCCCTTACCAAGAGCGAGAAAAACCGCAGCCTGGAAAGGCACACGCGGTTTTACGAGGTGGTCAAAGCGCTTTTGAAGGCCTTGACCGAAGATTTCAAAGGCGCCGTGGTGTACGACATGCACTCGTACAACAAGAACCGCTGGGACCGTCCCGTCCCCACGTTCAACTTGGGCACGGAACGACTCGACCCCAAATGGGAAGACGAAGTCAAGTCATTCGACGCCCTCCTCGGCGCGATGGAGCTGCCCAACGGCATCCCTTCCACCCACGGAATCAACGACGTTTTCATGGGACGCGGCTACAACCTCGCCTTCCTCTCCCGGGAATTTGACAACGTTCTTGTGCTCGCAACGGAAGTGGCCAAAGTTTACTGCGACGAAGACTCCGGCGGCCGATTTCCCCTGGTCGTTCGGGCCTTGGCGGAGGGCTTTCGGGAGGCCATTTTGGCCCATGCCAACGCCTTTGCCCTGAAGCACACCACGTGGAAAAGCAGCCCTTCGAACCACATGCTTCCGCCCGAGGCGCATTCTTCGGTCCAAGCCATCGATGCCAAGTTGTTCGCCTTGGTGCGCGATTTCGAGTTGCTGAACTACGTCAACCCGACGAACGCCCCGCAACAGAAGCGGCGATTCTTCGAGTCGCGCGGCACGGTGCAGCCCGACTTCACCTACCGTCCCATCAAGATTTCGCCGACGGACATGAAGCGTCAACTGCTTCGCCTCGAAGTCGAGCGCATTCACGACCCCTTGATTCGCCGATTGTACGAAGACGCCATCGAGGCCTACCTCGACAAGGTCGACCTGCTCGCCTCCCTTGGCACGTCCGCCTTCAAGTACAACAGTTTGCGGTACTATGGGCAGCCTTCGGAACAGGATTTGGCCAACGCGCGCTTCTTGTTGCACCTGCCGGAAGTCGAGAGCTTCAACCCGGTCAAACGCCTGAGCGTGGCTGACGCCAAGCAGGCCTTCCTCGAAGGCATGGAGGCATACGGATTCAAGGGGAAAGTGCAAGTCACCACCAAAATCGTGGCCGACGCCATGGTCGTCAACGCCGAGCAAAAGGTGCTGATTCGAAAGGGCGCCACGTTCCGGCCCAAGGAACTTCAATATTTGGTGCACCACGAAATTGGTGTGCACATGGTCACGACCATGAATGCCCGGATGCAGCCCCTGAAGTTGTTGCGCATCGGCACGGCCATGAGCACCAAGACCCAGGAAGGCCTTGCCGTCCTGTCCGAGTACCTCAGCGGCAACACCACCCTGCGCCGCTTGAAGGAACTTGCTGCGCGCGTGGTGGCCGTGGACATGATGGTTCGGGGGGCCGACTTTGTCGAAACCTACCGCCACCTCACCACGCAAGTCCACATGAAACCGGACGACGCATGGACCCTGACCACGCGGGTGTATCGCGGCGGCGGGTTCACCAAGGACCACCTGTACTTGCAAGGGTTCCGGGAAGTCGTGACGCTTTGGAAGTCAGGCGCCGACCTCAGTCCTCTCTTGATCGGAAAGACGTCCATGGCGCATTACGAATCGCTGAGCGAGCTGATTCAGCGCGGCGTGTTGGACGCTCCGACCTACCGCACGATGCCCATCATGATCCCGCAGATCGAGAAGAACGACCCAATCTTCGAGTACATCGTGAAGGGAATTCAGTAAGGTCCTAGCCTCAGGCCTCGCGGCGACCGGGATACACCTTCAGCGCCGCGGCCAAGCATTCGACCGCACGCTCAATGAGCGGCAAGTCGAGAACGTACGCAATGCGTACCTGCCGTGTGCCCGCTCCGGGCGTCGCGTAGAATCCCGTCGCAGGCGCCATCATGACGGTGTCGCCCTCGAGGTCAAAGTGCTCGAGCATCCATTGGCAAAACGCGTCGGAATTGTCAATGGGCAATTCGCACACCGCGTAAAACGCGCCGCCTGGGGTGGGCACCTTCACGCCGGGAATCGCCTGCAGTCCTGCGACCAGCACATTTCGGCGTGCCACGTATCGGTCGCGCACCTGCTCGAAGTAGGTGGCGGAAGTCTCGAGGGCCGCTTCGGACGCCACTTGAGCCAGCGTCGGAGGCGACAGTCGCGCCATGGCAAACTTCATCGCAGCCTTGCGCACCGCGCGGTTTTTGGTGACCATGGCCCCGATCCGAGCGCCGCACATGCTGTAACGCTTCGACACGCTGTCCACCAGCACCACGTTGTCCTCCAAACCAGGAAGCTGCATCACCGACTTGGGCGTGGCGCCGTCGTAGCAGAACTCCCGGTACACCTCGTCCGCGAACAAGTACAAGTCGTGGTCCTTGACCAACTGGGCCAACGCGTCGAGTGCTTCTGGAGCGTACACCGTGCCCGTCGGGTTGCCAGGGTTGCACAACAAAATGGCCTTGGTCTTGTCGTTGATTTTGGCCGCGAAGTCCACAATCGGCGGCAAGGCAAACCCTTCGTCGATGTGTGCCGTCACGGGAACGACCTCCGCACCAGCCATTTGGGCAAAGCCGTTGTAGTTGGCGTAGAACGGCTCCGGAATGATGACCTGATCGCCGGGATCAAGGCACGCCATGAAGGCAAACACCAACGCCTCCGAACCGCCCGTCGTCACCAAGATGTCGTCCGCGGCCACATCCACTTGAACCCTCTGGTAGTACTTCGCCAACCCCTCGCGGTAGGAGGCAAACCCCTCGCTGGGGCTGTATTCGATGACCGTTCGGCTGTCGTTGCGAACCGCATCCAGCGCCACCTGTGGCGTCTCGATGTCTGGCTGACCGATGTTGAGGTGAATCACACGCTTGCCCGCCTCCTTGGCTGCGGTGGCGAACGGCGCGAGTTTCCGAATGGGGCTGTCGGGCATGGCTTGCCCCTTGCGGCTGATGCTTGGCATGGATCAGAGGTTGAAATGCGGCAGCGAAGATAGGTCGAGCGCCATGGTGCGGTGCGGCCCAATGTCCGGGATGTCGTAGGTGTCGTTCAAATACCCAAACCCCATCCGCTCGTAAAACCCAAACGCCACCTCCCGGGCGTCGCACCACAGCACGTCCCGGCCTTGTGCGCGGACTTCGTGGGCGGCCCTGTGAATGATCGCGGCACCGGCGCCCCAACCCCGCACTTCAGGGAGCGTGCCCATGACCCGGAGCCGAAGATCGCGCCCCTCGGCCCACGGCACCGCCACCCGGTCGCAGTGCTGGTCAAAGAGCGAGCACGCCCCGACCAAGCGCCCTTCAAACCCCGGCACCTCGATGCCCCACGGCACGTCGCTCGCCACAAACGCCCCGAGATGCACCGCACCCGGCGTCTCGTCGAGGTCAATGACGCACACGTCGGGCGAAGGCTTGTGCGGCCACAACACGCGGTGCCGCAGTTCCCGGGTGCCGACCGCCGGAATGCGATGCACGACGACCTCCATCCGGCTCACGCGCACTGTGCTCATGACTTGAAGGCCTTTTCCCAGTCCCGGCGATCGCGTTTGGTCGGACGCCCCACCCCCTTGGGCCGGTCCTGTTGGGCCAGCCGAATCATCTCCAGCTTCTCGAGTTCCTCGGGTTTGGTCACGTCGCGAACGTGGTCCGGGACCAGCGCTGCCCCAACCCGACTGCGGGGAAACGACAAGACTTCGTACCGAAACCGCACCGCACCCTTGCGCACTTCGACGACCTCGCCGAGCTTCATCTCGCGGGCGGGCTTGACCGCCTTTTCGTCGACGTACACCTTCCCTTCTCGGCAATGTTGACTGGACATCGAACGCGTCTTGAACACCCGTATCGCCCACAAGTACTTGTCCACCCTCATGACGTCTTGACGTTGTGCGATGCGAGTGCGTTCAACACCTTTTGGCCCACTTCTCGCGAGGTGAACTCGTGCAATTCGGAGTCTCCACTAAGCATCCGTGCGGTCAAAATGAAGGTGTGAGCACGGACCGTGTTTCGGATGCTGTGGCTCGTGTACTGCGTGGCGTCCTTGAATTCCACCAAGACCGCACCGGCCATGTCGGCGAGCGCCCAGGAGCGGCATCGCACCGTCCGACCGATCAACTTGTCGCAGATGCGGATGCGTTGGGCGTCGACGGTGATTTGGGTTTCCACCAGGAGCAAGGCCGTGCCCAAGAGCCCCGCCAAGGGCAGCCAAGCAAGGTGATGCAGCGTCGCGAAGATGCCCGCGAAGAACAGCCCGGCAGCGGCCGGAATGTGCTGGAATTGCCGTCCCATGTTGAACGTGGTCACCTTTCAAAGGTAAAGCGCGTCTGGGCCGGCGCGAGCCGTCAAAGCTCGACAATCATCCCGATGGCCGGGAGAACAGCGCCTGTTGCCGTGGAGATGTATCGCGGGTCGTAGGACCCCGGGTTGGTAACCGACGGTATGGGCGTACCCGTGGCGGGATCCCGAACCACGTCCAGCTGCGCTGGCTGTGGGGGCGCGGCCCCGGTGAGGTTTTGGACATCCATGAACACGTCGAGGGACCAGGTGTCAAAGAACCACTTGCGATCCAGGCGCAAGTCAACCTGGTGGAAGGCGCCGTTGCGTTGCGTGTTGAGTTGGTCGTAATCCACCAAGGGCGCGTTGAACGTCTCCCAATTGGAAATCAGCAAACTCTGGTCCACGGCATAGGGCGTGTACGGCAATCCGCCGCTGAACAAGACGCGCGCGCCAAGCTCCCACCCGCTGTCCCACTTCTTTCCTCCGGTGAAGCTCACGATGTGGCGGTTGTCCCACGAACTGGGCACCCACGACTGGAGCATCAAATCGTCGCCCGGGTTGATGTACTCGCTCCGAACCAAGGTGTAGGCAAGCAAGCCGTAGTACCCCTGGTAGAGCCGTTGCTGGAGAAGCACCTCCATGCCGTAGGCTCGGCCTTCCGCATTGAACGTGACCTCCTCGTTTCCAACCACCCCGAAGTCCGCCCCGAGGTTCGCCAAAGCCACACCCGAAGACGCGCTTGCCGGAGAATTCACGTACCCCTTGTAAAAGCCCTCGACCGAGACGGCCGCATTGCGTTCCGAGAGTTCGCGGCGCACCCCCATCACCACTTGACGGTTGGTCGTGTAAGACAAATCCTCACGCCAATTCGTCAACGTCATGGACGTGCTGTCCGCCCCCATTCCCGCGTAGCCCAGGATCGTGTAGGCGGGCAATTGGTGGTAAATGCCGGTGTTGGCGTTCCAGGTCCATCCCGGTGCAAACGACCAACTCGCCGACACACGCGGGCTAAACTGGTCGAGTGGGTTGGCCAGCGCCGAGGAATTGGCGGGGTCGGTGAGGTCTTCTGCCACGTCGAGCAACGCCGCGCCGTCGACGCGAACCCCTCCCGAGAGCGTCAGTCGGTTTTCCAAGAGGGCGCGAGAGGCTTGGGCGAAGGCGCCGAATTTGGCCATCTTGAAATCCGACCCAAAAACCACCTCCTGCTGCCCCACCTGCGGAACGAAGACTGTGTTGCGGGTGGCGTTGTTGTACTTGGCGTATTCCGCGCTCACCCCGCCGCTGACTTTCCAGCCGTTGTCCAGCGAACGCATCCGCTCCGCACGCGCCTTGTTCTCGATTTCTTGGCTCACGTAGTCCTGCGTCCGAGGCAACGTCACGTCGTTGTCGACGTGCTTGTAGGACGTGTTGTTGAGCATGTTTCTGCTCAACACGAAGGTCCACTTGCCGTCGTCCATGTACCGATCCCACTTGACCCCTTGCATGTAATTCCACTGCTCAGAGACGGGCAAAACGTCGAGGATGGCCACCTGATTGAGGTAATCCTGCGCGCTCGTGTCGGAGGCCAAACCCAAATTCAATTCGAAGTCGTCCAACGCCCCCAAACCCAGCACCGTGACCGCGTTTCGGTCGTCGGGACGCCACGTCCACTTGTATTGGTAGTCGTTGTAGATGGGCAAGAACGGCAGGCCGATCACTTCGAACAACAACTGCAAGTAGCTGCGTCGTGCGCTCACAATCAAGCTGCTGTTTTCGCCCGTCGGCCCTTCCAACGTCACGCCCAAATCACTCGTCCCGACCACCGCGTTCGCCGTCCATTGATCGGTTCGCGGGTCCTTGAACCGAAACTCCATCACGCTGCTCAGTGCGTTTCCGCGGGCAGCTGGAAACGCCCCGGCATAGAAATCCACGCCCTCCACGAGGTCCACGTTGATCATCCCAACCGGCCCTCCGCTCGCACCTTGCGTCGCGAAGTGGTTGATGTTGGGGATTTCAATGCCGTCGAGGTAAAAGCGGTTCTCGTTGGGCGCGCCGCCCCGAATGACGATGTCGTTCCGGAAACTCGGAATGGCCGCCACGCCCGGGAGCGAGCGAAGAGCCCGGCTGATGTCGCGCCCCCCACCCGGGTTGCGCTTGATCTCGTTGGTGCCAATGCTTCGCACACTCAGCGGAGCCTCTTCCACGGTGGCACGCGATTCGGCCACCACCTCCGCGGCATCGACGGCAACGGCGGATTCGCTCAACGACACATTCACCACCGCTGGACGGGCGGGCGTGGTCTCGATTTCAAACACCGTCGCAGGCGTGTACCCAAGAAACGAGACCACCACGTTGTGCACCCCCGATGGAACGCCTTCCAAGCGGTAGTTGCCGTCGAGGTCTGTGGCCGTGCCGCTGGTTTCGCCCTGCAACACCACCGCTGCGAACGGCAACGGATCGTTGGTGACGGCGTCCACCACCTTGCCCAAAATCACACAGCGGCCGCCGTCGGCGGTTTGGCCCCACGAGGACAGAGCCGTCCCGAGCCACAAGGCACAAAGGACCCAAATTCGAGCATCAAGCGTTCTGTTCACGACACAAAGTTCATCGGTTCTTGGGCTTGACAACCCTGACAAAACCGGTTTTGTTCGTTCGCCAACGCGAAAAAAGCCTCAACCCAAATCAAGGTCGAGCGCCTTGCGCAACTTGTCGAGCGCCGGGTTCTTTTCAACCATCAGGTCGTACCGGTCTTTGTCTGACAAAAACGCCTTCTTCTCCTCCATCGCCTGCTCCTTCATTTCGAGGTGCAATTCAAGTTGGGCGTTTTTCAGTGCCGTTTTAAGGTAGACCAAAACCTCGGTCCGCAACCCGTCCATTTGTTCGCGCTGGAGCGGGTTGTTCACGGCGTACACTACCTGGCTCCCTCTCAATTCGGGTACGCCGAGCGACATCGTCGCCACAAGAGCGATGCGGTCGTCCGTTCGAAGCTTTTCCACGAACCCTGCCCACGCCTCCTCCAAATCCTTCGGCGTCACTTCGTGTGCCCACGTGGGGTCGATGAGCGCGCCAGGAGTGGGCTCCACCGCGTCTTCGGCGGCCTTGGCTTTGATGCCTCCGGTGGGAGCGACCACCGCTTGCTTGGCCTTTCGCAACCCCGCCGCGCGTGGCGCCTTGGCCGCGGGAACCGCCGAAGCAGGTGCGGGCGCCGAGACTTGATCGGCGGCAGGAGTTGGTGCAAGCGCGGCTCCTGTTTCGGGAGCAGGTTGAACGGCCGCAGGGGCAGGGGCAGGGGCCGGGTCTGGTGCTGGATCCGGGGCAGGCACCGAGGCCGGGGCCGAGGCCGGTACTGGATCCGGAGCGGTGGCGAGTGCCACGGGCTGCGGCGTGGGCGGCGCGGGAACCGCAGCGGAGCTGTCGACCGCACGAGGCGGCATCAACCCTGCGTCAGGGCTTTTTTTTTTCAGCGCTTCGTGCGAGCAAATCTGCATGAGCGCCAACTCCACGAGCAGCCGTTGATGTTGCGAGCCTCGGTACTGGACGTCCGCTTGGTTCAACACGTCGAGGCCGCCCACCAAGAAGAACAGGTCCGCGCGGGACGCTTGGTCCTGGAATTTGGCCTTGACGTCGTCCGTGGCCTCGACAAGCTTGAGGGTCTGTGGGTCACGGCACACCATGAGGTTGCGCAAATGGTTGGCCCAGCCGGTGATGAAATGATGGGCGTCGAACCCGCGCGCCATGACGTCGTTGAAGAGAAGCATGGCGCCGGGGATGTCGCTCGCGAGGGCTTGGTCCGTCAGCGTGAAGTACGTGTCGTGGTCGAGCACGTGAAGCTGCTCCGTCACCGCTTGGTACGTGAGGTTCTTTCCGGCAAACGCGACGAGTTGGTCAAACATGGACAACGCGTCACGAAGGGCCCCATCTGCTTTTTGGGCGATGACATGAAGGGCCTCTTCCTCGGCGGTCACCCCTTCCTGCGCCGCGATGTGCTGGAGGTGAGCCACGGCGTCGGGCACCGTGATGCGGTGGAAGTCGAAGATTTGGCAGCGCGACAAAATCGTCGGCAGAATCTTGTGCTTCTCGGTGGTGGCCAAAATGAACACCGCGTGCGCCGGCGGCTCCTCCAACGTTTTCAAGAACGCGTTGAACGCGGCCTGACTCAGCATGTGAACCTCGTCGATGATGTACACCTTGTACTTGCCTTGTTGGGGCGGGATGCGCACCTGGTCGACGATGCTTCGGATGTCCTCCACCTTGTTGTTGGAGGCCGCATCGAGCTCAAACACGTTGAACGACATCGCCTCGTCTTGCACGTCGAAGCCGTTGATGGCCCGGGCGAAAATCCGCGCAGACGTGGTCTTCCCCACCCCGCGTGGACCGCAGAACAAATAGGCCTGAGCAATCTGCCCCGACGCGATGCTCTGCTGCAGCGTTTGGGTGATGCCAGATTGCCCCACCACCGCATCCCAAGCCTTGGGGCGGTACTTTCTGGCGCTGACGAGGTAGGGCTGTTTGCTCATGAGATTGCGAATATCGCGCGCGCTGACGTGGAAGCCCAAACGCGGTTATTCACAACGCATCCTCATCTTTGGGCTCGAGGGTGTTGGTTTTCAGAAGGCTTCGACGTACTTTTGCGCCCCATTAATTAACAACGTTCACATGAACCGTTACGAAACTGTTTTCATTATGACTCCCGTGCTGTCTGCTGAGCAGGTGGCGGAAACAGTGTCGAAGTTCCGTGCATTCGTGACTGACAAGGGCGGCAAGATCGTCCACGAGGATGCATGGGGATTGCGGAAGTTGGCGTACCCCATCCAGAAGAAGTCCACGGGCTTCTACCACTTGATGGAGTTTGAAGCTGACCCCTCCACAATCTTGCCTTTCGAGACTGAGTTCCGTCGGGACGAGCGCATCATCCGCTTCCTCACGACGAAGATGGAGAAGCATCACATCGCGTACGCCGAAGGCCGCCGCGACAAGTCTAACCGCCAAGAAGCTGCCCCTGCAGAAGCAGAAGGCAACGCTGAGGCTTAATCTCTCTCGTTATGGCAGACAAGAAAGTTCGCTACCTGAACCCCATCGACATCGAGACGAAAGCTGAGCGTTACTGCCGCTTTCGCAAGAAGGGCATCAA
>Ga0181571_10004269_pt1 | contig 10711 bp, 10 predicted proteins | sample 101ome_17_FD_132440 | JGI IMG/M metagenome (GOLD analysis project Ga0181571, IMG submission 132440) | Coastal salt marsh microbial communities from the Groves Creek Marsh, Skidaway Island, Georgia - 101407AT metaG (megahit assembly) | ecosystem: Environmental > Aquatic > Marine > Intertidal...
ACTGAGATTGAAGTTTCAAGATATACATCCAGTCGATGGTTTTAATCAAAACATAAATGCGCCAGTTCAGACAGCAAATCCTCTTAACTATGGTGGTCAAACTATAGATCTTGGAGTTGGCATAAATATCATGCTCTCCAAAGGCAGTATTGGATTAGAAGCTTATAGGCCTATCTCAACCGATCTAAATGGCCTGCAGATGGGTATGAATTGGGGCATGCAAGCAGGATATCATCTATCTTTCTAATTCATTTTATTCTTGATAACTATTTCAAATTTTCAGGTTTTTAAGAAACCAGTCTGTTAGTATCCGTTAAGATAATTTATCTAAAAAGGAGAGACTATGACAGTTAACGTAATTATAGAAGGAACTTTAAAAGAAGGAGAAAGGGAAAATTTCACAGCTATTTGTACTGAAGCTTTCAAAGTAACCAGGGCATTTGATGGATGCCAAGGTATTGATTTGGTTTATAACAGTGAAAAACAAAATAATTGGCTATTTAATGAAGTATGGGATAGCGGAGAACATTATCAGAAATATCTACAATTCAGAACCGAGGATGGGACCTTAGATGCCATTGCTTCGATGTGTGAAGACGCTCCTTCAATAAGAATCTTCGACATCATTCCTACTTAATATCTTCAGAAGTTGGTTGTAAAATAAATTTAAACTTGGAGAGTGAAATGGAAAAAATAAATAATTTTTTTGATGGAATAGCCAATCCTATAAAAGGAGTTGCTGATTGGTTATTAAGAATTGGGCTGGGTATAGCTTTCTTCTTACATGGATACGGAAAACTGCCCATATCAGATGGCTTTGTTGGATGGCTGGGATCTAAAGGTGTGCCCATGGCCGAGCTGACCGCCTACCTTGTAGCATGGGGTGAAATATTGGCCGGATTGGGAATCATAGTCGGCGGAATAATTGCCAATAGATTGAGCGAGCTTGGTCATTTAATAACAAGAGTATCTGGAGGTGCTATAGGAGTAATTATGATTTTTGCTCTCCTGATAGCTCACTCTGATTGGGGTATATTCTTTGGTGAACGTGGTTCTGTACTTTTTGCTAGTGAACAGCTATTTCTTCTTTTATTGGGAACTTACTTCGCCATTAAAGGAAATAAATAAAAAAAAGGGGTTAGGATTCCTTTCCTAACCCCCATTTCCGTAATGCTTTGGGGCAGCAATACTTACCTAGCCTAAACCAGGTCAAGGAACACACTTAGAACCTGTAACTAAACTTAGCTCCGTAATTCCTTCCAGCTAAAGGCACTTCATTTTTAACAAACGAAGAATGGTTTCTTGCAACTTCGTCTAATAAGTTAGTACCAAATATTGAAAGTTTTAACTCACTTGCTTCGCCTACGCTAAACGTTCTAGTCAGTCTTGTATCTAGCATCTGATAAGAATCAGTTTTTGTTTCACCTTCGCCAATATCATTTTGGCTTTCAACATCCTTGAGTATTAGCTTAAAGACCCAATCGCTCTCAACATAGGACAATGAATAGATATTCCTTGCGGGATTTATTCTCGGTACGTTATGTCCATCAGAAAACTCTGCATCGACCTCATCTCTTCCAAAAGAAAGTGTTAAATCTCCAGACCCTAAGCTAAAAGTTCTACCAATCTCAAACTCATAGCCTCTGAATTCTGCATCTTCTTGAACATAGTTTGATTTTATTAAGTGAGCAAACTCTTTGTCATGGTCATCGTGATCGTCGTGATCGTCGTGATCGTCGTGATCATCAAGCATGTCTTGCAATGTTATGTAGTTATCAACGTCGTTGATATAAAAACTAGCCATGGCATAGAATTCACCATTATCGTAATTAAAACTTATATCAAAATTGTTTGATGTTTCGCTCTTAAGGTTTGGATTACCTGCCTCAAATCTTCCTGTTGCCAAATGCGGACCATTCATAAACAACTCTATAACTGAAGGTAGTCTTTCTACGCTTGCAAACCCAATATTCACATCTAGTGAGTCACTTAAGTCTCGTCCAATTGATAGTGCAAAGCTATTAGTGTCATCGTCTATATTGAAGTTATCGATATCTCCATGATCATGATCTGTGACACTTCCTGTTCTTTCAATTTGATCTATTCTGAAACCTGCATCTAGATAAAACGCATCTAAATCAGTACTTACAAAATATCCAAGTGTAAATTCTTCATTGTTAGCAGGATTCATAAATGACTCTCCTCCCACAACAGATGAATCTTCATCAACAAAATTTAATGATATCTTTTGAATAAAGTTATCATTTGATAAATCAAATATAGCTCCATATTCTGTCGCGTCATTAGCAAAGACTGTAGGCGCATGTTCTTCATGTTCATCTCCGTGATCATCATGATCGTCATGACCTTCTTCTTCAGCATGAACTTCAATTAGTTCATAGTCAGTATCTCTATAGTTGTATGTTACTGACTTTAATAAATTGCCCATGACGTTGTATTGTCCCTTGATAGTAAAAGACTCTTGATCAGTACTAGAGAAAATTCTTTCTCCTTCGTGTTCATCTCCATGGTCGTCGTGGTCGTCGTGTCCATGCTCATCGGCATGTTCTCCGTGGTATGGAATACCGTACATGCTCTCATGATTGTCGACAGAAACACCAAAATAACCCCATTCTCCGCTTCTAGAAATACCAAACTTTGTAGATTCAATCTCTAGATCTGAATTTTCTAGATATGAAAGCTCTTCTTCTCCTTCGTGATCGTCGTGACCTTCTTCATGAATGATTGCGCCATCAGGTATATCAAAATTTCCGAATTCTGATTTTTTATATCCGACGTTTACGTTAAATCCACCTAAATTATCTTTGAAGTTGAGATATTGTGAATCACCATCATTAACAGACTGACTTTCAAGACCAGCTATAAATTCCTGCTTCGTAAAATCATCAGGAGCTATACAATTATCAACCACATTAATTATTCCTCCACTTGTTCCATTAGCATAAAGAAGGGAAGAGGGGCCTTTAACAATCTCGACTTGCTGAAGATCATTAAGGTCAATATCATTTAAATGGTCAGCGCCTAATCCAGACACGTCTCTATTCACCATACCGTTTTTGAGAATTTTAACTCTTGGTCCAGACATTCCTCTTATGATTGGTTGGCCTACCGCAGCACCAAAGTCAGCTATAGAGACTCCTAGGTAACTATCTACAGCCTCTCCCAAAGAAGAAGTGGCATTGTCTTCAATTTCATCTCCGTCAATAACATACAACGGGTTGAGTATCCTTGAAGGATTTAGTATTGATGCAGTAACTACAACTTCTTCTGCTTCAATAGATGCAGAGTCAGAAGGCTCGTCAGAATGTATTTGCGTACTTATTAAGCTCATCGCCATGAGCGCATAAAAGTAAACTTTCATGTTTTCTCCTAAATTTAATTAAAAAAGTCTTTAAAAAAATTTAAGAGTTAGGTGGTGCCCTCGCGCTAAAACCGGAGATAGAGTGGGATTCAACAATTCTATCTTGGGTAGATAATTGTTTAGAAACTAAAGCATAATCTTCAAATGTTTTAAGATCATAGGCTTTGAATGATTCATTTTCACAAACTTGGCAATCCAAAGATTCATGAATTTCAATGAAATCATGATGATGGTCTGAATCTAAAGCGTGAAAAACAGGATCAGCAGAAATTGCTACTGAGTATAAAATACCCAGTAATATAGCGAATTTGCGCTTATTGATCCTCATAAAAAGCCCAATATTAATTTAATTAAGTAAAGAAGCAAGGGCTTTCGTTATTTTGGCGGTGTCATGCGGAGCTCTGAAGAATCCTGCATACTTAGCATCGGGACTTATCAAAACTAGACTACCTGAATGGTCAACTGTGTAGTTTTGTTCTGGACTATTAACAACTGGGAAAAAGGGAGCATTAACTTGGGTAGAGAATTTATAAATTTGATCTATTTCTCCAGTAAGCCCTTTAAAATTTTTATCGAAATTGTCTAAATATTGTCTTAAATTTTCAGGCTTATCACGATCAGGGTCTACTGATACTAAGAACACTCTGAGATTATCTGAATATTCTCCCAAAGATTCTTTAACATCAGACATTTGCTTCATAGTTAAAGGGCATATGTCTGGGCAGTAGGTAAAACCAAAAAATAAGATATTCCATTTGCCGGCAAACTCTTCTGGCAAGAAGATCTTACTTGTATCATCTATCAACTTAAATTCTGCTAACTGTCTGGGTGGATCTATAAAATAAGCGCCGAGTGTTTTGTATTCATCCAGAGTTAGTTCTCTGGGTGTATAAAATCTTGAGAGAAATAAAGCCATTATCAAGGACATAAAGCCTAGACATGCCCCTACTGTAATAAAGATGCCTCTGTTCATAAATTGACGAAATGGTCTATGAGCATCGCAGCAAATAATAGAGCTAGATAAATTATGGAGTAAGCGAAAGTTGGCATTGCCGAAGCGTTACTCTCATCTGTATATAGCCTGTAAGAGTAAAAGAGGAATATTAGCCCAAGAACCAATGCAGATATAAGGTAGATCTCTCCAAACATCTGAACAGCGTAAGGAAGCATGGTGCAGGCTAATAATAGGAAAGTATAGAGAAGAATATGCTGTTTAGTGAAAGGAACACCTTTTTGAACAGGCAACATAGGCACTGCTGCGTCAGCATAATCATCAACTCGATGTATTGCTAATGCCCAAAAATGTGGTGGAGTCCAAACCATGATAATCAAAACTAAGAGAAGAGCATTTGGCTCTATGGTATTTGTTATGGCAGACCATCCAAGTAGTGGCGGCATAGCACCAGCAAGCCCGCCAATAACTATATTCTGACTGGTCATGAACTTAAGATATTTAGTGTAAATAAAGCCATAAAATATAAAGGTCAGAGTAGTTAACAGCCACGTTAAAAAGTTAGTGAAGAACAAAAGCATCCAGGAGCCAGAAAGGTATAACAGGATTGAAAATATTATTGCCTGCTGATCTGAAATCTTACCGACGACCAAAGGCCTTTCAGAGGTCCGATTCATTTTCGCATCTATTTGTTGATCAAAAAAATGGTTAATAACGGCAGAAGAGGCGGCAAGAAAACTTATACCAATTAAACCGAAAAAGAATACTTCAACGGGCGGATTGAAGTTTGAACCAATTAGCATTCCGCTCGCACATGATACGAATAAAAGTGCTTGTACCCCGGGCTTCGTAAGCTCGAGATAACCTCTCCAATTTGATAGAACTGCGGTCATTAATTACTTTTCTCTCAGCCTTAACACTCCAAGATAGGTTATTAATAATAACCCACCTAAGTTATGACCAACAGCTATTAATAATGGTAATGCAAATATTACATTTGATATGCCAAGTAAAACCTGAATGGTTAGAAAGGCAACCAATCCGCCCGCAAGCAAAGCAAAATTACGTATATATAAGTGATAGCTCATGAACAAAAGAAAAGCAGTAACGATGATGGCACCAAACCTATGAGTTATGTGTATAGCCACTCTAGATTCGTGATCAAGCTGGCCACCTAAATAGTTTGGCCCTATGCTTTGAAAAAAATCAAAGCCCTTTTTGAAATTAGCTTCTGGGAGAATTTGACCTTGGCACAAAGGAAAGTCTGTGCAGGAGTATGAAGCATAGTTTGTACTGGTCCATGCTCCTAAAAATATCTGTATAGCAACCAATACAATTGAAACATTTAGAAATTTCTTTGTTGTTTTTTCAAAATTCCAGCTAGTCCTTTCTTCCAAGCGATCTTTTGTTTTGAAATACAACAGCCACAAAAGGCCTGTTGTTAAAAAGCCTGACATAAGGTGAGTGGTAACCACTTGAGGCCAAAGTTTTAAACTCACTGTCCAATATCCAAAGGTTCCCTGCATTATGACCCAGGCTATTAAAAAGAAGCTTAATCTCCTGACATCTGAAGGTAAATCTTTATACCGGAATGCCAAGAAAGCGATGCAAAGTATCATGAAGCCCAATGCAGCTGCAAAGTATCTGTGCACTACTTCTGGTATAGCCTTAGCAACCTCATATGGCGTATCAGGAAATTTAGAATTAGCCAGATCTATTTCTTCTGGACTAACTGGGATGGTTACAAAACCATAACAACCTGGCCAATCGGGGCATCCAAGGCCTGCATCTGCAAGCCTAGTCCAAGCTCCTAAGGCAACAACCACAAAACCTAGAAGACCTGACCAAAGAGAAAGTGTTTTTATGCGTTCCATGCTTATCCTATTTTTGAGTTTTGAAGGACTTTCTTAATATCTTTAAGCAACTCCCCGCTGGGTAAACTGGAATCATAGATAAGTATCCCGTTTCCTAGTGGATCAAATAAAATATAGGGAGAGTCTTTTAGTCGTTCAGATATGGGTGTGGGCACAAAATTAGATTCTATATTCCCAGTATTTAGTAATGGATATTCTTCTGAGATTTTCTCTAAAGACTCAGTTGATAGATTATTTTTGCCTATATTAATCAAATATCTCACCACTCTGCTGCTATCCTTGGCCAGCCGTATGTTAATTTGCCTAGAGGAATATAAAGTTTCCCAACATTTCTCCTGACAATCTCCTGAAACAAATTGAACAATTGACCATTTTCCGGGGAACTCTTCTTGCAGAGGCCCTGACTTAACATCAAGTTTTAATTCGCTAAGCTGTATGGGCTCAGACAATAAAGTGCCTTTATTTACGGTTCTATCCGGAGTATATCCACTGTAAAAAAGGGCTGAGCTTGATATTAAAACTATTATTGGAGTTAAAAATATTAGGGATGCTATTACTCTGCCAGAGTTTTGTTTGCTAATTCTCATATTTAATCCTTTTTAAATCCGTAGTAAAAAAAAGAACTTATTAAAACTGCTGCTAGTCCAAACCACTGAAGTGCATAACCATAATGCCTTGAAGGTTTCAGATCTACAGGCTTCCAGATTGGCTCTAAAGCACCTACTGATCCTGCGGAAAGTTGTAATACAAAGCTATTTATATCGAACCCTAGATCTCTTACAGTAGTCTCGTAGTCTATTTGTTGAACAAGTTTGGGCCAGCCCGATTCATAACTCTCATCAGTTAGATTTAGTCCAAATCTAGTAAAAGGTGAGAGGACGCCTTGTATGGAAATTCCGCTATCTTCGGTTTTAATATCAGCTTCGTAATCAAAGTTCTCCTTAGATATCCAACCTCGATTGATTAGAAATAAGCGATTCTCTGAAGTCTTGAAAGTTGTAAACACTTCATAACCTGCCTCTTGTCTGTATAGCCTGTTATCAAGCAAATAAGATTCGGGTCCAAATTCTCCTTGAAGATTTATGGTCCTGTAAGTTAATTCATCTTCTTCAATAAGCGGCATGTCACTTTCATTTATCACTGGAAGGGATTTATTCTGATAATGTTGATCGACTATATCCTTTTTCTCTAAGCCCCTAATGACTTGCCAAGATCCTAGGTATATAAGAATAGGGAAAAAAAATACAAAAAAAGCAGTCATAAGCTTTCCAGGGCTAAATTTACTCATATTTTTTTTATCTACCTAAGTGTATACTTCTCAGCCTTTCAAGATGATTAAATACTTTATACTATTTCTTATCGTGGCTATGTTAATTAGTCTTTTCAGAGGAGCCTTCTTCCTCATAAAAGACGGTGGTTCTTCTAAAAGAACCGTTCATAGTTTGGGCGTCAGAGTCTCTATCGCGGTCGTTCTTTTTATAACTCTAGTTTATGGTTTTGTAACTGGTCAAATTGGTCCTGGCGTATAGTCCAGTTACATTACGTATACAAAAGCTACTAAACAGACCCAAACAACATCCACAAAGTGCCAATACCATGATCCGGCTTCAAAACCGAAATGATCATCTGCACTAAAGTGTCCTTTGAGACTTCTAAATAGCATGATTGTAAGGATGATAGCTCCCAAGCAAACATGGAAACCGTGAAAACCCGTCAACATAAAGAAAGTTGTTCCGTAGATTCCTGTCTGAAGAGTTAATCCGTAATGTGTGTAGGCTTCATAGTACTCAACACCCTGAACTACTACGAAAGCATATCCAAGGACTAAAGTAGCTCCCAACCAAAGGTTGAATTGTTTCCTATTGCCATTTTTAAGTCCTAAATGGGCTATGTGAACTGTTAAGCTTGAAGTTAACAACAGGACAGTATTCCATAGCGGTAACCAACCCAAAACACCGCCTAAACCACCAGCCGCATATGCAGTAGCCAAAGACATATCTTTTTCAGGTCCTGCAAATACTGCCTGATCAGGAGTAATCATCAATGGCCAATTGGCTTCAAAGCCAGGCCAGAGGATATTTGTAATTGCTTTTTCGCCCTCTCCGCCAAGCCAAGGCACTGCAAAGTTTCTGATATAAGCCAGTGCAAAGAAGAATGCAAAGAAGAACATAACTTCAGAGAAAATAAACCATGCCATGCCATAAACATACGAATCTTTAAGCATTGGGTTATTTAAGCCAGCATGGTTTTCTTGAATAACCTGCTTAAACCAAAAATACATGGTCACCCACATCATAATCATGGAAGCAATTAAAATGAGGTAGGAGTTAGTGTCCTTCCCAAGGTCTATTACTGTGTTTGCAGCTCCAATAATAAATACCAAAAGTGTGATTGCCATAGCAAAAGGCAATTTACTAGACTCAGGTACGTAATAAGCTTGTTGTGACATTTTCTCCCCTTTTATAAATTAGCTAATTCTTTCTCAGGCTGCACTCTGTCTGTAATATCAAATAAAGTATAACCTAGACTCAATGACCCTATTTCTTCCGGCAGTGCAGGGTCAATTATAAACCTTACTGGCAGCTCTATTCTTTCACCCGCAGCAAGTACTTGTCTTTCGAAACAAAAACATTCTGTTTTGTGGAAGTATTCAGCTCCCCTTCCGGGTGAGACACTAGGAATTACCTGACCAACCATTTCCCTACCAGTTGTATTATGAAATACGAAAGTAGCCTCATATTGATTTCCTGTTATGACTCTCATTTGAGATTTCTCTGAGTCGAAGAACCATGGCATTGACTCATTGTTGTGAGTCATAAACTGAACAAGTAATTCCCTTTGTTCAGTTATGGCCAAAGATTCGCTACTAAGTGAGCTTGGTCCAGTTACTTTTCCATTCAAACCTGTTATCTCACAAAAGACATCGTACATAGGTACGAGCAACCACCCAAAAGCGAACATTCCGACAACTATGCCGACTAAATTTCTTAGTGTTCTCTTAGCTTCCAAACTACTTTACTTGTGGTTGAACTGTAAATGAGTGATAGGGTGGAGGCGAACTCAAAGTCCACTCAAGGCCTAAATCACCAGCACCTTCCCATACCTCAGGTTTTGCTTGTTTACCTGATCTTATTGTCTTAATAACTATGAATAAGAATAAAAGCTGAGTTAATCCAAACATGAAAGCACCTACGCTTATCAATGCATTGAAGTCTGCAAATTGAAGTGCATAATCTGGATACCTTCTAGGCATTCCAGCTAATCCTACAAAGTGCATAGGGAAGAATGTAACATTTACTGATATGAATGTGAGCCAGAAATGTAGCTTACCTAGGGTCTCGTCATACATATTTCCTGTCCATTTAGGCAACCAATAATAAGCTCCAGCAATTATTCCAAAAAGCGCTCCTGGAACTAGAACGTAGTGAAAGTGAGCTACTACAAAATAAGTGTCATGATATTGGAAGTCTGCAGGAACGATTGCAAGCATTAGCCCTGAGAAGCCTCCAATTGTGAAAAGAGCTACAAAGGCAATCGAGAATAGCATTGGAGTTTCAAAAGTTATAGAGCCTCTAAACATTGTTGCTACCCAATTGAACACCTTCACTCCAGTTGGTATGGCTATCAACATGGTCGAGTACATAAAGAACAATTCTCCCGCAAGAGGCATTCCAACAGTGAACATGTGATGAGCCCAGACAACAAAAGATAAAATCGCGATCGATGCCATGGCATAAACCATAGAAGAGTATCCAAAAATTGGCTTTCTGGAGAAAGTCTCAATAATATGAGAGACAATTCCAAAAGCAGGCAGGATCATAATGTAAACCTCTGGATGTCCGAAGAACCAAAAAACATGCTGGAATAATACTGGGTCTCCACCACCGGCCGCATTAAAGAAACTGGTACCAAAATTGATGTCCATAAGCATCATAGTTACAACGCCAGCTAAAACAGGCATTACAGCTATAAGGAGATAAGCAGTTATTAACCAGCTCCATACAAATAAAGGCATTTTCATCAAAGTCATACCCGGAGCTCTCATATTAAAGATGGTAGTAATAATATTTATAGATCCAAGAATTGATGACACACCCATTACATGAACGGAAAATATGAAGAAATTAACCGTAGATGGTGCATAAGTAGTAGAAAGAGGTGCGTAGAATGTCCAACCAAAATTAGGTCCACCTTCAGGCATGAATAATGTCGATATCAAAATACCAAAAGCCATTGGCAATAACCAAAAACTAAGATTATTTAACCTAGGTAGGGCCATATCAGGAGCTCCTATTTGCATAGGTAACATCCAATTAGCCAATCCGACAAAAGCGGGCATTATTACCCCAAAAACCATTATGAGACCGTGATTGGTGGTCATCTGGTTAAAGAACTCAGGCTGAACTATCTGCAGTCCCGGCTGAAAAAGCTCAGCTCTTATGACCATTGCCATAGCGCCGCCGATGAAGAGCATGATAAAACTAAACCATAGATAGAGTGTGC
>Ga0181571_10004271_pt1 | contig 10710 bp, 8 predicted proteins | sample 101ome_17_FD_132440 | JGI IMG/M metagenome (GOLD analysis project Ga0181571, IMG submission 132440) | Coastal salt marsh microbial communities from the Groves Creek Marsh, Skidaway Island, Georgia - 101407AT metaG (megahit assembly) | ecosystem: Environmental > Aquatic > Marine > Intertidal zone...
ATTGCAGGTGATTTTTACCCGAACGGCTTCCGGGCCTTCACGTTCGATTGAATCGACGTTCCACAAGCTTGAATGTTTCGGACCATGACCACCCACCATAACTTCACAAGTACTTGAGTGTCAGAAAAGTTCGCTCGAGAATTCCAGAAGCACGTCGCCATGGGCCTGAGTGGTTTGGAATTCAGCCTAGATCACTGGGTTACGTCTATTCCTTCGGGCTGCTATCCAATCGAGACAGCAGTGCGGCTAGGCCAATTTTGTCCATAGGCTCATAGCCCTTCGGTAGGTCAAAATGTCCTCTCGGCCAGTAGCGCCTTACCATGGATTGCTTTTGGGTTTGCTCGATGGTGTATTCTGCGGGGCCATCGGTTAAGGTCATCTCTTCTTCGAGGATCAGATGCGCTTCGGATTGCCACGGACACGGTGCGGGTTTGCCTTTGACATCCATCGATTCTACCCGCGTCAAGGTTGGGCAGGTTTCAAGCAATTCGACTGCATGACCGAGGAAATGAAACAAAACGTGGTAGGTTGTGGCGCCATGTTGCCCGAGCCAAATACGTTCAAAGCTCGTTCCGCGTTCATCGATGCGCCAGTGCACTCCATCGGTTTGATAAGTGATGCTTTGCGGTAGGTAATCCCAAGAAGTCGGTTCCGTATCTCCTGGGCTCACAACGTATTCGACACTGCCGCTCCAATTGGAAGGCGGCTGGGCGCAGGCGAAAATGGATGTCATACCCGCCAGGATGTAAACTGAAATTGCACGCACCCAGGCTTGCGCCTCATGGAAGTTCAATAATCCAAGGTTTCTGTGAGACATGCCTGAACTTTTTTCGCATTGACGAGCACAAACCGTTCCAATCCTTCATTCAATGGAATTGCTGGCGTCTCCATCGAACCCACCACGTGCACAGGCGCATCCAATTCCTCAAACAGTTCGGCTGAAATCCGCCCGGCCAAGGCTTGAGCGAAACTGTTTTGTGCCGGTTCCTCTGTTACAACTATGGCGCGATGGGTACACCGAATTCGCTTCGCAATCAATTCAAAATCGACCGGACTGATGGAGCGTAAATCCAATATTTCAACTCGTCCAGCAAAGGAATTGGCGGCTTCTTGGGCCCAGTATACGCCACGTCCATACGTGATGATGGTGCATTGACTTTCACCTTCATTTCCAGATTTCGACACTTCCGATACCATACGTCCTGCGCCGATGGGCACCCGGTATTCCGCATCCGGTTCTTTTACTTTCGCATCTTCCGTCCCCGGAATTTTGGACCAATACAGTCCCTTGTGTTCGAGTACCACGACAGGATTGGGATCGTAGAAGGCTGATTTTAGCAAGCCCTTTAAGTCGGCTCCATTCGATGGGTAGACCACTTTGATGCCACGGATGTTGGCCAACACCGACTCAATGCTCGAGCTGTGGTATGGGCCTCCGGAACCGTATGCTCCGATGGGCACGCGAATCAGGCTGTGCACGGGCCATTGGCCATTCGACAAAAAGTAGCTGCGGCTTAATTCCGTGAAGAGTTGATTCAAGCCGGGCCATAGGTAGTCTGCGAATTGGACTTCGACAATGGGTCGCAACCCAGCCGCCGACATACCGGCCGTTGATCCGATGATGAAGGCTTCTTGGATGGGCGTATTGAAAACACGCGAATCGCCGAATTTTTGAGCCAAAGTTGCCGCTTCGCGAAATACACCGCCCAGCCTTCCGCCCACGTCTTGCCCGTACAAGAGGGCCTCGGGGTGATCTGCCAAAATTTCTTGCATGGCGTGCAAGGCGCAATCGACCATTAAGGTGGGTTCGGCATCTGCGCCTTCTCGATTGCCCGTCTCGTGGGTCACAGCGGTGGGAGCAATGAGGTGGTGTGCAAGCTCTGCTGGATCGGGTTCTGGACGTTCTTGTGCCCTCTCAAAAGCAGCTTGGACCTCTTCTTGCACTTCCCGTTGAATTCGGTCAAGTTCGTCTGAATCAATTCCTAGAGAAACCAACCGTTTGCGCAAATTCACCAACGGGTCTCGTTTGCTGTGTTCTTCCAAATCATCCCGATACCATTCTTTGCGCACACCGCTCGTGTGATGACCGAGCAACGGCACGTGAGCGTGCACAAGCACAGGCCCGAGGCGATGGCGCACGTGATCGAATGCTTCCTGCATGGCGTGCATGCTGGCCTCTGCATCCGAGCCGTTTACGTCAATGGCTTTGATTTGAGGAAAAGCCTTAATCAAAGTAGATGCATCGTGCGATCGAATTTCTGAGGCATGCGCCGAAATATCCCATTCATTGTCTTGAACCAACCAAATGATGGGCAACTTGCGCAAATCACTCATGTGCAAGGCTTCACTGACCTCGCCCTCTGTCATGGCCGCATCCCCAATGGAGCACATGACCACTGGAGGGCTCCCTGGCCGATCGTGTTCAATTCCTTGGATTTCGCGGTACTGAATTCCCATGGCCACGCCGGCTGCTGGAATGGCCTGCATCCCCGTGGCACTGCTTTGATGGGGGATTCGCGGCATCCCTTCCCGATTCAGGGACGGGTGACTGTAGTATGTGCGCCCACCACTAAATGGATCATCACCCTTGGCCAATAACTGCAGCATCAATTCCTCCGGCTGCATGCCCATGGTGAGCAATAAACAGTCGTCTCGGTAATAGGCGCTAAGCCAATCTTGAGGCTCAAGCAAGCGACCTGCGGCCCATTGAATTGCTTCGTGGCCGCGGGCACAAGCGTGGACGTATTTTGAAGTCAGGCGCGCATGGTTTTCGTACAAGTCACTCATTGCACGGGCTGTAGCCATGGTTTGGTAAGCCTTGATCAATGCCTTGACGCCGGATTCGATGATGGGTTCGTCCTTCATTTTTCGTTTACGGGGTAAAGATAGAGCAGGCAGGATGGGCTACCTTCGCCAGCATGCGCATGACCTTTTGGAAATGGGAAGGTGCCGGCAACGATTTCATTTTGTTCGACCGGCGAGATTGGGAGGAATTGCCCGATGCGCAAGCCATTCAATCGATGTGTTCGCGGACAGGGAAGGTCGGAGCAGACGGATTGATTTTTTTTCACCCAGTCTCTGCCGTCGATGGGTCAGGACGGGCGAATGAGTGGGAAATGGACTACCTGAATGCTGACGGTTCACGTTCGTTTTGCGGCAACGGCAGCCGCGCATTGTTCGCTTTTTTGGTAGGACGCGGATGGATGCCTTCAACGGGTGGAACACTGCATGCGTGTGATGGCAAACACGCCGTTCGATGGCATGAACAATTGGATCAGCCTGGCGTGCAAATGCGTTCCATCGACCGACCACGGCGCGTGTCCAGTCAAATCAGTGACTCGACAGCTCATTACGTTGACACCGGTTCTCCGCACCACATTGAATGGATTGAATCGGGGTTGGAGGTGCTGGATGTCGCTGATTTGGGCCGTTGCATTCGAACGTCTGAAGTGTATGCGCCGGCTGGAACGAATGTAGACTTTGTCGAAATATCAGATGATGAAACGCTTCGGATGCGCACCTTCGAGCGGGGTGTGGAGGCTGAAACCAAAGCCTGCGGCACCGGAGCGACGGCAGCGGCGTTGGTTGATTTCGTTGAGCGAGGCGGCAAGAGCCGGCGTCGGATTGAAATGAGCGGAGGGACGTTGCATGTGGATTTGGGCGAGTCAAATCGTGAGAAGGCGAAATTCAATGGGGTTTGGCTCTTCGGAGCTGCCCGCGAAATGCTCAGCGGGACTTGGAGTCAAGCGCAAGGATTTGTGTGCATGTTGCTTTTGACTTGGATGCTTCCGATGATGGGAATCGCGGGGAGTTGGACGGATGATGTTCGAGTGTCTGTGTTGACTGGGTCCCCTGGGCCCGATTTGTACAGTGCATGGGGTCATACGGCTATCCGCGTGTTGGATATGGGACAAACGCCACCCGTGGATTGGACGTACAGTTACGGGACGTTTGAATTTGGCGAGGGATTTTATCTGCGATTTTTGCGCGGCGAATTGAATTATCGCTTGTCGAAGTCGCCTTACGCGTCGCTGCAGCGTGAATACGCACATTTTGGCCGGGCGATTCTCGAACAACCCTTGGATTTGTCGCCGCAGGACGCGCGCGCTTTGGTGAGCTTCTTGGAATGGAATTATTTGCCAGAAAACCGGGTTTACGCATACCGGTTTTTCGAAGACAACTGCTCTTTTCGGGTTATTCATGTGATGGAAGAGGTCTTCGGTGAACGTTGGGATGCGCATTGTGAAAAGGATCCAGCTGCAGGCGTGACCTACCGCGAAGCGCACCGGCCGTATGTGCACGGCGATCCTTGGATTGAAGCTGGCATCGACCTGATCTTGGGCCCGCGTGCCGACCGTATCATGCCACCGTGCGGTTCCAGTTTTTTGCCGGACGGACTGATGCATCAACTCACCTTGGCTACAATTGATGGTCAAACCTTTGCGACAAATCCGCAAGAATTGTTGCCGCCACAGCGCGCATGGTTTCGGACGGTCGGAAGTCATCCTCTCCTGCATCCACGGATGGCAGCTGGGTGGGTGTTGTTGTGGACGCTGATTTGGGCGGTGCGGCGCATGATCCAACAGCGCAAGGGACAAAATATTCCGCGATGGGAGCGGCGACTAGGAAAGTGGCCGCTTGCACTGGCGGGGACGTTGGGCGTTCTGTTGCTTTTGATGTGGGGTTTTACAGATCATCGGGATACGTGGGGCAATTGGAATCTGGTTTGGGCGTCGCCATTTTTGCCCTTACTCGCGAACCGAAAAGGAAATGAAGCGCTTTGGCAAGAGGTGCTGCGTGCGGGGCTTGTCTTAATCATTGCGGTGTTTTTGTTGGTGTTACCGTTTGCTCCTCAATTCGTATCTTTAACTAATGTGCTGTTGGCTTGGGCTGTTTGGCTCAGTTTGGATCCTTGGCGATTGCCGCGGGGACTCTGGCCAAGGCCTCAAGAATGATGAACGACTGCTCCAATTCCAGAAACAAAGCTCCTTTGTTGATGTGGCTCGCCAGTTTGGCCTTGGTCGTGCTTGTGGGCTGCGTACGGGAGGCTACTCGATGGGAGGTGGAGATCGCGCTGCCCTTGGTGGATGATCAATGGACGTGGTCGGATGTCATCATGGATTTGACTTCAGACAGCCAACTTCAAGTGGAAACGGGAGCCTTGGGTGTGATTCGTTTCAACGGACCCATTGCGGAATGGAACATTGCTTCACTGACTCAGCTCCCGGATACGATTGTAGAACAAGAGCTCACCCCGGAATTTACGGGTGGTCCGTTTCCTGTGCCGCCCGGCGCGGTATTGTTGGATACGGAGGAGGACATTGTGTTTCAAGGCATTGACCAAGCATTCACCAGCATTGTCTTGGAGTCCGGCCATATCGACTACCTTGTTGAAAGTTCGACCGACGGTTACGTGGACCTTCAGTATTTGTTTCCCAGCGTGACGATCGCCGGTGTTCCCGTTGAATTGAAGGTGGTGCTGCCACCGAGCAATGGGGTGGACTTTCAAATTGAGGAAGGAACCTTGGATTTGGCCGGTGCGACCATCGATTTGACAGGTGTTTCTGGGAATGAAATCAACCGGATTGCGAGCCAATTGATCATCGGGACTCCCGCCAATATCCCAGATACCGCTCAGGTTTACGGAACCGATAGCATCCGCGTGCGCATGCACTTTCAGGAGTTGTTCGTACGCGAGGTTTCGGGGTATTTCGGCCAAGAAACGGTGAGTTTTGATGTAGAGCAAATGGTTTTTGACCCAGTGGACTTTCCGGGCGGCTTCGTCGAAATCGTGCCGTCGCGCGCCGTATTGGAATTTCAGAATACCATTGCGGCAGATTTGCGTTTGCAGTTGGACCAATTGGCGGTTGACGGAATCCAAGTCAATCACCCGCTGCTGGGTCAACCGCAACTGGTTACCCGAGCCGCATGGAATGGGGAAGACGTAGAACCTGCGATTTGGCAAATGGATTTGCTCGAAACGCAGCCGGCCATTTTTGACCTGTTGAGCTACGTGCCTGAATGGGTCAGCCTCGAAGGCGAAGGATTGCTCAATCCGTTGGGGGATGTCTCTGGCGGGCATGATTATTTCGATACCCGACAGCCTCCCGCGTTGTATTTGGATTTCGAATGGCCGCTAGCCGGCGCGATTGAAAATTTCGAGATTCGACGCACCCTCGATATCGATGGAGCGGATTTGGTCGGATTTGACGGGGAATTGGTGGTGCGGCTATCGAACGGATTTCCTGTGAACTGGGAATTGGAGGCGGAATGGAATTATGCGGATGAAAATCTCGATCCATTGACGTTGTCCGGTTCAGTCGGCAGTTTCCCAAATGGCGAACCGCTCGTGTTGCGTATCCCGATGGACGAGCAGCGGGTGAAGTCGCCAGCGGAATTGGCGGTCAACTTGCGGATGCGCTCGGACGGCCCAGTGGAATTCACAGGCCATGAGCGGATTCGAATGCAGCTGGGCTTTGAAGGCTTTTATCAAGTGGAAGTGCCATGATGAAAGCGAGGAAATGCACAGTTTTGCTCGGATTGCTCGCGATTCCTTTTTTGGGTCTAACTCAACTGGATTCAATTCCATGGTCCGTGACCGTTTGGGGACAACATCGTTCGAACACGCTGGATCACGAAATGGGCAGAAAGTTGGTGCGGGGCGGGTTCATTGATCAACCCATGATCCAAGCGGCCGGTGAAACCCAAGGGGGTGACATGGGGTCGTTCGGATACGCAACCGGACTCGACTTGAGATGGAAATTAAACCGCATGTGGAGAGAATCGGGTGCCCGTGTATGCGGATCCGTTCAAGTGAAATCCGTTGGCGATATCCGCTGGACTCCAGAGCTATTTGATCTGGCTTTCACTGGGAATGCGGGGCATTTGGGACGTTGGGATGTACTGGATGGCTCGAGGTTCCGTTATGCGACATGGGTTCATGCGGCGATTGGGTTGGAAGGTAAGTATCAGAACCGATTGGAGGCTGGATTGGTCCTTCAACCGGCAGGAATAAACGCCCGCATTCACAACGGCTATTTTTACGTGGATTCCGAAGTCGATTCTTTGCTCGGATATGTGCGCGCTGAAGCGGCTTTTAATCAAAAACCTGCTTGGGGCATCGCGGTAAATGCGGAGTGGCATTTCTTGCGCGAGGATGCGCCTTTTGCGTTCCATTTGAGGCTCCAAAACGTTGGAGTCACCTTCGTTCCATCGCAGGATCAATTCGCGGTAGATACCATGTTCCAAACGTCGGGATTGACATTCGCTGGCGAGTCATGGTCCATTGAGGCGTTGGAAAACGGAGACTTCGGTCAAGATTTATTGGTGTCCAATCCTGCTCAGTCGGCTTGGTCGCTCTTGCCAGGACGGTTGGACGCCTCGTTCGAGTACCCCATCGGGCCGCGGTCTGGATGGGATGTGCAGGCTCAGGTCGGTGAATGGATGCCGTTGCCTCGGGCTATGACTGGATACCGACGCGCAATCGGAAAGCGTTGGCAAGCAGGCATTCAACTCATTACCGGAGGTTGGGGGCGCACGCGTCCGGCTGCATGGGCTCGCTACCGCGTTCCCGGTGAACACGCCTGGATGCTGTACATCGAAGATCCATTCGGATGGGGAACAGATGGCGCATACGGCAGAGGCGTTACACTCCGTTATCAAAACCTGTGACGCCACCCAGTTCAAGCGAACACATAAGTTTGCCGAGAAGTACCGAACTTTGCGCATCCCACATCGCCCTGATTCATGAATGACATTTCTCAATTCGAACATGCCGGCTGGATTGCAGGCAATCGCCTACAAATCATTGCAGGACCTTGTGCCATTGAAGGGGAGGAAATCGCGATGCGTGTGGCTGAGGGTGTGGTAGCAACGTGTGCAAAGCTGGACTTGCCAATCATTTTCAAAGGGTCTTACCGCAAGGCCAATCGTTCGCGGCTCGACAGTTTCACGGGAATTGGTGACGAAAAGGCGTTGGGTATTTTGGCCAAAGTGGGAGAGGCATTCGGAGTACAAACCACGACAGATATCCATGCAGCCGAGGAAGCAGCGTTGGCAGCAGATTTTGTCGATGTGCTTCAAATACCTGCTTTTTTGTGCCGGCAAACGGATTTGCTCGTGGCTGCCGCCCAAACGGGAAAGGTGGTCAATGTGAAAAAGGGGCAGTTTTTGGCGCCCGAATCCATGCAGCATGCTGTTCGAAAAATTCATGAATCAGGAAATCCAAAAGCTTGGCTGACCGAACGAGGTACCATGCTGGGGTACCAGGACATGGTGGTCGATATGCGGGGATTCCCGGTGATGCGTCAATTCGGCCCAGTTATCGCGGACATCACGCACAGCTTGCAGCAACCCAACCAACAATCGGGTGTCACGGGCGGCCGACCTGAACTCATTGCAACCATTGGTCGTGCGGCAGTAGCTGCCGGTGCCAATGGTGTGTTCATTGAGACCCATCCCGAACCGTCGAAGGCGCTATCGGACGGGGCCAACATGCTTCCGCTCGATCAATTGGAAGGCTTGCTCGGTCAATTGAAGCGCGTCCATGAAGCTGTGCAGCATGCGTAAGCTACTGACCCTGTTGTGGGCGCTATCGTGCGCTTGGGGATGGATGGCGCAAACGGACACCGTTCAAATACGCGTGTACGGAGGCCAACAAGACGACCGCGGTCGCCGCGTGGTCCAACTAAGTGGCGGCGATGTGCTGGTGCTCAGTACCACGAATAGCACCGACGATGACACACCCCACGCTTGGTTGCATCGAATGGACTCGGCGGCTGATCTTGTCTGGTCGACGACCATCGAGGACGAGCCGCTACTCCAACCCGTAGACGCAGTGGAGCATGCGGACGGTTTGATCACGGTGCTGGGCATGCGGTTTGGTGGTGTAACTCAAGCATACGATTGGGGGTGGTACACCTTGAACAATGAGGGGGCTCTTCTTGCCGAAACGCATTGGGGAACGGATTCCTGGGACTTACCTGTGCGCACCATGTTACGCAATGACACGCTTTGGTCTGTGGGAACATCGTATGAAACAGGAGCCGGCGATGCGTGGGTAACCGCTCATGTTTGGGTGGATGAAACGTGGTCGCTGGTGCATTCCGGTGTGGTGGGGTCCACTAGTCTGGAGGAGCAAGTGGTAGACGCTGCGTATATGGGGGATACATTGCTGGTTTTGACTTCGTTGGAAGAGCCAGCACGCACCCAATGGACAGGAGTAAACCCCTTGACGGGCGAGTCACTTTGGACTTACGAAAGTGGTTGGCTGGATGCGACAACGGCGGTGGCCTTGGATGTGCGGGGTGCATCGGCGGTGGCGTTGATGAATGTGGAGACTGAAGCAGGGATGCGATTGGCATTTGCTGTGGTGGACGCTTCGGGTGTGGTCACGCTGGAGCATTTGCCAGGTTCGGGTGTCAGCGTCACGGGATGCGATGTTCAGTGGTACAGCGATGGGGATTTTGCCACGGTCGCGGTCACAGAAGAATTGGGATTGGGGGGAGAGGAAATCTTATTTTCTCGGTGGTCTGCCGCGAATGGAGCTTGGCAAGGTGGGCCCACTTTCGGCACGCCTTGGGATGAAGTTCCGGCAGCCATGCTGTGCGATGAGGCGGGTCGTTTGTGGATTGCTGGCGCTACAGATGGGTATTCCAATGGCCGCGATGACCTCTACTTGTTGCAAATTCCCGATGCAGGCATTTCGGCTTATCAAGCCAATGTGGTGGCCGATATCGTGGAAACGACGCTTCACGTGGATCTCGACCCAGCACCAAAGACGGTTTCTGTCTTTCCGAACCCTACAAATGGGCCTTTTCAAATAGAAGGGTGCGCTGAAAACGCGGTTTGGTGCATTTTCGACTCTCGCGGAACGCTCGTGCTTCGAGGCCAAGGAAACCATGGGTCTCTTCTCGGTTTGACTTCAGGATTGTATTTCTTGCATGTGCATGATGAAACGAGACGGGAAGCCCCTGCACTTTTGTTGCATGTGAACTGAGCCGATCGCAAACTTGGAATGTTTTTTGGACGAGGCTATTCCAACGACAAATAATTCCTTGAATACAATGGATATGATGAAAATAAAGCACCGTCTGAATCTCGGGATTTTTTGGTTGGTTTCACTATGTGTTGCGGCTTTGTGGGTCGGTTGCCAACCCGCACAATTGATCCTCGGCGAGCGTGCATGTGAAGCGGCCAAATGGGAGCCTCTGGCATTCTCAACCCAAGAGGTCTTGCCCGGTGTGGAGAGCAACTTGCGGGCTCAACGACTTTACTTCGTTCGCGGTTTAGAGGCGAATCACAAGCGCCTTCCGGAGTCGAATTGGTTCCTGCTGACGGATTCGGTCCAAATTCCAATGCGCATTCGACAGAATGCTGAGGGAGAAACCCAATGGTCCGGTTCCCGGAATTTCTATGGAAAAGTTCGGCCCGGTGTACCGGTTCTTGAAAATGAAAGTCCGGAGCTATCAGGCTTGAATCTTGAGGGGGAAGCATGGCTGATTGGAAAACACGCGACTGGTTGCCTTTCCGTATCGCTGCCAGCGGTCCAAACTTTGGAGACAATCGCTGCGCCCTGACAGCAGATGATTGATAGAAATCAAGTATCTTTACCTCCGCTTCATCGGAGCAAACAGATGGGGGATTAGCTCAGCTGGCTAGAGCGCTTGCATGGCATGCAAGAGGTCATCGGTTCGACTCCGATATTCTCCA
>Ga0181571_10004275_pt1 | contig 10702 bp, 10 predicted proteins | sample 101ome_17_FD_132440 | JGI IMG/M metagenome (GOLD analysis project Ga0181571, IMG submission 132440) | Coastal salt marsh microbial communities from the Groves Creek Marsh, Skidaway Island, Georgia - 101407AT metaG (megahit assembly) | ecosystem: Environmental > Aquatic > Marine > Intertidal...
ACCTCTGCTTGCGGAGAGGATGCATCAGCTATTGCCCTCCATGGGCTGTCCCTCTGCGGCCACGGACTGTTCGCTCTCGGGCACCGATTCGAATTCGAAATTGCCTGACCCAGCGCGCCGGTGCGCCTCGGCGTTAATCCAACGCTTGCGCTCCCGCAATTGTTGGGACGGCGCCCACAGCAACCAGAACAGCAGCACTAAGGTGATGGCATAGGCCGACCATACGTAGATACCGTGGCCATCCATGTGCATGGCCGCTGCGATGGAGTCAAAGTGCATTATTTAAATCCCGCCCACTGCCTTACCCAAGAAGCCTCTCGGTGATGCCATATCAAGTCGGAGCGCATATTCATCAGCACTGCCGCGGTGAACAACCCATAGAACGCTGTGATCATCAGTAGCAGCGGGTAAAGCATGCTCGCGTCGATCGCCGATTCACCGGTAAATTTGATGGATGCGGGTTGATGGAGGGAGTACCACCAGTCGACTGATTTATAGATGATTGGAATATTGACCGTGCCCACCAGGCTCAACACCGCACACGCTCTGGCAGCGGCCACTTTATTATCGTAGGCCTCGAATAACGCCACCACGCCCAAATACAAAAAAAGCAGAATCAGCATGGAAGTAATGCGGGCATCCCAGACCCACCAAGTCCCCCATGTCGGCTTTCCCCAGATGGCACCGGTCATCAGCGCGATCCCCGTCAGTGCCGCCCCCACAGGCGCCGCCGCTCTCATCGCAATATCCGCCATTTTGATCCGCCAAATCAAACTGATCGCGCCGGCCAATGCCATCACGTAATAGCCCGCGAGTGCCACGACCGCCGACGGCACGTGGATATAGATAATGCGATAGGAATTGCCCTGTCGGAAATCGGCAGGGGCAACCAACAACCCCCAAACGGCGCCCACAACCAGGAGCGCAAGCGTCAGGGGCAACAGCCACCTGACAACCCTCCCGCTGAAGCGGAAAAACCATGGGGGCGAACCCAACTTATGGATGAAGGACCACATGACTGCAGTATAGCGCCTAACCAGTGAAGTTGACCCGATATCCCCGCACCGAGCCGATTACAGGCATTCGTGGATGCGCGTCAGCCATTGTCGAGCGAGATTCGCAAAGCGGCGGCGATTGCCAAAGGCGCCAACGCCAATGACAGCAAAACGAGCGCACCCAGTAACGCCAGCCAACTCAAGGTGTTGCCACCGAGTGTCGCCTCCACCACCGCGGCGCTGCCGAATATCAAAACCGGCACGTGTAACGGCATGATGATGAGCGAGAGTAGTAGCCCTCCCCGTCGAATGCTCACGGTGAGCGCGCTACCAACCGCCCCGATCAGCGTCAAACACAATGACCCGAGCAGTAAACTCACAACCAATACCGGCAGCGCCTGCATGGGTAGGCCGACCAACACGGCAAAAAACGGCGACATTAGCGCTAACAGTAAGCCGGTACCCAACCAATGCGCTACGACCTCTGCAAGTGCCAGAATTGCCAGTGGATGAGGGGCAAGACACAGCTGCTCCAGGCTGCCATCCTCAAAGTCAGAAGCGAATAATTTGCCACTGACCATCAAACTGGCCAATAAGGCAACGACCCATAAAATTCCGGGTGCCATTTGTGACAGCCGCCCGGGGTCTGGGCCTAGACCAATCGGGAACAATGTCACCACCATAAAAAAGAAGAGCAGCGGATTCATTAGGTCGGCAGGGCTGGCGATCAGCGCCTTGCCGTGCCGAAGAAACTGCCTAAAAAAAGCCTCTAATAGAGAGATAGGCGGGGCATCAGACACTGACATATTCCGCCAGATCGAGATTACGTTGTTGCGCACCAAACCGGCTTTGCTGGTGACTGGTGAATAGCACCGCCCCACCCCGCTCCAGATGCCCGGCGATGTGACGCTCTAACCATTCGCAACCCGCAACATCCAATGCGGTAAACGGCTCGTCTAGGAACCACAAGCTCGCCTCACTGAGCAGCAGCCTCGCCAACGCTACCCGTCGCTGCTGCCCTGCCGACAGCGCACCAACAGGCACTGATTCATAGCCGCCGAGATTCACAGAGCGCAGGGCCATTGCAATTTGCTCATTATCGGCCTGCACATCGCAAGCGGGGTGATTGCGCAGATTATCAATGGGAGTCAAAGCGCGCTTAAGCGCAGAGCTGTGACCAATGTACAGCGCCGAGGTATTGCGATTGATATCACCGTTCACCCCCAGCCTCGCCAATCCGGCCAGCGCACGCATCAAGCTACTCTTACCTACACCATTGGGTCCGATAAGCTGCCACAACTCCCCCGCTTCGACCCGCAGGGAAATATCACGGAGCAGTGCGCGATCGCCTCTTTCAATAGCAACGTCTGTTGCCACCAGTAAGCTCATCACAGATTCACGACACGAATATCCGGGAGTCCCAAACTGGCATCCACCTCTACCGAAAGCCCCTCGAAATCAAACAATGTCCGGTCCATCAAATGCGAGGGGGCAACATTCCCGAGCGCGCGAAATATGGTCTCGGTACGACCGGGATAGGTTCGCTCCCACTCCCGCAGCATTTTCTTTATTTCCTGACGCTGCAGGTTTTCCTGAGTCCCACAGAGGTTGCAAGGAATGATGGGGAACGCCATTGCTTCGGCATAGCGCTGAAGGTCCGGCTCCTTGCAATAGGCCAGGGGCCGGATCACGACGTGCTTGCCGTCATCGCTCCTGAGTTTAGGGGGCATTGCCTTGAGCTTCCCGCCGAAAAAAAGATTGAGAAACAGTGTTTCGACGATGTCGTCACGATGGTGACCCAAAGCAATCTTGCTAGCGCCGATTTGATCAGCAAAACCGTAGAGTGTCCCTCGCCGCAAGCGCGAACAAAGCCCGCAGGTGGTTTTACCCTCGGGTATTACAGACCGCACGACGCTGTAGGTATCGCGCTCTAGAATGTAAAAGGGGATCTTCAACGTCTCTAGATAACGCGGTAGCACCTCCTCAGGATACCCGGGCTGCTTTTGATCGAGGGTAACCGCGACAATCTCAAAATCAATGGGTGCGCTCTCACGCAGCGCCATCAAAATATCGAGCATGGCGTAGGAATCCTTCCCGCCAGAGATACACACCATTACGCGATCACCAGGCTCAATCAACTCAAAGTCAGCGATGGCCTTACCCACCTGACGCCGCAACCGCTTCCTTAGCTTATTGAACTCAAGCCGATCCTTGCGCGGATCGACCCGAATCGATTTGTCTTCCTGTGTCTCTGGCACCGCCGCTGCTCACCCCGCTTTAATTTGCTGCCAGCGATAATAGGAGACACCGAGTCGACACGCAAAAGCCTGTGTTCGTCCAAGGCGCAACCTTATTCGGCTTTTCCTCGCTTTATCCGGACTTTGGCGCGGCATACTGAGGTGTTCGGCACCGACCCTTGTCTTTTATAGTCCCTGCAAGGACAATCCGCTCCGCGTTCATTACATCCATCCAACTCTCGGGGGAACAGTCGATGAAATCACCTGTCCGTGTCACGGTCACCGGCGCAGCCGGGCAAATTGGATACGCGCTTCTTTTTCGGATCGCCTCCGGATCCATGCTGGGCCAGGACCAACCCGTCATCCTGCAATTGCTAGACATCACGCCCGCTATGGAAGCCCTCAACGGCGTCAAGATGGAGTTGGATGACTGCGCGTTTCCGCTCTTGAGTGAAGTTATTTGTACCGATGAACCAGAGGTCGCTTTCCGGGACTGCGACTACGCCCTGCTGGTGGGTGCGCGGCCCCGAGGTCCAGGCATGGAGAGAAAAGACCTGCTCGAAGCGAATGCCGCCATTTTTGGTGTCCAGGGCAAAGCCATCAATGCGGTAGCCAGCCGAGACATCAAAGTGCTCGTGGTTGGCAACCCGGCAAATACCAATGCATTGATCACGCAACGCAACGCGCCCGATATTGACCCCCGCCAGTTCACCGCCATGACACGACTCGATCACAATCGTGCAGTGACTCAGCTGGCACAGCGAACTCACACCTCCGTGAATGACATCCGACAAATGATTATCTGGGGCAATCACTCAGCGACCCAATATCCCGATATCCACCACGCGCTGGTGGGCGGCGCCGCGGCGCCATCCCAAATCGATATGGATTGGTATGAGGCAGAATTTATTCCCACCGTTCAACAGCGGGGTGCCGCCATTATTGCCGCGCGCGGCGCTTCCTCTGCCGCATCCGCTGCCAACGCAGCGATAGACCACATGCGGAGCTGGGCACTGGGTACTCCCTCGGACGACTGGGTCTCGATGGGTGTGCACTCGGATGGATCCTATGGCATTGAACCGGGGCTTATTTATTCTTTTCCCTGTCGCTGCCAAAACGGGCTGTGGGAGATCGTACAGGGGCTAGAGGTTGTCGAATTCAGCCGCCAAAAAATGGATGCCACGGCCACAGAGCTCGCCGAGGAGAGAGACGCTGTCGCTCATTTACTGGGCTGAACGGCGTGGCGACCTGAGTAATTCGACCTTTAAATCTCCCGCAGAAGCACGATGGGTGGGGTCTGCACCACGTGACGACAAGACCACACTCCCAGGCAACCCACGAGTAAGGCGCCGATGATGGGCCCCAACCACCACATCAGTGGGGTTGGCGTCCAAGTCATGTCGAAAACCTGGGTTTGCAGCGCGTAAGTCGCCGCCTCCGCGCCGACTCCCGCGAGCCCCCCCGCCAACCCCCCCAGCACCAGAAATTCAATCCATAAGGTACCGAGCAATAGCCCCTTACCGGCACCCAGGGCCCGAAGGAGTGCTGCTTCCCTGAGTCTCCCGTCCAAACTGGATTGAATGCCCGCGATCAAAACGAGGCCTCCCGCCAACAGGATAACCGCCAAGACCAACTCCAGCGCACGGGCTACCTGATCCACTACCGCTCGCATTTCTTGAATCACAATGTCCAGCTCGATGACTGTCACGGTGGGTAATTCGCGCACCAACTCGTTCAGCACATCTTTGCGATCAGCGGGGAGTAAAAAACTGGTCATATACATCCCTGGATAGGCGGCCAGCACTGAGCGAGGGAACACCATAAAAAAATTGGGCCGCATCGACTGCCAATCGACACGACGGAGACTACTCACCGTGACGGTAAATGTGTCGGCGCCAATGCGCAGCGTGAGTTGATCGCCCAAAGACGCGCCGATGTCGCGGGCAAACTCCTCTTCAACCGAGACCCACGGATCAGCGGTATCTTCAGGCCACCACTCTCCCGCCGTCAGTTCATTGCCGACGGGTTGGGTATCTGACCAGGTGAAGTTCGCCTCCCGCTGACGAGGTGCGGCCTCTGTTTCCGCATCTTCCCACCGCGGTAAGGCTTCGCCATTAACCTCCATAACTCGGCCGCGAGTCATTGGATAAAGCGCTTCAGTCTTCACCGCTCGCCGGGTGAAAAAGGCTTCCAATCGCCCGCGCTCCTCAGGCGCCAAATTAAGCAGGAAGTGGTTCGGAACGTCTGGCGGTAATTGCGCCTGCCATTGGGTGATGAGCGAAGACCGCACCACCGTGAGCATCAGCATCAGCATGATGGCGATCGCGAAAACGACCATTTGCAGTGAATTTGAGCGCCGCCGGCGCTGCAGACCCGACAGTGCAACCCGCCAAATGCTGCCCGCAAACCCGCCAATCGAGTGACTACCGGCTAATAAGCTACGCCCGATCAGCACCCCAAAAAGCGTGACGACAGCCAAGCCCGCAAGAACGGCCAACGTCAACGTGACGCTGCCGCTATACCACCACATCAATCCGAAGACCGCGGCCCCGCCCAATAACAAATCGCGAACCTTTTGCATCCGGGCGACATCTACCTCAGCCCGCAGGACATGTAGCGGAGAGGCCTCTGCCAGACGACCCAGCGGTGGCCAGGCGAAGAACAGCAAGCACACCAGCGCCGTTACCATTCCCATCACCACGGGCTCCCACCCGGCAGGCCCGGGTGTCGCAGGCAGCAGGGAATCCAGCGCCCATATAAATCCAACCTGAATGGCCCACCCAATCATGCATCCCAGGAAAATCGCCAGCGCGCCAAGCACCAGCAGGCAACTTCCGTATAGTCGACTGATCTCCTGCGACTGAGCGCCCAGGCTCTTGAGAATGGCAACATACTGCGTATGACGCTCGCCAAATCGACGACTGGCCAGCAGAATTGCTGCTGTCGCCAGCACCACTGCAAGGCTGCCGGCCAGCAGTAAAAAGCCCTGCGCCCTGTCTAATGTGTCACCAATTCTTGGCTGCGAAGTGGTGACAGAGTCCACCCGCTGCCCCTGACCGAGCTGCGGCGTGAGCCATTCCAAAAATGTTTCGACCGCATCAGCGTTGCCCCCCAGTAACAGGCGATGCTCGACACGACTACCGGGCTGTATCACCCCTGTTGATGGAATATCGACAGTGTTCATCAACAGTCGGGGACCAAACCCGAACACGGCCGTGGTGGCGTCTGGCTCTCCGCGCACCGCACCAGTAACAATCAGCTGCCGCTCTCCGACCGTGATGGTGTCGCCGGAGGTCACCTGCAGTAGCGCGAACAATCTTGGTGCCAGCCACACCTCACCCGGCGCTGGAATTACCCCATCACCCGTTATCTGCCCGTAAGGCTCACCAGACCATTGCAATGTGCCCCTGAGCGGATAGCCCGGCGAAACCGCTTTGACCGAGACCAGCGACATCCGCTCGATATCAGCGACCGCCATTGATGGGAATCCGAGCACGGCAGACGTCTCAAGCCCTGCGCTCGCTGCCTGATCCAGCCAGTTTGGGGGCAACTCGGTGCGACTGACAATGACGGCATCGGCCGCAAGGAACCGGGCACTTTCTGACAGCAGTGCCGATTGCAACCGCGAGACAAAACCACTGATGCCAACCACCACAGAAACCGCCAACACCAACGCAACCAGCAGAATGCTCAGTTCGCCCCCTCGCCAGTCTCGCAGCAAGAACTTCCAGGTTAATGTCCTGATCATGGTCTCACGCGCTCAAAGCGCTTAACTCCCCCGCGTCCATTGCAAAACGCACGTCACACCGTCTCGCCAAGCGCTCATCGTGGGTCACCAGCACCAGTGTGGTGCCGGCGCTCGCATTGAGACGAAAGAGCAACTCAATGACCCGTTCGCCAGTCCGGGTGTCGAGATTACCGGTCGGCTCATCGGCAAAAAGGATTTTTGGTTCCCTAACAAACGCTCTGGCAATAGCCACCCGTTGCTGCTCTCCCCCGGACAACGTGGTGGGGTAATGATCCAAACGTCCGGCTAGGCCCACCTCTGCAAGCAGATAGTCAGCGACATCGCCGGCGTCCCTCCTGCCCAACAATTCGAGAGGGAGCATCACATTCTCGCGCGCAGTTAGCGCAGGTAGCAGTTGAAAGCTCTGAAAAACAAAACCGATTTTTTCTGCGCGCAACCGTGCTCGTTGGTCTTCATCAAGAAGACTGAGTTGATCGCCGTCCAACGAGATCTCCCCAGCGGTTGCGACATCCATCCCCGCTAGTAGCCCCAGCAGGGTAGACTTACCGGAGCCCGACGCGCCAACGATGGCAGCGGAGGTGCCCGCATCGATCTCGAGATCGATGCCGCGGAGTATGTCCAGATCGCCATCGGCGGTTGGCACCGTTTTAAGGAGTTGACTGACTTTGATCATTTTGCGTTTCCTCAAGCGACGCTTACGACTGGCCGCGCGGGTCGGATTGCTGATGGTAGGCATTACGGCCCCAGCGATTTCTCAAGCATCACTTCCATCTATTCTCGTATTGGGCGACAGCATCAGCGCCGCTTACGGCATGTCACTGGAGGAGGGCTGGGTAGCTTTGCTGCAGAACCGATTAAAAGCGGAAGCGGCACCCTACACGGTAGTTAACGCGAGTATATCAGGCGACACCTCTGCGGGCGGGTTACGCAGACTACCTGCCCTGCTCTCTGATCATAGTCCACACATTGTCATTATCGAGTTGGGAGGCAACGACGGGCTCCGGGGATACCCGATCAGCCAACTGACGCAGAATCTGGCGCAAATGATCCAGATAACAGAGTCAGCCGGGGCCATCGCCGTCATTCTACCGATGGAGATACCGCCCAATCTTGGCAAGATTTACACCGATGCTTTCCGGAGTAGCTTCGCTAACGCCGCAGAGAATACCAATGCGCTCGTGGGCGATTTTCCGCTTGAATCCGTGGCACTGAATCCGACGCTAATGCAGGCAGACGGCATTCATCCCACAGCCGAAGCGCAGCCTCTGATCCTTGAGAGTGTCTGGCAAGTTTTGGAGTCTGCTTTGTAATGGCGGGCCCAAACGCGAACAGAAGCTCGGCTACACACGCACCAATTAGCCTCCGAAAGCACATTGAAGTCGTCATTTTCGGGACGGATACGCCGGCAGGACGCGCTTTCGATATCGCGCTACTGGTTGTGATTATTGCCAGCGTCCTAACCGTTATGATCGACTCAGTTCCCCAAATGCACAATGCGCACAGCGCGCTGTTGTGGCGATTGGAAATCGGCTTTACCGCCATTTTTACCTGCGAATACCTCATACGCATCTGGTGCGCCGAGCACCGGCGGGCATACATGGGCAGTGTGTGGGGCATTGTTGATCTGCTGGCCATCTTGCCCACCTACGTCGCATTCCTGATGCCGGAGGCCGCTCCTTTAATGGTGGTCCGCCTTTTACGAGTGGTTCGGGTTTTCAGAATCCTCAAACTGATGGCTCTTTTTACCGAGCTCAACGAGATCCTCGGGGTGCTGAAAAACACGGCCCGCTCTATTTTTGTTTTTCTCATCATGGTGATGATTGTGGTCGTTGTGTTCGCCTGCGTTATTTACGTCATCGAGGGACCGAAAAACGGGTTCGACAGTATCCCGATGAGTATTTATTGGGCAGTCGTTACCATCACCACGGTGGGCTACGGGGATTTAGTGCCGCAGACGCCCGCGGGCCGGTTCATTGCGGGTTTCGGCATGCTGGTGGGCTACAGCATTATTGCCGTGCCCACGGCTATCATTACCCGAGAGCTCTGGGAGCGTATCAATGCGCGCCAGGATCCGCTTCCAACCTTGAATTGGAATTGCCCGGTCTGCGCCAAATCTGATCACAGTCTAGCGGCAATGTTCTGCCAGCACTGCGGATCCGAACTTGACGTTCCCACCGAAGTGAGAAGTCCGCGGGCACCACATGTCGAGTAGACCGACCGCACTTTATGACCACCGAAAATTCTGGGCTGAATGTCTGGGTCCGGCACCGTGGCTGCCGATGTCCCGAGAGGAGATGGAACAGCTAGGCTGGGACAGCTGCGACATTATCATCGTTTCGGGGGACGGCTATGTCGATCATCCCAGTTTTGGTATGGCCGTCATTGGGCGGGTGCTTGAGGCACAGGGGTTTCGGGTTGGCATGATCGCCCAGCCCGACTGGCAGTCGGTTGAATCCTTCAAGAAGCTGGGTCGCCCCAACCTATTTTTTGGTGTTACCGCCGGCAATATGGATTCGATGATCAACCACTATACGGCTGATCGGAAGCGGCGCAATGACGATGCCTACACGCCCGGCAATGTGTCGGGAAAACGTCCGGATCGCGCCGTCACTGTGTATAGCCAGCGGTTACGAGAAGCCTATCGGGATACGCCTATCGTTATTGGCGGTATTGAAGCCAGCTTGCGGCGAATCGCCCACTATGACTATTGGAGTGATCGGGTCAAACGCTCGGTCTTGCTCGACAGCCGCGCCGATTTGCTCGTATTCGGAAACGCCGAGCGTGCAATAGTCTCAATCGCGCACCGCCTTGCCGATGGCGAGCATATCGACGATCTGCGCGATATTCGGGGCACAGCATTTGTCGCAAAAAGCGCTCCCGGGGAGCGCATTGTCATCGACTCGACCGCCGTTGACCGCCCAGGGCCTATCGAAAAGCATCCAAACCCGTACCAAGGTATGGAGACAGAACCCTGCAGCGAACCGGATCTGATTACCTCGGCGTCGAAAACCCAGCCGGTCCGCCTCCTGGCCGCCCCAAACCCAGACACCCATGCCATTCGACTCCCCTCCGCCGAGGCGGTAACCAACGATCCAGTTCTGTATGCCCACGCATCGCGGGTTTTTCATAAAGAAACGAATCCCCACAACGCGCTGCCGCTTGTTCAGGCCCACGGGGATCGTGATGTGTGGCTAAATCCTCCGCCGATACCCTTGGAAACCGAAGAGTTGGATTGGGTATTCGAACTGCCCTATCAAAGACTACCTCATCCAACTTATGGTGGTGCCGCCGTACCCGCCATGGAAATGATCCAGCACTCCGTCAACATCATGCGTGGCTGCTTCGGCGGCTGCACTTTCTGCTCTATTACCGAGCACGAAGGCAGAATTATCCAGAGCCGATCTGAAGACTCCATCATTAGGGAAGTCGAGCGTATTCGGGATACGAGCCCGACGTTCACCGGGGTCATCTCGGATCTCGGCGGTCCAACGGCCAATATGTGGCGTCTCGCCTGTAAAGATAAAGAAACCGAGGCGGCGTGTCGTAAGTTGAGCTGCGTCTATCCGGGCATCTGCAAAAACCTCAACACTGATCAAACTCCCCTGATCCATCTTTACCGCAGGGCTCGGCAAACGAAGGGCGTTAAAAAAGTGCTGATTGCCTCGGGTTTAAGATACGACCTTGCGGTGGAAAGCCCTGACTATGTGCGGGAGCTTGTCACC
>Ga0181571_10004294_pt1 | contig 10678 bp, 16 predicted proteins | sample 101ome_17_FD_132440 | JGI IMG/M metagenome (GOLD analysis project Ga0181571, IMG submission 132440) | Coastal salt marsh microbial communities from the Groves Creek Marsh, Skidaway Island, Georgia - 101407AT metaG (megahit assembly) | ecosystem: Environmental > Aquatic > Marine > Intertidal...
ACAGATTTATCTGCCAGCCCCACAATTGCCATTGTTGGCAGTCCGTTTGATATATGTACCTGCAAAGAAACAGGCACAACATCAATTCCCCTTAACGACACGGTATGAATTATAGATTGCATGAAAATTCTCTTATAGCGAGCATATATTGATATGCTTATGCTAGCAGAGAATTATCAAAAGGGTAACTCATTAAGCTAAGAAGTGATGGTGTATCTTCTAAATCAGGCGCAAAATAAGATATTAAGCCTTGCGATACAGCATTGGCCCTACAGCCTCTCCGCCCAGAATATGGATATGCAGATGCGGGACATCCTGATGGCCGTCTGTGCCTGTATTGGCAATTAGCCGATAGCCCGAACTGCCAAGTCCGGCAATGCCAATAACACGCGCAATCGCGGCAAAATAGGCGGTCTGTTCTTCTGCAGAGGCATGTGTGCAAAAATCAGTCATATCTGTATAGGCGCCTTTGGGAATCACCAAAATATGCACCTTACGTTGTGGCTGAATATCATAAAAACTTAGCGTATGATCGCATTCATCAACCTTATTACAGGGAATTTCACCACGCAGAATTTTTGCAAAAATATTATTCTCATCATAGGGCTGGCTCATCTCTATCTCCTGAATGCTTCTCATCATAGGGCTATTATCGCATAAATTGGTTAATGATGTGGGCGGGATGCTTTTTCATCATGACCAGAAATACCCTGCCGCGCCTGAAGAATATCCCAGACCTGCTGCGGGGTAATACCTGCCGCCTGCCAGACAACAAGTAGGTGATATAGCAGATCAGCTGATTCTTCAGCCAGCTTTTGCTGATTTCCAGCTAGGGCTTCTATCAGTGTTTCTGTTGCTTCTTCAGTCAGCTTTCTGGCAGGTAGTGCAGGGGCATTGGCAAGCAGATGGGCAGTATAGCTATTTTCAGCTGTATCTGTCGCACGCTGGGCAATTACCTCTGCTAGCATATCCAGAATATGGGTAGATTTTTCAGTCATTGCATCCTCAGCCTGCAAGCCGCCTTACAGGAACATTAGCGGCCTGCATGGCTGATTTTGCATCATCTATTGAAAATTGTCCAAAATGAAATACCGACGCTGCCAGTACCGCACTTGCATGACCTTGTGTGATGGCTTCGGCAAAATGCTCGGGCTTGCCTGCGCCGCCAGAAGCAATAACAGGAATTCCCACCGCATCGCTAACCGCGCGTGTTAGCGGAATATCAAAGCCATCTTTTGTGCCATCACCATCCATTGAGGTCAGCAATATCTCGCCTGCCCCTCGTTTTTCGGCATTTATCGCCCAGCTTATGGCATCTATGCCAGTTGGATGGCGTCCGCCTCTGGTAAAGACTTCGAAAAATCCTTTATCATTCAGACGTGCATCTATGGCCAGCACAACACATTGCGAGCCAAATTTATCTGCCGCCCGCGAAATAAGATCAGGGTCTGTAACTGCTGATGAATTCACAGATACCTTATCTGCACCACATCTCAGCAATTTTCTGAAATCATCAACCTCGCGCACCCCGCCGCCCACCGTTACCGGCATAAAACATACATCTGCGGTACGTGATACCACATCATAAATCGTATCCCGCCCTTCATGGGTAGCGGTAATATCCAGAAAACATAGCTCGTCTGCACCTGCCGCATCATAAATCCGCGCCTGTTCGACAGGATCGCCAGCATCTTTAAGATTGACAAAATTCACGCCTTTGACAACACGGCCAGCATGGACATCAAGACAGGGAATAACGCGCGCTGTTAACATGATGCCTCACCTTTTACATAAGCCAGCGCTTCTGTCAGACTAAGCCGACCATCATATAGCGCGCGCCCTGTAATCACCCCATCAATGCCTGTATGGGCAAGTCTGGCACAATCTTTAATATCATCCATCGAACTCACCCCGCCAGAAGCAATGAGCGGAATAGATACCTGTTCAGCCAGCCTTGCCGTTGCTTCTGCATTCACCCCTGTCAATGCACCATCGCGTGAAATATCTGTAAAAATGACTGCGGCAACCCCGCAAGCCTCAAAACGCTGGACAAGCTCAAGCACTGGAATTTCAGAGGTTTCAAGCCAGCCTTCTGCGGCTATCATGCCATCTTTTGCATCTGCCCCTACAGCGATTTTATCTGGAAAAGCCTTTGCTGCCTGTTTTACCAGCTCAGGATCTTTAAGCGCGGCGGTGCCCAGAATCACACGGCTTACCCCCGCCGCCAGCCAACCCTCAATCGCCGCCATGTCGCGAATACCGCCGCCAAGCTGTATTTTTGCACCGGATGATAGGATGCCAGCTACTGCTTGTTTATTGACTGCATTGCCAGCCACAGCCCCGTCAAGATCAACCACATGAATCCACTCGCAACCTGCTTCGGTAAATTGTTGTGCCTGTATAGCAGGTTCTGAGGCATAGACAGTCATTTTATCAAAATCGCCATGCAGCAGGCGAACAACCTGTCCATCTTTGAGATCAATCGCAGGATAGATAATTAGCTGGCTATTTTTTTTCATGGGTTTTTTCATCATATAGCTTTTTGGTAAAATATAGTCCGGCAACATAATCATCATCTACAAATGCATAATATTTATTTGTGCCAAAATGTTCATACCCAAGCGCTTCAAATGCGTGGATTGCCCTGTCTTGGGTAGCGCGTACATCCAGATTTAATACCCGAAACCCTGCTGAACGGGCATAATCTTCTGCTTCGGCAACCAGCCTCTGGGCAATGCCATATCCTCTGGCCTCTGGCATCAGGAAAAATGTCGTAAGCTGACAGGCAAATGCCTGTGCTTCGTTATTTTTTGGCGGGGTAACAATTTGGCAAGACCCAACAATCACCTCATCAAGCCTGCCCACAAATAGCTGTCTGTCCGGAATAAGCAGAACACCTTTCCAGTAATTTTCAAGCACTGAACGAGGTGGCGGGGTAAGCCATCCAAAACCGCCACCTGCCGCGATTGCGCTTTCAGCCGCATCACTAATTTCAGAAATATCATTTCTGTTTAGTTCGGTGACCATTTCAACAGAAACATTCCAGCGTTGTTGTTTTTTTATCATCTTTGCCATCTTAGAAAACTATTCAGGAATTTCTGCCCTGCATGCTGGCTTTTTTCAGGGTGAAATTGGGTTGCGATAATATTATCCTTGCCGATTATCGCAGGAATTTCATCACTATAATCTGTGCTGGCAAGCAGATATTCTTTTGGTAATTGCTGATAATAATAGCTATGCACAAAATAGGTGCGCGTGCCCTGCTCAAGTTCTGATAGCATCTCATGTTCTGGCTGCCATAAATTCAGACTATTCCAGCCCATATGCGGGATTTTCCAGTCTCTGCCATCTGCCGATCTAGATGGCAGCCTGTCCACCACCCCGCCAATCCAGCCCAGAGAAGCTGTTTCTTCTCCGCCTTCGCGCCCACAATCAGCCAGCAGCTGCATTCCAACACAAATTCCCAGAAATGGCACAGCGCGGCTGATTACGGCCTCACTCAATGCTGGCACCAGCCCATCAATCGACGATAATGACTGATAGCAATCAGCAAAATGCCCGACACCCGGCAGTACAATTCTATCTGCCTGGTAAATTTTTTCAGGATCATCTGTAAGCTGCAATGAAAGCGCAATATCCGCCTGCGAGGCGGCATGGGATATCGCACGCGACACAGAATGGATATTGCCTGATCCATAATCAATTAATGCCAATTTCATCTGTTCTGATCCGCAACCGCAATTACGCAGCGCCTAATGTACCTTTTGTAGAGGGAATACGTCCATTGCCTCTGGGGTCAATCTGTGTTGCCTCACGAAGCGAACGCGCCAATGCCTTATAACAGCTTTCGATAATGTGATGGGTATTTACCCCATAGTCATTTCGCACATGCAAGGTGATGCGTGCGCCCATTGCAAAAGCCTGAAACCATTCTCTGAACAGTTCTGTTTCCATATTCCCTAGCACATCAGAGGGCAGTTCAACCTGCCAGACCAGAAAAGGTCTGCCAGAAATATCCAGTGCCACTGTAGATAGCGTTTCATCCATTGGCAGAAGACAATGGGCATAGCGGGTAATTCCTGCCCGGTCGCCAAGTGCCTTGTTTAATGCCTCACCAAGTGCCCAGCCAGTATCTTCGGTTGTATGGTGTGCATCGATATGCAGATCACCCTTTGCTTTTAGCGTGATATCCATCAAAGAATGACGTGCCAGCTGCTCAAGCATGTGATCTAGGAACCCAATACCGGTATCGATATCATACTGGCCAGTACCATCAATATTTATGGTAAGCTGTATATCTGTTTCATTGGTTTTTCTGTGCAAATCTGCTGTACGCATTGTTTACCACTTTCACCTATCTGCCATTTTGTGCATCATTATCAGATTTCACCCATTCTGGCTAGTGAGCCAGTCTTGCTAACCTATTTCCGGCAAGTTCAAATTCAGCTTTTTAGCAAGCAATTGCGTGATTTCACGACATTCCGAGCTAGACAGCCTGTCAATATTCTGTGCCAGAAGATTGGCTAGCATGGTTGCTTGTGGTGTTAAATTTCCAGTATCAAGTGAAGGTCTGGGATGAGACAGGGCTGCCATAGATTTAAGCGTTTCTGCTTCATCCCAAATCAGCCCTAGCCATACACATATCTGATCGACAAGCGCGGCCGAAGGTTTGCTTTTCATTCCCCGCTCAAGTGAAGACAGATAAGCAATTGAAACACCTAATGCGTCTGCCTGATTTTTCAGGGTGAGATTACGTTCTGTACGGTAATGCCGCATCATCAGCCCGAACGGTGTCATCAATATTCCCGCTTGCGTTTAAGTCTGATATAAAATGCGCCTGCCCCGCCATCACGTTTAACCGCGTGATCGATCGCAACAATCAATCCTTCTAAAGGGGGCTGTTTAAGCCAGAAAGGTACCTGATTCAGCAAAATACCCTGCCCTGCCTTTCCTTTCCCTGTAATTACCAGCACTGTTCGATCACCTCGTTCACTAGCTAAGAATAGAAATCTGGTAAGCTGTGCCTGTGCCTGTGCCTGATTCATGCCATGCAGGTCAATCCGGCTATCTATTGGCAATTTACCTGTGTGCAATTTGCGGGCAGAAAGCCTGTCAATGCCAGCTGTTTCTCCATGCCTCAAATCTGCGATTTGATGGGTTTTTCCTGAACGGCCTGGCACTGAGCTGACAGGCTGAGGGCTGGCCTGTTGTGTCGGCAAAGTGCCAGCAGACACGCGTTTCCTAGTTGAGTAGGCAGGTTTTAGGGAGTTGGCAGTATATCTGTTAGAGCGGGTTCTGCGCACTGACTGCGTAACTTTGAACCATAAATCATCATCTTCTGGCGGTATCTGCTCAGACATCATCCTCTGCCCGTGTTTCAACCAATTTCCAATTTGGATCGGCAAGACTTATGTCGCGCTCAAAAACCCAAATATCTGTAAGTTCTGTTTCATCAAAACTTTCTTCTTCTATCACCACACCATCTTTATCAGCTAGTTTGCGGGACTGGATTGAGGTAAATTTCACGGTAACAGAGGCAATATTCTGGCTGACCTCACCATCAAGCAAGTTAACGTCCTGAATATCATGAATAGTAATTGACAGCTCATCGCCCTCTTTAGCACGCTGACGGATACTTTCAGAAAAATCTTCATATAAATCATAGCCCAGAAGACGGCGCAAACTTGCAATATCTCCCTCAGCAAATGCAGACAGAATCATTCCAAACGCACTTGCAGCACCTTGTGAGAAACTATCTTCGGAGAATTGTTTATCTAGTCTTTTAACAGCCTCAAGCCCCTCGCCATTGGCCTTTTCGCCATGAAGCGAGATAATATTTTCAGCATCAGACGCCCTATCTGAAAGTGGGGATGAAGATGGTTTTTGTTCAAACCCTTCACGCGAACCCAAAATAGAACGCAATCTGAAAATCAGAAAAACAGCGATGACTGCAAAAATTAATATATCGACAAACGGCATTTCAATTCCCATTTAGATTTATCATGGTGTTCTGTTCATAACACCTTATTGGTGCTAGTATAGCGCAAAATCCATTCTTGTGACACTGTCACATTATATATGTTGTTTTCGGCACATTACATCATTTGTTCTTGGCACCATATGACCAGTATAGATATCATTTTGCACCTTGTTACAAGAACACAGACTTCCTACTTAATAAAATAGGAAGTAAGACCGCAAAGAACAAGCATGGGAGAAAGAATGTTTGTGTACATTTTCATTATATTCCTCCTATATGGGTGGATCGAATTAGAAATTCTGATGATGATAAGTGACCAGATTGGCGGACTTGCAAGCTTTTTAGGGGTTTTTGTGACAGCGATTATCGGTGTTTCGCTTCTTAAAAGCCAGTCACGTCAGGTGATACAAGGTCTGCAATCAGGCTCTGTCACAAAAGGCGGAGGATTAATCGTTTCGCTAGCAAGCGGCATTTCGTTATTGCTAGGGGCATTTTTAATGCTATTGCCAGGCTATCTTACCGATGCGATGGGAATTATCTGTTTTATTCCGGGCATAAGAACATTAATTGGCAGCTTTATCCTGTTGCGGATGAGCAAGCTAAATTTTTCTGCCATGAATACATCTTTTGGCAATGGCCGTTTTTCAGGCTTTACCTCATCAGGCTTTGATGGTTCTCAGCATAAACAGGACAGCGAAACAATCGAGGGTGATTTTACAGAAAAAACACTCTCTAAAAAACGTTAACTGATATATAAAACTGATCAGTAACGATTTTAATTGATAAACAGGAGAGCTTCGTCATGGCGAAAGCACCGGCAAAAAAATCCGATAAAAAAGACGCAGAAAGCGGCACTAGTAACCAGCAGCCCGCCCAGCCAATATTGCAGGTCAGAACACAATATGTAAAAGATTTGTCGTTTGAAAGCCCTTCAGCGCCACAGGCCTTTTTAGAAGGCGGAGAGGCACCTCAGCTAGATTTAGGGGTAAATGTAAATGGCGAAAAAATTGATGACACGCATTTTGAGCTGGTCCTTACCATTAAGGCAACAGCAAAAATAGAAGAAAAAATCATATTTGATCTGGAACTTGATTATGCAGGCATTTTTATGCCTGAAAATATTCCAGCTGAAAATCTGAATGCGTTTTTAATGATCGAGGGGCCTCGCACATTATTTCCTTTCGCAAGACAGGTTGTGTCAAATGTCACACGTGAAGGCGGATTTATGCCGCTAAATCTGAATCCTATCGATTTTGTCCAGCTATTCAGACAGAATATGGCAGCACGTGCTGAGGCCAAAAATGCGGAAACCAGCCCAGCTACAAACTAGTCTGTTTCTTCACCTGACAGAAATATAGCTGATGGCAGAGATGATATCATCACCTGATGAGCATCCAGCTCGCCTTGTGTTGGCTGATGAGAACGGGCGGGGCGGACTGGTCTATCCATAATCTGGAAACCGGCAAATGGGTCATGATCTGTTTCCTGTGTTGTGCTATGTGAGGCATTGTCCACAACATTCAGATTAAATCCAGGTTCTTTTCCGCCTTCAAGCTCCACAAACACCTCTGCAAGCAGATGGGCATCTATCAGCGCACCATGTAGGTCACGATGGGTATTATCAATATCAAACCGGCGACACAACGCATCAAGGCTGGCTTGCGCGCCGGGAAATTTCTTTCTGGCAAGCTGCAATGTGTCAACGACCCTGTCCATTGCCAGAGCAGGCTTGGCAAGGCGGGCAAGCTCTGCATTAAGAAAACCAATATCAAATGGCGCATTATGGATAACCAGAATATCTGAGCCAATAAATGCCAGAAACTGCCTGGCAATTTCGTCAAATTTCGGCTTGTCTGCCAGAAAATCAGCGGTAATGCCGTGAATTTCGACAGCCCCAGCATCAATCTCTCTTTCAGGATTAATATATAGATGTAGCCGCTCGCCGGTCAGGCTATAATTTATCATTTCAACAGCGCCAATTTCAATAATTCTGTGCCCCTCTTGATGGGATAGGCCTGTTGTTTCTGTATCAAGGATTAAATGCCGCATCTTTGTTGCTTCCGGTTTGCATTCATGATCATAAAATATTGGCTAGCCATTTTTTAAGCCGCCGTGCTGTATCTGCACGCCCTAGCGCCGAACATAACTCTAAATCAGCATAGCGTCTTTTTTCCATTTGTGGCCATTGTGCCGCTAAAATCTGGTCAAGTTTTTCTGCCGTCATCGACTGACGCAACAGCGCACGCCTGCGCTGAAGTGTTTCAGGTGCCCATACTACAATGACATAATCACATAAATCTTGGCCACCAGTTTCAAACAATAGCGGGACATCGAAAATTACCGCACGTTGTCTGCTTTGTCTGGCCCGAATCAAAAATGCCTGTCTGTGCTGGTGGACTAGCGGATGGACAATCTGTTCAAGCTGATATCGTAACTCAGCCTGATTAAATATAATTTTTCCTAATGCAGCTCTATCTATGCCTGAAGCCTCATCACCAATATTCCCAAAATCAGAAGCAGGAAAAGATGATAATATCTGGCGAGTTGCTTTGCCGTTCGGGCCAAGCAATTCATGAACTGCTTTATCTGAATCATGCACCATAAATCTTAACTGCCGACATAGGGCGGCAATGGTTGATTTACCAGTAGCAATAGAGCCAGTAAGACCAATAATTTTCATCTGTGCTGACCTTTATATTCAAGACCCCTCTGCCTTAAAAAACCAAGCAATGGAAGAAGGGGCAGTCCCAGAATATCAAAAAAATCACCCGAAATTCTTGAAAATAAATGTGCCCCGCCATTTTCTAGCTGGTAGCACCCAACCGAAGAAGTAAGCGCATCTCTGTTCAATGCACAATAGCTGGCAATATCATCATCGCTTAGCTGTCTCATGGTTAGCTCTGATATCGCAACATGATGCCAGATACGCTGTTTGCCAAAATACATTACCGCAGCTGAGATCAGCTGATGGGTAGAACCTGATAATTGTCTTAGATGCTGTTCTGCTATTTGCGGGGTTTGTGCTTTGCTATAAATTTGGCCATCACATACCAGTATCTGGTCACAGCCCAGAATATACTCATCTTTTGACAGGGCAATTTGCTGAGCCTTGAGATCAGCGAGCATTTCTGCAATGCCGGCAGGGTCGATATTATCAGCACTGGCCGCCTGTTTTATTGCCTCTTCATCAATCTGTGCTGGGATAGCTGTAAAGGCAATATGCATATCTTCTAACAGCTTTTGGCGTGTACGCGAACCAGAAGCCAGAATAAGATCGCCATCTTTCAGAATATAGCTGGCCATCAGCATGTTACTTTCATGTTAGCAGAGTGGCGACAGGTCATGCTTTAGCAGTTTGTAATTCTGTATGAAGCTGGATAATCGCCGCCGCTGTTTCTTCTACCGACCTGTTTGAAACATCTAATATCGGCCAGTTCTGCGAGGTAAATAAAGCGCGCGCAGAAGATAGCTCGCGATTGATCGAGGCCAGATCGGCATATTCTTCATTTTTATGGGCAGCCATATGACGAAGCCTGTTTCGCCTTACGCGCGCCAGACGACTAGCATCTGTGGTAAGACCAACCACCAATATACCAGATTTATCAGCAATATGATGAATCGGAAATGGAACATGCGGCACGAGCGCATAATTGGCTACCTTATAGCCACGATGGGCCAGATACATAGAGGTTGGGGTTTTTGACGTACGAGATACACCAACCAGCAATATCTGCGCATCATCAAGAGCATCAATATTCAAGCCATCATCATGGGTGACAGCAAATTCAACTGCACTCATTCTGTCAAAATAGGCCCTGTCCAGACGATGTTGACCACCCGGACGGCTATTGCGCTCATGACCAAGTATATCACTTAGCAAATCGACAACTGGATCTAGTATCGCAACATTTGGCACATTATGCTTTTTACATACCTCTACAATTTCTGCGCGGATAGTCTCATTCATAATCGAATGTAGCACCAGTCCGGGATTGGCTGACAGGGAATCGGCAACTGCCTTGACATGGTCTGAGCTTCTTACCAATGTCCAGATATATTCCGATGTTTCAACCTGATTGAATTGTGCAAGCGAGGCTCTAGCAACCTGATGAACTGTCTCGCCGGTAGAATCTGAAACAAGATGGATATTTAATCGTGTCTTCATTATAATCTGAATGATAGAGGTTTTTTGAATGTGTCTATTTCTAACATATAATCACATAGCAGAACATGAACAATAATTCACAGCTTTTGATAATGGCTGTGGAAAATATTAATAAGCATTATAAAATCACAATTTTATCCCTGATATCCGGAAATAATCAACAGCATTACAAAATGGGGAAAATTTTATCCAGAACACGAAATAAGCTGGGGATAAAAAAGTATTTTACTGCTAAAGCGGAGGAAAAATCTTTATTTTTTGTGGATATCAATGGGGATAAATATGTGGATTGATGTAAATCAGCTATTCAAGGCCACAACTAACAACTACAACTTTTTTTATTATATTAATTATATTTAGAGATTACATTTTGGATAAATCACATGAAGTTTCTTAATGCGCTGGAAGGCAAAATACAGGATATACCGCCTATCTGGATTATGAGACAGGCAGGACGATATCTGCCAGAATATAGAGAAGTTAGGCAGACAGCAGCAAATTTTATCAGCTTTTGTCTTGATTCTGAAAAAGCT
>Ga0181571_10004305_pt1 | contig 10668 bp, 5 predicted proteins | sample 101ome_17_FD_132440 | JGI IMG/M metagenome (GOLD analysis project Ga0181571, IMG submission 132440) | Coastal salt marsh microbial communities from the Groves Creek Marsh, Skidaway Island, Georgia - 101407AT metaG (megahit assembly) | ecosystem: Environmental > Aquatic > Marine > Intertidal zone...
GGAAATGATGAATCGCAAATAGCAATTGGAAAATCAATTATTCAATTGGAAAATTGGTTTGAATACGAGTTCCAATTTGCTCTCGCAGTAACGGGGGCAAGTCCCTCTGCATCCACGGCAGAGGACCGACTCTTGGAAGAAACTCGGGTGAGGATGCAAGCCCAACCAGACTGGGGCGTGGGCTGCAAGACCCAACGCAACAATGCCTGATCACGTCCAGAATCGACTGCTCTCCCACGGCAGCTCCACGGCGATACCCACCTCGGTGAGGACGACGTAATTGAACACCAGATAGAGGAGGGTGGCGACGGTGAACGCCAACAGCGAGGTGTTGATGACCCTGTTACGATGGCGTTTGACATCGTCGAGAGTGCAAATACCGTCCCGCCGGAAGTACATCACCACGCCTATACCCAGCAACACCACGCTCAAAGCGAGCAACGTTGGTCGAAACCAGCCCATGCCGTTGGTCCCCCAATACAGGTCGTTGGACAAAGCGGCTGCACTCGAGACGCTGGCAAGACCAAACATCACGAGAACCACGCTTGGGAAACAACACATCGAAGCCAGAAACGCTGAACCACCGATCCACTTCCACAGGGATTTGACATCCTGTTTCGCTGATTCCATGTTGTCAACTCCTCCGAGGGCCTTTTGAAGATGTGTCTCATTCACAGGTCGCAAAGCGTTGAGCGGTGTTCAACCCGTCGTGGTAAAGGCGCAAGGGAAGGACAGGGGTGCCGTCGGACCAGGTACCCATCGTGGTGAGCATCGTTTCATCGGTGAGATAATTGAACGCAAAATCGGCGGTGAAGGTATCGTTGCGGGACAACGCCACCACATAATCCGCTTGAGCGTCCAGGCGTCGGTAAAAGCCCCAATCAGCCAGCCGGTCTCGTGCAGGGTCCGTGGGCATGTAGTGGCTGGCGACGAGCCGTGGAAACCCGTATTTGTCGGTCTTCACTTCGATGAGTTGATTTCGTTCGCTCTCGATATGGTTGAATTGTTGTTGGTGAAAAGCTCCCGGGCAAACGCCTACGCTCATGTCGTCTTGAGCCACGCTGATTTGCACGAGCGTCTGGTTGGGCAGCCCGCTGAGGTTGGGTTGCAGTTCGGATTGACTGGGACGATGGGCAGGCGCTTCAAGGGCTACGACAAGCCCGTGTTGAGCCCAACCTCGCTGAAGGACTTCATCGAGGACGAGGAAGGTGTAGGCGGCGCCCAGACTGTGCCCTCCCGTCCACAAGGTGCTTGGGTCGATTACCACCTCGCCGAGCACTTCGTCCACTCTCGCGTCCCTTGCCTCGCCCAGAGCCAAATCGGCAAGATGGTCGAGAGCGGCTCGGATGGCGGTGTTGCGGTACGTGTGCTGAAGGAAATCGGATTGACCGTTGGGTCCCGTTTCACCCACCGAGTCGTGACCGTCCGGGCGTAGGTCAGAAGGGTACTGAATGAACGCCACCGCCATGCCTTTGGCCGACAAGTGCGTGATCCAAGCATCGTATGCGTTGACGTCGGGGTAGCCAAAGCCGTGAAGGAGCACGGCCAACGGAATGCTGGTCAGCGGCGTGTCGGCGGGGAGTTCCGGCAAGGTGAGGTGGACGGAGAACGCCACATCGTCTTCGAGATTGCCTTGAACCTCAACGACCGAGGCTGGCATGGTGTAGGGGGAAGCAAAGCGGACCGTATCGTAGGGCCCTGGCGTGGACCCGTACCCCATCACTGGTGCATCGGGCGGCGAAGGAGCCATACCGACCAAAGCAGGTACACCCGGCATCACCAACCACGCTGCGAAAAAGACCCCTGCAATGTGACTGAGGCGGCCAAACCGCACCTTGTCGTCTCCGGGTTCACGCAGCGATGGCAGGCCACCAATGGCCACCAGTACGCACCCGAGCCACCACCCTAAGAGAGTGGGTAGAAGGAGAAACGCACCGCGAAGATAGGCGATGTCCATCACGAAATGAATGGACAACAATCCGAGAATGAATCCCAAACCAACCACCAGAACCCGTTCCATCCAAGGCCTAGGTTCGGACCGAGACACGTGTTGGCGCCAAAGGAAGGTGAGCGTGGCGGGCATCACGAGCAAGCTTGCGGTGAGGAGGGATGAGGAGCGCATGGCCATGGTCCACTCAAGGGAACGAACAGCGTGGGGCCAAATGGCATCCACCACGTTCTTCCCCGCAAGCATCAGCAGGATGGCCTCTGCATACGCAAGCACGAATCCGAACACCACCAGCGTCACGGGGTGGGCAAGGAAGGTGAAACGCTGGGGCGTTTCAGTGCTGATATCAACTTCCTCCACGGCTCAAGACCGGGCATGAACGCTATGAAGATTCGTTTCACGTGTTGAGGTTGCTGATTTCGGGCGTTTGGTCTGCAAAAACAAACTCAAGGAAGGCCGCCCACATGACGAATTCGATGCTGTTCTCCAAATTTTCTTGGCCTCCGACCACGGCGACCATGTTCTCAAGCGTATCCGAAGGTGAGTGGTATGCCGAATAATCGTCGTCGTACGCCCCCAAATGGAAGATGGTTTGAGCGCCGAGGTTGCGGAAGGTCACGTGGTCGGAGCGACCGAAGGTGTCTTCGTGGACGTCCAAGACCAGATTGCTGTGGTCGTCCCAATGCTGGTCGCAGCCGGCACCGTAGGTGCCGTCGATGCGCAGATCCATCGGAGCACCCAACACGTCGCGATGCACATAGTCGAGGATACTGGTGATGGGCACGTCTTGTACCTCGGGGTCGCTGTCAGGACCTGACCAAGCGTGATAGGGGAAGGGATCACCGTTCTCTTTGACTGCGGGCCATGAAATACCCATCATGTCCATGTTGATGTAGAAGCGAAGTTCCTTGTCTTGCGGTAGGCATGCATCACAATCGTTGTTTGCAAAAGCGTTGGAACCTCGCAACCCCTCTTCTTCCGAGGACCAAAGCGCCAGAAAGGTGTCGCATTCCACTTCCATTTCGGCGAGAACTTGGGCGTACAACATCATGGTCACCGTACCAGCGGTGTTGTCGTAGGCGCCCTCCGTCGTGCCTCCGCCCGGAGGTCCACCTGGAGGGGCGACGTCCATGTGCGCACCCATACCCTGTACGCATTCACTCGAGCGCCCTTGCTTCCAAGCGATGACGTTGAGCGACTCGGGCTGGGTGGGATTGAGGTGGTCAATAACCCGCATCAAGTGCGTATCGTAGCCCAAACCCTCGAAATGCCCTTGGAAGTACGACGCTGCACGCTCGAATTGGGCATTTGGACTGCCCATCCATCGCCCTTGGTATGCGCCACAGTCATCGGAGGGGACATCGCAGAGGATGTACTCCATTTTCTCGTACCACGTTGCGCCGCTCACGATGGGTGTGCCGTTTTCAATCGGAGGATTGAACACGGTCTTGCGCCCTTCGTCGTCAAAGAGGGTGAGTTCCACGTTGGTGGTGTACGGCGTGGTCAGAAGTTGAACCAGCACGCGGTCACCGTTGACCGGGACTGAACTGTCAAGGTCGAGTGAACCGTTTACGAACAGAAGCACATCGTGCGCTGACGCTGAAATGCGCATGCCTTCGCCCATCAGCAGAACATCGTGCCATTCGCCGGCACGCAGCACCGCTTCGCTTGCCGGGCGGCCATCGATGGTCAGCGCAGTGTCCGTGTCGTTTTGAGCCACCTCGTCTTCGCCGAAGCAACCTGCCAACGGAGCGAGGAACATCAAGGACACAAGGAGCATGGCGCGAACGGACGCTTGCGTGGGTCGGTCCATGGCCATCGGTTCAGTCGGGCCTTCATAGGCCTTGGCCCATCGTGCAGGTCACGGCTTCAATACGGGACGTCTTTCCACCCGATCTTGTAACCGATGAGGTTGAACGACCGGTGGAGCACGGGCGTGATGACAATCAGTGCCACCATCGGCAAGCGCAGGGCAGGGTCTGCCAACAGGGACGAGCCGAGGGCGAGTTGGCCCAGCAAGAACACGCTAATGGCAAACGGGAGCGTGTCCAACAGCGGCGCTTTGCTTGAAACCTCGCCTTCCCGTTTCAAACCTCGTCGGCGTTTGATGAACGAGCCAGCACTGTCCCCCAGCAAACAGGCGAAGCCGAGGAACGTGCCCAACACGAAGGCGGTGGCGGCTTGCCCCCCCACATCAAACCAAGCACCGGAGGAGCCCAGCAGCGGGTGAGCGAACACCGTTGAGCCGTCGTTCAGCGCGGTGGCGGCTTCGCCCATGGTCACGGTGGAAGCGATGATGACGCATAGAACACCTGAGGTCATCGACCCGCCGATCAAGCCGTTCCATGTTTTCCCATCGCCCAAGATTCGATTGCCGTCGCTCCATGTACGTCCTCCGTCGATGGGCCAGGGGCCATAACCGGTTTTGGGCAACCACTTGCCCCACATCATCGCGAAGGTGTTGGCCAAAAACCCCGGGAGGTAGAGCCACAACGTCAGCAAACATAACGCACCAAAACCCATCTCCATGCCCATTGCTCCGTAATGGAGAGACGGCAGGTGAAGCATTTGATGTTTGTCGGCTGGCTTCGCTATACGACAGCGTTGGAAGGTGCGGATAGCGGGAGTCGAACCCACGACATAAGGTTGGAAACCTCAGATGATAACCACTTCACCATATCCGCAGTGTGGTATTCCATGCGAACAGCCACCCCTCTTTGAGGCAATCGGTTGACACCACTCCGTCATCGGCGCCGTTTGAACTCGTCAAACATGGATGAGGTGCGAACGCGCTCCGAGGGCAACCGCTCTGCACGCTGAACCATTGGCGAAGTCGGCGTGGTTGTGATGCCGCGTTGTGCTCGGAATTCGTCGGCTCGGACCTGTCGTAGCGCATCGTTTCGAGCCTGCTTTTTCTTGCCTCGCATCACCAGCGCTCCCATCAACACGATGAGCACCAGAACGCCAAAGGCGGCCTGTGCGGCAGGGTGTTCGTACAGTGTGCTGAGTGCGTCGGTGTTGTCTTCAGTCACTTCAACGGGGGCGTTGGAATCCGAAGCGATGACGAGGACGGTGACGGTGTCCATCGGATGATCGGCACCCGGTTCCCTGACCGTCATCAACAATTGATGGTTGCCGGTTGTCTTGGCCTCGCCCGAGAAGGTCACCGTTTGGCTGTTGCCCGAGTTGGATGTGAAGGTGAGAAGGTGGCTGGACGATTCACCAAGAATGCTGGTGGTGGTCTGCCAATCCACGTTGGCAGCGAACGCCGATGTCATTTGGCTGCTGACCGAGCACGTGAACGAGAACCATCCGCTGGCCGCTAAATCCACCCGCAATGTGGTTGGTGAACAGGTCATGGAGGCTTCGGCTGAACTCCGTGACGCATCGTTTGGCCAATGGTCTGGTCGGTAGGCGCCGAGGGAACTGTTGTCCCCCCAACCATCGCCGTCGCTGTCCGCATGTTGAGTGCGTTGACTTGGGAAAGCATCGTCAACATCGGCCCAACCGTCACCGTCTTCGTCAGCGCAACCCTGTCGGTTGTTCTTCGTTGATGTTCCCGCCTCATGAGGACATGCATCTGCGTCGGTGCCATCGGCTTCATCGCCAAACCCGTCGCCGTCGCTGTCAAACCACTGCGTGGCGTCGCTGGGCCACAGGTCAACGGTATCGCCAGCGCCGTCTCCATCGCTGTCCACGCATCCGTGGCCGCCGAGGGTGGAAGTGCCCACCTCGGTTGGACAGGCGTCCCCTTCGGTTCCGTTGAGGTTGTCACCAAAGCCATCACCGTCTGCGTCACTCCACTGAGTGGCCTCGTCGACAAAAGCATCGTTTGCATCTGACGTTCCGTCGCCGTCGGTGTCCACACAACCGTAGCGGTCGGATGTGGACGTCCCAGCCTGTGTCGGGCAAGCGTCGGCTTCCACGCCCGTAGCGTTGTCACCGAACCCGTCGCCATCTGCGTCAGCAAATTGTGTGGCCTCGTCGGGGAAGGCATCGGCCCCTTGACTGACGTTCCATCCCGTTTCGTTGCCGACGGGGACCGTCGGGTCGGAGTAACCATCGCCATCGGAATCGGAGCAGCCCAAACGGTCGGCGGTCGATGTCCCAGAACTCAGGGGGCACGCGTCTTCAGCGTCATCGAAACCATCGCTGTCGCTGTCCACCCATCGGGTGGGGTCGCTGGGGAAGGCATCGTTGAGGTCAGAATACCCATCACCGTCGTTGTCTAGACACCCAAAGCGGTCCACGGTGGATGTACCCGCTTCGCCGGGGCATGCATCCGGCTGGAGGCCGCTGGCGTTGTCACCGTAACCATCCCCGTCTTGGTCAAGCCATTGGGTGGCCAAATCCGGCAGCGCATCGATCACGTTGTCCCAACCGTCGCCATCGTTGTCGGGACAACCCAATCGGTTGCCTTGGGTTGAGTTACCCCATGTGTTCACACAGGAATCCGGGTCGACCCCACCGGGATTGTTTCCGTAACCATCCCCATCGCTGTCCGCCCATTGAGTGGGTTCGTCGGGGTGTGTGTCTTCAACGTCGGACCACCCGTCTTCATCGCCGTCAGGGCACCCGAAGGTGCCGTTTTGCCACGATTCGCCAAAGGTGGTCGGGCAGGCGTCCGGGAGTGTGCCAGCCGGGTTATCGCCGTAGCCGTCACCGTCCGTGTCGTTCCACTGGGTGTTGTCCGTCATGAAGGCATCAGCGCCGTCGGTGACCCCCCATGTTGCATCGGGGTCGGAGTACCCGTCGCCGTCTTGGTCAGGACACCCTTGACGGTCGTGTTGCGATGTGCCAAACAGGTTTGGACAATCGTCGTCCAGACCATCGTCGTACCCGTCGTTGTCGCTGTCTCCCCACCGAGTGGGGTCGTTGGGGTAGGCGTCGGCTCCATCGTTGGTGGTCCACACGACATCGGGGTCGGAATACCCGTCACCATCGGTGTCCACACAACCGAGACGGTCGTTGGTGGAGGTTCCACTCACGAGGGGGCATTGGTCTCCGTTGGTGCCGGAAGGATTGTCGCCGTAGCCGTCACCGTCGGTGTCCAACCATTGGCTGCTGTCGTTGGGTGCGATGTCGGCGCCGTTGGCGGCGGTCCAACTTGCATCGGGGTCGGATGAACCGTCGCTGTCGCTGTCGGTGCACCCGAAGCGATCTCGGGTTGAGGTTCCGGATGATGTGGGGCAGGCGTCGCCTTGGAAGCCCAGCGTCTCATCACCGTAGCCGTCGCCGTCGGTGTCGTTCCACTGGGTCGTTTCGGAGGGAAAGGCGTCGTCAACATCGGCGTAGCCGTCACCGTCGGTGTCGGTGCACCCCAAGCGCCCCGCTTCGGTGGATGTACCGAATTGGGTGGGGCAGGCGTCGGGACTGTTGCCCGAGGCGTTGTCACCGTACCCGTCACCATCGCCATCGACCCACTGAGTCGCATCGTTGGCGAAGGCATCAGCGCCGTTGAGCGCTGCGGTCCATGTCGCATCGGGGTCGGAATATCCGTCGCCGTCGGTATCGGTGCAGCCGTTTCGGTCTTGTGTCGATGTACCGCTGGTGGTCGGGCAACCGTCGCCGTTGGTAGCAGGGGGCGGGTTGTCCCCGTACCCATCGCCGTCGGAATCCTCCCACTGCGTGCTGTCGGTTGGGAAGGCGTCGGCGCCGTTGGTGGTGGTCCACGATGCATCGGCATCGGAATAGCCGTCGCTGTCCTGGTCGGGACAACCGTTGCGGTCTTGGTCCGATGGACCGGACACGCTGGGACAGGCATCGGCGCCGTTGGTCGTCGTCCATGTGGCGTCGCCGTCAGAGAAACCATCACCGTCGGTGTCGGTGCACCCGTACCGGTCGCCGGTGGAGTTGCCAGCCGTGTTGACGCAGGCGTCGGGCTCGTTGCCCGCTGAGTTGTCGCCGTAGCCGTCAAAGTCGCTGTCCTCCCACTGCGAGGGGTCGGAGGGGAAGGCGTCAGCACCGTCGTTGACCGTCCACGAACCATCGGGATTGGAGTAGCCGTCGCTGTCGGTATCGGGGCACCCGGTTCGGTCAACCGTTGAGGAACCAGCCGTCGTGTTGCAGTCGTCAGCGCTGTCGATGTATCCGTCACCATCGGAGTCTTGGGTGAGGTTGGTCAGGCTGTATTCACCGGTCATGGCGAGGGCAAAGAATTGAGGTCCACTCGGAATGTTGCTGCCGAGGACGTGAACTTCCCATGTGCCTTGAGCGGGGGATGCCAATGTCAATCCGCGCAGGTTGTCGAGGTTGTTGCTGAGGTTGGTCCAGGTTCCAGAGGGGTCTTTCACGGCGAGGTCCACGTCGTTGACGAGGTTGGTTGAGGCTGTGGGTGTCGAGGCGGGGTCGGTCCACGCTAGAGCGAGGTTGATGTCGTCGGCATTAGCCGGTACGATAAACGACCAGCCTCGGTCAGCATTCGTGGTCACCGAGTGACCTTGAAGCCAACTGGTGTTGATGGCTTGAGACATGTTGATTCGACCCCAACCTTCGTGGTTGTTGGGAGCCGCCTCTCCCGCTCCGTTGGTCGATGAAGAGTACTGCCCCGCCATGTCGTGAGCGCTGGCGGTGAAAATGGCCTTGATCAGGGCCGAGGTTGGGTTGCTTTCCCCTTCGTTCTCAATGAGGTGTTCAAGCAACAGAGCGGACGCACCGGCGGTCAACGGTGTGGCCATACTCGTGCCACCCATGTACGTGTAACTGGCGTTATGGGCTAGCCAACCTACGTCGGAGGTGCTGCGTGACTTGGCCGAGAGAATCATGGTGCCAGGGGCAGAGAAATCTGGCTTGAGACGCCCATCGTCCGCCGGGCCGCGAGAGGAAAAAGCCGCCATGCCCTCGGGGTTGTCGGCCAATTTGTCGGTTGAAATCGGCGAAGCATAATCCGTACTTCCCCAAATCCACGTCATGTTCGAACGTGCATTTTCGGTGGCACCAACGGTGAGGACGTTCTTAGCCGTCGCTGGAGATCCCATAGAATCAAGGTCGATTTCACCGTTGCGTGGAGACGTGTCAACGCCCTCATTTGCGGCAGCGAAAAGGATGACCAACTCGTCGTGAGTACGGGCGCTGGCATCGGCTTGCATGGAGGTCGATGTGTATTGGCCGGAAACAGGTGCGCCCCACGAGTTCGTGTGGACTCGGCTCCCGTTGGCCCAAGCCAGTTTGAACAGGTCGTCAAGGTCGTTTGGAATGCCGATTAGAGCTTCATTTCCGTTGTTGAGTGTCGTGGCGATGGCGTGGAACAGCAGGTGGGCTTCGGGCGCTGCACCGATGATGTCGCCGTTGCTGTGGGTGCCGTCACCAAGCACGGAGCCAGCGACGTGGGTCCCGTGCCCGTGTAGGTCTTCGGCGTCGTCCCCGCACGGGCTGAGTGAGTAAGCGGTGCAGGTGGCGGCGGTGGGCGGGAAGGAGAGAATCCCCGTGATGTGGTCGCGGAAATCGGGATGCATGTTGGTGTTGTTCACACCGTTGTCCAATCCAGTATCCGCCACGGTCACGATGATGCCACTGCCGTCAAGGCCTGCCCATGTAGCGTCAATCGCCGCCATGTTCGTCGAACTCCAGACATCATCCACGTTCATCACTTCGATGCCTTTGCTGTTGGCAAGTTGGAAGAACGGGCGAGTTTCAATCCACTCGACGCTGTCTTGAGCGGCCAACCATCCCAATTCATCGGGGGCGAGGGCGAGGGTCACAAATCGTCCGCTGTGAGAGTCCAACTCAATGCCTGGACGGTCGTTCATGCCCGCGGGCAACGTTTCACCCGAGAGCACCATGTTGACAATCGCCCCGGCTTGGTTGACGAAGGGGTTGCCGTCTAGGGTGTCAAAACCCAGCAGGCCAGCAACGAGTTGGTCATCGATTTTGTCCACAGCATCAAGGACGGCCACGCCCTCCACATTCAATCGAATCAACTCGCTGGGTGAATGCCCGTTGAGGTCGCAGTGGAAACTGGTGGGCGGAAGGAAGGAGAAGCAATTGATGCCGGCCTGCGTCAATTCGCCGAACCACTCCGACGGGACGGGGTAGGTGTGGCTGAGCACATGGAAACCGCTGAGCAATTGCTCACCCGTTCGTGCTTCCCATTGGTCGGGAGCCACCAATTGCAGGTCGCGGTATCGCAGATGAGTTTGGCCGACGGCTTCACTTGAATCCAGCCAGCCATGCGCCGCGTCAGCCGAAGGTGAAATCCCCAGTTGTTGCAGGCGCTCAAGGTTCGCCTCTGTGTCCACGCTGATGTCGCTTTGGCTTGGGGAGGCCCACGCCATCGGAGCAAGCACTTGGAGCACCATGAGGGCGACGAGGCAGGTGGACGCGCGACGCGAGGATGTCTGCATACCTTCAACCACGGCGTGGAACCTCATCAAAGATTTCCTTCCACGCCCCCAGTCTCAACGAAGAAACCGAGGGTTCAAGAGTCGGCGGCATGGGCGTTGTTGTATGACCAGGGCTCACGCCGCCGCCCAACAGGATTTGATGGGTCCCGAGTCGGGCGAGGGTGACGTAGAGGTCATGGGTCGTCAGATTTGGCGAGTGGTTCCCTATGCCAAAAAATACCCCAAACGGGTACTGACGGGCATCGGTGCCAATGCTGCCGCCCGTTTCTTTGACTTGATGCCCTTCGTGGCCATTGGCTTAGCGGTTGACTATTTCACCACCGACGTCCTTTCGGGTCCTCAAATCGTCCAAGACATGGTCACGGGCATTCACGACAA
>Ga0181571_10004307_pt1 | contig 10664 bp, 8 predicted proteins | sample 101ome_17_FD_132440 | JGI IMG/M metagenome (GOLD analysis project Ga0181571, IMG submission 132440) | Coastal salt marsh microbial communities from the Groves Creek Marsh, Skidaway Island, Georgia - 101407AT metaG (megahit assembly) | ecosystem: Environmental > Aquatic > Marine > Intertidal zone...
GGCGCCGCCATTACCGGCGCGCGCCACATCTACCGCTATGCCGAGACGGCGGCCCCGCTCGGCCGCAACCCCGACATCAATGAAGTCGGGCGCTCCGGCCTCTATCTTGTCTCTGACCTGTCCTCGGGCGTGACCGGCGAGGTCCATTTCGTCGATGGCGGCTTCAACACCATCGCCACGCCGCCGGAAGACACCGAATAGCAGCCATATATTCCGGCCGTTACCAAAAAGCGGCATGAAAAAAGGGGCGGCCGAAGCTGCCCCTTTTCATATCTGGTGCCTGAAAGGCTTACTCGGCCTCTTCCGCCTCGAGGTCGGCGCCGGTCTCCTGATCGACGCGCTTCATCGACAGCTTCACCTTGCCACGGTCGTCAAAGCCGATGACCTTGACCTTGACCATGTCGCCTTCCTTGCAGATGTCGGTGGTCTTCTCGGTCCGGCCGTTCTGCAGCTCGGAAATATGGACGAGGCCGTCCTTCGCGCCGAGGAAGTTGACGAAGGCGCCGAAATCGACGGTCTTCACAACCTTGCCGTTATAGATCACACCAAGCTCGGGCTCGGCGACGATGTCCTTGATGCGGGCGACAGCCGCCTCGCCGGACGCGCCGGTCACGGCCGCCACCTTGACGGTGCCGTCGTCATCGATGTCGATCTTCGCACCGGTGGTCTCGCAGATCTCGCGGATGATCTTGCCGCCCGGGCCGATGATGTCACGGATCTTGTCGACCGGAATCGACATGGTCGTGATCTTCGGCGCGCTGTCGGCAAGCCCGTCGCGGGCCGAGGTCAGCGCCTTGGCCATCTCGCCAAGGATATGAAGACGTCCGTCTTTCGCCTGGTCGAGCGCGATCTGCATGATTTCCGGCGTGATCGAGGTGATCTTGATGTCCATCTGCAACGAGGTCACACCGGCTTCGGAACCGGCCACCTTGAAGTCCATGTCGCCGAGATGATCCTCGTCACCGAGAATGTCCGACAGCACGGCGAAGGAATCGCCTTCCTTGATCAGGCCCATCGCGATGCCGGCCACCGGACGATCCAGCGGAACACCGGCATCCATCAGCGCCAGCGAGCCGCCACAGACGGTCGCCATCGAGGACGAGCCGTTCGACTCGGTGATCTCGGAGACAAGGCGGATGGTGTAGGGGAAGTCCTCTTTCTTCGGCAGCAGCGGACGAAGCGCACGCCATGCGAGCTTGCCATGGCCGATCTCGCGGCGACCCGGCGAGCCGACACGGCCAGCCTCACCGACCGAGTAGGGCGGGAAGTTGTAGTGCAGCATGAAGTTCGAACGGCTCTCGCCGACGAGGGCGTCGATGATCTGCTCGTCCTGGCCGGTGCCGAGTGTGGCGACAACCATCGCCTGGGTCTCGCCGCGGGTGAACAGCGACGAGCCGTGGGCGCGCGGCAGGAATCCTGCCTCGGCAACGATCTGGCGGACCGTCTTGGTGTCGCGCCCGTCGATACGCTGGCCGGTCTCGAGGATCGAGCCGCGAACGACATCGGCCTCTTTCGCCTTGATCAGGCTGCCGACGAGAACACCGTCGTAATCCTCGCCCAGCTTTTCCTTGGCCGCCGCGCGGACCTCGCCGAGAGCCGCCTGGCGCTCAGTCTTGTCGGCAATCTGGTAAGCGGCGACGAACTGGTCGCTGAAACCGTCGATGACGGCCTTGATCTCGCCTGCCTCGGCCGGCTCCTCGGGAAGGGTGCGCGGCTCCTTGGCGCAGGATTCGGCAAGGTCGATGATCGCGTCGATCACCGGCTTCATCGCGTCATGGCCGAAGGTCACGGCGCCAAGCATCACTTCCTCGGACAGTTCCTGTGCCTCAGACTCGACCATCAGCACGCCTTCATGCGTGCCGGCGAGGACCAGGTCCAGCGCGGTCTCGTCCATCTGCGCGACGGTCGGGTTGAGGACATATTCGCCATCGATCCAGCCGACGCGGGCGGCGGCAATCGGGCCGAAGAACGGAACACCCGACAGGCACAGGGCCGCCGAGGCGCCGATCATCGCGGCGATGTCGGGATTGTTCTCCATGTCATGGGCCAGAACGGTACAGATGACCTGCGTCTCGCACTTGAAGGAGGAGGGGAAGAGCGGCCGGATCGGACGGTCGATCAGGCGGCTGACAAGGGTCTCGTTCTCGGAGGGACGGCCCTCGCGCTTGAAGAAGCCGCCCGGGATCTTGCCGGCGGCGAACGCCTTTTCCTGATAGTTGACCGTCAGCGGGAAGAAATCCTGGCCCGGCTTCGGGCTGTGCGCCGCGACGGCGGTACAAAGAACGGTGGTCTCGCCGAGGCTGACCATCACCGCGCCATCTGCCTGACGGGCCACCTTGCCGGTCTCGAGGACAAGCGGGGTGCCGTTCCAGTCAAGCTCTTTGCGGAATATCTTGAACATCGATATCTGTCTCTTTTCTCATCATGATGCCGGGTCAACCCTCAGACAAACCCGCAGACGCGGCCCATTGGCCCTGTCCGCCGGCAACAAGAGGATGTCTGGTGATGTTTTTGGGGGGTATGTCGACCGTCGCTCGGTCTGCGGTTCCGGTCGGTTGGGCCCCCGCGCCATCATCTGTCGGGCCCCGGCTTTTTTCCTGTTCTCTTGTTTCGGCGCTGTTGTGGCATGTAAGTCCCTAAAAAGCAAATGCTAAAAGCAGATGCCGAAGGCGGCGCCCGGTCCGAGGATCAGGATCGGGATCGGGCATCGGGATAGGGGGCCCGAAACGACGACGGCCCGGCAGCTGATGCCACCGGGCCGTTCGCATATTCGAAAATCGCTGCCGGGCAGCGCCGGATCAGCGGCGCAGTCCCAGACGGGCGATCAGATCCTTGTAGGCCTGCTCGTCGCCGGCCTTGATGTAGTCCAGAAGATTGCGGCGCTGGCCGACCATCGACAGCAGGCCCCGGCGCGAACCGAAATCCTTCTTGTGTGTCTTCAGATGCTCGGTCAGGTTCACGATCCGCTCGGTCAGGATAGCCACCTGAACGGCGGCGGAACCGGAATCGCTCTCCGACTTGCCGAATTCCTTGATCAGCTCGGCAGTACGTTCGCTGGTAATCGACATCGAAACCTCCTTCGGTCTCTCCACCAGGGCGGGCCCGGATGGATCAAAGATTAAAAACACGCAGCGGATGCAGCTGTCCGGCCTTTACAGAGACCAGCGCCACGGGAACGCTGCCGGCGATCGCCACCCCGGTTCCGGCCGCGACGACTTCCGCAAAACGTGCCTCTGCCGCGGGGCTGAGCGCAGGAAGGGTCTGGCCATGACGGAGTTTTGCCGCCTCGCCCGCTGAAACAGGTAACGCCGGGATGTCGTCCAGCGCACTTGTCACGGGCTTCAAATGCTCGAAAGCGGCGGCACTATGCTCCAGCTTTTGCAGAAAAGCCAGTGAAATCGCGTCACTTTCATCAAACGGGCCGACCGACAGGCGCCGCAGACGGCTGACATGGCCGACCGTCCCCAGCGCGACGGCGAGATCACGCGCCAGCGACCGGATATAGGTGCCCTTGCCGCAGGCCACGAAAAAGGTGGCGCTGCCCGCATCAGCGTCGCGCAATTCCAGCCTGTCGACCACCACCGGTCGTGATTCCAGCTCGGGAAGGCTGTCCAGCCCGTCGGCCACCGCCTTGCGCGCGATGTCATAGGCACGCCTGCCATCCACCTTGATGGCGGAGAAGATGGGCGGCCGCTGGTCGATCTCGCCGGTAAAGCCGGGCAAGGCGGCCTCGATCGCGGCGCGCTCGGGCCGGTTGTCCGACGTGGCGATCACCTCTCCCTCGCGGTCGTCGGTGCTTGTCTGGCTGCCGAACTGCAGGGTGAATTCATATGATTTCGCGCCATGCATGGCGAAGGAGACCGTTTTTGTCGCCTCGCCGAGCGCGATGGGAAGAATTCCCGTCGCCAGCGGATCGAGGGTGCCGCCATGGCCAGCCTTGGCCGCGTTGAAAACGCGGCGCACGATGCCGACGGCACGCGACGAGCTCAGCTCCTCGGGCTTGTCGAGAATCACCCAGCCATGAACGGGATTGCCCTTGCGCGATGCCATGCGGCGGCGGTCAGTCTTCGGTGCGGATGCTGTTGAACACGACGTTCAACCGTGCCGCGGTCTCGAAGGTCTCGTCGAGGATGAATTTCAGCCGTGGCACACGGCGGAGATGGACCCGCGCCGCCACCTCGCGCTGCAGGACCGGCGCCAGCCTGTTCAGCGCCGGCAGCACATTCTCGCTGTTCTGCCCGCCAAGCGGCATGGTGTAGACGCGCGCGTTGGAAAGATCGGGGCTCACCGAAATCTCGGAGACGGTCACCGACACACCCTCGAGATCGGGATCAAAGAAACTGTCCCGGCTGAGAATTTCAGACAGCGCATGGCGTATCGTCTCGCCGACGCGCAGCTGGCGCTGCGTTGGCGGTTTCGCCGCAAATCGCTTGGTTTTTCCAGCCATGGCGTCCTCATACCCGCAAAAGAGGCGTGACAGGTCGCTGTTCGGGATTGGCCGAGGGCCCGGATCAGTCGAGGGTCCGGGCGACCTCGCGAATCTCAAAACATTCGATCATGTCGCCTTCCTGGATGTCCGAGTAATTCTCGAAACCCATGCCGCACTCGAAGCCCTCGCGAACTTCCTTCACCTCGTCCTTGAAGCGACGCAATGTCTTCAGCGAGCCCTCGTGGATCACCACATTGTCGCGAAGCAGGCGAACGCTGCAGCCGCGCTTGATGATGCCCTCGGTGACCATGCAACCGGCGACCTTGCCGATCTTGGACACGCCGAACACCTGGCGGATCTCGGCGTAGCCGATGAACTCCTCCTGCGTGTCCGGGCTGAGAAGGCCGCCCATCGCGGATTTCACCTCGTCGATCAGTTCATAGATGATCGAGTGGTAGCGGATTTCCATGCCGTCGCGCTTGGCAAGGTCGCGCGCCTGCGGAATGGCGCGCACATTGAAGCCGACGACAAGCGCGTTCGACGCGGCGGCGAGCGAGATGTCGGATTCGCTGATCGCGCCGACACCGGCGGACAGGATGCGCACCTTCACCTGATCGGTGCCGAGCTTCTCGAGCGCCACACGAATGGCCTCGAGCGAGCCGTGAACATCGGTCTTGATAACCATCGGAAGCTCTTCGGCCTCGCCGGCGGCGATCGCCGAAAGCATCTGCTCGACAGAGCCGCGCGCGCCGCGGGCGGCCTCGCGATCCTTGATCTGGCGCGTCCTGTATTCGGCGATCTCGCGGGCCCGGGCCTCGGATTCGACGACGACACAGTTGTCGCCTGCCATCGGAGTGCCGTTGAGGCCGAGAATCTCGACCGGCCGGCCGGGGCCTGCCTCGGTCAGCTTCTGGCCACGGTCGTCGAGGAGCGCGCGCACACGGCCGCTCTCGGCGCCGACGACCAGGATATCGCCCTGCTTCAGGGTGCCGCGCTGGACGAGAACCGTTGCCACGGAACCGCGGCCGCGCTCGACCTTGGCTTCGACAACGACACCGTCGGCGGCGCGGTCCGGGTTGGCCTTGAGCTCGAGAAGCTCGGACTGAAGCATGATGGCTTCTTCCAGCCTGTCGAGGCCCTGCCCCGTCAGTGCGGATACATCGACACAGAGAACGTCACCGCCGAAATCTTCGGTGATGATTTCCTGCTGCAGCAGGTCGTTGCGAACCCGCTGCGGGTCGGCGTCGGGCTTGTCGCATTTGTTGACAGCGACAATCACCGGACAACCAGCCGCCTTGGCATGGTTGATCGCTTCGACCGTCTGCGCCATGACCGAATCGTCGGCGGCGACAACGAGAATGACGATGTCGGTGATGTCGGCACCGCGCGAACGCATCTCGGTAAAGGCCTCGTGGCCCGGCGTATCGATAAAGGTGATGGTGTTGCCGGCCTGCGTGCTGATCTGGTACGCGCCGATATGCTGCGTGATGCCGCCGGATTCGCCGGCCGCCACATCGGTGCGGCGGATCGCGTCGAGAAGGCTTGTCTTGCCGTGGTCGACATGGCCCATGACGGTGACGACCGGTGGCCGCGACTTCAGGCTGGCCGCATCATCCTCGGCGCCCTCGAGACCAATTTCAACATCCGATTCCGACACACGCTGCGCGCGGTGGCCAAGCTCCTGCACGATCAGCTCGGCGGTCTCGCCGTCGATGGTCTGGGTAGCCGTCGCCATGACGCCGAGCTTCATCAGCTCCTTGACGACATCGGCTGTACGTTCCGCCATCCGGTTGGCCAGCTCGCCGACGGTCAGCGTGTCGGGCACGATCACGTCGCGGACCTGCTTGACCTGCGGCTGCTGGTCCTCGCGCATGCGGGCCTTCTCCCGCTGGCGGCGAACCGACGCCAGCGAGCGCTGGCGGCGCTGGTCGTCACCGGACAGCGCCTGGGTAATGGTCATCTTGCCGGACTGGCGACGGCCGGGGCCGTCACGGCGGGCCGGGGCCGGGCGGCGTGACGGGGTGTCGTCGGCCTGACGACGGCGGCGTGAATGCAGGTCCACACCGTCATTCGACGGAGCCGGAGCAGACGGCGCCGTCTGGCGCGCCTTGGAATGCTTGCGCGCCTCTTCATCGCGGCGGCGCTCTTCCTCGGCTTCGATTTCCTTCAGTTCGGCGAGCTCGGCGGCGCGGCGCGCCTCGGCCGGGCTGAGCGGCTCTGCCGCCGCATCGGCTTCCGGCCCGGCAGCCGGGGCCTCGGCGGCGGCTTCAGCCGGTGCGTCGGCCTCCGGCTTTTTCATCCCTTCCTGAAGAGCACGAACGCGGGCGGCGCGCTCCTGCGCGGTAAGCCTGTCCTCGGCGCCTGCCTCCGGTGCGGGGGCCGGAGCCGCCTCTGGTGCTGCCTGCGGCGCGGCCGCAGGTTCAGCCTTCTGTGTCGCGGCACGATGCGGCGCGGCGGGCGCGCGCTTGCGGCGCACCTCGACCTGCACGGTACGTCTGCCGGCGCCGCCCGGTGTTGCCCGCAGCTGGCCGGCCTCGAGACCGCCGAGTGTCAGCCTGCTGCCAGACAGGCTGAGCTTCTTGGATTTGCCGCTATCGTCGCTCATCATGAACCCTTTCCGGACAATGGGCGCAAACCACCCCCATTGCCAATATGCGCAAGGTGATACACCGGTATCACCCAGCCTGACAAGACGAAGACCGCGAAAAGGCCTCCAGTCTCAGCAGTTCCCGGCGCAGATTTTCCGCCGTTTTCGCGACCCCGCCCCGCCGCACCGCGGCAAAGGCCAGGCTGTCACGTCCAAATACCCGGCCAAGCTCGGTCGCATCCAGCTCCCGGCTTGTCCAGTCAACATCGAGACGGCTTTCCAGCCGCCGCATTTCACGATCCGAGGCGTCGGGCGCCGCCAGCAGCCCGGCGAAGCTCTCGCCTTCCGCAGCCAGCTTGCCGGAACCACCGACAAGATCGCCCGCACGCCGGGCCAGCCCGGCAGACGACAAGGCTCTCTGCCGAAGCATCTGCGCGATCTGCAGGATATCCTCCTCGACCTCGCGGAAGCCGGCGCCGATGCGCCGCGTCAGGAGGTTCCTTGCAGCGACGCGACGAAGGCTTTCAGCATTATTCTCGATCCAGACCCCGCGGCCCGGGAGCTTGCAGGCAAGGTCGGCGACGGCATGGCCGTCCGGCCCCGCAACAAAGCGGATCAGCTGCTCACGCGGCAGGTTCTGCCCGGACAGGATGCAGGTTCGATCCGTCATGCGGCGCTCCGACCATGACCCTTAGCTCGCCGCCGGCTCGTCGCCGGAGGCTGCTTCGGAGACTGCTTCCGGGGCCGCTTCGGTCGCCGCATCACCCTCGGCTGCATCGGATGCCTCGCCCGCTTCCGGCTCGTCATCGAACCAGTGGGCGCGCGCCGCCATGATGATGTCGCCTGCCTCGGTGTCGTCCTCAAGACCATGCTCGGACAACAGCGCAACAAGCTCGTCGCTGTCGAGATCGGCAAGATCATCAAGCGAAAGCACCTCATTCTCGGCGAGCTTAAGCATCATGCCGAGGCTGATATATTCGAAATTGCGGAGATCGTCGGCAACCTTGAGATTGTCGAGAGCCTCGTTGATCCGCTGTGCCTCGCGCTCGACGAACTCAACCGCCCGCGCCTGCAATTCCTCGGCGATGCCTTCGTCGAAACCCTGAATGGTGGCCAGCTCCTCGATCGGTGTCTCGGCAATCTCTTCAGGGAGGACAAAACCCTCTGCAACCAGCAGGTGGGCGATCACATCATCGATGTTGAGCGCCTCGATGAAGCGGGTCGAGCGGGTCCGGAACTCTTCCTGACGGCGCTCGGATTCCTCGGCCTCGGTCAGGATGTCGATGTACCAGCCGGACAGCTGCGACGCCAGGCGCACATTCTGGCCGCGACGGCCGATGGCAAGGCTCAGCTGGTCGTCCGGAACGACGACTTCCATCCTGCCGGCAACCTCGTCCATCACCACCTTGGCGACTTCGGCCGGGGCCAGCGCGTTCACAACGAACGAGGCGGGATCCTCGATATAGGGAATGATCTCGACCTTCTCGCCCTGAAGTTCGCCGACAACGGCCTGCACGCGGCTTCCGCGCATGCCGACGCAGGCGCCGACCGGATCGATTCCGGGGTCATTCGACAGGACGGCGATCTTGGCGCGGCTTCCGGCCTCGCGGGCGACACCCTTGATCTCGATAATGCCGTCATAGATTTCGGGCACTTCCTGGGTAAAGAGCTTTGCCATGAACTCGTTGCAGGCGCGCGACAGGAAAATCTGCGGACCACGCTGCTCTTCACGGACATCGATGATATAGGCACGCACCCGGTCGCCCTGGCGCAGGTTCTCGCGCGGGATCATCTCCTCACGGCGGATCACCGCCTCGGCACGACCAAGGTCGACCGTGATCGAATAGCTTTCCGCACGTTTCACCGTACCGACAACAATCTCTCCGACACGGTCCTTGTATTCCTCGTACTGACGGGCACGCTCGGCGTCGCGCACCTTTTGCGAGATCACCTGCTTTGCGGTCTGGGCCGCGATCCGGCCAAATTCGATCGGCGGCAGCGGCTGGCGCCAGAATTCACCAAGCGCGAGCGGCGGCTCCTGTTTCGCGCCGTCGGCAACGCTCATCTGCGTGGCGTCGTCCTCGACTTCCTCGACCACTTCGATCCAGCGCTCCAGCGTGATCGAGCCGGTCTTGCGGTCGATCATCGCGCGAATGTCACGGTCGAGACCGTATTTCGCACGGCCGGCTTTCTGGATCGCCTCTTCCATGGCGACCATCACCTCTTCGCGCTCGATCGATTTTTCGCGCGCCACCACATCGGCGACCTGGATCAGTTCCAGTCCTGGGATCGAAGATGTATCCATGTCTCTCTACCTGCTCTGTCTGCTGGTTAGGTTATATTCATGCGGCCCGTTCAGTGCCGCGCGGCCCCCTCGCGGGCCAGAATTTCAATCGGGTCGATACGCGCCGCCTCGATCTCGTCGAAGGCGAACTCAAACCGCCCGAAGGATGTCTCGAGCACCACACGGCCATCCGCGTCGAGCCCGCCAAGGCGCCCGTTGAAACGCTTGCGCCCGTCGAGCATGAAGCGCAGCGTGACTTTCGCCAGCTCGCCGCTGAACCTCTCATAATCCTCGATCCGGGTCAGCGGACGGTCGATTCCGGGAGAACTGACCTCCAGCGTATAGGCGTCCGATATCGGATCCTCGACATCGAGAAGCGCGGCAACATGCCGGCTCAGCGTCTCGCAATCCTCGACCGTCATCTCTCGTTCCGCGACCGGCTCGGCCATGATCTGCAGCTGGCTGCGGCCACCCTTGGCACCGGAATAGCGGACCCGAACAAGCCGGAAACCGAGATCGGTTACCGCGCCTTCGATAATCTGGCTGATCCGTGATTCTACCACTTGTGTGTCCGCCACCCTTGTCTGGCCTGCCGGCAATTCCACCCATTGACGGAAATCGCCCAATAAAAAAGCGGGCCATCGGCCCGCCATCGTGATCGACAGCTTGTTTGTTGGTCCCTGTATAGTCCGCCAGACCGGTGAAGGCAAGCAGGAACAGGTGATGGCCCGGCCGTCACCCGTCGCAGCGCTCGAACAGGAACCAGTTCGGCACCCGGTCCTCGCGCTCGGCTTTTTGCATGTAGCGGGTGGGAACCAGGCCTTCGGGGCGGCTGCGCCAGTCGGCCGGCCGCCGCGCCGTCCAGGAAAAGGCGGTGTGCGAGATCGCCGCCTGAAGAAGCCAGCCCTTGGCCACCGGATGATCGCTTGCCAGAACCAGCATGCCGCCGGGCCTGATCAGCCGCGCCAGCTCGTCGAGAACGGCAGGCTGCAGGATACGCCGCGCCGCATGACGGTTCTTCGGCCAGGGGTCGGGAAACAGCACATAGGCGCCGGCCAGCGCCCCGTCGGCCATGCCGCCAAGGATCAGACGCACATCATCATCCCAGATACGGATGTTGTCGATGCCGCCATCCTCGATGTGGCGGAGCAGGCTGGCGACACCATTGACGAACGGCTCGGCACCGATGAAGCCCGCCTCGGGACGCGCCGCGGCGATGGCGGCAAGGTTCTCGCCGCCGCCAAAGCCGATTTCGAGAAACAGGTCGTCGGGCGCCCCGTCGAATTGCGACGCCGGAGACGCGCCCGGATCGAGACGGAGTTCGGGAAGGCGCGTGTCCAGAAGCTGCTGCATGGTGACCCGCA
>Ga0181571_10004309_pt1 | contig 10663 bp, 7 predicted proteins | sample 101ome_17_FD_132440 | JGI IMG/M metagenome (GOLD analysis project Ga0181571, IMG submission 132440) | Coastal salt marsh microbial communities from the Groves Creek Marsh, Skidaway Island, Georgia - 101407AT metaG (megahit assembly) | ecosystem: Environmental > Aquatic > Marine > Intertidal zone...
GCAGATGTTCCAGCGGCACCGGGTTGCGCTTTTGCGGCATGATCGACGAAATCTGGACAAACCCGTCCGGCACATGGATCTGCGCCACTTCAAAGCCGGTCCAGGTCACCAGATCCTGAACAAGGCGTCCCAGATGGATGCAGCCAAGCCGGATCGCGGCATAGCTGGCGGTGATATAGTCGACATTTGCGATCGCCCCGTAGGAATTCTCGACGATATCGGTAAAGCCCAGCATGTCGGCAACACGGTGACGGTCGAGATCAAATCCGGAGGTGGTGATTGCCGCCGCACCCATGGGACAGTGGTTCACCTCTTCCAGCGCGGCCTGAATGCGCGTCATGTCACGAAGGATGAATTCCAACGCCGCGCCAAGATAATGCCCGAGTACCGACACCTGCGCCGGCTGGCCGTGGGTATAGAGCAGCACCGTCTCGTCGATGCCCCTTTCGGCACGGGCCAGCACCTGATCGGCCATCATGCCATATTGATCAAGCAATCTCAGCAACCGACCACGCAGCTGCATCCGGAACATGGTATGCTCCATATCATTGCGCGATCTGCCAGTATGCAGGCGGCCGGCTGTCTCTTCGCCAACCTGCCGACCCAGTTCCTGCTCGATCAGGAAAAACAGATCCTCGAAAGTGCCATCAAAGGCCTGCTTGGCCCGGGGTCGATCGCGATCAATGCGGATCAAGGCGTCGAGAATGGCGGCGGCATCGGCGGATTGCAGCAACCCCTTGTCCGCCAGCATCACACCATGCGCCAGATTGATTGCATGAAGCGGTCCTGAAAAATGCTGCTTATAGACCTCAAGGTCCGGCGCCAGCACGCTTTGGGCGTAGACCGCGGCAGGAAAGCTGTCATAGTCCGCACTCATCTCAGATCACCCCTTCAGACCCGCGAGCATGATCCCGCGGATGATGAATTTCTGCAGCAACAGGAACACTAGCAATGTCGGAAGCGTGGCCAGACATGATGCCGTCATGACAATTTCCCAATCCATCTGAAACTCGCCATTGAACGAGGCGATGCCTACAGGGATGGTGTAGATGTCAGGATCATTGGTCACGATGAGGGGCCAGATGAATGCCGTCCAGTTGCCGAGGAAATGGAAGATCGCCAGCGCCGACAGCGCCGGTATGACAAGCGGCATCGCGATCCGCCACCAGATGGCAAATTCCGACCAGCCGTCAATCCGCGCCGCCTCAATCAATTCGTCAGGCAGGCTCATGAAAAACTGCCGCATCAGGAAGGTGCCAAACCCGGTCATCAACCCGGGGAAGGCAATACCCCAATAGGTGTCGATCCAGCCAAAGCTGCGCGACATCATATACCAGGGAATGATCAGCATTTCGGTCGGGATCATCAGCGTGCTGAGGATCGCGATAAAGACGATCTGGCGGCCACGGAAATCGAACTTGGCCAGCGTATAACCAACCAGCGAATCAAAAAACAGGACGGATGCCGTGCTGAAGGTGGCAACCCACAACGAGTTCAGCATCCAGCGCATGAATTTCGATTCCTGCAGGATGAACATATAGTTTTCAAGCGTCGGTCTGTCAGGAATCACACTGAGTTCGAAAACCTCCTGCCCGGTCTTGAACGAGGTCGACGCCATGAACAGGATCGGCGTGATCATCACCACACCGCCAAGAAACAACAGCGTCCACAGGATAACCTTGCCGGGGCGTGCGCGTTCAAGTCGCGCCATCGTTGCGTTGAAATCACTCATTTGTGTTTCCGCATAAGCCAGAGTTGGACAAGGCTGACGACAAGCAGAATCAGGAACAGGATCACGGTCAGGGCTGAGGCCCGCCCAAGTCTGAATTCATCAAAGGCGAATTCATAGATCATCAGCACCAGAGGCTTGGTCGAATTGAGTGGCCCGCCGGCGCTGTCAGCGCTCATCGTGTAGACCTGGTCGAAGATTCGCAGAAACCCGATCGTCGATACCACAGTCAAAAAGATGATGGTGGGCTTCAGCGCTGGCAGCGTAATCTCGCGCAGGATCTGCCACCGACCGGCACCATCAATCTCGGCAGCTTCAAAATAGCTTCGCGGTATCGCCCTGATACCGGCAATGAAAATCACGATCTGAAATCCAAGCCCGGCCCAGACCGCTGGTGCCATGATTGCGTAAAGCGCCTGTGTGACCGACTTCAGGAATGGTTGCTGCGGGATGCCGACCCATGACAGCATGATGTTGAAATAGCCAATCGGCAATGGTTGATAAAACCATCGCCAGACCCAGGCCATCGCCACCGCCGTGGTCAGAAACGGGATGAAATACATCGCCCGGATCATGTCATGACCGAAGTCGATTTCATTCAGCCAATAGGCGATGAAAAAGGCAATCAGCATACTGACCGGCACGCCGACAAGCGCATATTTGATGGTGTTCCAGAGAACCAGCCAGAAATCCTCGTCAGCGAAGATCTTGATGTAATTCTTGAAACCGATAGCCTTTTTGGCCCCAAGCAGGTTCCATTTCAGGGTCGAGACATAAAAGGCTTCGAATGTGGGATAGAACCGGATCGTTATGTAGAAAACCAGAGGAATCGCCAGAAAAAACCATGCCGTAATGGCCAGCTTCTGGCTGATTGTCAGCTTGTTCCAGAACTCGGTCATGGAATCGATTTTGCCCCCTGGTGGAAAAGCGGCAGATGGCAACGCGGTGCTGCCATCTGCACAGGTTCCGATCGACCAGCTTACTGGTCGAAGAACTCGTCAAAGACCTCTTGTTCGGCTTTGGCGACCTTTTTCAACGCCGCGGCAGGGTCGGCACCCTGCAGCACAACCATGTCATACGCATCGATGAGGGCCTGGCGCTGCGGCTTCTCGGAAATGAAGGCGGTGGCGTTGGCATAGCCCAGACCACGAATGAACGGCCCATAAAGCGGGTGTGTCTTGTTCGCATCAACAAGCGCCACCGCAGGCTTTGCCGGCAGTTCGCCAACCGTATCAAGCCACAATTGCATGGCCTCGTCTGAGGTCAGATATTGCAGGAATTTCTCGGCTGCTGCCTTCTTCTCACCATCAGCCTTCGAGCTGATGCCATTCACCCAATAGGAGGAGAAATTATAACGCTTGCCGTTATGGCCAGGCAGTTCAGAAATGGCGAAGTTCAGCCCTTCCTGCTTGACGAATTTCGAAATCCTGAAGGATCCGTCCAGAACCATGCCAGCCTTGCCGGCCGCAAAGGCATCCTGGCCCCGGTTCATGAAACCGTTGGCACCAACCTTGTGTGTGGCCTCGACATCGGTCAGGAACTTCAGAGCCTTTGCCCCCGCATCGGATGCATAGGTCACCTTCTTGCCGTCATCCGAATAGGGCTGACCACCATAAAGCCTGATCAACACCTCACGCCACCAATGGTGATCCTGGCCGTCTGTATCAACAGCAAAGCCGACAGTGAGATAGTTGCCATCGGCATCCTTCTTTGTCAGCTTCTTGGCGTAATCCACAAATTCGTCGAGCGTCTCTGGCGGACCAGAAAGGCCTGCCTCGGAAAACAGATCTTCGTTCCAGAACAGGGCAAGTGAGCGCACGGCTGTTGGCAGACCCCAATAGTCACCATCGACCTTCATCGTGCTCACCATCGGGAAGAAATCCTTTTCAATGGTGGCATGCGGGAAAGCCGATTTGGACAAAGGCTGGATCAGCCCGCCATCGCGATAGTCATTTAGCCATCCATAATAAAGCTGAACGACATCTGGGCCGTCACCGGCAGACACCGCAATGGCGACCTTCTTGCGATAGTCAGCATACGGAAAATGCGTATGCTTGACGGTGATCCCCGGATTGGCAGCTTCAAAATTCTGGATCAGCTTGTCGATTGCCTCGACTCGGCTGGCATAGGTGTACTGCCAATATTCGATTTCTACCGCCTGAACCATGCCACTCCAGAGGAGCGAGGTCCCGCCGATGGCCAGCGCCAAGGCCGACTTCAACCACTTCTTCATAATTTCCTCCACCCAATTTGGATCGCGAAAGGTATTTACCTTTTCTAATGTAAAAACCTATGATAGCTTTTTCATGCTTGTCAAAGGAAAAGCGAAACACATCCGGTGGGATCTCCGCTCGGCAGAGTCATCACCGGTAAAACCCAGAAATATAAGGCCACTCGTCAGGGTTTTGAGTTTGGAAACGCGCTACGCCACATTGTCGAACCATCTGACCAAGAGAATTGGCACCGGCGATTATCCGGTAGGTGCATACCTTCCCAGCGAAAAGCAGCTTGCCCATGAATTCGGTGTCAGCCGACCCACGGTGCGGCGGGCACTTGAATATATCGAGGCGCTTGGCCTGATTTCACGACGTCGCGGCGATGGCACCAAGGTGCTGGCGCGCAAGCCCTTCACCGATTATCGCTACACCACGCGGCCTGTTGACGATCTGCTTTATGGACGCGGCGCCGAACGTAATGTGACCGGCGTGGAAGAGATTGTTTGTGACGCCGCACTTGCGTCGAGACTTGAATCCGTGCCTGGCACGAGATGGGTCCACATAGCGCAGCACCGCAATGATCGGGACACAGGCGAGATGCTTGTCTGGGGCGATGTCTATATCGACCACCAGTTCAGGGGCATCGCGCCACGTATTGCCGAATATAGCGGGTTCATCTGCGATCTGATCGAGGAGGAATATGGCATCGCGGTCAGCGACATTCGGCAGGAAATCAGACCCGTCATCATCCCGTCCGAGATCTGCCATGAAATGCGGCTGCCGGAAGGGTCGCTCGGCCTCGAAATGACCCGCCGCTATCTCAACAACCAGAAGCGCCCCGTCGAGGTGTCGATCAACATCTTTCCCGAGGCAAGATCCGTCTACAGCATCAATCTGAGCCGTACCCAGGAGAGGGCGAACGACTAATGAAAAAGGACTTCATCATCCAGCAGGAGCAACGACAGCCCCTTCGTGCTCTCTACACATGGCTGAAATCACTGCAATCCACATTGATCTTCATGCAGACCGGAGCCCACCCCGATGATGAAACATCCCGCATGCTGGCCCGCCTGTCCCTTGGCGACGGCATGCATGTTGTCTATGTCAACGCGGTGCGTGGCCAAGGCGGTCAGAACGCACTTGGCCCGGAACGCGGGGATGCACTTGGATATCTGAGAACAGAAGAGCTGTTCGAAGCCATGCGGGCCATCAGGGCCGATATCGGGTGGCTTGCCGAAACGCCGGACGACCCGATCCGTGATTTCGGGTTTTCAAAATCGGCCGACCCCACCTTTGCACATTGGGGGCGCGAACATACGCTGCGTCAGATGGTGAAGATGGTGCGGCTGTTCAGGCCCGACATCCTCATTCCCACCTTTCTGGATGTGCCCGGTCAGCATGGCCATCACCGGGCGGTCACACAGACGACGATTGCCGCTTTCGACGCGGCAGCTGACGAGGAAAAATTTTCCGATCTCGGTCTGCCGGGCTGGCAGGTCAACACTCTGTATCTGCCAGCATGGGGCGGTGGCGGCGGCTCATATGATGACGAGGTTCCGCCGCCGAATGCGACGCATGAAATTCTGACCGGCGTCTATGACCCAGTGCTTGGCGGCACCTACGCACAGGTTGGCGAATGGTCGCGCGCCTGTCATGCAACGCAGGGCATGGGCCGTTTTGTGGATGAGGAGGAGCGGCCTGTCCCGCTGCACCAGCTTCGTACATCCAGCGGCGAAGCCATTCTGACTGGCCTGACCGATGGTGTGCCTGACAAGCTGTCCGCGCTGGCCGGTCATTGCCAGGATGAAACAGGACGCGAGGCTGCTTTGATGGCACAGCAGGCAGCTGATGATGCGCTCGCCGCCTTTCCAGATGGCCGGGCTGTGTTGCCGGCCTTATGCCGCCTTCAAACCGCCCTGCTGGCATTGAAGGACAGCGTTGTGCCGCAGCATTTGCACCGCGTGAAGCTGAAGATGCGGCAGGCGGCCATGGCGGCATCTGAAGCTGTGGCCCTGCAACTGCATTTTGAGGTTGACCCGCCAGTGCCCGTGGTAGGGCAGACCGCCGAGGCCCACCTCAGCTGGCATGTCGCTGATCCGGCTAATGCTCTGGACATATCAGCAAGGCTGGTTGCACCAGAACAGATTGGCAGTGGCGAATTCACCATGGCTGGAGGCGGTGAGCGCCGACGCACCATGTCGGCCTCGATGGACATCTCCGGCCCTCCTGTGGACCCGATGGCGGGCTGGCATGGCGTGATGCTCACCCCCGCAGGCTTTCACGCCGAGGTCAGGTTGCTGATCTCAAATACCGAATTTGTGCTGCCTGTCTGCCCGGACAGCGTCTTTTCAACGATGCCGGCCCATACCGGCCGGATCACACCCACCAGAATTCTGCTTCGTCGTGGTCAGGACGCCGCGATCGACATGCAACTGCAGATGGATCAGAGCATGTCATCACCCAGCACAGCACGGCTGGCCCTGCCGGATGGATGGGCGTTTGAGCCGACATCAGGCGCGTCCAGTGACACAGTGTCAGGAACGGTCACGGTGGCGCCATCCGCACCACAGGGCCATTACCGGATCGCCGCCCAACATGGCAGCGAAGACGTATTTACCGGTCAGACACTGGCCTATCCGCATATAAGACGGCAGACCCGGTTTTCACCTGCAATGGCGAATGTCGCGCTGGTCGACACAGCCAGCCTTGAGGGGCTGACAGTGGGCTGGATTGATGGCGGTGTTGACGAAGCCCATCATTGGACGGCGGAACTTGGCGCAACGATCGTACAGCTGGACAATGCGAGTCTGCTGTCAGGTGGCTTTGATGGACTCGATGTCATCGTCGCCGGGGTCTTTGCCGGTGGCACCCGGCCATTGAATGACTCGATGCGTCATATTCGGCCGTGGATTGATGCTGGTGGTCATTTTGTCAGCCAGTATCACCGTCCAATCGACAATTGGGACAAGGCGCAGAGCGCCCCGCTGCTTTTGCAGCCAGGCAGCCCTTCGATCCGTTGGCGCGTTACCGATGCGGCGGCACCCGTGCGGATGCTGCAACCGGATCATCCCCTGTTTACAGGACCAAACAGCATTACCGCCGCGGATTTCAACGGATGGGTCAAGGAGCGCGGCCTGTATTTCGCTTCGGAATGGGACCCTGCCTATGTCCCGCTGCTGGCAATGTCTGATGGTGAGGAGTCGCCGCTGGAAGGCGGGCTACTGGCGACGCAGATCGGCGGCGGCAGCCATGTGCATTGCGCGCTCAACCTCTTTTACCAGATGGACCATATGGTGGTTGGCGCGTTTCGTCTGTTTGCCAACCTGCTGACACCGTTCGGCGGGAAATGAACGCGTCTCCATCCGATAATCTTGGTGGTCTTCGCTTTCTGCTGCTGAACGAAGTCTTTACCCTCAGCCATCTTGTCATCGTCAAGCTTCTGGGCATTGAATTTGCGTCGGTGCAGATTGTCTTTATCCGCTGTCTGAGCAGCGCTGTGATTCTGCTGCCGCTGCTGGCCTGGCGCGGATCACTCGACGAGGTCAGAACGGAATTTGGGCTGAACAGCCTTCGTGTGCTGCTGTCTTCGGTCGCCATCACCATTAATTTCTTCACCATATCACAGATCCAGCTGGCCCAGATGAGCACCATCGGCTATCTGCGGCCAGCCGTGACATCGCTCATTGCCTATATCTTCCTGAAGGAACGCCAGTCCTGGCGACGCTGGCTCGTCATCGTGATCGGATTTGTCACGGTGCTGTTCATTTTCTCGCCGGAAAGCAGCGAGCTTCAGCTGGTCGCGCTTCTGGCGCTTGGCGGCATGTTCTGTGGTAGTTCGGCAACCATCCTGCAAAAGCACCTCTCGCGACAGATGAGCGATCTACCACTGATGGTCTGGTATTCTGTTGGTGTGGCGCTGGTGACCGCGCCCTTTGCCATCTGGGTGTGGGCAACACCGTCGTCCATCGACCTTTTCATGATGGTCATGACGGGCCTGCTGGCAACAACCGCCCAGTTCTTTTTCATTCGCGCCTTTCGCAGGGCCGATGCCAGCTTCCTGGCGCCAATGTTCTATTTCCATATCGTGCCAACCACTCTCATTGGTTTTTTCGTGTTTGCCGAAATACCATCAATCAATACCGTTTCCGGCGCACTGATCATTCTTGCCAGCCTCATCGGCATGACGGTCCTTGAACGGCGACGGGCACCGCCCAACAATTCGATGTAACAGCCGGGCGCCTGCGTCTCTACTTTGCAACAACAGGAGTTTTTTCATGCGCTATCTTCACACAATGGTCCGAATTTCCGACGTCGATGCGTCATTGCATTTCTATTGCGATCTGCTTGGCCTTGAACTCATGAAGACGATCGAAAGTGAAAAGGGCCGCTTTACCAATTACTTTTTGTGCACTCCGAGCGACAAGCAGACCTATGAGGCCACGCGTTCACCTGCGCTCGAACTGACCTATAACTGGGATCCGGAAACCTATACTGGCGGGCGGAATTTTGGTCATCTGGCCTATCGCGTCGAGGATATCTATGGCGTGTGTGAAAAACTGATGGCGGCTGGCGTGACCATCAACCGGCCACCGCGCGACGGCAATATGGCCTTTGTTCGGTCGCCTGATGGCATCTCGATCGAGCTGCTGCAGGAGGGAGACCCCCTGGCCCCAGCCGAGCCGTGGCTATCGATGGGCAATACAGGAAGCTGGTAGGCCGGTGCCATAGGCGCAACATCACCCCCGGTACCGGCAGCAAGAGGATCGGGGCGGGCCCAAAGTCTTAGTCTTCTAACTGGCGACCATCCGGTGCGCCAGATAGGGGTTGCCAAAGGCGGCCCTTGCGCCCTTGAGGCCAGCATCTGGGTCCTGTGACAGCCACACCGGGACCTTTGCCAGAAGATGCGACATCGCGCCAGCATCTCGAAACCGCTGTTCAAAGGGGCTGGACGGGATCAAAGGTGCCAGCTTCGGCGTGATACCCCCGGCAATCACCGCACCTGCCCAACAGCCCATCGTCAGCACATGATCAGCCATCGCACCGCCAAGAATGCCAAGCATCAGATGGACCGCCTGCCGACACAGGCCCTCACCATCAAGTGCCGCCATACCGATATCTTCGGCGGTCAGACGAGGCGCCCCGCCATCCTGATCAGCAAGGAAGGCATGAACCGCCTCCAATCCAGCGCCACTGACAAAATGCTCAACGACAACATGACCAACCTGCTGGCGCATATAGTCGTCAAGCTTGCGCTCAGCCTGCGTTCGCGGCGCAAAGCGGATATTGCCGCCCTCACCCTCGATTGGCAGCGGGCCTTGTGAAAGCGGGATCAGAGCGGATACTCCAAGACCCGTTCCCGGCCCGATCACCAGCAATGGTGCGCTGGCATCACGAACCCCACGCAAAATCTGTGTCGTCCCGGAGTCATCGGCGCCGTGCTGAGCAAGCGCCTGTGCGGTGAAATCATTGATCACCAGCAATCTGTCCAGATGCAGACTGGCCCGAAGCCGTGCCTTTTCGAACCGCCAGTGATTGTTCGACAGTTCAACAAGCTGGTCATTGACCGGCCCCGCCACCGCCAGGCTCATTGCCTTGGGTGCCTTTCCTTCAGCTGGCGGCAGATTGGCCAGAAATGTCACGCAGGCATCTTCAAGACTTGCAAACTCCGCACACCGCAGATGGGTAACATGGTGCAACACCGCATCATGCTGTGACGCCATTGCAAACCTTGCGTTTGTGCCGCCAACATCGGCAACGATGAGACTCATGACAGGAGATCCTCGCATTTTCAAACAGGCCAGACCACCAGTGAGGATACTGTCAGGCTAGAATCTCCAGCAGAGGGCTTGCAAGAACACGGCTCTGATGGCTGTCAACGATGCCAAAATCACTAAGATGTGGTCCGGCATTGCATACAAGAGAGGCGCCGAAGCATGCCTTGAAAACCAAATAAGGCGGCTGCCAATCCACAATCTTGTCCATTGCCTGCCTTATATGGCTCAACTGCTCTGCAATCTCAGGCAGGGGTTGCTCGCTGACTAGTCCGGCAATCGATAACGCCAACTCGGCAATGACCCGGCCCTCTTCCACGACCACCAATCCGCCGCCCATCCCGGCAATGTGATTGGCAGCCACAGCCAGATTGTCCGGGCTGTCACCAAACAGGGTCAGATTATGACAATCATGCGAGAGCGTGGTGCCAAATGCACCGCGCCACTGACCCCACCCGCCAAGAAAGGCCATTCTGGGATCCTGATCCGATTGATAGCGATTGACAATCGACATCAAAATCCGGTCGGTCGGACAGGTGACAAAACCATCTTCAATCACCGCCTCGCATTCTGCCCATTCAGTGAATCGGGGCTTTTCAATGGTGGCGATGCGTGCCTTGCTGCCGGAAGCTGGCAAACGAAAATCATCTGCAGAAAAGACGCGCAACTGCATCGTCTGCTGCAGACTGTCTGGCACTGGCGGGGCCGATACCGAAACACAAAGCCGGCCATCATCGGCGCACAGCCGGCCATTCGCAACAACCATCGAGGCCCTGAAATCCTCCAGCGAGTGGCACATGACCAGATCCGCCCGTCTGCCCGCCGCTATCAAACCAAGATCTGGCCTGTTGAGGCGCCGCGCCGCATTGAACGTTGCTGCCCTGATCGCCCAGACCGGATCCATCCCATAGCCCACCAGGCGGCGCACCACATCATCAAGCCCCCCC
>Ga0181571_10004310_pt1 | contig 10661 bp, 9 predicted proteins | sample 101ome_17_FD_132440 | JGI IMG/M metagenome (GOLD analysis project Ga0181571, IMG submission 132440) | Coastal salt marsh microbial communities from the Groves Creek Marsh, Skidaway Island, Georgia - 101407AT metaG (megahit assembly) | ecosystem: Environmental > Aquatic > Marine > Intertidal zone...
AATCTCAGCCAGCAGGGGCAGTGTTTTGTTATCCATGCGAACAAAGAAATATTCATCCAGCGCTTCAGCGCCGCCCTCTAGACAATGTAAGGCGAGGGGTAATCGGAGGTCATGATTTCCCGCCAGTAACTCAATGTGCAGGCCCTCTCGGCGCAGCGCCGTGAGGGTGGCCAACAACTTCAGATTGTTAGGCCCCTTTCCCAAGCAGTCCCCACCTATGAGGACCCGGGCGCCCTGGCTCTGAGCGGTAACTTCAAAGTCTCGGGTGCGCGGGCCGGTCTGAACAAGTAGCCCTGCGAGTGCTAACGATTCAATTAAAGCGCGACTATCGGCATGGGGGTCCGTTAGAAAATACAGGGGGGTATCCGGCCATCGCCAGCGATCGAGGCGCGCGAGCGCCTTCAGGTGTTGGTCGAGTTTGTCTGGAGCCGTTCGCGGGGTGATGCTGGCCTGAGGGTTGGCGAGCCAATGCTCTTGCCCGACTGGGGTGCGCGCTTTCTGCCAGACCGGCGAGGCGTTTTGAATAGGGCCAATGGGCATGCAATGAATGGCTCGGCGTCAGCTTCTGCCTGCGAGTCTAACGCCGGGACTGCCTACGTCAAACCCCCAATTCAAGTGTTCTATTCAGCGAGGTTTCGGGGTGATGGGTCTTGGTCGAGTATGGGTTTGTGGCTATGATGCGCTGCGATAACGCGTTCTAATCAAGAAGGATATAAACCATGCAGAGTGATGCCAGTTGGGGTCAACAATTTTCGGATATTGTCCACGCCCGACGCTCAATCCGCGGATTCACGTCAGATCCGATTCCAATGGAAGTGATGACCGCTGTGTTTGGTGATGCCCTTCGCGCGCCCAGTAACTGCAATACCCAGCCATGGTTTGTGCACGTCGTTACCGGCGAGCGCCTAGAGGCATTGCGAGAGGAGTTGCCCAAGCGATTTGCAGCAGGCGATATAGCCCTGGATTTTCCTTTTGATGGCCAATACGAGGGCGCTTTTCAGGAGCGGCAGCATGCGTCTGCCAAGGTGCTCTACGATGCGTTGGGCATTGCGCGTGACGATAAGGCCGGCCGCAATGAAAGTTTGATGCGGAACTTCAGTTTTTTTAACGCCCCCGCAGTCGCTTTTTTCACTTTGCCCGCAGGGTTTGGCGTTCGTGAAGCCTGTGATTTGGGAATGTTCGCGCAGACGGTGATGCTGGGGCTTACAGCGCGCGGTTTGGGCTCTTGCCCCCAAACGGCACTCAGTTTTCTTGTAAACGTATTACGTCCCGCACTGCAAATACCCGATGAGCAGAAACTACTGTTTGGCCTGTCTTTTGGTTATCCCGATGACAATGAGCCCGCCAACACGGCTATCACTGACCGTGCGCCACTCTCAGATTTAGTGACCTTTCATTCGTAAGTTGTTTAAAAAAGAGCCTGTTAATCGAGAGCCCTTAAGGGCTCACGAACTCACTGACTTCAATTTTAAAGCCCGATAGGGCATTAAATTTAATAGGCGCGGACAGCAGCTTCATTTGCCCGACACCTAGATGCCTAAGAATTTGCGCACCTGTACCAATCAGCCGGTAGTTTTCGGGCTGCACGGGCGCGTTAGCAGTGCCAGTAAAGGCATGAATTTCTTGAAGTAGCTGGTCGGTGTTACTGGGTTGACCCACCAGCACAACCACCCCTTGGTTCTGCTCGGCCACATAGGCCATCGCGCGCCGGTAAGACCAGCCTGTGCTGCCGCCTGCTATTTGAGTGCCGAGAGTGTCCCGAAGAGGGTTGATCTGTTGCACTCGCACAGGCAGCGCTTGGTCTGGGCTGATACTGCCGCGTTGCAAGGCTAGGTGCACGGAGTCGTCAATAAGATCGCGAAAGGTGTGCAGGGTGAACGCACCCCACTCGGTTTCAATCTCACTTACCTGGTCCAGCGCAACAGACTGCTCATGGATAGAACGGTATTCAATGAGGTCGGCAATGGTACCCAATTTGAGACCGTGCTTCTCAGCAAAAACCTCGAGTTGAGGACGTCGGGCCATGGTGCCGTCATCGTTCATGATCTCAACGATAACTGACGCGGGTTCAAATCCGGCCATTTGCGCTAGATCAACGCCGGCCTCGGTATGGCCGGCACGGCGCAGTACGCCACCAGGCTTGGCCACTAAAGGAAATATATGGCCAGGACGTTTAATGTCGCGGGCTTCGGCATCGGCAGCCACGGCTTTGAGCACAGTATGCGCCCGTTGACGGGCGCTGATGCCGGGCCCTACTTGCTCGGTGGCATCGATAGACACGGTGAAATTGGTCTCATGCTGTGCCCGATTATCCCTGACCATAAGTGGGATACGCAGTTGTCGCGCTCGCTCAGCGGTGATAGGCATGCAAATCAAGCCGCAGGCCTCGGTGGCCATAAAATTGATGATTTCGGGTGTGATGCACTCGGCTGCGATAATCAAATCGCCTTCATTTTCTCGATCCTCATCATCCATCAGCACGACCATTCGGCCAGCGCGGATTTCATCAATGAGTTCGGGTATGGAGGCGAGTGCCATGGCGTGCGATCCCTTAAGCCATCTCGATGGCAACGGCAGTGGCTTCACCACCGCCAATACAAAGCGCCGCGATTCCGCGCTTTTTGCCCTGAGCTTTTAATGCATGCATGAGTGTAATGATGATTCGTGAACCGGTGCTACCTACGGGGTGGCCCTGCGCACAAGCACCGCCGTTGACATTAACGCGAGCATGATCCAAATCAAAGGCACGCATCGTTAACATGGTAACCATAGCGAAGGCCTCATTAACTTCCCACAGATCGACGTCCTGCGCATTCCAGCCGGTGTCCTTGAGTAGTTTCTCAACCGCGCCGACTGGGGCTAGGGTGAAGTCCTCGGGAGCTCGGCTAAAACGCGAGTGACCGACGATACGCGCCATCGGGGTTAAGCCGTGGGTTGAGACAGCCTCGCCACTGGCAACCAGGAGGGCGCTAGCGCCATCTGAGATGGAGCTTGAGTTCGCCGCTGTAATCGTGCCGTCTTTGGAGAAGGCGGGACGCAGGGTAGGAATTTTTTCGATATTGCCTTTGTGCGGCTGTTCGTCGTCGGTGACAACCACTTCGCCTTTACGGGTCTTGATCGTGACTGGAGCAATCTCAGCTTTCAGTGCGCCGCTCTCAATGGCATTTTTAGCGCGGTTCAGGCTCTCAATCGCGTAGGCATCCATTTCCTCGCGCGTGAGGCCATGGTCGTCTGCGGTTTTTTGCGCAAAGCTGCCCATGGCGCCACCTGTGTAGGCATCCTCCAGACCGTCTAGGAACATGTGATCGTAGACCTGTGTGTGACCCAGTCGAACACCTTTGCGACCGGTCATCAATATTTGGGGTGCGTTAGTCATGCTCTCTAGGCCGCCGGCAATGACCAATTGGTTTGTGCCCGCAGAGATGCTGTCTGCGGCATAAATGGTGGTCTGCATGCCGCTACCACAGGCCTTGTTGACGGTGACAGCGCCGGTGCTGCTGGGGATGCCGGCGGCGATCATGGCCTGGCGTGCGGGGCATTGTTTTAGGCCAGCCGGTAAGACGCAACCCATGAAGACCTCGTCGATTGCGCTGGGATCGACCCCGGTTCGCTCTAGCGTGGCTTTGATAGCGACAGTGCCGAGTTCCACTGCCGTGCAGTCAGATAAATCACCGAGCAGCCCACCCATCGGGGTGCGGGCGCCATTTACAATAAAGAGCTCAGAAGACATGGGTTCTCCATAGGGAAAATTTGCAGGGCGGCATTTAGCCACAGCCGGCTCTGGGTCTCAACGTGTGATTGTGTTGATTGCTGCCGTCGTACTGAAGGATTTGCCGCGAACCGCGCGTCGATAGTCCCGCGGCGTCATGCCCGTGTGGCGCTGAAATTGCCGCCCAAAGAACGAGCTGTCTTTGAATCCCACTTGCCATCCAACCTCACTGATGCTCAAGTTGGTCTGGCGTAGCAAGGTTCTGGCTTCTTCCAAGCGAAGCTGTTTCAGGTAGGCCACGGGCCCCACACCAAGTGCTGCCTTGAAACGGCGGTTTAGGGTGCGCGTGCTGAGTCCCACGGCCGCCGCTAAGTCTGACACCTTTGGGGCGTGCTGTAGCTGGCCGCGCAACAGTACTTGGGCATCTAATATCTGTTCGTCCCCGTGATCAGGTCCGCCTTCAGCGAGCGAACTGGGGGAAAAACGCCGCCGAATTTCCGGCGAGAATTGATTTTCAATGGTTTGGGCGGTGGTTCGTGAAAACAAAATGCCCGATAAGTACACCATGAGATCGGCGATAGAGTTCACCGAGCCGACACAGAATAATCGGCCACTCTCGGTAATGAGTTGATCTCGGCGCAGCTTGATGCGAGGAAATTGCGTCGCAAACTCATCAAACCACTGCCAGTGGGTTGTGGCTTGGGTGCCGTCAAGCAGGCCTGTGCTAGCCAGCAGAAAACTACCACTGCCCACACTGCATACCCAGCTGCCCTGAGCCACACACTGCTCTATGTAATCTTGCTGCCAGTGATGATGTGCCAGCACCCAGCGCGGGTTGCGCCAAATTGCGGGGAGCAGCAGTAGGTCGGGTTTTAGATCTGGATCTAGCGCTTCTGTTTGAACAGATAAGCCTTCAGCGAGGGTAAGCATGCCACCTCGCTCGGTCATCAAGTGAAGCCGTACGTCCCGTTGGTTGTGCTGGGCCGCGGCACGCAGGATTTCCAACGGCAGCGTGATCGAGGTGGCCAATACCCGTGAGTGGGCCAGGGCGGCAAGCCTGAAGGGGGGCGAGCGTTGGGGCATGGTGAAACGCCTTTCGGAATATTGGCTTAAATGTCAGCATAAATGACCTAAAAATTCTATAAATTTTCGTCAGCCTCTATAAACTCTGCGCCCTGAGATCGTAGCAGGGCACTGCCTCTGCCAATTTTTGGCCCGTCCGGCTGTTTACAGTTGACCGGTTTACTTGAGCTGCGTGGTTTTCTTGCGCATGAGTAAACAAGAATCGATGTGAGGGATGATTATGTTGCGCTTACCTATTTTGGTGGCCGCGGGTGGTATCAATAGTGCGGGGCGCAGCTCTCATCGGCAGGCTTACCGCCGGATGGTGATTGAGCATTTAGGCGCATCGGAGCGCGCGGCAACGCGCGCTGCGCTGGCCCAACTTATGGGTACGGATGATCCTGTTTCCCAAGACAGTGGCACACTGGTTCGAAGACTCGACAGCGCCCATTTTGACCCCGATGCGGTTCCCTATGCTCGCCGAGTAACCAGTCAAGCGGCAGTCGGTGCCGATATGCCCGTAACACAGGTGATGGAGGGCTTGCCTGAGGCGTGGTCGCCCCAGCACGGCGAAGGGAAGCGCACAGCCATTACGATACCTACCAGTACTGAACTGTTGCTGCCGGGTGCGCGGCGCTTCGATGTCAGTGCTGCGGGACAGCTACCGGCGGGCTTCGATCCCGGCAGTTTGTACGCCTCACGTAACCATCCGCGAGGATTACAAATGACGGTTTTCGCCGCGTCCGATGCGTTGGCCGACTTGGGAATAGATTGGCAGAAGCTCGAACAGCGGGTATCACCCGATCAAATCAGTGTGTATGTCAGCAGCTCTATGGGGCAGCTCGATGACGATGGCACCGGCGGCATGCTGCGCGGCCGCGCCCTCGGGAAAAAAGTCACGTCCAAACAGTGCCCCTTGGGCTTTGGTGAAATGCCCGGTGATTTTCTTAATGCCTATGTGCTTCGCTCCGCGGGTAACACCGGGCCAGCCCTGGGTGCTTGTGCCACCTTTCTCTACAATTTGCGCCAGGGTGTCAGCGATATTCGCAGTGGCCGAGCGCGTATTGCTATTGTCGGCGCCGCGGAAGCACCTGTTCTGGCAGAGGTGATGGAAGGCTATGCCGCTATGGGCGCACTGGCCAGCGACAAAGAGTTGCGTGCACTCGACGGCCTAAGTGATGACCAAGCGCCAGATTTTCGGCGTGCATGTCGACCTTTTGGGGAAAACTGTGGCTTTACCATGGCCGAGTCGGCGCAGGTGGTGGTGCTGTTTGATGACGCTCTTGCGCTGGAGCTGGGCGCGCCACTACTGGCTGCGGTACCCGATGTTTTTGTGCATGCCGATGGCGCAAAGAAATCGATCACCGGTCCCGGTGCCGGAAATTTCATCACCATGGCCAGGGCAGTATCCACCCTTAATGCCATTCTAGGTGAGGGAAGACTGGCTCGAGGGGGTATGGTGCAAGCTCACGGCACCGGTACGCCACAAAATCGAGTAACCGAGTCACAGATTCTCAATCGCGTTGCCGAGGCCTTTGGTATTGAACACTGGCCCGTGGCGGCGATCAAAAGTTTTACCGGCCACTCTTTAGGGGCGGCTTCGGGCGATCAACTGACTGCGATGCTGGGCGTGTGGGATACCGGACTGATACCGGGCATTACCACCATTGACGCGATTGCCGATGACGTTGAGCGCAGTCGTTTGTCGTTTGCCTTGCAAAGTCAGGCTCACGATGTCACCGATTACGCGGTTATTAACAGTAAGGGTTTCGGCGGTAACAACGCATCGGCGGCGCTACTGAGTCCCCGCACCACCCTAGAATTGCTATCGAGTCATCACGGTGAACGCGCGCTCTCTGGTTGGGAGAAGCAGCATGAGCATGTTCAGCACCAGCGGGAGCAGACGGAATCTGCTCGTCTGGCGGGGAATTGGAGCCCGAGTTATTACTTTGATGAGGGTGTGGTGACCGCGGAGGATGTGACTGTCGATACCTCGGCAGTACATTTTGCCGGACGCTCTGTGAGTCTTGCTGTTGACCTGCCCGAGGGCTGGTCCCTGAGCTAAAAGACGACCGACTGCGTTTTTGCGTGTCGGCCTGCTATCCTCTGCTCAAACGTTGATGAGCTAGTGGCTGTGATTGATACCTTGTTGCAACGCAACTCCCATGCGAGGCTGATTGAGCCCGGTCCTAATGATGAAGAATTGCAAACCCTCCTCGCGGCGGGTTTGCGAGCCCCTGATCATGGTCGTTTGCGGCCCTGGCGCTTTTTGGTGATCGCAGGAGAGAGACGTAAGGCACTTGGCGAAGTGTTTGAGCAATCGTTACTGGTGTCCAAGCCCGGGGCGACGCAAGCCGAGTTAGACAAGGCGCGCAATGCGCCACTGCGAGCGCCACTGGTGATAGCGGGCCTCGTTTGCCCTGTCGATAATCCCAAGGTGCCCCGATCTGAGCAGGTGGCGGCTGTGGCATGTGCTCTCTACGGTATGCAGTTAAGTGCAGAGAGCATGGGGTACGGTAGCGTTTGGCGAACAGGCGCGTATGCGCGTGATCCGCATGTTCTAGCAGCATTGGGCGGGAATACTGAACAAGAGGTGGTGGGGTTTTTGTATGTGGGTACGCGTCAAGGTGACCCAAAACCTCTCGTTCAAGAAGCGCTAAAGGATTATATCGATTACTATTGAGCGCCGTCGGATCGTGTCCAAACGAACGGTCTGCGCTGTACTGGCCGCTGTGCAAAAGCCGCTTGCATGAGCGCCTACTCCGAGTGAGAGAGTCGAGGCGTGTGCAATCATTTTTAGTGAAAGGCTTCTAGAGTGCGAGAGCATTTGACGGCATAAATGATGCAATTTTTTAGGGGCTGTGTTCGTGCCGCAAAGCGCTCGCTGCCGTTAATAATAAAACGTGATTGAAGGTACTGCTTTGTCCACAACCACCAAAATGTTACCGGGCCCAACCTGGCTGCAGTTCTTGCTTCTAGGGGCCTTGCTCCACGGGATCTACGCTGTGATATTCCCCGCACCGCTGCCCGTGCTTGGGCCACCCAGTGCGGCGCGGGTTGCATTGCTGGCCGAGAATTACGCGCAACTCTCAAGGCAGTCTGCCAGTCCCGAACAGCTGCAACGCTTTGTTGACTTGGAACTGCGTGACGAACTGCTGTTTCGAGAGGCTGTTAAGCGTGATTTACACCGTATCGACGGCGCCGTGGCACAACGCATTATCCGGAATATGGTGTTTTTAGATCCGGGGTCCTTATTGTCGGACGAAGAGAAAATTGAGCGTGGATTCGACCTGAATATGCACTTGACCGACGAGGTAATTCGTCGACGTTTGGTGCAGATCATGGAGCAATTGTTGGTTGCCGCCGCGGCAATACAGCCTGCCACCGAATCTGAATTACAAGCTATCTTTGAGACGCGACGTGATGAGTTTATCGACCCGCTACGTGTGAGCTTTAGCCACGTTTTCTTTGGCGAGCGTTCAAAACAGGCAGTGGATCAAGCGCTTGCTCGGATTAAAGCAGAGCGTCTCCAAGGGCCTGATGCGCGACGGCTGGGGACGGCTTTTTTAGCTGGTTTCGATTTCAGTGCGGTGACCTTGCAGCGTGTTACAGCGACGTTTGGTGAGGCTTTTGCGAACAGCTTGGCATTGGCTATCGAGGAGGGAGCGCAACCCGGCGATTGGTTGGTTATTGACTCAGTCTACGGACGGCATGCAGTAGCGGTAACCGGACTGTCACCCAGTCATCCCTTGGCGTTTGAAAACGTGCAAGAACAGCTTGCTTGGGAAGAGCAGAAGCGACGTGAGCAGGAAGCGCTTGACGCGGCCATTGAGCATCTGATGGCGAACTATGAGGTGCGTCGATCATGAGAAACGCTTTGCTTGTGGTGATGACTTTGTTGTTATCGCTACTTCCATTGGGCGCTTCGGCGCATCGATTTGCTCCGTCGCTGTTGCAAGTAGACGCTCTTGAGGGCGAGCAGTATGGAGTTCGCTGGAAGACACCCATTCAAGTGGTGAGTGATATTCCCTTGCAGCCATTGCTACCCGAACGTTGCGAGACAGTGGTGACTTCTCCCTGGGTGCAAGAGGGTACGGGTAAATTGCAGCAAAGCACGGTCCGTTGCACTGGTGGCTTGGTGGGCGCGTCCTTCGGGGTCTCTGGACTAGGCCCCAACCAGGCGTCAGTGTTGCTGACAATAAATCTGCCCGACGAGGTGAGTCATCAGGCTGTACTCACAGCCGAGTCCGCCGTCTTTGAGGTGCCCGAAGAACCTGACCGTTGGCAGGTTGTTGGCCGGTACTCGGTACTGGGCGCGGAACATATTTTGGCCGGTGCCGACCATCTGCTTTTCGTTTTTGGTTTGTTATTACTAGTCGGTACAGGGCGTCGACTGGTCTACACCATCACGGCGTTCACGCTGGGTCACAGCGTGACACTCGCCATGGTGACATTAGGTCTGTTTACTTACCCAGTAGCCTTGATTGAGTTCTTGATAGCGCTGTCGATTTTCGTACTGGCAGTTGAACTCACCCGTGAGCGTGGTGCCTCTCGGCTTTGGCGTCAACCCTGGTGGTTGGCAGCAGGATTTGGGCTGCTTCATGGAATGGGGTTTGCCGGCGCACTGGCCGACACGGGTTTACCTCAGGCGAACTTGCCATTGGCGTTGCTGTTCTTCAATGTCGGTATAGAGCTCGGTCAGCTGCTTTTTATCGGCGTTTTGTTATCGCTCTGGTTGCTTGGGCTGCGGTTTGCCGGTGATGCGTTAAGGCGCTGGGCTTTCGTTCCCGTTTGGGTCTTGGGAGTATTAAGCGCTCAGTGGTGTATTGAGCGCTTCCTTGAGGTACTCACCTAGGGTGTTAGCCTCTGCACAGGCCCAGAAAGACCGCTGCCTGGTGATGCAAATAGCAGGGCTGTCTACAAGCTCAGGGCTGTCTACAAGCTCAGGGCTGTCTACAAGCTCAGGGCTGTCTATACGCTCAGGGCTGTCCTGGCCAGTTTTTCATGGGAATAAAAGGATGCAGTGCTAGCTGGACGCCTTCCATGATGTAGTCATTATTCTCTAAGACGTCGCGGCGGCGTATATAGCTATTGCCTGAGCGGGTATCGATGGCGTCGGTTAGATCAATGCCGCCGACGCCAGCGAATACCTGCTGTAACTCCATATTGAAAATGGCAATTTGAATCGACACCGCAGCAGCGGGACGTCCCCAATCAAAGTCTGTTGTAATGCCGTTCCCGGTACCTCGCAGCGAAGGCTTGCGTGTCACACCGTCAAAGCGCGCCACATGATTCATGCCGCCAGAGACAGTCACTTCAAGCTCTATCAAATCGGTGAACACAAATGCGTCGATTTTCCGCTGAGCCTGCATTTGATCGCGAATTGCCAGCATGATTTGACTGAAGGTCTTGTTATTTACACGACCCGTGGTGGGGTCTACGGGATCACCATAAACAAGCTTGGCATTTTCCCAGCGCTGGGAGAACTCCCGCGGTGATACCACTTTATAGCCTTGAGCCGTCAAGTATTGCGCAACCTGGTTATCAACGCGCTGAGCCTCTTTGTTGAGGTAATTACGTGACGGGGTGCCGATATTAACGTTGGCGATCACCACGGTTTTGATCGCTGAGTCAGCGACCAAAGCTTCATTCAGATCATTTGTCCGGGTGGTGGCGTTGAACTCGCCACTACCCACGGTGGGGGTGCAAGCACCAAGCCAGAGGGGCAAGAGTAGTAAAAGTACCTGCAGACAAGTGGAGGCAGGGCGTAGACGATAGGGTACCGGCATTGCTAGATTCTCAATTGCGAACAAAAGTACATGCTAGCAGAGGAGAGTGGGTCATGGACAATCGGCTGCACGACAGCGTGCTCGGTGACGGGCCTGATGTA
>Ga0181571_10004314_pt1 | contig 10659 bp, 7 predicted proteins | sample 101ome_17_FD_132440 | JGI IMG/M metagenome (GOLD analysis project Ga0181571, IMG submission 132440) | Coastal salt marsh microbial communities from the Groves Creek Marsh, Skidaway Island, Georgia - 101407AT metaG (megahit assembly) | ecosystem: Environmental > Aquatic > Marine > Intertidal zone...
GACGCGCCTCGCGCGCCCGCGGATGGCTTCTTCTTCGTCCTCGTCTTCTTCGTCGCCGTCCTCGGCGCGGCGCCGGCGCTTCGTCTGAGACTTCGCTTGAAGACGATGCTCGCACGCGGCGACGCGTTCTCGTCCCCCTCCGCCGCCATGACGCAGTGCTCGTAGTCGTCGTTGCAATTCGCAAACATGAAGATGCAATCTCCATCCGCGACGCGTATCCAGTGCGCCTCCTCATCCGTCGTCCCGAGCGGTCGAAAACTAAACCGTCTCGTTTCGCCCACGCTCACGATGATTGAATCCGTCGCGTAGTGCGTTCCCATGCCCGGATCCGTGTGGTACGCGCACGCCGCTTTTTCGTCGTAATAATTAATCAAACACGAATCGAATCGTTCGCCCGTCTTTTCAAACAACGCGTCGCGCAGACGCTCGACGCACGGCACCATCGGCGTCGGGAGCATCACCTTGCCGCTGTACGCGTACGAACCCACGTGCGGTTCGCCCATCCAACACGTCTTCCGTCGCTCGTCCACGCGTCGTCCGTCGCGCGTCGTCAATCGGTCGGTGCGAAACGGAACCTCTCGCGCGAGCGTCTCCACGTCGATCGCACCGCGTGCGAGCCCGGGCTCAAACCGAAACGGGACGCCTCGAAGCGCCTCCGTCACCGCCGCCGGCGGCGCGTCGCCCATCGCGCACCGCTCGTACGCCCACGCCGCGACGCTCGCGAGTCTCGGTGGTAACGGTATGCTCTCGCACGACGCGACGAAATCCCTCTTCGCCGACTCGGAGACGTCGAACGGCGCCAACGAGCCCATCGCGCGCGCCGTCTCGGCGAAACGCGCCGCGCGACGGGCATTCGTCTCGGCGTCGTTCCCTTCGTCCTCGTCGAGCGTCAGCGCGCCGGACACCAAGCGAGCGAACGCGGGCGAGGACGTCGCGTCGGCTCGTCGCGCGTCCGACCGCACGCCGACGAGAAATTTCGCCAAACGGCGCAGCGCCATCGAACACGCCTTTTTGCGCTTCAAGCGATGGATGAGCTGCCCATCGTGTGGACGCGCGATCGCGTCGTCGTCGTCCGGTAAACGCGCGAGCGCGGCGGCGGCGAGAATGTCCTCGACCGTTTTGGCGTCGTTCACGGCGGCGCCGAGCGTCGGCGAGACGGTGGGGGCGTCCGAGGCGTCGCGGGACGCGGGCGGGACGAATGCGCGCGGTGGCGGCGGTGGCGGCGTCGCGCGCGCGGCGCGCGCGGTGGAGACGCGCCGACGGTCGTCGAGGCCGACGCGGTGATAACCGCGCGACGACGAGGACGCGTCGCGCGTCGACGCGGCGCGCATGACGACGGTCGTCGCGGTGTGGAGACGTTTCGTTTCGTTGTTTTGTTGTACACTTTTTCGCTCTTCTTTCGTTACACCGCGCGAGCTCGTCGTCTCTTCGATGATGCGCGCGCGCGCTCAATGCGTTGAATCAAAGACGGACATCGACGGTCACACGGCCCAGGTTTCGGTGCGACGAAACTGCGCGGCGAAGGCGTCGAGCCAACGCGCGGCGTCCGCCTCGTCGGCGACGCGTCTATCCGCGCTCACCGTCGCCGTCATCGTCTGCACCGTCGCCGGTCGTCCGTCCACGAGCACGACGCGATCTTTCCCCGCACCGACGGCTAATATAGCCCCTTGCGGTGGATTGAGAATGGCGGCGAACGAATCGACGCCGAACATGCCGAGATTGGACACGGAGAAGGAACCGCCCATAAACTCCTCGGGCCGCAACGTCCCTTCCCTCGCTTTTTTCGCCAACGCGCGCACGTCCGCCCCGATCTCCGTCAACGTCTTCTCGTCCGCGCGCGTGACGATGGGCGTGATCAATCCCCCATCCTCCGTCGCCACCGCCACGCTCACGTCCACGCGTTCGCTCGCGCTCGCCGTCCCGCGCGCCGCGTCCCACCCCGCGTTCAACGCCGGCACCTCACGCAACGTTCGCCCCACCGCGTACATGACGCAATCGTTCACGCTCACCTTGACCCCGGTCTCGTCTAATATCTTTTTACGCAGCGCCGCGATCTCGCTCACGTCGACATCCGCGCTCGCGTACGCGTGCGGCGCCGTCGACTTGCTCTCCGCCAACCGACTCGCGATGACCCGTCGCATCTTCCCCACCGTCTCCTCCGTCGACGTCTGCGCCCGCGCGAGACCGAACGCGTAATCCTCCACCAGACTCGTCGGTTTCACGTCCGGAATCGCAATCGGGCGACGAACGCCGACGCGTTCGAGGTGCGCGCGGTCGACGAGCCCTAACTCAAACATGACGTCGGCGCGCGTGAGGTGTCCGTTCGGCCCGCTTCCCGGCATCAGCGCGCGGGCGTCGAGTCCGTGTTCGTCCAACAGCGCGCGCACGCTCGGCCAGAGCTTGGGCGCGCCGGCGTCCGCGGGCGCGGTGGCGAACGCGCGGGCGCGGTGTGATCGCGAGATGAGATCGCGGCCCAAAGCGCGCGCGCGCGTCACCGCGCGCGACATGACGCGTCGGGGAACGACCGATGGATATCTCTCGCGTCCAACTCGCGTCTCTCGCGTCCGACTCGCGTCACCGATCGACCGTCGCGGCGCGATGTGACGATTGTGGGCACCTCTGCGAATCCTCACAGATCGTCGCGCGGCGTCGACCATGACCCCCGATCGCGCGCGTCGACCTCGCGCCGACGCGCCGACGTCGTCATCACCACCGATCGCGGGCGTCGCACCGCCGCGCGCGCGCACGACGACGCGTCACGCGCCGCATCATCATCCCCACGCGTTGGGGTCGGATTCCGATTCCGAACCTTTTCTCGCGCGCGTCTTCACCGCGCCGTCCCCGCTCGCGCGCGGACGCGACGCCGATCGTTGGCGCACGCGTAACCCTTCCGAACGACGCGCGCTGCTCGCGCCGTCGGCGCTCGCCAGAGTCTTGGACGAGACGATGGATGGGTTTCTCAAGGATTCTTCGACGCGACGTCGACTCGTCGACGCGCGACGTCGATGTCGCCGTCTCGCGACGCGCGCGCGACCGGACGCGCGAGCGATGTGCGCGTTGCTGTCGAACGCGATCGAGACGTGCGATCGACGGCGACGAGGGGCGCTGGTGATCGTCGACGCGTTGACGAGACGCGCGCGGAGACGCGCGAGACGATTGCGAGATTTCGCCGAGACGAACGCGTGGACGGCGAGAGAGTTGACGCGCGCGGGTGAGGGCGCGGAGGCGTTGGGGGCGGTGAAGAGACGGCTGGCGACGCGTGAGCGCGCGTTGGCGCGGGCGTTGGTTCGCGCGGTGGGTGGGAAGAGCGAAGAGGAGGAGGAGGAGGAGGACGGGTCGGATTCGGAATCCGAGTCGGCGCCGCGTATGCGAATATTCGCGCCGTCGCCGACGTACGCGCCGCCGTCGGTGTCATCGGCGGAAGAAGACGATAAAGATGAGGAGGAGGAGGAGGAGGAGTTGATGATGACGACGGACGCGCCGATGGTGGCGTCGCCGACGCCGACGATCGCCACGCAACCGTTATCCGACGAAGATTCGGATCGAGGCGGCGACGGCGGTCAGACGTTCACGTCGCCTCGAACGAAAAACGTCGTGGAGATTCTCATGGAGATGGATCATCGACACGCGTCGATAGGAACGACGACGCAGGAGGACGGCGACGGCGACGTCGAGGGCGTGGACTGAGGAGGAGACTTTTGAAATTACAATACGCTATCGTCGCGCGGCGTCCGCCCACGCCAACATGTATAAACCGGCAAACACGCGCACGCCCGACGCGTCGAACGCGTTCAACGTCTCCAACAACTCCCGTTTCGGACACCTAATCACGGTGATGAACTCGCTTCCCTCGAGCTGTTGCGTCGCGTCGCGATTCGCCTCGGCGTCCAAATCGACGTCGACGCTCACCATGACGACGCGTTCGTCGCTCAATCCCGGAGACAACACCACCGCCGGCGTCTTCCCCGTCACCTCCCCGACGTACCCACACTCCTCTCGCAATTCTCGCAGCGCGCTCGTCTCCGCCGTCTCGCCGGCGTCGATGAGTCCCGCGGGCAACTCGACGGTTTCGCCGCCGCACGCCGGTCGAAACTGCCTCACCAGCACCACGTCCCCGCCCTCCGACGTCGCGTCACCGCCTCGAAGCGTCGCGAACACGCACACCGCGTCAGCCTCGGCATCGGGCTTCGTCGTCGTGCGTCGCACGGCGTCCCACTGACGCCGCGCGCCCGTGGGATCGACGTAATCGACGCGCGTGAGTTTGAGCCAGCGCTCGGCGTGAATGGTTTCTTCGCCGACGACGCGACTCGCGGACGAGTCCGGTTTCGACGAGAGCGTCGCGAGAGGCATCGCGCGCGAACGTCGTCGCGCGACGCGTCGAGGGGCGACGACCGAGACGCGCGCGCGCGCGGTGCGCATGGGCGTGTGCGGGACGTCAGCTGTTGGATTTTTCACTTTTTCGGCCGGCGACGGGGACGGGGACGCGGTGGGTCGCGGACGCGCGCGCGCGCGCACGCTCTACTATCATACACCTCGTCTATTATAATTTCGATCGCGTCGTCGTCGTCGTCTCGGCGCTGAGCACGTCATCCAACGCGTCGGCCAACGCGTCGATGTCCCCGGGTCGATGCGCCGCGCTCAGCGTCACGCGAAGTCGACACGTTCCCTCGGGCACGGTCGGTGGACGAATCGCCGGGACGTGAAACCCGCGTCGAAGAAGTTCGGCGGACGCGCGGAGCGCGGCGTCGGGCGCGCCGACGATGAAGACGCCGATGGGACTCTCGAGCGGACGCGTCGTCGCCGCGAGTCGAGGTTTCGCTCGCACGGCGGCGTCGAAGCGCGCGACGTTTCTCCATAAATTTTCCCGAATGGACGGCGTCTCTTCGACGACGCGAAGACTCTCCAGCGCCGCGGCGACGACGGGCGCGGGTAAGGCGGTGCTGAAGATTTGTCCGCGAGCGCGAGAGACGAGGAAACGTTTCATCTCTCGCGAACACGCGACGAAACCGCCGTGCGCGCCGACGGCTTTGCTCAGCGTCCCGACGTGGACGTCCACGTCGGCGCACGCGCCGTGACGCTGCGCCACGCCGCCGCCTCGCGCACCGCACACCAACGTCGCGTGCGCTTCGTCGAGCACGAGTAAAAACCCGTGTTCGCGCTTCATGCGCGCTAAACGCTCGACGTCGGCGTAATCGCCGTCCATGCTGAATAAAGAATCGCTCACGACGACGCGTCTCGGCGCCTCGCACCGACGCAACGCTCGCTCCAACGCGTCGTAATCGCGATGTGGAAACACAAAAACACTCGCACCGGACGCTTTCGCCAATCGACACCCATCCACGATGGAGGCGTGATTCAACGCGTCGCTAAAAATCGCGCACTCGCTCGAACCGCACGTCGCCGCGAGCGTCGTCGCGTTCGCGCCGTACCCGCTCGGGAACAACACGCACTCCTCCGTCTCGCACAGCGCCGCCAACGATCGCTCGAGTGCGCGATGCGCGTCCGTGTATCCACTCACCAACGCGCTGCTTCGCGGACCGCACCCGTGCGCCGCCGCCGCGCGCGCCGCCGCCGCGCGACACCGCGCGTGCGCGCTCAAGCCGAGGTAATCGTTCCCACCGAACGCGCGCACGGCCTCGCGCGGTCCCGGCACGTCGCACGATTCCCCGAGATCGGGCGCGTTCGCGCGCCATCGCTCGTGGGTGTCTCGACGCGCGAGGTGACGCGCGGCGTCGTCGGTGGGCGTCACGGGACGAAGCGCGCGGTCGACGCCCGCGCGCGCGAGGGCGGCGTTCTGCGTCGAGAGCCACGCGTCCCAGGAGGCGGGGATGGTGGACGCCGACGCCGACGCGTTCGAGCGCGCGCGGGGGTCGAGCGGGCGCGCGGCGTCGCGAGGAGGTGATGTCCCCATGGGCGGCGGCGTGTGAGGCGAAGAGCGACGCGGCGAGCGAAAGACGGCGTTACAAGGCGTTCGCGGCGTCTCGGTCGAATCAATAGCGGACGTCACGCGGCACCCATGGCGTACCAGGCAATCTTGCGTCGAACGGGACCGGCGGCGTTGACGGCGGCGAGACCGAAGGATCGCGCGAGGGCGACGGGCCGGACGTCGGCGGCGAAGAGTTTTTGTAAACCGTCGAGCGCCGCCATCATCGGTGCGTTGGCGGCGATGCTGTTGCGCGCGTAGACGGCGAGCGCGTTAGCGCTGCCGATATCTTGACCGAGCGCGCGCGCGTCGGCGATTGCGTCGGCGAGGAGTTCGGCGTCTCGTAATCCCAAATTTAAGCCTTGACCGCCGAGAGGATGGACGACGTGCGCGGCGTCGCCGATGAGCGCCAATCGAGGCTTCGTCAAGCGAAGGGCGTGGTGCGTGGAGAGCGGGAACGACCCACGCGTCGATCCACGCGCGCCCGCTGGAGAACACTCCGGAGGGTACTCGAATCTCGGCGCGAAATCGTACTCGGCGTCTCGCTCGGCGGCGTCCACCAGGGGCACGCCGACGAGCGCGCTCACCGCCGATCGCGCCGCGCGCGCCACCGGTTTAAACGCCTCCCCGGTCGCGTCCTCGATGAAACGCAACGCGGCGAATGAATTGAAATTCTCTTGGTGCGGAGAGACGTACTTGCCCAATCCCTGCAGCGCGTCGTTCACCTCGGACGCGAACTCCTCATCCGTCGTCTCCTCCGCCAAACGCTTCGCCTCGCTCGGCGTCGTCGTCCACACCACGTTCGAGAGCGTACCATCGCCTATGGGTAACAACGCGATCGGTCCGGTGGGTAAAAACCGCTGCCACGCCGTCGCGTTCGGTTTCTCCGTTCGCACCGTTCCCACGACGGCGCGTTGGCCGTACCCCCACCCTCCGATTTTTATCCCCGCCCTCTGTCTCATCGCGCTCTTCGGTCCATCCGCGGCGACGATGAGCTTGGTCTCGATCTCCATCGTCGTCGTCTCCCCACTAGTCTCCCCTCCGACCGCCGTCGTCGTCTCGATCGTCACCCGCGCGCTCGCGCCCGGCGCGTCCTCGTCCGGCGTCTCGTGCGCGCGCGCCGTCCCCCCCCGCACCCGTCGCACCCCCAACGCCTCCATCTTTGCCTCCAGCGCCTCCAACACCACCGAATTCTCCACCACGTGCCCTAAACTCGCGCTCCCGACCTCGTCCGCGTCGTACGTCACGTGTCCCCCGCCGACGCCGTCCCACACCTGCATGCGCGTAAACGCCCCCGCGCGTCCCGTCGCCTCCATCGCCGACCACGCCTTCGAACACCGGTGCTCTAAAAACGCGCGCGATCGCGGCGTCAACGCGACGCACCGCGCGTCCACGCCCTCGACCGGCGCGCGCGCGTCCGTCGTTTTCCCATCGATCACCGTCACCGAGAGATTTTCCGTCGTTGGATTCGCGCGAAGCGCGCACGCCAACGCGGCGCCCGCGACGCCTCCACCGACGACGACGACGTCCGCGCGAATGCGTTCCGTGACGACGTCCGCTTTGCGCGTCGCGTACGCGCGCACGGCGCGCGCGAGGGGCGTTCGCCACGATGACGCCATTGAATGACGACGACCGAGTGATGCGGACATCCGTCGTCGTCGCCTCGCGCGTCGTCGTCGCCTCGTCGTCGTCGACGACGACGGTGCGACGACGACGGCGACGATGTCCGTCGCGGTCTCGTCCGTCGACGACGACGTCGACGCGTCGCGCGACGCCGGGCGGCGACGAGACGACGAACGCGCGTGACCTCGATGATGAACGCGACGACGACGTTCGCGACGACGACGGGTGGACGCGCGCGCGATCGATCGAGACCATCGCGGACGTCGCCGTCGACGCGTCGTCGTCGAGTTCCTCGAGATCGACGGACACGACGTTCGGGTTGCCTCGGGACGTTTTCGGGCCGCTGCGAACGCTCTTGGCGTCGCAATTCATATTGTTTCTAGGCGTCGGCGCGCTGTTACCGGCGCTGCCGCTGTACGCGCAATCGATCGGATTATCGTCGTCTGCGAACGGGTTGGTGATCAGCGCGCCGGCGCTGGCGATGTTGGTGTTGAATTTACCGTTGGGGCGGGCGGCGGATCGATTCGGGCGCAAACCGTTGATGGTGGCGGGCATGGCTGTCATGGCGGCGGCGGACGTGGGAACGGCGGTGTCGAGGAGTGTTTTGGCGCTCGTGCCGGCGAGGGTGCTGTTGGGGGTGGGGAGAGCGTCGTGTGAGTGCGGTGATCGAGCGTATTTGGCGGATTTGTGCGCGCGGGTGCCGGAAAAGCGCGGGATAATCGTGGCGGGACAGAGCACGGTGCACGCGATTGGTTTGGTGATCGGACCGTTGCTCGGTGGACGTCTGATGGAGGCGTACGGGGCGCCCGCGGCGTTTTATTACGTCGCGGCGGCGGCGATCGGGACGGGGATAGGGTATTCATTTTTACCGGAGACGTTGACGGAGGAGACGCGCGAGGCGGCGGAATTAAAGGCGTCCGAGGACGAGGGCGACGATACCGTCGGCGTTCTCGGCGCGTTGAATCCGTTTAAATCAACGGATGAGCGCGAAGCCATCATGCGAGAGAACCGTGAATCGAGCTCGTGGCTCGCACTCCTCGAAAACAGAGACCAACGCGTGTTGCTCTTGTGCGCGTCGGCGAATTCGCTCGGCTTCGTCGCCAAGCTCACCGTCATCCCGCTCTACGCCTCGGGTCACCTCGGCGCGACGCCCGCCGAGGTCGGCAATTTATTCTCCATCACCGCGCTCCTCGGCCTCGTCACCGCCCCGATCTCCGGCCTCGCCGCCGATACCTTTGGTAAAAAAATTGTCGTCGGCGCCGCGCTCGCCGCGTGCGCCGCGGGTTTGTTCCTCGGCGCCGAATCCTCCACGCAATCCGAGCTCACCCTCGCCATCGGCGCCTGGGGCGTCGGCATCGCCGCCGCCGGTCCCGCCATCAACGCTCTCGCCCAAGAGCTCGCCCCCAAGGGCGGCGAGGGCGAGGCGTTGACCCTTCCCAAATCCGCCGCCGACTTGGTGTTTCTCGTCGGTCCCCTCGTCCTCGGCGTCCTCGACGACGTCGTCGACGCCGATAACGCCGGGATGATTCTCTGCGCCTGCGTCGCCGCGTGCGCCGCCGTCTCGTGCGTGTCTTTACCCAGTAGTAGTCATCGTTCCCGTCCTCGTCGCGGCTAGCCGTTTCTTCGTTTTGGTATTATTTCTTCGTTTCGGCTCGCCGGCGACGGCGTCGGGACGGGTTGTTGAGAATTCAGGCTCGATCACGAAAGATCGCGCAATGTGCGCGTCATACGCGCGCGCGCGCGTCGTGGTCTCGCGCCAAAAGCGAGGGAACAGTGTACGACATCGTCTCGTCGCGGAGTCACGGTCGTGCGAGTCGCGCGTCGCGTCGAACGAGACTGGAATCGTTCGAATTCACAGCCGGAGACGTTTTCGATCATTCATCACACATCTCGACGGCACGCGACGGATCCGCGCGTGATTCGACGTCGGTGGACGCGCTGGCGACATGCGACGATGTGCGTCCATCCTCGCGCGCGGTGTGCGCGGGTCGGCGACGACGCGCGCGGTCACAGAGGGGTGGATCGGGACGCTCGGGGAGAATTGCGCGGCGGCGAGTCGACGCGCGGCGGCGAGGGACTCGATGCGTGCGTGGTCCAGCGCGGCGAGAGGGGGGAAGAATACCATGGGACGAGGGGTGAACAACGCCGCGCGAGGGGCGAGCGGTGGTGCTGCGAAGACCGACCGGGACGAATCGACGGCGTCGTACGCGGGGGCGTCGAGCGTGTTGGGCTACACGCCGCCGCCGGGCGAGGGAAAGGATAAGAATATCATCGATAATCTCCTGCGCACGCACGACATCGTGCACCTGGCGGAGGAGTTGGAGGAGATCGGAAAATCGCGAGACACGATGAGTTTGGATGAGTTGACGCACGCGGTGCGAATGTCGACGTCGCCGCCGAGGAGCGACGCCGACACGGCGGCCAAGGTGCGACTTTTGGAACAGAGCGGACGAATCCTCGTGTTGGAGGACATGGTGTATTTACATCCGAGAGACGTCACGCAGGCAGTGTTGCGCGTGCTCCCGGGCGTGCCCTCCAAGGTGTACGGGATGTCGAACGCCGAGTTGGAACAACTCACGGGCGAGTTTGACGCCATGAAGGAGCACTACGAGACGGCGAGACGACGCGCCGAGAGTCGATCGCGCACCATCGTGTCGAGCGGTTTGATCGTGCTTTGCCTCCAACTCGCAACCTTTGTGCGATTGACGTATTACGAATTCTCGTGGGACGTCATGGAACCGCTGAGTTACTTCGTCGGCCTCGCCAACGCCATCGCCGTGTACGTCTACTATCTGTGGAACCGTCGCGACTTTTCGTACGAAAACTGGCAATCCTCGCTCGAGGGCAAATACGCCGAGCGCGCCTTACACGGGAAAGGGTTCGATATCGCTCGATACGGGTCCCTCGCGAGACGTCTTCGTCGATCGACGAGAAAATAAACGCCGCCGCGCGTTTCGCTCGGCTCCCGCCGCGAGCGCGAAGCGACTCGTCGTCTCCGTCGACGAACGCACGAACGCCGACGCTTTCCGTACACGTCGCGCGCGACGACACACACCGCTCCAGTAGTATTATAACACCAGATGACTACCATACTCTGCTCCCGACGACCCGCC
>Ga0181571_10004316_pt1 | contig 10654 bp, 12 predicted proteins | sample 101ome_17_FD_132440 | JGI IMG/M metagenome (GOLD analysis project Ga0181571, IMG submission 132440) | Coastal salt marsh microbial communities from the Groves Creek Marsh, Skidaway Island, Georgia - 101407AT metaG (megahit assembly) | ecosystem: Environmental > Aquatic > Marine > Intertidal...
GGAGGAACACCATCCGGCGTGGCTGGTGCTATCCAATTTTCTGACGGTTCTGCCTTTGACGATGACGATGCAAACCTGCACTTTGACGACGCAAACAACCGTCTTGGTGTTGGAACGAACTCACCAACGAACGCACTTCATGTAAAGTCAACCGCTACATCAGGGGACAGCGCTTATGTGGCTCGCTTTCAATCTCCGCAGGGGAACGTGGGTATATCGCTTTACGGTGGTATTCATTTCAGTAACGACAACACCGCACCAATAGACGGCGCAGCGTGGGAGACAAACAGATGGCAAATAAGCCAGCGCGATACCAACCACTTCGATATTGCCTACGGTGCAGCCACAAACTCAAATGTTGGGGCAGGAGATACTGACTTCAGAATCACCAACACAGGAAATGTGGGTATCGGCTTAGGAGTTACCGACCCATCAACCAAACTTCATGTCAGCGGCACCATCCGACAAACTAACGCCACAAGCGCTGTTCTCGTCGCTGACTCCAACGGCGACCTCGTTGCCGCTACCAACCTAAGCGATGTAGCCTACTATCAAGCCCAAACGCCTCTACCTGCTGGTGCCGGTGCGCCTCCGGGCATTGGGAACTGGCACGCACCAGTCCCTGCAATCTTCGCTGGCTGGATCGACATAGGTGGCTACTATGTCCCCGCATTCCAGTGATAATGACGGTTAAATACCGGATGAAAGAACCACTTTGACATGGAGGAAGTAAGTTCACCCCAGCCAAGCCAAACAATTGACCTCATGTCCGAGGACAGTTTGAGAGAAGTACAACTAACCCTTAGTGTGGGGCAAATCAAGCTAATTCACGCACTCATCGAGCAGAACATTCAACCAAAAGGCTATGAGATGATCAAACTGGTGTACGAGCTGTTTGAGCGTCTTAAGATCCCCGAACTGTTCTCGGATCAGAAAAAGCCCGAACCTGCTCCGACTACCGAGGAGGCATTTGAGTGAGTGAGCAAATCAACAACTCAAAGAATCAAACTGGGTCTTCAGCAAGAGAAGTCTGTATTCATATCGCAAGAGAGCTGTCTACCCTAGTAAAGCATACCCTAGGACCCAATGGCCTAGATAACATGCTAGTAGATACTGCAAAGGATTCAGTCATCACCAACGATGGTGCTACCATCATCAAGCAATCTGCTATCGACCACCCAGTGGCTAAGGTTATCATGAACGTAGCCAAGACCCAAGAAGAGCAGTGCTATGACGGTACTACCACTTCTTTGGTTCTCACTGGGGAACTGATGACACAAGCAGGAGATCTTCTCAAGAACAAAATCCACCCAACCAAGATCGCACTCGGTTTTCAAATCGCTGCTCTCAAGGCAGAAGAAATCCTTTTGGACATGGGAATTGAGCCCGACGAAAAGATGCTTAACTTGATCGCACAAACCGCCATGACAGGTAAGTCAGCAGAAGCTGACAAAGAGCACCTCTCTGAAATCTGTGTGGAAGTCGCAATGGCCGTTCCTATGGATGACATTACGATCGTGCAAAGACCAAACGGTAAGGTAAAAGATTCTACGGCTATTGCAGGACTTCTTATCGACGGGCAAAAGCTCGATCACATCATGCCCGATGCGGTAGAAGACCCAAAGATCGGTTTGATTGCTGCTGACATTGACATCCCAGACTACACTCAGCAACTCAATGTTCAGCTTTCGGGTAACGACGATGTGAAGAAGTTCATTGAATCACGAAACTCGCAACTCGTTGAGATTGCACAGAAGCTAGTAGACACGGGAATGAATGTTCTGTTTTGCTCCCGTGAGCTTCACCCCGCTATCATTGAGCATCTTGCTAGCCACGGAGTTTACGGAGTTAGAAGAGTGCGCAGAAGTGATATGGAAGCACTTGCTAACGCAACCGAAGCACGCATTGTGATGAACATTGATACCTTCTCCGAGAAGGATCTCGGCTCAGCAGGGCTACTTGAAGAAATTACAGTCGGTGAGCGACCGATGATTAAACTTACAGGGACTCCAAAAAAGTCCACCGTTTCAGTTTTGGTGAGAGCCCCCACTGAACACGTGGTCGCTGAAATCAAGCGAGCATTTGACGACGCTATTGGGGTTGTCTCTATCGCTCACGAAGATAACTGTGTCCTCCCCGGTGGTGGTGCACCATACATGCAGCTTTCTGGTAAGCTGAAAGAGTTTGCCGCAACAGTTGGAGGACGTGAGCAAATGGCAGTCGAAGCCTTCGCTAATGCACTTGAGGTTATTCCCAAGACACTCGCAGAAAACTCTGGGCTCGATCCAATTGACGCCATGATTGCTCTTCGAAAAGCCCATACTGAAGAAGAAGGCTGGAAATACGGCATTAACGTTATAGATGGTAGTGCCGTGGACATGCTCAACGAGAACGTTCTAGAACCTAAGCGAGTCGTTGCACAAGCAGTTAGAAGTGCGGCTGATATCGCTTCGCAGTTGATCAGAGTAGAATTGATTACTACAGCAAAACCAATGTCGGAGATCGGTGATGATGACTTCCAGTTCTGATATTGAAGAAGTGCTTGCTAAGCTCGTTGAGCTAGATCTGCCGTTTGTGCTCATTCTTGAAAGTAATGGCTCACTTACTTACTACAGTAACAACCAAGGCGATAGACTTGTCGTCGTAAACAAGGAGGAATGAATATGCCAATTGCGCCACCAAATAGCCCGCTACTAGATCTGATGTACCAAGGAGGTACAGAAATGGGAGACATGGTTTCTCGTGAAGAAATGATGGAGCTACAAAGAGAGCAAGAGTCCAGACTACTTGGTACGTTCTTTATTCAAGCCATCTTCCTCGCACTTGCAATCATGTTGTACGCAACATGGGAGTGGAGTCAGTTCGGTGACGCATGGGAAGCCGCACTCTTCTACGGTTTACTTTCATTTTCACTTCAAGCAGCACTTTACTTCTCATACCGCACCATGTTTGAGGACTCCTCTACCTACCGCAAAGAGCTCAAGAGAATGAAGACTAAGCAAAAGAGAAGAATGGCTCAGATGTCTTTCGAGATGCGTAAGATGCAAACAGAGCATCTCCTGCAGCAACAAATGGGTCAGTACCAAGCTCAAATGCAAATGGCTAACGCTGATGGTATAATCACTCCCCAAGAGCAAGCCATGCTTAATCAAAGTATGAACTCAATCCAGCAGACTGCTCAAGGGGCTGGTATGGGAAACGCGGACTTGGCTCAGCTAGCAAAGGCATTGGGTATCGATCAATTCAAGCTGGGGCCGATACCACTGGGCCCCAAGATGACGTTCGATCAGCCACCAGTGCAAGCTATGACAGTGGCTACACCGCAGGCTACGAGCGAGCTAAAGCTGAACTTGGAACCCTCCGATACAACAAGCCCGGAAGCTCAGATGAACGAGCAGTACGCATAAGATGCGTAGGCATCAACAAAAACGGTCAGAGGTGCAAACGCCATGGTAGCGAGCGATGCTGGCAACACCAGTGATCTTCTCTGCCCTAAGTGCGATTCACCATGGATACATTATTTGATGTGTAGTAACTGTGGCTATGACGAGGGAACCCCTATCTAGGTGATATCATGGGTGCAATTTTCAAAGATGTGTCTGATGATCAGCAGGAAGCCATGATGGAAACCATCTATGTCGGACAGACATGGCAGTTTAGATACATGCGAGTTCGCTATATCTTCTGGGGCACTGTTAGCACCCTTACGGGGATAGTCGGCACAGCGTTTGCCGACTATGGCATTTCTAAGTTCACAGACTACTCTGGAATCGTAGGGTGGTTACTTGGATGAGTGGCGAAATCATTGTCGGCCACGCACTTTGGCAGATCCTCAGCAATAGTCAATCCTACATCACTCAGGCTGTAGGAGTTTACGGGGCCAGTGAAACAGGGAAAACCACTCTCGATAAACAACTCACTACGAAAGGAGAGATCCGACCACTCGGAGACACCGATAGAACCCACCACGGGAAAAACTGGTTAGGTAAAGAACGGATGCCCACGGCGACGACAAAGAGAGTAAAGTCCGATGGAATGCAAACGAGAACAATTGTTTCTCGTGACATTGGTGGACACGCTGAGTATCACAATATGTGGCTACGAGATATGATACAACGAAAAGTAAAAACTGTAGTTGTAGTAATCGATCATAGACACTTGCAAGACTCAAGAAATGTAGACAATCAAACCGCACTCGGATACCTTGTCGAGTCACTATCCAAGAACAAAGTCCCTAAAGGACTATCCATAAGAGCTAGACTAAGAGCAAAGAAGTATAGTCCAAGTAGAATCCTCCTGCTAGCAAATAAAGCCGATGAGTGGATGGAAGATGATGACTTCTACACTTGGGAGAGAGGCTTGATTGCTCGCCACAAAATATTCGACGTATTCAGAAACGATTTATACCGGTTGCAAAACATGCACATACCAGTGCACATGGACGCGATGAGTGCCCGGTACGGCTGGAACGTAGAAGGATCTGTATTGAAGGGGATGAGCATATGAGTAACGACTTCCAACAACAAAGACTAGCACAGATGATGGGGCAAATGCCGCAACACAAGGGAGAACAGTACGATGACATCATCGCTACTGTTGACTTTTCACTTTCAGATCACCCTAACCCAAAGAAGGCTCGCAAAAAGAACATCAAGAACGCCATCAAAGCGCTAAAACCAATCAAAAGACCCCTGTGGTTCTTCGGTTACAAGAAAAGTAAAGGACACCAATGCGTTGTTGACGGCACAAACTGCACAGGGGCTGACTACGGAGATCTGTTCGACCAGTACCACAGAGACCCATACACGCTACAAGTGAAACCCTTCCAACCATGGACAGGGGTTTTGCCGGGTAAAGGCAGACAGCTCCTGGGAACTTACTGCCCTCAGCACATGATGCTGTATCACAACATGATGGAGTGGCTGGAACAAGAAGAATCTGAAGAAGATCCTAACTTCTTCCAGCGCATGGCTAAGAAAGGAGTGGCCTTTGTTCCCATCAAGAAGGCAGAGAAAGCCCCAGAGCATCCATTGATTGTCAAATACACCCCTGTGTTTGTAGAGCTACAGAAGGACGGGATTCCCGTATATCACTATCGCAACCCAATGACCGGAGAAAACGATATCACAATGGTTGTCTTCGATAATCGAGTGCTAAAGGCTACGGCCCCGACAGGAAACACGCTTTCTACCATGGATATGGCGAAGTATCATGAGGTAGTAGAGCAAATGGGCCAGCAGCAAAGAGGCTAAATGTAAGTAAGGAGTGCGAATAACATGGCCTGGGGCTTCGGTAGCAACAACGGTAACCAAACGAATCTGACACCTCCGGGTGTTGGCGGTATGTCACAAGAGCAGATGGCTATGTTTGCAGGTGCTGCGCAGTCTTCAGGTCTTACTGACATGGCTATGAATCAAGTAGATCAGCTTACTAACGGCATGAAGAACGAAGATCAAGTTCAGATGCTTTATCAGCTGATGGCAATCCACCCAAACGAAGTGGCTTTGTTCTTCCTTGAGCAACCAAACTTCATGAGTGAGTTTGCTAACTTGATTTCTCTTTTGATCCGCAAAGAGCTGTATGCTTGGTTCTCCTCTGGAGTAATCAACGCTACCGTCAACGCTGAGAAAGCCGCAGCAGCTGGCTATTCTACTATTACCCAAGAAAACATCGACTCACAAATTGGTAAAGTAGTCCCACTGCAAGTCCTCCAGCAAGCCGTCAGCAACGCTGACATGCAAGCTATGCAAATGATGAATGGTCATCACCAGCAGCAAATGATGATGAACCAACAACAGATGATGCAGCAACAAATGTACCAGCAGCAAGGCATGATGGGCCAGCCACCACAACGCCCAGGAATCGGATCAGCACTTGGTAACTTCGGCTCTAGCTTGATTCGTGGCTCTCTCGGTCTACCACCTGCCCAACAGCAGATGGCTTATCAGCAAGGAACGTATCCGCCTCAATGAGGGGAGCGTCTTGGTAGCGATAATTCCACCGGGGAACTACGCTGACAAGTTTCCCAAAGCTATACCCAATAGTACAGCACATACGGCAGGTGCGTTAGTCGCTACTAAGGCGAATGAGCTTTACAGAACCATTTTGAAATCTGACGCAATCGCACAAGAGTTAGTTAATCGGTATAGCAGATTTTTCACCGCGCACTTCGGTGCAAAGCCTATTGCTGGTATCTACGAAAAATACTTTCTCGGCAAAACTGTGTCCCAAGGAAGCGGTGCCGGAAACACCAACGCAATTGCACAAGAGATCTTTAGCTACACCAACCCAACTATCACAGAATATGGGGGCACTAGAGATACTGTATCTATGCTAATCTTAGCAATATCTCAAACTATCACCAAATTAGCTGAAAGAAACAGCTACATGTCAGCCAATGAGACCTCGATTTTAGACTCAGTGTATGAGCTAGAGTACCGACCTCACATCGAATCGCTACTCGTCATTAAGTCAACATCCGATCCAGTTTCGCTTATGAAAGACAGAGTAGAAGAAGCGAAAAATACGCCGGGACAAAGCATAATGGAGCCATCGACTATTGTAAAGTTCTATGGACTCAGTGGTTTGTACGATAAACTGCACCCAGACGGCTACTACGTGCAAGCTGACAACATTCTGAGCTTTTACACAGAAGCAGCCAAATTCCAATCAGCCGGGCCCTTCTGGAACCACCTCTCGAAGTTTCGCTTAACTTGCATCAAAAGGTACTCAAGTAACGTATTGAGCAGCTTAGAGGTTCATTTGGTCGAAGTAGATCCAGCAACTGGTGCGCCGAAAACTTCAGAAGGCTCCTTAGTTGCTAAGATCGGCGTCGGCAACAAATGGCACAATAGCACTTTGGCTAACAACCCAGACCTTTTCTTGTCGAGTGTCAGAAAAAAACTGTTCCCAGAGATGTACTTGCTGAATGAAGGGATGACTATTTCTGCAGACGCAAGACAAGATGTTTATAGCCAACAGCTAGCAAATGCGGCCAGCATCTGGCAAGGTATTACAAGCAAACAGGCAACTCCTATGGCAGTAGTAATCACCGAGTCGTTTAACTCAGAAAACTACGCAACCAATGCAGGAAAGGCATATGCAGGAAAAGAAACGTCCCTACCAGTCAGAAAAATGCAGATTTATCTGCAGCCCGCTGGTATAGAGTCTGCGATGAGACGGATGCTAGATCAAAACGATCCTGCTAAGCGAATGCAAAAAAGTTATCAGTCTATGGTAGGGAGTGATGCCGAAGATTCGGATAAGGAAGGTTTCGTGTACAAGATCTCAAGAGAGTCGGTGGCCGGTTCCCAAGAAAAGATTAGAGAGTATATTGGAAAATCAGAGATGTTAGCGAATATAACGTTAAATCTATTATCCAATCCGAAGCTATACATTGACGGTAAGGAGTTTTTGGACAGAGCGTACAGTGACACCCAGCGAAATCCAGATCCTATCTGGGCTAAGTTCATCAAGCAAAACATGGATATAACGGACGCTGAGCTCGCTACCGCTACCACTTATTTTGCGAGCAGTTTGTACTACTCAGGGTGGCCCACTACGGCTCCCGTACTTCTATTCGAAGCTCCAATAGATGATGAAAGTGACTTGAAGAGCCTAATTAACATGTTCAAAAATTACATGATCCAAACCGCAGGCAGTCATCCAGAGACTCTGAAAATCCCAGAGCCTTATAACGCCCAAATCAGAGCAAATCAAGACACAACTCATTGGCACATTAAATTCCCAGTCGGAGTTCCGCTAACAAACTACAAACCTCCAAAGAGCTACAACATGTACTCCTACCGGCCATACAGCGACAGAATCCCCATCGAATCTGGTCGCAGCTATGCAGGGACTACTACCAAGTATCAGCACTACTACTTATCATCAAAGGGTCTACTGACTGGAAAACAATACGGTACACCCATGACAGACAACTTACCAGTTACGATCGATCCTAGAGCAAAAGGTAAAACAGTAAGAACTACAATGAGCACATCTAGTAGCTTTACAGGCCTCAATAACGCACTCATGATCGGAGGATCAGCAGCAACCTTAGCAGCAATCATAGGGGGAGTGTGGTACTATAACCGCAATCAAAGCCCTTAAGCCAAATACACACGTGGGATGATACGATGGTAGCCAGCCGAAACCAGATGCACGTTATGTCCAGAGCGTTTGGAAATACTCCAAACGGTTCACTGGAAGCCTATGGTGCTGCTGGTGAGATGCAAAGCTACCTCAATGGTCGCCGCCAGATCTCTTTGCGAGGCCTAGGCGAAGTAGAAAGCAAGCCAGATATGGCTCCAACGACCCCCGGGGAAGTTGTAGATCGACAAGAGTTCGTTACCAGAATGATGGGTAGCGGCTCTACTTGGGTTGGTGTTTTTGTTGTTAGAGACTCAAAAGGATACTATGTCGTTGAAACTATCAACAGAAAAGGTGCTATGGTCAAAGGAAAGTACGGAAGTGCAGAAGAAGCAAAGTCAAAAGCCAACTACTTAGCTTACAACTTAAGAAACACTGGAAAGGATTCGTCAATTAGCGGACTAGGTGGGCTCGGTGCAAGCATCGGGGGCCTACAACTAGACACAGTTGTGCTCTCTGCTGCCACCATTATGTACATCGGGGCTGACTTCCCCGGAGCTCGCCCTATCTTGAAGCAAATCGCTAGAACATTCAATGAGCCCAAAGAAGCTGTGCAAAGCACGATGCTTTTGGGAGGACTAGGTGTATTGATGTACCGTATTGTAACACAGGCGTGATAACATGAGATCGAGATTCTTTGGAGCTAGCTCTTACGATGACGAAGATGACGACGAGGAGGATATGGACTTGTCCGGGTTTGTGACTTCGAGCGAAACCCAGCCTGTTGTCGTTGAGCGCAAGAGAGCAACCAGCGTGAAGCCTTCCCAGTCCGATCAAATGTTTGGTCGAAGTGGTGCAACCAACCCAAGTAACATGGGTAACGCTGGCCCAAAAACCACTCCTCCTCCTCCTATGAGCAACATGGGATACTATAGTAGAGCAGAGCTAGCTGGAGATCCAAGTGAAGGAAAATGGACATCTCACTTTAACCCACTTTACACCAGTGACATGATGAATCCTAAGATACGAAGCTATGTAGTTCTATCAAAGTCAATCGGAGCACCAGTAGCATTGATGGGAGCCTTGACTGCTGGTCTAACAGGATATAAAAACACTGGAAAGACAATGATGACAGTTGGCGGCGCTATGTACATCCACCCGATTGTCGGAATTAAGCATGGTCTGTTAGGCGACTACATCGGTAAGCCAGCACCAATTGTCACCCCTATGACATCACTCATGATTAATGGTGCTGGAGCTCTTGGCTTCTACCAACTGTTAGCAAGATACACTCCACTCCCTCCGTTTAGAGGTATAAAAAAGCAATTAGCAATTACAGTAGGAGTAGCTGGTGCCATAGCCACTGCTAAAAAGTTTACAAAGTTTAGTGATTGACATGAGCTACTTTGGAGTTTCTGGCCCCGCTCAAGACGGCGGATTTATCGCAGGTATCGGTGCAGGTGCCCAGCGACTTAACAACGCCAGAGCTGCCCGTGCTAGCTACTCGAAAACGCTCGCAGGAAGAGTGTCTAGTAGACTAGGGGCGACAACAGAAGTCGTAAACACATTGAAAGCGGAAACTATCTCAGAGTTTCTGAATTATTACAGACCGTATATCAAATGGACATCAGTAGTCAGACTACAGAAGCAAGAAGAGAAAGAACTCATTCTCCCATTCTACATTGATGTCAACGATGTTAGTGGCATTCAAGTCCAAACGCTGATCGATAACTGGATGGAAGACAACTATGAGAAGTTCAAAGCCGAAAATCCTGGTCAGTCTGATGACAACATCAAAATCTATCTCAAAGAAGCTGCTAAGCGGTATTTTAAGCCGACATACGTCGGAATGTTTGAAGCGGCAGGATACGAGCAAGACGATGCAAATTCGCTAGCTCAGAGCGCTATCAATCTTCACAAAGATGGTGTTTGGAGCCGAATCCCTGTGAAATCAAAGGAGCTAGTTTACACAAGAGTGTGGGATCCTAGCGAAAAAGAAGCCACATTCGAAGCTACATACAACCAAGGTAGACCCCAGAACACTACTCAGTATGTGGTTTACGGCGTAGGTGCCTTAGCTATTGCTTATTTCTTTGCGACCCGCACAAGAGTCATGAAAGGATCTGCCCGTAAATCAGCGTTCTACGGGGTATTCGGTTAAATACTCGATGAAAGGTAGTGATATCATGCCAAAGAAAGGTAGCCACCTAAACAAAATCAAGATTAAGCCAACCGGCCCCCTCGCTGACATGATTGGTAGCAAGGCTCGTTCTCGCCCAGAGATCGTTAAAGCTCTTTGGAAGCATATTGACAAGCAGGGGCTCAAAGGTGAGAAAGGTGACGGCCACTCAGTCACTTACAATGGCCGCAAATATGTCGGTGGCCAAGTTATTCACTGTGGCGAATGCCCCATGATGAAGAAGTTCTGTGGTGGTAAAAACAAAGTCGCTATGGTGCATCTCGCTAAGTTTACCGAGAAGCACTCGGTCTCTGCTTAATCGTAGCTACGGCGCTTTCTTGCTCGACCTTCTAGGTGCTTCTGATAGCACTCTAGACCACAGAA
>Ga0181571_10004317_pt1 | contig 10653 bp, 18 predicted proteins | sample 101ome_17_FD_132440 | JGI IMG/M metagenome (GOLD analysis project Ga0181571, IMG submission 132440) | Coastal salt marsh microbial communities from the Groves Creek Marsh, Skidaway Island, Georgia - 101407AT metaG (megahit assembly) | ecosystem: Environmental > Aquatic > Marine > Intertidal...
ATTTTAGCTAACCTAAAATAAAACGTTGGGAAAATCTCTACTATAACACTTTTTTTTAAGTGATTTTTTTTTTCAAATGGCCAAATACATACTTTATTTTTTAATAAATCCAGAACCCTCATGCCAGCAAGTGAACCTGTGCCAACAGCTCCTGGACCTACACAATTAAAAGTTGGGCTAGGAGAATGTATCCTATTTTTAGCACAAATTTCTGTTAATCTTCTTCTAGATGAATAAAGCTTTCCTTTTAATCTAGGCGCGTTAAAAAACTTATTATAAGGATCAATATTCCAAATACCTCCTCCATAAAAATTATGATATTTTGTATTAAGACTTTCAACAAGCTTCCATAATTTGAATACATTTATAGGACTATCTTTTATACCAGGTAAATAGGATGATTTATCATAAAACGGATAAGAAAAAGAGAAATCAAAACCAACCAATACATTTTCTTTTAAAATTTCTTCTATTAACCATGAAATTAAAGTAGATCGTGTCCAGAACTTTTGTGGTGGGTTAATAATATAAGGTACTTCATCTCCATTTTTACATTTTGCAACACTTATACCTTTCTGGTATTTATTTTTATCACCTGACCAATCTATACCAATATAACTATCAAATTCCATTATGGACAAAAAAAAACCGTTCATGAAAGAACGGTTTTAACCTTTTTTATAATTTAATATTAACCTGCAACAGCCTCTTTAGCCTCATTTTCAGATGAGTCTAAAGTTTGAATTGGACCACTATCTTTACCTCTAGCATCTTCATCTCTATCCACTAACTCTATTACTGCCATAGCAGCAGCATCACCGTATCTATAACCAGCTTTTAAAACTCTAGTATATCCACCATTTCTATCTGCATATCTAGGAGCAAGAGTTCCAAATAATTTTGCAACCATATCCTCGTCTCTTAACTTTGAAAAAGCTTGCCTTCTAGCGTGAAGACTACCTTTTTTTCCTAATGTAATCAATTTATCCACAATAGGTTTCATAGTTTTAGCTTTAGGAAGAGTAGTTACTATTTGTTCATGTTTAATTATAGCTTGAGCCATATTTTTGAATAGCGCTTTTCTATGGGATGAAGTTCTATTTAACTTCTTTCCTTTTATTCTATGTTTCATAATTGTCTCCTACGAACAATACTTTGTTTTAAAATGGCTCTTCTATTCTTTTAACTAATTCCTCAATATTCTCTGGAGGCCAATTATCTACGTCCATTCCTAACTCGAGCCCCATAACTTTTAATACTTCTCTTATTTCATTCAAACTCTTCCTACCAAAATTTGGTGTTCGAAGCATTTCAGGTTCTGACCTCTGTACCAAGTCACCAATATATACAATATTATCATTTTTTAGACAATTTGCCGATCTAACAGATAGTTCTAATTCATCAACTTTACGTAATAAATTTTTATTGAATGGCAGGTCTTCTAAAACTTCTGGGGTTTCTTCTTCTTCTGGATCTTCAAAGTTTACAAAGTTACCGAGTTGGTCTTGCATAATTCTAGCTGAAAATGCGACTGCGTCTTCAGGCGTGACAGATCCATCAGTTGTTACCGTTAAAGATAATTTATCATAATCAGTTTGTTGACCTACACGAGCATTATCAACGTTGTAAGAAACTTGGACAACAGGACTATAAATTGAATCTATTGGAATAACGCCTATTGGAGCATCTTCTTTCCTATTTGCAACTGAAGGTACATAACCTTTTCCATTTTCTACAGTGAATTCAATAGAAAGTTTGGCACCTTGATCTAGTGTACAAATAACATGGTCTTTATTCATAATTTCAACCTCAGAAGGACATTCAATCATACCCGCTGTAACTGTTGAAGGGCCATCAACTGTTAAATTTATTTTTTTTACACCATTAAAATCCAATTTTACTTTGATACCTTTAACGTTTAAAATAATATCTGTAAGATCTTCTCTTACTCCAGGTATTGAAGAAAATTCATGAAGCACACCTTGAACATACATAGATGTAATAGCAGAACCTTGCAGTGAAGATAATAAAATACGTCTTAAGGCATTTCCTAAAGTAACTCCATACCCTCTCTCAAGAGGCTCAGCAACTATAGTTGAAGTATTTTCCTTATTAGCATCATTTTTAACTTGAAGTTTAGATGGCTTTATTATCTCTTTCCAATTCTTTTCAATCATAATAACTCTCTATAAATATTTTTATTTTATACTCTTCTTCGTTTTTTTGGCCTACATCCATTATGAGGGATAGGTGTAACATCCCTAATAGAATTAACCTGAAAACCAATAGTTTGAAGTGCTCTTAGGGCAGATTCTCTTCCAGAACCTGGACCTTGGACTTGAATATCAACTGTCTTAACACCATGTTCTGATGCTTTTTTTCCAGCATCCTCTGCCGCAAGTTGAGCGGCGTATGGTGTAGATTTACGAGATCCTTTAAAACCCATACTTCCTGCGGATGACCATGAAATAGCATTTCCTTGAATATCCGTAATTGTTACTACAGTATTGTTAAAAGAGGAATTAACATGGGCAACAGCATTAGTCACATTCTTTTTTTCTTTTTTTCTTATTCTTGTTTGAGTAGGTTGTTTAACCATAGTAATAGTATCTCCCTTTAAGGATTATTTCTTTTTACCAGCAATAGCTTTTGCTGGACCTTTTCTTGTTCTTGCGTTTGTATGAGTTCTTTGGCCTCTTACAGGAAGATTTTTTCTATGCCTTAAACCTCTTAGGCATCCTAAATCTAAATATCTTTTAATATCCATCGATGTTTTTCTTCTTAAATCACCCTCAACTAAAAAATCAGCATCTATAATATCTCTTATTTTTGTTAACTCATCCTCTGACAGATTATTTATTCTTTTATCTTCAGTTATCCCAACTTTTTTGCATATACTTTTTGATCCAGTTAAACCAATACCATGAACATAGGTTAATGCTATATGTACCCTTTTGTTTGTAGGTACATTAACTCCAGCTATACGTGCCACTTAATTCTCCTTTTCTTTTTTTAGGATCTATAAAAAGTAATAGATCGCGAATTATAATCTTAACAAAAATACAGTCAAACTTTTTATACTTTTCATAATGAATTTAATATTTCTTCTGATACTTCATCTATACTCAACATGCCGTTAATAGTAATAAGCTTGTCCATGTTACTGTAAAAATTCAGCACAGGTTTAGTGTCTTTTTTATAAATTTCTATTCTATTCTTAAGTACATTAGAATTATCGTCATCTCTGCTATTATTCGTTTCTAAAGCTCTTGTAGTTATTCTTTGGATTAAAATTTCTTCTTCAACGTCTATTTCTATTATCTTATCAATATCAATTTGATGTTTTTTTAAAATTTTATCTAGCTCTATAGCTTGATTCAAAGTCCTAGGAAAACCATCAAGAATAAAACCATTATTACAATCAGGTTTACTTAGTCTTTTTTCAATTATTGACATTATAATTTCATCAGGAACCAGATCACCTCTGTCCATTATATTTTTTGCGCTCAAACCTAAGTCTGTTTTAGACCTAACCTCTTCTCTTAATATGTCACCTGTTGATATTTGAATAATATTAAATTTATTAATAAGGAACTTTGCTTGAGTTCCTTTTCCTGCACCTGGGGGACCAAACAATATTAAGTTCATTTATCTTCTGGCCCCTCTTAATTTTGTTTTTTTAATCAAACCAGAATATCTGTGAGCAATTAAATGAGACTGAGCTTGAGCTACTGTATCCATAGAAACTGTTACTACAATAAGTAAACTGGTACCACCAAGATAAAATGGTATAGAGTATTTCGAAATTAAAATTTCAGGTAATATACAAACAGCAGCTAAATAGGTCGCACCTATCGCAGTTAACCTTGTCAATACAAAATCTAGATAGTCAGAGGTTGGAGGCCCTGGTCTAATACCTGGTACATAACCTCCATTTCTTTTCAAGTTATCCGCAGTTTCGTCAGGATTAAAAACAATAGCAGTGTAAAAAAAGGCAAAAAACACAATTAGGCTAATATATAAAGCTAAATATAAGGGCTGCCCTCTTCCAAAATATGAATTAAGCGTTAGTACCCAATCTGAACTGTTACCATCTATACCAGAAAAGGAAGACAAAGAAGTTGGCAAGAGAAGAAGTGCTGATGCAAAAATTGGGGGAATGACACCAGGAACATTGATTTTTAAAGGAAGATGTGAGGAGTCACCTTGAAACATCTTATTGCCCATTTGTCTTTTAGGATATTGTACAACAATCTTTCTTTGAGAACGTTCAATAAATACAATAAACACAATGACAGCTATAGCTAATATAAAGATAGCAACAATTAAAAAAGATGAAATTGAACCTGTTCTTCCTTGCTCTAAAATTTGTGCTAACGCCCTTGGCAATTCGGCAACAATACCAGAAAAAATAATAAGCGAAACTCCATTACCTAAACCTCTTGATGTAATTTGCTCCCCTAACCATAACAAAAACATCACGGAACCCACCAAGGTCACAACTGTTGTAACCTTAAAAAATACACCTGGATTGTTTACAAGAGATCCAGATGAACCTGTAGTACCTTCAAGGGCGACTGCGAAACCATATGCCTGGACTGTTGCAAGTAGGACTGTTAAATACCTAGTATATTGATTGATTGTTTTTCTTCCAGACTCTCCATCCTTTTTAAGTTGAGACATCTGTGGTGAAATTGAGGTCATTAATTGCATAATAATTGATGCTGATATGTAAGGTAGTATCGTAAGAGCAAAAATTGTCATACGTCCTAAGGCTCCACCTGAAAACATATTAAACATACCTAAAACGCCGTTATTAGCGTTGTTGACAATTTCAGATAATGCAACAGCATTTATTCCAGGCACAGGAATGTACGTGCCCAGCCTATAAACAATAAGGGCACCAAGAGTAAATAAAATTCTCTGACGTAGTTCGGTAGCCTGACCTAGAACTCCAAACATACTTTCATTGGCCATAAATTAAACCTCAGCTTTTTCAGCTTTTTCTTTAACTGATTTTTTATTATTCACAATTAAAACTGATCCCCCTAAAGTTTCGACTTTCTGCTTTGCTGAAGAAGAAAAGGAAGTAACTTCAATATTAATCTTGTTTTTTAATTCACCCTTGGCTAATAGTTTTGTTCTTGAGGTTTCAGACTTTACTAAGCCAATATCCATTAATGTTTTATGGTTTATTATTTTATTTGGATCTATAACCTTGTTAACAATTAATTGTTCTATCTTTTCAATATTAAGCTCTATGTAAGGTACCCTATTTATGTTGTTAAAACCTCTTTTTGGTAAACGTCTGTGTATAGGCATCTGACCACCTTCAAAACCTTTTATAGAAACACCAGATCTAGCTTTCTGACCTTTGTGACCTTTTCCAGACGTTTTACCAGTTCCTGAACCTATACCTCTGCCAACTCTTTTTCTTTCTTTGTTAGCACCTTTATTATCTTTTATATTATTGAGATTCATAAAATTTTCCTTAATTAGCTTGCCTTGAATTAATTGGTCACAACTAGATGCTTAACCTTATTAATCATACCTCTTATAGAAGGAGTGTCTTCTAACTCTCTAGTTCTTCCAATTTTGTTTAGACCAAGTCCAATAAGAGTTTGTTTTTGATATGATTTTCTACCAATTGGACTTTTTGTTTGAGTTACTACAACAGTTTTTTTCTCTGACATAATAGCGCCTACCTAATTTTTGTTAATTAATTGTTTCGGGATTTGTTTTATTTCCAAATATATCAGCAACTTTTTTGCCTCTCTTATTGGCAATATTTCTAGGTGAATTCATTGAATTAAAAGCATCAAATGTTGCTTTTATCATATTATGTGGATTAGACGTCCCAATTGATTTTGCAACTACGTCTTGGACACCCAAGGTTTCAAAAACAGCTCTCATTGGCCCACCTGCAATAATACCTGTACCAGAAGGGGCACTTCTAAGAACAACACGGCCAGCGCCATAATGACCTTTCATATCATGATGAAGAGTACGACCTTCTTTCATTGGCACTTTAACCATATTTTTTTTAGCATCGTCAGTCGCTTTTTTTATAGCCTCAGGAACTTCCTTTGCTTTTCCAGTTCCAAAACCAACTTTACCTCTTTGATCACCAACAACAACCAATGCGGCAAAACCAAAACGTCTACCACCTTTGACAACCTTAGCAACTCTGTTAATACCAACCAGTTTGTCAACTAAATCGGAATCTTCTTTACTGTTGTTTTTATCTTGTTTTTGAACCCTTGCCATTATAAACCCCTAAAATTTTAATCCACTGTCTCTAGCAGCCTCAGCTAAAGTTTTTACTCTGCCATGATACACATATCCGCCTCTGTCAAAGACAACATTAGTGATACCTTTTTTAATAGCTTTTTCAGCAATCAATTTGCCAACGACACCTGCCACTTCCTTATTACCACAATTTTTATATTGTTTTTTTATTTCACCTTCTAAACTTGAAGCAGAGGTAAGTGTTATCCCTTCGTTATCGTCTATTATTTGTCCATAGATATGCTTGCTGGATTTATAAACAGACAATCTAAGCTTCCCTATAGATTTTTTTCTTAAAGAAGCTCTATTTCTTTTTTTTCTTTTCTCATGTAAGGACATTGAATTAGTCATTATTTTTTCTTACCTTCTTTTCGTAAAATAAATTCATTTGCATAGCGAATTCCTTTGCCTTTAAAAGGTTCCGGAGGCCTTTTAGAGCGAACTAAAGCAGCAAATTCACCAAGTTTCTGTTTATCAGCTCCAGAAATAGTGAATTTTGTGTTTCCGTCCATTTTAATTGTAAGGCCATCCGGGACCTCAATCTCAACAGGATGGCTAAGACCTAAACTCAGTGATAATTTATTTCCTTGTAAATTACCTCTGTAACCGACACCTACGATTTCCATCTCTTTATTAAAACCTTCGCTTACTCCCTGTACAGCACTATTTATAAGAGCTCTTGTTGTACCCCAAAGAGCTTTATCACGTGAGTTTTTTTCTTTAGGAGATACAGTAATTATATTTTCTTTTACAGATACCTCTACGCTATCACTTACAAGTGCACTTAGTTCACCTTTTTTACCTTTTACCCAAAAGCTTTTATCATGTTGTTTGAATTCAACACCTTCTGGGATTTGAATAGTAGCCTGACCAACTCTTGACATTAACTTACTCCTAAAATACCTGACATAGAACTTCGCCACCTACGTGAGCAGCTCTTGCTTCATTATCGCTCATCACTCCCCGAGGAGTAGATAAAATAGAAATACCAAGCCCATTATATGTGCGAGATAAATCGCTTATCCCTGAATAAACCCTTCTACCTGGCGTTGACACTCTTTTAATCTCGTTGATTACAGGCTTGCCTTCATAATACTTTAGCTCAATTTGAAATTCATGAATGCCAGGTCTTTTTTCAACTTTTGAAAAATTACGAATATAACCTTCCCTTTTAAGAACGTCTAAAACATTAGCTCTAAACCTTGATGCCGGGGCGTTAACCACCGATTTTTTTGCAGATTGACCATTTCTTATTCTGGTCAACATATCTCCAAGAGTATCACTCATTGACATAATTAATACCTTTCTACCAACTTGATTTAACCATGCCTGGAATTTGTCCAGACAAAGCTAGTTCTCTTAGCGCAATTCGTGACATTTTAACTTTTCTATAATATCCACGAGGCCTACCTGTAATTAAACATCTATTCCTTAATCTTGTTTTAGCTCCATTTCTTGGCATTTGAGCAAGCTTTAACTGAGCTTCAAACCTTTCTTCAATAGGAAGTGATCTATTAGAGCAAATAGCTTTTAATCTATCTCTTCTTGACTTATTTTTTTTAACTTGAGTTTCTTTATTTAAGTTTTTTTGGATAGCGCTTTTTTTGGCCATCTTTATCTCCTAATAAAATTATTGTTGATTAAATGGAAAATCAAATCCATTTAATAACTCTTTAGCTTCACCATCTGTTTTTGCAGAAGTTACAAAAATTATATCCATACCCCTAGCTGAATCTACATTGTCATATTCAATTTCAGGAAATACAAATTGTTCTTTAAGACCCAAAGCATAATTACCATTACCATCAAAACTTTTAGGATTAATACCCCTGAAATCTCTAACTCTTGGAAGTGCAATATTTATAAATCTATCAACAAATTCATACATTTTACTTTTACGAAGAGTAACTTTAACACCTATGGGCATACCTTCTCTAAGTTTAAAACTAGCATTTGCTTTTTTTGATTTAGTTACAATTGGCTTTTGACCAGTTATTAAAGACAATTCATTAACCGCTGAGTCTATTTTTTTGCTGTCTTTTACAGCTTCCCCCACACCCATATTTATGACGACTTTTTCAAGTTTAGGGATTTCAAAATCATTCTTGTAATTGAATTTTTCTTTCAATGACTTTGTTATCTCATTGTTATATTTATCTTGCAACCTTACGGTCATTAACTTCTCCATTTTACTTATCTAACAAAGATCCTGAAGTAACAGAAACTCTCTTCTTAACGCCATCTTTAACTTCATATTTTACTCTGGTAGGTTTGCCAGTATCCGGGTCTAAATGTGATACATTAGAAATATGAATTGAGGCTTCCTTTTCCTCAATTTTACCTGGGTTTTCTTGAGTAGCTTTCTTATGATGTTTAACTATATTAACACCCTCAACCACAACCCTATCTTTGTTTTTTATAACAGATAAAATATTCCCAGTTTTACCCTTATCTTTACCGGCAATAACAACAACATTATCTCCAGTTTTGATCTTAAATTTTCTATTCATTACAAAACCTCCGGAGCAAGAGATACAATTTTCATAAATTTTCTTCCTCTTAACTCTCTTGTTACAGGACCAAAAATCCTTGTCCCTATAGGTTCGTTACTTTTGTTTACTAAAACTGCAGCATTTTTATCAAATCTAATGCATGTCCCATCGTTCCTGCGAACTTCTTTTGAAGTTCTAACTATAACGGCTCTGTGGACATCGCCTTTTTTTACACGCCCTCTGGGAATAGCTTCTTTAATAGAAACAACAATTACATCGCCGACAGCTGCAGTTTTACGTCCAGAACCACCTAAAACTTTAATACACTGAACTCTTCTAGCCCCTGAGTTATCAGCCACCTCTAAATTACTTTGCATTTGTATCATTTTTTATCTCCCAAACATCTTCTAATATAAAACTTCAAAACGTTTATTTTTTGAAATAGGAGTACATTCTTGAATACTTACAACATCACCAATATTAAATTTATTTTGGCTGTCATGAGCAGAAATCTTTTTTGATTTAGTTACAAATTTTTTATATATTGGATGCATTATTTTTCTTTCTATCAAAACTGTAATAGTTTTTTCAGCTTTGTTACTAACAACCTTTCCAGTTAATATTCTTTTAGGCATATTATTTTCCTCAAACTTTAGTTGGTACAGTATTGTTTAAAATTGTTTTTATACACGCAATTTCACGCCTAAGCTGTTTAAACCTAGCTGGGTTTTCGTTTTGGCCGTTTGTGACTTGAAAGCGCAGATTAAATTGCTCTTTTCTTAACAACTTAAGTTGGTCTTTTAGTTCATCACTTGTTTTAACTCTTAAATCTTTGGGCTTATACTTTGCCATTTCAACCTCTTTTATTATTCGCCTAGTCTTTTTACTACTTTAGTGTGCATTGGCAACTTTGCTGCAGCTAAACTTAAAGCCTCTTTTGCAGCTATTTCAGAAACCCCATCTAATTCAAACATTATTCTACCTGGCTTTACTCGGCACACCCAATATTCTGGAGAGCCTTTACCTTTTCCCATTCTTACCTCAGCAGGCTTACTAGAGACAGGAACATCAGGAAAAATTCTAATCCAGACCCTACCTGCACGCCTTAAATGTCTTGTTATAGCTCTTCTTGCTGCTTCTATCTGTCTAGCTGTCACTCTTTCAGGCTCAACAGCCTTAAGTCCAAAAGAGCCAAAATTTAACTTAGTGCCCCCTTTAGCCAAGCCATGAATTCTACCTTTATGTGCTTTTCTAAATTTAGTTCTTTTTGGCTGCAGCATTGTATTTATCCCTGATTCATATTTTTAATATTTGATCCTTTTACAGGTCCAGACATCCTTTTATCTTGAGCCATAGGATCATGTTCCATTACTTCACCTTTAAAAATCCATACCTTAATACCAGTGGCGCCATAGGTGGTAAAAGCTGTAGATTCACCATAATCAACGTCAGCTCTCAATGTATGCAAAGGAACCCTACCTTCTCTATACCATTCAGTTCTGGCTATTTCAGCTCCACCTAATCTACCAGCACAATTAATCCTAACACCACCGGCACCTAGCCTTATTGCACCTTGCACAGCTCTTTTCATAGCTCTTCTAAAAGCTACTCTTCTTTCAAGTTGTTGTGCAATTCCATCAGCAACTAACTTAGCATCTAGCTCAGGTTTTCTAATTTCTATAATATTAAGACTAACTTCAGCACCTATTTTTGTACTAAGAGTTTTCTTGAGTGTTTCAATATCTTGACCTTTTTTTCCTATCACAAGACCAGGCCTTCCAGCATAAATTGAAATCCTAGCTCGACCAGCAGGTCTTTCTATAACTATTTTACTGACCGCTGCAGCTTTTAATTTTTCAAACAAAAATTTACG
>Ga0181571_10004318_pt1 | contig 10652 bp, 6 predicted proteins | sample 101ome_17_FD_132440 | JGI IMG/M metagenome (GOLD analysis project Ga0181571, IMG submission 132440) | Coastal salt marsh microbial communities from the Groves Creek Marsh, Skidaway Island, Georgia - 101407AT metaG (megahit assembly) | ecosystem: Environmental > Aquatic > Marine > Intertidal zone...
TCGTCACTGGCAACGCGTCGTCATTGGCTCGCTCGCGGGGCGGCGTTCCGGGTTCGGCCCGAAACTCGCTCTCGCGTCCCGTCCCGCACTCGAGCGCGCGCCGCGTCGAGAGGCGCTCCCCGTTCCCGTGCGCGCTGGGGGAGTTCTGCTCGGAGTCACCATCAGTCTCACCAATCAAGTCGGATACCCTTCCTTTCCTTTGATCGGCGCCGATGGGTGGGAACCACCCCAACAACCAGACGAGCGAGGCGAACCAGTGGCCGCACCACTTCGAGATGCTCGGCCAGCTCCTGTTCGGCTTCATCTTCCTCATCGTCGTCGCGTTCCTGTACATCGTGCGTGCGACCCCGGCGCGTTTCGCGCGCGAGGCGACGACACCCCTCGACGTTTCCCTTCCTGGCGCTGACCCTCCCCCTTTCGGCCGGCGCTCCTCCTTCCTCTCCCATAAGACGTATTACCTTCGCGGCAAGCGCGCCGAGCGCCTGGCGCGGATGCGAAGCAAGCTCCCCGTGACCGGAGCGATGCAAGGCGGCGGGGTCGCGGGGTTGGCGCAGATGCGCGCGAAACTCTCGGGGCAGCCCTCGGGGGCGGGTGGGTTCGATCGCCTCGAGGCGATGGAGGGCGGGGGGGGCGGCGCGGCGCGGGGGATATCGATGAAGCGCTCGGGGTCGGGGAGCGGGAGCGGGCTTTTGGAATCGGTCAGATTCCTCGAGGGTAATAAGAGCGCCGGGGCGCGGTAGGAGGGCGCGCGGTGGTCCCCATATAGTCCTCGTATAGGCTCGATCCAAATAGCGGACGCGGATGCACGCGCGACGCGAGAAATAAAATTTCCAAAAGTCTTTTGCGCGCGAGACGCTCGGGGCTCCGCGTCGCGCGTCCCTCCTGCGCCGCGCCGCACTTCGCGTGGGTGCGGTTCACTGCTTGTTTTCCTCCTTCTTCTCCTCGTCCTTCTCGGCGTCCTCGTTCTTCACCTCCTCGCCCTCGTAGGTGGCGCCCTCGCCTCCCGCGCCGCCGCCCGCCGCGCCCTTGTTGAGGCTCTCGCCGATCTTCATCACCGCCTGCTGCAAGTCGTTGATCTTCTCCCTGACCTGCTCGAGGTTCTCCGCCTCGACCGCGGCCCTGAGGTCCGCCTGCGCGGCCGTGATCTGGTCCTTCACATCCTGCGCGAGGTTCGCGCCGTGCTCCGCGAGGTTCTTGTCCGCGCTGTAGATGAGGGTGTCCGCCTCGTTCTTCGCCTCGATGAGCTCCTTGCGGTTCTTATCCGCGTCGGCGTGCGCCTCGGCGTCCCTCACCATCTGCTCCACCTGCGCGTCGGACAACCCGCCGCTGCTCGCGATCGTGATCTGCTGCTCCTTGTTCGTCGCCTTGTCGCGCGCGGAGACGTTCACGATGCCGTTGGCGTCGATGTCGAACGTCACCTCGATCTGCGGCGAGCCGCGCGGCGCGGGCGGGATGCCCATGAGGTCGAAGTTGCCGAGGATCTTGTTGTCCGCCGCCATCTCGCGCTCGCCCTGCAGCACCTTGATCCCGACCTGCGTCTGGTTATCCGCCGCGGTGGAGAACGTCTGCGACTTCTTCGTCGGGATCGTCGTGTTCCTGTTGATCAAGCGCGTGAACACGCCCCCCAGGGTCTCGATCCCGAGCGACAGCGGCGTGACGTCGAGGAGCAGGATGTCCTTCACGTCGCCCCGCAGGACGCCGCCCTGGATCGCCGCGCCCATGGCCACCACCTCGTCGGGGTTCACGCCCTTGTTGGGTTCCTTCCCGGCGAAGAGGTCCTTCACGATCTCGGTCACCTTGGGCATGCGGGACATCCCGCCCACGAGCAAAACCTCGTTGATCTCCGAGGCGCTCACGCCCGCGTCCTTGAGGCAGCTCTTGCACGGGTCCCTCGTGCGGTCGAGGAGAGGACCGACGAGCTTCTCGAGCTGCGCGCGGGACATGGACATGGCCATGTGCTTGGGGCCGGTGGCGTCGGCGGTGATGAAGGGGAGGTTGATGTCCGTGGACTGCGCGGAACTGAGCTCGATCTTCGCCTTCTCCGCCGCCTCGCGGAGGCGCTGCACCGCGAGCTTATCCCCGCTGAGGTCGATGCCCTGCTCCTTCTTGAAGTTGCTCGTGAACTCGTTGAGGAGCGCGGTGTCGAAATCCTCGCCGCCCAAAAACGTGTCCCCGTTGGTCGCCTTCACCTCGAACACGCCGCCGGAGATCTCCAGGATGGAGACGTCGAACGTCCCGCCGCCGAGATCGTACACGGCGACGAGGCCCTCCTTCTTATCCACGCCGTACGACAGCGCCGCGGCGGTGGGCTCGTTGATGATCCTGAGCACGTCCAACCCGGCGATCTTCCCGGCGTCCTTCGTCGCCTGCCGCTGCGCGTCGTTGAAGTACGCGGGCACGGTGACCACCGCCTGGGAGATGGGGTGGCCGAGGTAGCTCTCCGCCGTCTCCTTCATCTTCTGCAGGACGAACGCGCCGACCTGCGAGGGGGAGTACTGCTTGCCGCCGGCCTCCACCCACGCGTCGCCGTTGCTCGCGGCGACGATCTCGTACGGCACCATCTTCGCCTCCTTCTTCGTGTGCGGATCGTCGAACCTGCGGCCGATGAGGCGCTTGCACGCGTAGAGCGTGTTCGTGGGGTTCGTCACCGCCTGGCGCTTCGCGGGCTGGCCCACGAGGCGCTCGCCCTTGTCCGTGAACGCCACCATCGAGGGCGTCGTGCGAGCGCCCTCCGCGTTCTCGATCACCTTCGCCGCCTTGCCGTCCATCACCGCCACGCACGAGTTGGTCGTGCCGAGGTCGATGCCGATCACCTCGGCGCCGGAGGCGTACGCGCGGGCGGCGGAGGAAGAGAGGGGGGCGGCCCAGGAGCGCGCGTCGTTCCAAACCGCCGCGGGGCGCTGAGGAGAGGCGAGGGGAGGGATGGGGCGAGGGGTGTCAGAGGGATCGGGCGAAGAATCGGGCGCGGAGGCGCGGCGGAGGCGCGCGACGGCGCGCGGCGGGGGTCCCGGATCGTCGGATCTGCCGCTCCGGTTGCTTCGGTTGCCGTGCGCCGACGATTGGCGAGATCGCGCGATCGTCCAGATCGGGGACGGGAGCGGAGCCTTCGAGGGCCCGACGCGCGCGCGCGAACGACGCGGCGGAACCGACGGCGCGCGAAAGGACGAGACGACCGAGTTGGACGCGAGCGGTCGTCCAGGGAACGCACCAGCGCGGCGCCGCGCGCGGTCCGAAGCACGGAGCGCAACATTTTCCCTTCGGTGGAAGAAGGATCAGACGGGTCGCTTCGATCGGCGACGTGCGCTGAGCGTCTCCACGAAACACGCGGCGAGACGAGTCACCAGACGGCGAATGCGCGTGGGGCACTTCGCGTCGCGTCGAGCGCTGCGCGTGCGGTGAGAGCGCGAGGAAGAATGCGCGTTCGCGGCGGCGGAGGCTCGCGCGCGTCGAGCCCGGGAGATTTTCGCTACGTGGCGAAAATGCCGGCGCTGCAGACGAGATCGAAGGTCGAAGAATCTCACCCAAACGACGGTTTTCAGACGGTCGGGTCGTTCGTTGCTCTCCCGCATCGCGTGCCGCCGCCGCTGTCGGCGCCGTTCGCCCGAGCGCGCGGCGGCGCGTTTTTCGGTGTCATCAAGCGGCGCTTTCGCGCCAGTCGCCGACGCGCGCGCGCTCTCGGTACCCCGGTACGATGGTGCGGGTGGAGGTTCCCGGGCACGTCCTGCAGCACTTCTGGGACCTGGCGAACGTCCAGGCGGACGTGCGGCAGAAGTCCGCGGTGAGCCTGGTGACCGAGCTGAAGAGCGCGCAGGATGCGCACGGGCCGGACGGCGCGGACGTGGAGATGGGCGACGCGGACGCCGGCGCCGGCGCCGGCGGCGTCGTCGCTCACGGGGTCGGCGCCCTCGGATCTCGCGGGGACGCGGACGCGCCCGCGCTGACGGAGTGCTCTCCCGTGCTGACGTACGCGCTCAAGCGCTTGGCGCGTGGGCTCGGCTCGGGCCGCTCCGGCGCGCGTCAAGGCTTTGCCCTCGCGCTCACCGCCGCCTTCGCGGAGATCCCGCTCGTGACCCTCCCCGACGGCCTGAAGCTCCTCAAATCCTCGCTCGAGCCGATCACTCAGTCCACGAAGGGCTCCGAGGCGCGCGATATCCTCATGGGCCAGCTCTTCGGCGTCGCCGCGCTCGTTCGCGCCATGGCCGCGCGCCTCGGCTCCGGCGACTTGGGCGCAGACGAGACGGTCGATCTCGCCGTCGCCCTCGCCGAGGAAGTCTCCGCCCTCGCCGCCTCCAAGACGTACCTCGCCGAGTCCGCCGCCGCCGTCGTCCTCGAGCTCCACGACGTCCTCGAGGCGCACCTCCCGGACGGTGAGGCCGCGTTCGCGCGCGTCGTCGACCGCGCCCCCGCCCTTCGCGCGTGGCTCGAGAAGCCCGCCGAAGCCGCCGGACCGGAGACGGTGTCGCTCGCGTTACGCCTGTGGCGCGCGATGCCCGACGCCGTCCTCGACGCGTGCGACGTCCTCCCGGACGAGGCGAAGCGAGCGGCGAGGGAGGCGGCCGACGGAAGGAAGAAAGGTCCTCCGAAGAAGGGGAAGAAGTCCGCGCGCGCGGGTTCCTCGCCCGCTTTGCCCTGGCCGTCGGTGCTCGGCGCGGCGCACCTGGAGAAGCTCCGCCCCGCGCTGATGGCGTCGTCGTTCGCGCACCCGCAGGTGCACACGGTGTGGCGCCGCTTGCTGGACGGCGCGGGGGGCGTTCCCGGGGCCCTCGAGACGCTGTGGGAGGTCGCGGTGGAGAACGGGCTGATGGCGAGCGGGTCGCACCAGCGTCGGTTCCTCGGGTTCCGTCTGTTCGCGGAGGCGCTCCCGCGCGCCGGCGCGGCGGAGATTCCGGCGCTCTTCTCGGATAACTTCACGCGATGTCTTCTGAACAACCTCAACAAACCGGATAACTACCTGCACGCCGCGGCGATGGACTGCCTGGACCGCGTCGTGCAGCACGCCAAGGCCGCGAGCGCGACCGCGGAGCAGAGGCTCGCGATCATCACCGCGCTGCAGCGCCTCGGGCCGAACCGCTTCGACAAAATCAGTAAAGCCGGCGCGGTGCGGGAGCTCCTCTCGGGGCTCTCCGCCGACGACGCCGGGAAGCGCGCGGAGGAGCTCATGCGCGTGTTCGTGCGGAGCCCCGAGGAGGAGGAGGAGGAGGAGGAGGAGGATCGAGACGCCGCGGGTGAGGGCGGGGACGCCAAGCACCAGTCTTCGGCGGGCGGGCGCGGGCACAAGCGGAGGCTCTGGGCGCTGGAGCAGGCGACAGGGCTGTGGCCCCGCCTGCCCCGCGACGCGCAGGCGACGCTGCTCAAGTTTCTCGTCGCGCACGCGTATTACGAGGCGGACCCGGAGTGGAAACCGCCGAGAGGAGGGAAGAGAGGCGCGAAGGGCGCCTCGTCGAAGTCTTTGATCGAGGAGGTTGGGCTGGCGCCTCTGGGCGCGCCCGCGGACGGGTTGCGGGAGGCGTGCGCCGTGCGGGCGTCCGCGCTGCTCGCGTCGAACCTCAAGGCGCGCCGCGCGGCGGCGGCGGCGGAGAAGGGCGCGGGCGGAAAACCCGCGGGCGCCGCGGCGAAGGAGCCGCCCCCGGATTTGCTCGCGGCGGCGGCGGATCTGTGCCGCGCGTTGGACGCGCGAGAGACGTCCGGCGCGCGGCTGGTGGACCGAATGCCGGACGAGTGCGCGGAGGTTCGCGCGAAACTCTTTGTCGCGCTGGATAAGGCGGGCGAGGCGGGCGACGACCACCCCGAGGCGGCGATGACGATGCCCCTGCTCAGGGCGCTCGCGGTGCTCCAGGTGAGCGACTGGCGCGAGTACACGCCCGCGATCGAGGACCTCCCGAGGTGCGTGGACGACTTGCTCGCGGAGAGGAAACCCGCGGCGAAGAAAGAGAAGGGCGCCGCGAAGAAGAAGAAGAAGGAGGACGGCGAACCTCCCGAGGACGAGGCGCCGGAGCCCATGGACGTCCTGGTGGACATCATGCTCTCCCTGCTCGCGCAGCCCTCGGCGTTACTTCGCGACGTCGTCGAGCACACGTTCAAATCCGTCGCCGGTTCGGTGTCGGAGGCGAGCGTCCAGGACATGCTCCGCGTCGTCCTCGCCCCCGACGCCGATAACCGAAACGCGGGCGCCGCGGGCGAAGGCTCCGACGACTCCGACGACGAGGCGCTGCTGGAGGAGGCCGAGGACAGCGGCGAGGACAGCGGCGAGGACAGCGGCGGCGAGGACGACAGCGGCGGCGAGGACAGCGGCGAGGACGGAGACGGCGAATCCGACGCCGATTCCGAAAGCTCTGACGAGTCTGGATCCGAGTCGGAGGAGGACGACGCGCCGGTGGACGCCGAGCGCGCGGCGAAGATCGCGGCGGCGGTGGCGAAGGCCGGCGCGGCGATCGACTCGGACGAGGAGGACGATCCCGCGGAGGACATGGACGACGACGCGATGTTCAGCATCGATAAGCTCCTCGGTCAGGCGTTCAAGAGCCGCCGCGAGGACGTCAAGCGCAAGAAGAACATGGTTCGCGCGACGCGCGACTTCAAGTTCCGCGTGTTGGCTTTGCTCGAGCAGTACGCGAAATCGTCGCCGGGGTCGCCCTACCTCCCCGGCGCGGCCCTGCCGCTGCTCGGCGCGATGCAGACCGCGATCGCGGCGGGGACGCCGCAGGCGACCGCCCTCGCCGAGCGCATCGGCGGCGTCCTGACGAAACACGTGTGCCACGCGCGCGACCTGCCGACGGGGGCGGGGGAGAAGGGTTCCGTCGCGACGGCGAGCCGACTCCGAGACGCCCTCGCGTCCGCGGTGCGGCTCGCGTCCCGCCCCGCGATCGCGGGCGACGCCAAGGGGTTCGCGAAGCCCGCGACGGCGACGGCGCTGTACCTCCTGCGCGTGCTGGAGGCGGTCACGCGCCGCGAGGAGGGCGAGAAGGCGGAGGAGTCTGAGGGGGAAAAAGATTTCCCTGCGAGCGACGCCGCCGCCGAGGTGTACCGCGACGCCGTGACGAGGTTCGCGACGAGCAAACGGTGCCGCCTGCGCGGACCTTTCTTCCAGGCGGCGTTCGAGCGCCACCCGGGCCTGGCCGCGAAGCTTCTCCCCGACCTCGTCGCCCTGCTCAGGCGCGACGCGGAGAAGCCGAGCGCCCGGGGCGAGTTTCTGCGCATGGAGGGCGCCAAGCTCGCGCTCGCCGCGCTCTCGCTCGGACGGCGCAGGAGCCCCGCGGTGGCGCGCGCGAGCGAAACGCTCAGGGACGAAATCGCCGACGCGATCCTCGCCGCAGTCGCCGCGCCGTGTCGCAACCGCGGCACGCGCGCGGTCACCGCGAAGCTCCTCGCGCAGTGCGCGGAGACCCTCGGGCGGCTGCAGCCGGAGGGGACGCCCCTCGCGGCGGTGTTTGACGCCGAGAAGACGCTGGACGCCGTGAAGGCGCAGTTCGCCGCGCCGGGGATGCCGGCCAAGGGCGTCACCGCGCTCGGGAAGCTCTGCGTCGCTCTCGGGAAGGTCCCGCCGGAGGCGACGCCCGCGCGGGAAGAACCGGGGGCGAAGGCGGAGAAGGGCGGCGGCGGGAAGAAGAAGAAGCAGGATTCCGCGAAGAAGGGCGAGAAGGGCGCCAAGGGACCCGGGGGGAAAAAGGCGAAACGCGGGAAGGGGCCCGGACCCGACGCGGGGAACGACAAAAAGCGCCCGGCGCCGAGCGGAGACGCGGAGAAGGAGCCTCACAGGAAAAAGAAGCAGAGGAAGGGGAAGGCGCAGAGGGAGGCGGAGAGGGAGAGGAAGAAGGCTGAAAAGGAGGGGAAGTAGGGACGAGCAGGCGAGGGCGGCGGAAAGAGAAGATTGAGCTTTTCGTGAGACAAACCTGAGGAAAAGAAAATCGTAAACTTGCCCGGGCGGCGGCGCGCGCCGCGCCCGCCGGCAGTCATTAATCCCGCCGCGGCGCCGCACCTGACGACGCAAAACGCGTGACGTCTTCGTGATCTCGCACCCGTGCGAGACCACTCGATCCAGCGCGCGCGATGGCGGCACCTCAAGCGGCGGCGAACGCGCTGACGAACCTGGCCCGCGCGGCGGTGGGGCTCGGCGTCGCCGGGTCCACGCTCAACGCGGCCATGTACGACGGTGCGTGCGCGTGACGTCAGCCCCCCTCGCGAAATCGCGTCGTCTTCCCGGAATCGCCCGCCCCCCGCGGGCGGGGCGAAAGAAATGCGCGAACGATCGAGATCTCGTCCGGAGCCAACCCCTCTCCTTTCCGGGCCGCGCTGACGCCTCCGTCCCCCCCTTCCCTTCCTCATCAGTCGACGGCGGTCGCGCGGCCGTCATGTTCGACCGTTTCCGCGGCGTTCTCCCCAAGGCGGTCGGCGAGGGCACGCACTTCCTGATCCCGGTCGTGCAGAACCCCACCATCTACGACATCCGCACCGCCCCGAAGAACATCCAGACCTCCACGGGCACGATGGATCTGCAGCAGGTGAACCTCACCCTGCGCGTGCTGTACCGCCCGAACGTGGATAAGCTCGCGGAGATTCACATGAACCTCGGCCCCGACTACGCCGAGCGCGTCTTACCCTCGATCGGGAACGAGGTGCTCAAGGCGACGGTGGCGCAATTCAACGCGGATCAGCTCCTGACGCGGCGCGAGGAGGTGTCCCGGGCGGTGAGCGCGGCGCTGCGCAACCGTTCCAAGGACTTCAACATCATCCTCGAGGACGTCGCCATCACGCACCTCACGTTCGGCCACGAGTACTCCCGGGCGATCGAGGCGAAGCAGGTGTCCCAGCAGGAGGCGGAGCGGTCCAAGTTCGTCGTCCTCAAATCCGAGCAGGAGCAGAAAGCCGCCATCATCCGCGCCGAGGGCGAGTCCGAGTCCGCGAAGCTCATCAGCCAGGCCACCGCGCGCGCGGGGCCCGCGCTCGTGGAGCTCCGCCGAATCGAGGCGGCGAGGGAGGTGGCGCAGACCTTGGCCAGGTCGAGGAACGTCATGTACCTCCCGGGGGGGAACTCGCAGATGCTCCTCGGCATCAACCCCTGAGAAGGCGGCGCGAGGGAACGGAGGGTGGCGCCGCGGGCTCGCGGCGCCGAGCGAGCGAAGAGTCTTGTAACAGACGAAACGGGTCGTGACCACGTGATGACGCGCGGAGCGATCGCGGCGTGGGTTTCCGACGGACATCGTGGTCTATTCATATACTTCCTCTCGCCGCGGGTAGGTTTCGCTCGGTCGGAGCGTTTTTCGCGCGCGAGGGGAAAACAAAGCCCCGAACGAACGTCACGTCCCGAACCTGTGTCGGTACATGGGCTCGGGGATGTTTTTGAGGACGTCCTTCCACGGCCGCTCCACCATGACCGCGCGCCCCGGCGCGAAGTACCCCAGGAACAGGCACGGATCCTCCAGTTTCGCCACCTTGACGTCCCCGCCCTTCTTCCCGGGCGCCTCCGACCCTCCCGCGCCCCGCCGCCGACCCTTCTTCCCCTCCGCCGACGAAGCCGACGCCGAAGCCTCGCCTCTCCGCCCCTTCGCCCCGCCCGGTGCCTCGGGCAAGACGCCGAGGTCGATCCTGGCGATCGCGCTCGGGGTCTGCGCGAGGAGCACGCTCGACCCCGGGGTCGGGTCGAAGCTCAGGCCCCGGATCTGGCCCGGGGCGTCCGCGAGCTCGGGAAGGACGTTCGGACGCTCGGCGCGACTCGCGAGGCGCTCGGACCACTCGCTCAGCGACGCGCTCTCGACGTCGTACGCGTACACCGCGTTATCCCGGGCCGCGATCGCGAGGACGCCGCCCTGGCTCAGCGCGATGGCGGCGACGGGCGGCCACTCGCCCTTCCCCGGCGGCGGCGGAAGCGCGGCGTGGAGCTTGAGGGCGTCCAGGTTGTACACGTGCACGCCCGCCGCGTCGCGCCCGCTGAACGCGCGGTCCGCCGTCGTCACGAGCGCCAGCCACTGCCCGTCCGCGCTCGCGCACGCGTGCGACACCGCGGGGCACCCGACGTCCGAGGTGGAGACCGCGCGGGAGGAGACATGCGCGTCGGAGGGCCCCCCCCCCGACGAGACGGCGACCGCGGTCTTCCCTCCGTCGTCGTCCTTCCCCCCGAGGGAAGCCTTCGCGCGGTTTCCCTTCGCCGCCAGCGCCTTCGCCGCGAGGGACGGCTTGGGGAGGTGCTGCTTGAGCACCTCCATCACCTCCCAAGACTCGAGGTCGATGACGTTGACCGCCCCGGAGGCGCCGACGGCGACGAGGACCTTCCCGTCGGGGGTGAAGAGCAAGAGATGCGCGCACGAGACGCCGCCCTCGGGGCTGTCCTGTTTCCGAAGCGTCCACTCCTCGCCCTCCGACGCGCCGGGACGAAGCTCGAACAAACGCAGGGCGTGCGTGTCGCTCACGGCGATGAGGGTGCCTGCGGCGCGAGAGGGTGGAGGTTCGGGTGGAAGAGGCGCTCGGTCAGTTCAGTCGGGCCGTCGACCGCGGCTCCCGTCCCGCGAAAAGGTTTTTTTTTCTCTCTTCTCGCCCTCAGATAGATCCGTAACTTTGTCGATGTGAAGGTTGTATCCCCACGGGCAACTCGGTCAAAGAACATCGTCTCATCACGGGACGAGAAGCCAGCGCGCGTCGCGGCGGTGACCGAAAGGGAA
>Ga0181571_10004320_pt1 | contig 10650 bp, 11 predicted proteins | sample 101ome_17_FD_132440 | JGI IMG/M metagenome (GOLD analysis project Ga0181571, IMG submission 132440) | Coastal salt marsh microbial communities from the Groves Creek Marsh, Skidaway Island, Georgia - 101407AT metaG (megahit assembly) | ecosystem: Environmental > Aquatic > Marine > Intertidal...
GATGACCCGCCGAAGCAGCAGCGGGGAAATCTCCGTGGCCAGCAGCATATCGGTCGCGCCGCCGGGAATGTCCGCCTCGCCATTGCCGGCGGCATGGTTGTCGCTGACATACACCATGGGGGTCGGCGACAACCGCCCGCCTGCCCGGCGGATGATATTCGCACCGTCCGTGCCACCGACCTGACCGTCGATGAACGCGATATCGAATTCGCCCGACCCGAGCCGGCAGAGCGCATCGTTCGCCGATCGGACGTGGTCGATGTCGAAGGACTGGCGCTCGATGGCGTCGAGCGCATGTCGCAGCGGATTCGCCTCCGCGTCAGAAGCGCTGACAATGAGGATACGGCCCCTGGTGGACGGTGTCGCGGAAACGGAGCTGAACGCCGGGTGGTCATCCGGCGGAAAAGATGGCTGAAAATAGTCGGATTCCATGGATTTCATCCCCTGAATGGCGAGCGGCGCAACACCGTTTTCACCGGTCGATTGAACGTCGGATATGGTGAATCAAGCGTTAACAAAACGGCCCCGAACCGAATCGGCGGGGGATCCGCAGTCCGAACCGGTAACCATCGCTTGCCATTCGGCGTGTCGCGATTCTACTGTTCGACACATAACGGAAAGATGGCCAAGAGCGATGAACATAGCCCCTATTTCCGCCGCCGGCGGCGCAATCATCACCGGAATAGATCTGCGCGAAGAGCTGACGCCGCGGCAGAGAGAATCGATCCGGTGCGCGTTTGCCGATTACGGCGTGATCGTCATCCGCGATCAGAATCTGGAAGCGGAGGACCAGATCCGGTTCTGCGACGCCATGGGTGGAACAGCCACCCGCGGCAAGCCGGCCGAACAGCGCGCGGACGATGCCGACAGTGCCTATGACGGCGCCGTTCACGTGGTCACCAACCTTACCGAAGACGGCAAACCGCTTGGGTCGTTCGGCGACGGCGAAGTCTGGTTTCACCACGACGGCAGCTTCAAGGAAATTCCCTACGCCGCGACCGTACTGTACGGCATGGCTGTAACGTCCACCGGCGGCGAAACCGTATTCGCGAACATGTACATGGCCTATGACCGGTTAAGCGACGAGACGAAGCAACGGATCGGCGGGCTCAGCGGGCTGAACATCTACGACTACGCCAGTACCGGCCGCGTCGATCTGGAGCGGGATATCTCAACCATCAATCAATGGGTGCATCCGTTGGTAATCCGCCACCCCGATACCGGGCGCCGGGCGCTCTATGTCAGCCCGCTGATCACCGCCCGGGTGGAAGGTCTGCCGAAAGACGAAAGCGATGCGCTGCTCGAGGACCTGTTCCGTTATCAGGAAGACGACGACATAATCTTCGAGCACAAATGGGCGGCGGGCGACCTGGTGATGATGGATAACCGTTCCATCACCCACGCGCGCAAAGACTTTCCCGCCGGCGAACCGCGCATGCTGCGTCGCACGATGGTCGAAGGCGTCGCAATCAACGCCTGAACCCGTCTTCAGGCATCGACGACATTCGCCCCTTCACCCCCAAGTTTCGTTGCACAATATCCGATGATCGCCCCGACGATTGCGCCTTCGGCGACGAACCAGAACGGCGATACGAATGTGCTGCCGCTGCCGAATACGGCGATCGCGACGTGTTTGAGGGAATCGTATGCGAAGAGAACGAGAACGAAATTCATCCAGCCGCCGATAAACGGTGCGCGGACCCACCACGGCATCGGAATTTGCAGGACGGGATGCCGCGTGAACACGCCGAAAACGCCGATTACCGCGCCCAGCGTCACGTACCACAGCAGAACACCCCAAGGTAAGGACCAACTGACGTCCGGTACCAAAGCTGTGACGAGAATAAATCCGGCAATGCCGAAAATCAGACCTACGAACTTTCCAACCGCAATCCGGCCCACGAGCGAATTGAATCTGGACATATCAGCCTCCGTGTTCTGAATGCCCGATTCTAGATCGACGTCGTAGAGGCCACCTTGTTCTCGATCAAGTTGCCCGCCTGGCCGTCCGACCCCGGCCCCACACTTTCCTCGAGGGCGAGCGAGACCTCTTCGAACTCGGTACGCACCTTGGACACGGCGTCTTCGGGCACCGCTCCTGCCGCCGCATCTTGCTCGAGCTTCCGAAACAGTTCGGACAGCCTAGATGCACCGACATTCGCGCTCGCGGATTTCAGCGTATGGGCGATCAATTCGACCTGCACCGCATCTTCGTCCGCCATCGCCTGTTCGAGCGACGCCAGCTTCTTTTCCGCATCTGCGAGATATACGCCGACCAGGCGTTTCCATAGATCCGGCTGGCCGTTTTTCAATGGGTCCGCAATGGCGGGATCCAAGGCGGCGTCGGGTACGGCATCCGGCGACGTTTGGTCGACAGGCTCTGCCTGTGCGGGATCCGACCCGTCGCAGCCCCACACACAGCGGGCAATCGTCGCGTGCAGTCGCGGCGGATCGAACGGCTTGGAGACAAACCCGCTCATCCCGGCGGACAGGAACTGTTCCCGGTTGCCGCTCATCGCGTCGGCCGTCAGCGCGATGATAGGTACGTCCGCATTTGCACCGCCCAGATCGCGTATCAGTCTTGTAGCCGTCAGCCCATCCATCTCGGGCATATGAATATCCATCAGAATTGCGTCGTAGACCCCAGATTTCACCGCGTTGACGGCTTCATGCCCGGTGCCGACCAAGTCGACTGCGTGCCCGGCTTTGCGAAGCGTGTGTCTGGCGATTTCCTGATTGACGAGATTGTCTTCGGCAACCAGAAGTCGCAGCGTCCGTCCGTTCGCCGGTGCGGATTCTACACCCGCCATCTGATCCTCGCCACGTGCTATATCGTCCGGGGTCCCGTGTCGGCAGACAGCCGTAAACCAGAACCTAGAACCTTCTCCGGGTTCGCTCTCGACACCGATTTCGCCGCCCATCAATTCCGCCAGATGCTTGCATATGGACAACCCGAGCCCGGTGCCGCCGAATTTCCGCGTGATGGACGTATCGGCCTGGGTGAATTTCTCGAAAATCTCGGACCGCGCATTGGCCGGAATACCGGGACCGGTGTCGACGACTTCGAAACGCAGCTCAACTGCTTCGCCGCGAAACCGTTTTACCGACGCGGCAACCCGTACTCCGCCCTTCGACGTGAATTTCAGGGCGTTGCCCACCAGGTTGAACAATATCTGCCGGATACGTGTCGGATCGCCGATCAGGATTTGGGGCACGTCGTCGGAAACGTCCGTTTCGAACGTCAGGCCCAATTGCTCGGCTCGCGGGATCATCAGCCTGGTGACGCTTTCGCAGACGTCACGCGGCTCGAAACCTGCTTCTTCCAGTTCGATCCTGCCCTCCTCGATCTTGGATATATCGAGAATCTCGTTGAGGATGCCGAGCAGCAAATTCCCCGATTGCTGGGATATATCGACATACTTTCGCTGTGTCGGCGTCAGGTCCGTTTCCTGGAGCAATCCCATCATGCCAAGAACCCCGTTCATCGGGGTCCGGATTTCATGGCTCATGGTTGCGAGGAAGTTGGTTTTCGACTGGTTTGCTGCCTCCGCCTGACGTCTTTGGACCTCACGTGCGATCATTTCCTCTTTCGCTTTTTCGTTTTCGAAGGCAAGACGGTCGCGCTCCGCCATCGTCTCCCTGATCGACGCCATTGTGAACAATGTCAGGACAGAGCCGAAAATACCCGCAAGGATCATAATCCAGAGAAACAGCGCACGGGCCTGCTCCGACTGTTTCAGTGCGGCATCATGCTCTTGCAGGGCTTCGACAACGACCGTTTCGACAAGGCTGGATATTTTCTCTTCGGCGGCACGAACATGCTGACGACTTGCCGCGAGGAGAGAATTGCCGATCACCCGCTCGTTCTCATTGTATGCGTCGACAGCCTTGATCGCTTTCTCGATGAGTTGTTCGACGTGGTACCGGATCAGTTCAGCCGCCGCCGGATCGCGCATCTCCAGGCTCTCAATGGAAACGAACAGTTTGTCGCGCGCGATCAGATATTGCCGTTCGGATTCCATCAGATTGCTGACTGCGAGGTCGGTCAGCCAGTATTTAAGATCGCCGAAAGTCTTGCTGGCTTCCTGCGCCTTTGTCGCCGTCGATAACAACCGGGCCTGATTGAGGATTGTTTCGTTGTCCCGGACGATCTGGCGGCCGAGATACAGGTTCGCACCGATCAGCATGGCAAGCAGAACCGATGCCAGAAGCAGAACCCTGAAGAATATGGAGATACGGCTCAGCACGCGCCGATAGCTTCCCGGCGATTAACGCTATCGGTCCGCACACCCATGCCAACACTACCGGCGAAACAGGGTGATGCTGATCGCGCCGCCGAGCCAGCCTTCCTCGCCGCCCTCCTTGGGATATCCGGTAACGTCGATCTCGCCCTTTGGCCCTCCGTGACAGGACAGACAGCCCTTGCCGTAATACTCCGGCACCAGAACGCGGAACGCCGTGCGCCCCGAATTCGTTGCCGCCTCGGTATAAATTCTCCCGACGGGCCAGTCCTCCGCCATCAGTTTCTCTCGGATATTGCTGCGTTCCCAGGAATCGGGGCGCGCACGGCGGTTTCGGACCAGGCTCATCGGTGCGGTCACCTTGACCTCGGCATAGTCGCCGGCCTTCTACCTGAAACGTTCGTTCACCAGGCGCGCGAATACTGCCGGCACGAAGCCTTTGAAACCGATCCCGGTGCGATTGATGGTGCGCTGGTTTTCATCCATCACTTCACGGATCGATGCGAGCTGTGCCCGCAGCAGACGCGTCCGCAGGTCATTCTCATCCTTCAACGGCAGCGGCTTGCCTGTCCGTTGACGAAATGTTTCCCGGGTTTTGGCGAGGACGACTTTGCCGGTCAGTCCCTTGTCGCCAACAGCTGGGTCATTGATATGCGCCTGATGGTTCGCGATCACGGTGCGTGCCGAGCGCAACAGTTCTGCCAGGTATATCGCTGTTTCGGTCTCGTCAGAGAGCGTCACTGCCGCCGACGCCCCACCGGTCGCCAGGACCGACAGACCGATACAGACCGCCGCCGCACGGCGCAGCCGTTTGCCCGAAACGGACAGGATTTCTTCGAGGATCGTCACAGCGCTCTCTAAACCGCAGAATTGCGGGATTCAAACGCCTGAATTACACCTCAAAGCCGTAAAAAAAGATTGAAAGCCCGTGGCATTCCGGAAACACCGGAAATCTGCGGCTAAACGCCCAGATACTGGTGCTGGATATCTTCATTGGCACGGAGTTCGTCGGAATTGCCCTGCCAGACCACCTGACCGCGTTCGACGATATAGTGACGATCGCCGATCCGGGTCAGCGCGTCGACATTCTTGTCGATTACCAGAATTGACTGGCCTCTCTCCTTCAGGCCTTCCAGGCACTTCCAGATTTCCTCGCGGATCAGCGGCGCCAGCCCCTCGGTCGCCTCGTCGAGGATCAACAGCTTGGGATTGGTCATCAACGCACGACCGACGGCCAGCATCTGCTGCTCGCCACCTGACAGCTGGTTGCCCATATTGTCCATGCGGTCGCCCAGATTGGGAAACATGTCGACGATATGCTCGACTTTCCAGGGCTTGTCAGTACCAGTACGGTTGTCGGCGGTCGCCACCAGGTTTTCGCGCACCGTGAGGTTAGGGAAAATCTGACGTCCTTCCGGTACCAGCCCCAAGCCGAGCTTGGCGATCTGATAATCCTTAAGGCTGCGCAGTTCCTTGCCCTCGAACGTGATCGAACCGGCGCTGGTCGGCACCATGCCCATCAGGGACCGGATTGTCGTGGTCTTGCCCATACCGTTGCGCCCGAGCAGCGACACGACTTCGCCTTCATTCACCGCGAAAGACATCCCGAACAGCACCTGACTGGTGCCGTACGACGTTTCGATACCCTTGACCTCAAGCACCGGCCGTTACCTCGTCTTCACCGAGATACGCGGCGCGCACCTCGTCGTTGTTGCGGATTTCCGTGGGCGTGCCCGTCGCGATCGCCCGGCCGTACACAAGCACCGTTACCCGGTCTGCCAGACTAAACACAGTGTCCATATCGTGTTCGATCAGCAGCATGGAATAGTCGCCCTTCAACCGGTCGAGGAATTGGCGCATTTGCTCGGATTCCTCGGTGCCCATACCGGCCGTCGGCTCGTCCAGGAGCAGCATCTTCGGCCCCGTCGCCAGGGCCATTGCGATTTCCAGCTGGCGCTGCTGACCATGGGCCAGGTTGCCCGCCAGAGTCAAAGCACGCTCGCCAAGCCCGACGTCGTCGAGAATCTTCTGCGCCGGCTCCGTCAGGTCGGCGTCCGTGGACGCCCGCTTCCAGAATTTGAAGCTGTGCCCGCTATGGGCCTGTATCGACAGCGCTACGTTTTCCAATGCCGTGAATTCCCGGAACACGCTGGTGATCTGGAACGACCGGGCCAGCCCCATATGCGACCGTTGCGGCGCCGTCTTGGCGCCGATGTCCTGACCGTCGAACAGAATCCGGCCTGAATCCGATTTCAGCATGCCCGCGATCTGCGCCACGAATGTCGTTTTGCCAGCGCCGTTGGGGCCGATCACGGCATGAATTTCGCCGGGCATGACGTCGAAATCGAGACTGTCTGTCGCGACGACGCCGCCGAAGGATTTCTTCAGCTGCTCGACCTTGAGGATCGGGTCACTCATCGGACATATCCTCCTTCCCGGGCAGCATCCCCCACAGGCCCTGCTTGGCGAACAGCACAAGCAGGATCAGCAACGGGCCGAAATAGAACTGCCAGTATTCGGTGAACTGCGACAGGAAGTCTTCCATCATGATATAGGCGAACGCGCCGTAAAGCGGGCCGAACAGCGTTCCCATGCCGCCGACCATGACCATGATCATCAGTTCGCCCGACCGGAACCAGTGCATGTATTCCGGCGTCAGAAATTCGGTCAGGTTGCCGAGCAGGAAACCGGCGAGTCCGCAAACCACGCCCGCAATGACGAAGGCCGCCAGCCGGTACTTGAATGTCGGGAACCCGATCGCCTGCATGCGGTCGTCGTTGGAATGCGATCCGCGGACCACCATGCCGAACCGGGAATTGATGATCCGCCACAATGCGAACGTCGTTACCGTCAGGGTTCCGAGGATCAGGTAATACATCGTCCAGGGGTCGTACATGTCCAGCCCCTCGAAGAAGACACTGCGCTCGTCGATGGGCAGGCCGTCGTCACCGCCGAACTCTTCCAGGCTGATGCCGAGGAAATAGAACATCTGTGCCAGCGCAAAGGTGATCATGATGAAGTAGATTCCGCTGGTCCGCAGCGAAATCAGCCCCAGAATGAACGAGATAAACGCCGTGCCCACGATGCAGACCAGCAACTGAAGCCAGCCGTTCGTCACCTCGTAAAACGCCAGAATACCGACGGCGTAAGTGCCGAGACCGATATAGAGCGCGTGACCGAAACTGATCATGGCGCCGTAGCCGAGGATGAAGTCGAGGCTCATCGCCGCGATGGAGAAGATCATCACCCGCGCCATCAGGTCGATGTAAAACGGCTCGTCCACCGCCTCGGCGATGAACGGCAGCGCCGCAAGGACAAGGAAAGATCCGATGAGGATCGAGAGTTTGAGTTTGCTCAGCATGACCTGTCCCTACCCCGTCCGCGCAGGGAACAGGCCCTGTGGTTTGAAGAACAGGATCACCGCCATCAGGATGTAGACCAGCATGGAGGCCAGGGCCGGCCCCGCCGTCTGCGCGGTCTCGGAATCCACGATTTCGAGCATCAGAAACGGCAGTATGGACCGACCGACGGTTTCGAAAATACCGATCACGATGGACGCAACCAGCGCGCCGCGGATCGAACCGATACCGCCGATGACGATCACGACGAAGGCGAAGATCAGCATTTCCTCGCCCATGCCGGATTCAACCGACTGCAGCGGCGCCGCCATCAGCCCTGCCAGCCCCGCGAATACGGCGCCGAGGCCGAACACCATCGTGTAGAGAAACCGGATGTTCACGCCCAGCGCGCCGACCATCGGCCGGTTGCTGGCGCCGGCGCGGATAAGCATGCCCATCCGCGTTTTGGTGATCATCCAGAACAGCCCCGCCGCAACCGCCATCCCGACCCCGATGACGACCAGCCGGTATACGGGATACGGCGCGTCGGGAAGGATTTCAACGTTTCCGCTCAGCCAGACCGGCAGCGTCAACGGCTGCGCATCGACGCCCCAGATCAGGCGGACGAGTTCGTTGAAAAACAGGATCAGACCGAACGTCGCCAGCACCTGGTCCATGTGATCGCGCTCGTACATCGTGCGCAGCACGACAAGTTCGATCACCATGCCGACGACCAGCATGACCGGGATCATCAGCACCAGCGCGACGATGAGACTGCCTGTCAGTCCAAAAAACGTCGACGCAAAGTAGGCGCCGAGCATATAGAGCGAGCCATGCGCCAGGTTCACGACATTCATGATGCCGAGGACCAGCGTCAGCCCCGCCGAAATCAGAAACAGAAAGACGCCGAACTGCATTCCATTGAGGAACTGTTCGACGAAAAGTAACAAGGTCATCCGAAGATCCCCGTGCCCCGCCCGCGCGTTGTCGAGCTGATTATCATTCCGCGCAGAACATATCGAAAATGGGGAGCGCCACAAGGGCGCTCCCCGAATTTAGCTACCGTCTCGGGCGGCTTACCACTTCATCTTGCATTTCTTGTAGTGGCTGTCCTTCGCCATTTCGGCGACACGTCCGCGCACCACGATCTTCGGATCGCCATTGGCGTCCGCGATCACTTCGCGCTTGTAGTAGTTCTGGATCGGGCTGTGATTCACGTTATAGGTGAACTTGCCGCGCGGTGATTTGATATCCGCCGTCCGCATCGCCTTGATGATGCCGTCGTGGTTTTTCAGATCTCCACCGGAACCCTTGACCCCCAGGTCGATCAAAAGCGCCGCATCGTAGCCCTGCACCGAGAACATCGACGGATGCTTGCCGTACTTCTTTATGTAGTCCTTGATGAACTTCTGGTTCACCGGATCCTTGGAATCGCTGTTCCAGAACGTAGTGTGATAGCTGCCGATGGCGTTGGAGCCGTGGGCGCCGATCGTACCGTAATCGACGGTGTAGACGGTGTAGAGCTTGACCGTCTTGTCGAGGCCGGCCGCCTTGTACTGCTTCATGAACGAAATGCCCATGCTGCCCGGCAGAAACGCGAAGATCGCACTCGGCTTGATGGCGCGGATCTGGGAAATTTCAGCCTGCCAGTCGTTGTTACCGAGTTTGTAGAGAATCTTGCCCTTGGTCGGCTGCTGGTAGCGGCGATTGAAGCCCGCCAGCATGTCCTTGCCGGCCTGGTAGTTGGCGGACAGTTCGAAGACATCCTTGATGCCCTCTTCCTTCATCAGCTTGCCCATGGCTTCCGGGATCATGTCGTTGTTCCACGATGCGCGGAAGAAGTAGGGGTTGCAATTCTTGCCATCCATGCCCGACCAGCCCGCATTGGCGGATATCAGGAAAGTCTTGGACCGATAGGCCTGCTTCCAGACCGCGGCGAGAATGTTCGACCAGGTAATCCCGGCGACGAAATTCACGCGTTCCTTCTTGATGTATTCGTTCATGATCGTGCGACCGACATCCGGCTTGTGCTGGGTGTCTTTCTTGATCACTTCGACATCCATGCCGCCGAGCTTGCCGCCAAGATGTTCAATGGCGAGTTCAAAACCTTCGAAGCCGTAGCGGCCGAAAATGCCACGACCGCCTGCAAAGCCCTGCATATAGCCGACCTTGACCGTTTTGTGATCGTCCGCCACCGCCGGCGTTACCGCAGCCGGCACCGCGGCCATTGCTGCCGCCGTCACGGCGGCAACCATCATTCGATTTTTCATCGGACTCCCCTTATTTATGAATTAGAGAATTGGAAATGGCGAAAATAATAGCGTATCGACCGATCAGGACAAAGCACTGACTCGCAATATATCGAAACAGTTTCCTCACCGACCGAATTCCCTTATTGAACGGATATGCTGTTCGCCAGACTGTTCGGAAAATCTCCGCCGCACCTCTCGTTTTCGCCGGATATCCCCGAAAACGAACGACCCAAATTGCTGGCAGAGCTCCAGGCCTGCGCTCATCGCAGAGGCGGAACGCTCAACAACGCCCGGCGGGCACAGGCGCTGGCAGACTTGTTCCTAAGCCTGTCTCCTGCGGGACAGCAGGTCTTCGCGGACACCCTGAACGGGCTGAACGAAACCGCCCATCGATCGACGGGCGATCGATATGCCGAAATCGAGGAAGCGGAACTGTTTGGCGGATCGGACAGCAAGCTGGCGGTTCTGGATATGTTCGAGACGCCCCGGCGCCGGGTACTTTCGCATCTGCGCAATTCCAATGCGGGTCCTGAATGTCTACTTGAAATCAGACGCTTGTCAGAAAGCGACCTTCAAAACGACATCGACGAAACGGTAAGCGGCGTGACCGGGCCGCCGCCCTCTTAGCCCTCGACCGACCGGCGAAGCAGATTGGCATATACCTTGTATAGTCTGCTGTGCGCTTCGATTTCGGCCGCGGAGGGATTACGACCGTCGGCATTTATCTGCGTGTACAGAGTTTTTGAAACGGAGGACGCTCGAAGAGCGTCTGGCGCATGAACTCGTCCCTCACCCGGCTTTGCGCCTGTCCGATGATCC
>Ga0181571_10004326_pt1 | contig 10643 bp, 8 predicted proteins | sample 101ome_17_FD_132440 | JGI IMG/M metagenome (GOLD analysis project Ga0181571, IMG submission 132440) | Coastal salt marsh microbial communities from the Groves Creek Marsh, Skidaway Island, Georgia - 101407AT metaG (megahit assembly) | ecosystem: Environmental > Aquatic > Marine > Intertidal zone...
GGTACCGATGGACCTAAAGGGAATAGAGGACCTCAAGGTAATCGTGGACCTATTGGACAAAAAGGACCTGCGTCTAATGACAAAGGACCTAAAGGTTATAAAGATGTAGGTCCTACTGGTGATAAAGGTTATATAGGACCAAAAGGTGCACGAGGTGGAACAGGTAACCGAGGTCCAATTGGCTCTACTGGTGCATCACCACAAGGTCCTCAAGGTTCAACTGGTGGTAAGGGTTCTACAGGTATAAGTTATGCGGGACCTTACGGTCCACAAGGTTCGGCAGGTGCAAAAGGATATCGTGGACCTGCTGGTAGTCCAGGTCCTCCAGGACCTGCAGGTGAATGTTATGCGATTACTTTATGGTATGCATGTGATGGTCAAGACCCTTTGGTTGAATGTTGTGAGGGTTTACAAAGTCAAAGTTTTTATGCTCAAGCTTCACCAATTTACCAAGGTATTGTCGTTACTCAAAATTCTGATTGTAGTTGTGATGACCATGCGGTATGTGGTGGACCTTATTGGGTTAATGAACCTGGTACTACTGAAATATATTTTGTTGGTGACGGGTGTGTTCTTGTTTATGACACCGATTGTCCTGCACCAAGTCCTACTCCAAAGTCAGATAAAAACTTAAAACAAGACATCCAAACCCTTCAAGGTGCTATGGATAAGTTGTTACAGATTGAGTTGAAGGAATATGATTGGAACATGTCATTACCTGCTTATGAATACTTAAAGGGTAAAGATAAGTTACACTCTATCGGTATCATTGCACAACAGTTAGAACCAATCATTCCTGAGGTAATCTTTACAAATAAAGATGGATATTTGGGTATCCATTATTCTATATTGAATGCGTATTTGATTGAGGCAATTAAGGAACAACAAGTATTGATAAATGAAATTGATGAAGATATCAAAAATTTAAGAAATAAGTTATAATGGCGACTACAGTAATTGTTTATCCATCAGGAACTACGAGTAATTCGAATCCTCACGTATTGTTTTCGGGAGGGACAGGTGCAACATATACTATGGAGATGACCACAACGGGTGAGTTATTATTTAGTCAAGATGTTGATTTTACTTCTTCAGGAACACTACCGAATATTAGTGGTAATTATGTTTCTGATATGTTATATGATGTAGATAATGATGATATGTATATAGGAGCGCAAAGCTCTGTTTCACCATATCCATTTACAATCTCAGGATATAGTGGTTCGGATAACACACCATTTAATACAACATATGCCGATGACATTTACGGTGTTAATATGGTTAAAGGGTCTACTAATATAATTTATGTGTTGTCAGAATTCACAAATGCTTTGGGTGGTGATGTTGTTGTAAAAAGGATTAATACCAGTACAAATCAAATCACTCATGAATATACTGGAGGAACCACTTTATGGACAAGAGGGATTTATTATGAACAAAGTTCAAGTGGATATGTTGCATTTTCTGAGAGGTACAATTCTGATAACGTGTTAACAATACTAAATGGTTCAGATTTAACTTTAGTAGGTAGATATTCATATGATGAATATGCTGGTGACCCTAATAACTACATCAAAGACCTATTCTATAGTAATGGTAAATTATTATGGACCATGCCGAATCGTTCAATTCAGGATGCTGTTGGGTGTAGTAGTGCTTATGGAACCTTCAATTTAAGTACTAATGTATTTACTACGGGTTCAACACAACTGCACACGGTTCAAAATACGGAATATCAATTATTAGATGGGACTGAAAAGATTTATGGTAGTCAAAATATATGGTATAATAATGGTTCATCGGCACCTATTACAGGCATCACTTATGGATATTATGATTTTAGTAATAATACCTTTACTGAAATAGATAAAAAAGAAAATGCTAGTGGTTTTGTGGATTACGATGCTGTTAGAAATGGTGACTACAGTGCTAAGAATGGTAATAATGGTGACATTTACTTTGGATGGTTATATGACTTAATTATTATTGATGGTACAAATGGTAATGTGTTAGATACTGTTGACCTCCCAAGTATTTCAGAATATACTCACTCTAATCGTGTCACTATTTTTAGTATGGCATATAACGATAGTCAGAATAAACTTTGGATGGCTCTATATGACTCAACATCAACAACAACTGGAGTTGAATTCTTCTCATAAAATAGATGATTAAAACTATTTATAAAAGAACATGAAACAGAACTTATTTCACATAGCAGATGCATCGACAAGGATGAAGATATATGTTCCAACAAAGATGAACAAAGGTCTTCGTGTTGGTAATACTGAGGTTGTTGGTGAAGACGGTGTGTGGTCAGGTTCTACTACTAATATTAAAGGTATTAAAGGACCTAAAGGTCAACAAGGTTCACAACCATCAAAAGGTACCAAAGGTTCCTTAGGACCACAAGGACCGACAGGTGCGAAAGGACCCAAAGGACAAAAGGGTGACGGTGTTGATAGTGGTGCTAAAGGAGACACTGGACAAAAAGGTCTAAAGGGAGAGAAGGGACAAAAAGGTAATAAAGGTACTAAAGGAGAATTATTCAAGGGACAAAAAGGAGAACTTGGTGAAAACTTCCAAGGAGATAAAGGTGGTGATGGTGATAATTTCCAAGGTTCCACTGGTGAACAAGGAGGTGGAGGTTCCACAGGTGAAGGTGGTCAAAAAGGTCAAAAAGGTACTAAGGGTATCAAAGGTATAAAAGGACCAACAGCCCCTAAAGGACAAAAAGGTCAGAAAGGAACTGCAGGTGAAACTGGTGGTAAGGGAGATAAAGGACCTACTGCTCCTGATGGTCCTAAGGGTACTAAAGGTATTAAAGGAGGAACAGGTGGAAACGGACCGAAAGGTTTTGTTGGAACATCTGTCAAAGGTCCACAGGGTATTTCGGGTAACTCACCACAAGGTCCACAAGGACCTGTAGGTGCTTCACCAAGAGGAACATTTGGTGGACAGGGAACAAACGGTCCTGGTGGTTCGACAGGTGATTCTAACCAAGGACCGCAAGGCTCTGCGGGTGATAACAATCCAGGACCTAAAGGACCTACAGGTGATACTAACCAAGGACCTCAAGGTTCAACGGGTGCACAAGGACCTGGTGGTGATAAGGGTCCAACAGCACCTGACGGACCTAAAGGTAATAAAGGTGTTAAAGGTGCGATTGGTAGTAAAGGATTAAAAGGTTTCAAAGGTTCTACAGGAGAAAAAGGTCAAAAAGGTCAAAAAGGATTAAAGGGTTTTAAAGGTAGCCAAGGTAATTCACCAAAAGGACCTAAAGGTAACATAGGTAATTCACCACAAGGACCACAAGGTTCAACAGGTGCCTCACCTCAAGGTAACAGAGGTAATGTAGGTGGTGCAGGTCCAACAGGTGGGGTTGGTGATTCTACACAAGGACCACAGGGTTCAACAGGTGCGTCGACTCAAGGACCAGGAGGTTCAACAGGTGACACTAACCAAGGACCTCAAGGTTCTGCAGGAGACCAAGGTCCAACAGGTGCTAAAGGTCCAACAGCACCAAATGGTCCAAAAGGTAATAAAGGTGTTGTTGCACCTGATGGACCTAAGGGTACCAAAGGTGTTAAAGGAGCCACTGGACCTAAAGGTGTTAAAGGTTATAAGGGGGCAAAAGGAGTTAAAGGTTCTACAGGTAATTCTCCGATTGGTAATAAAGGACCTCAAGGTTCTTCACCAAAAGGTAATAGAGGTGGAACAGGAGCCTCACCTCAAGGAAATAGAGGTAATACAGGTGGAGGAGGTAATCAAGGTGGTACCGGTGATTCTAATCCAGGACCAAAGGGTCCTGTTGGTGATAATAATCCAGGACCAAAGGGACCTAAGGGAGACCAAAATGTTGGTGCCCAAGGACCTGGTGGAGAACAGGGTCCTATTGGTGATAAAGGATATACAGCACCTGATGGACCTAAAGGATTAAAAGGTCCTACAGCACCAGCCGGTGCAAAAGGACCGAAAGGTTACAAAGGAGCTGTTGGTTCGAAAGGACCTAAAGGTTATAAAGGTAATATTGGAGCCAAGGGACCTCAAGGTAGTTCACCACAAGGACCTAAAGGTTCTACGGGTAATTCACCACAAGGACCACAAGGTTCAACAGGTGCATCTCCACAAGGTAACAGAGGTAATGTAGGTGGACAAGGTTCAGTTGGACCAACAGGTGCTTCTACACAAGGTCCACAGGGACCTGTGGGTGCATCAACTCAAGGACCAGGTGGTTCAACGGGTGATTCTAACCAAGGTCCTCAAGGTTCAGGAGGAGATAAAGGACCTAAGGGTATAAAAGGACCAACAGCACCTGCGGGAACTAAAGGACTCAAAGGTCCGACAGCACCTGCGGGTTCCAAAGGACCGAAAGGATATAAAGGAGCCATTGGTTCTAAAGGACCGAAAGGATATAAAGGTACCCAAGGAAATAAAGGACCTACAGGAAATTCACCTACAGGTGCCAAAGGTCCACAAGGTTCATCGCCAAAGGGTAACAGAGGACCTACAGGCTCATCCCCGAAAGGTAATAGAGGTGGTACTGGAGGACAAGGGCCAATAGGTCCACAGGGAGATTCAACCAAAGGTCCTAGAGGACCACAAGGTGACCCTAATGTCGGTCCTAAAGGTCCTGATGGTGATGCTTTCCCTGGTGATAAAGGAGTTGCTTCAAATGATAAGGGTCCGAAAGGTATTAAAGGTTATACTGCACCAGATGGTCCAAAAGGACCTAAAGGTTATATTGGTAATAAAGGACCACGCGGACCAATTGGAACGACTGGTGATAAAGGGGCCAAAGGTGTTAAAGGATATTTAGGACCTAAGGGTTACCGTGGTGTTAAAGGTCCTACAGGTAATTCTCCTAAGGGGGTTAGAGGTGGAACAGGTTCTAACCCTACAGGTCAGAAAGGACCTAAAGGTCCAAAGACACAAGGACCGAGAGGTCCACAGGGTGATAGAGGTGGACAAGGTTCTACTGGTCCAACAGGTGCTAATAATACAGGTCCAGGAGGTTCAACAGGACCAACAGGTCCAAAAGGTCCAATCGGATATAAAGGATATGCCGCTGTTGGTGACCCAGGACCAAAAGGACCCGCTTCGAATGATAAAGGACCGAAAGGTTACGCTAACCCAGGACCTAAAGGACCTCAAGGTTATGGGGGTCCTAAAGGTTATAGAGGACCAATTGGTGACCAAGGTCCTGGTGGTTCTACGGGTGATTCACCACAAGGAGGTGGTGGTGCTAAGGGACCAACAGGAAATAAGGGACCTAAGGGGTATGCGGGACCTAAAGGGTATAGAGGACCTACGGGACCTGATGGACCTAAAGGTAATAGAGGTGCTTTTGGTCCTCAAGGTGATACTGCAACACCTGGTGGACCAGGACCTAAAGGATATAGGGGTCCAAGTGGTAACAAGGGACCAAAAGGTTATGTAGGACCTCCAGGACCTCCATCAGATAAAAGGTTTAAAACAAACTATAGACAAATAGAAGATGCCTTAGATAGGGTATTAAAAATGAGAGGTGTTACCTTTACATGGAAAGAAATTGTTAATGGTATACCACAAGCAACTGATAGTTTACCAACTACTGGATTCATTGCACAGGAGGTAGAAGAAGTGTTCCCTCAAGTTATTGGATTATTAGGTGAATTCAAAACTTTAGACTATCCATTACTTATAGCTGCAATTACCGAAGCACTACAACAACAAAACAAAATTATAGTTCAAAAAGGAGAAGAACTTTCAGAGTTAGAAAGAATAGTAAAAGAAAAAGGACTGTTATAAGTCCTTTTCTTTTTATGTGTTAATTTTATTTTTAAAAAAAATTAATATGAAATACGAGGCTCCAAACAATCAAAAATTTTTGGTATATAATCCCACTGATTCAACGTTGATTGAAAAGTTATACTATTCAGTATCTTGTTTTATATTAGCGGTTGCTAATGGTTGGGAATTTAGAATCAATGATACTGAAGGAGTAAAGATTGTTGATTATTTAACTTCAAATTACAGTTGGTGGAAACAAGATTGGATGGAGTCAAAATCTTTTGGTAGGATGTTCATCAAGGATTTAAATTCTGATAATGTAAAATTTATTACAAATTATACATTAAGTGACTTATATCCTAAGGCAGAAACAGTTATGATTTATAGTAATTCTAACATCTTAAAATATGTCTTAAGTAATAAAACATATAGTAAAAATATAAATCAAAACATTAATGTAAAAAATTTATTCTACGATGTTTTTGATTATCTATTTGAGTTTGAACATGAATACTATAGTAACTTTGAATATCTTTTCGATAAAATTAATGAAGTACCTCATTTAGGTATTCATATCAAAGAAATGGATACAAGAATTATTTATAAATTCATCAAAGAAAATATAGAAAAAGGACAGAGAGTGTTTATAACTGGAGATTATAATTTAATTCAAAAACTAAAAAAATCTTACAATAAGAGTTACTTGAAAACTATAAGTAAACCAAATTTAGATTATGATAAAAGGAATCTAACCCATGAAGAAACATTGATTATATTATATGAAATTTTCTTATTGAAATATTCTGATTCCAAAATGTTCGAACCAACAGGTAAAATGTATGAGTTATTTAAAAATCTTCACACTACAGAAAAAGAAATAGAAATTACAGAAGATAATAAGTTAATTGAAATCTATTAAGAATTCAGTTTTATTTTCATGTTTTCTATGTAATGGAAAGTAATCCCAATTTGGTGAAATTAATTTAATGTCAGAATTATCAATAATGTGATAATCATTATCAAAATTACATAAGAACCACCCTCGATAATGTATTATTGAATGAACAGGCTCATCTTTTAAATTGTAAAAATCACTTAAATTTTTATTTTTTAATTTAGACCAATTTGTTAGTATCGTTCCCCAATATGGGTATTTAACTTCTTGATTATAGTTTTCATAAAGCCATCTCATCTTCAAAGTAACGAAGTCTAATTCATATACCTCAAAATCAAAATAATTAACTTCTATTGTATCATAAGAAGGTATGTAATCTATATCAGAATAATAAATGAAATCATTATCTTTCAAATCTAAAAATGAGAGAATATCTTTTATTTTGTCCATTTCATGAAGGTGAATATTCTCACCTGCAGAATCGTAGTCTTCTAACTGAACGTATATTATTTTATCGTCGTATTGTTCAAATGAACTACTAATTTTAGGGTAAAGATATTCATCTTTTTGGTAATTACCTTCGAGGATAACAAAGTAATCTACTGCATTATATAATTCTTCTAATCTAACCTTCAAAAGTTCAGATTCACCATTGTAAATTACAGTATCATATACTAAAGGTTCTTCATTACAATCATGAAATGGTAATTCTTTATAATTTGGTGGTAAGTCAGAATGTGTTGAGTCTTGTAAGTATTCTATTCTGGTAGGTATAGGATTTGGAAATCTTTTATTAATATGAAGGTCCCTTAAGGATTTTTTCCTTTGATAAAAAGGATGGTCGTATTCAAAATGAGATGAACTATATATTTTATTGATTTGTCTTTTTAAATCACCGAACCAACTAAAATGCCATCCATAGTCTAAATAAAAATAATCATCATAGTTTTTAACATGATTTACTAATCTTGTAGTGTTAATCACATTATTGTCTCTGAGAATTTGGGAGAAGTAGAAAGCAGATGTTCCGTGCCATTTTTTGGATTTCTTCATTTTATAATTCCATACAAACCACTTTTGTCTAAAAATGACAGGACTCATCGATAGATAATTAGGAAGTTTTTTGAATGAACTTGGGTTTGGTATTTCGTCGAGATTTGAAACTAATACAATATCTTCGAATTCCAAAGATAACTCACGTAGACCTTCAAGTATTTTACTTCTCTGTAGTTGTTCTCTATAGATATATGGGTGAGAATGATATATAGTATTTTTTATGGCATCATCATCTGACAATTTTTTTGGAATGTCAGTAGTAAGAACATGAATGATTTTATCATTATACTTTTCGAATCGGTCTTTGTATAGTGCATAAAACATTGGTTTAGGTGCTCCACGGTGGGTTACGTTCGATTCGACTAACACAAAGTGGTCGACATGGTCGTATAAAGATGAAAGACGATACTCCAACATATCGAGCTCGTCATTTAACATAAAACAATCTATGATTTTCATTTCTTAGTTCTTTATTTTTTATAAAAAATAATTTATCTTTTGAAAAATTAAAGTTATGGAATACATTTATTCAAACCCGTTTGTTCAGTTCTATAAGGATAGAATGGTTGAACATCATATGTATTATTATTTTGAAAACCTTTTTACTGAAGAAGAGATTGGTTACATTATTTCTTGGGGTGAAGCTTCTGAGAAAATGGCCGGTGAAGTCGGTGGAGGTGAAGACGGGGTTCACATTGTCCCTGAGATAAGAACAAGTCAAATTGGATGGATTGACTTGGAAGACAACACCCAATGGATTTTTGACCGATTGGCGGAAGGTGCGTTGGAAGCAAATGTTGAGATGAGATGGAACTTTGATTTGATGGGTTTTGGGGACACCTTACAATATACTGAATATTTTGGTGAAGATAAAGGACACTATTCATGGCATGCGGATATTGGACCAGGGGTTTCTCACAGAAAACTATCAATCATTATTCAGTTATCTGATGAAAATGATTATGAGGGTGGAGAAGTAGAATTAAAAGTTGGTAGTAGAGATTTAGTTTTACCTAAAAAGAAAGGTGGAGTTATTGTTTTCCCTTCTTTTGTTTTACACCGAGTTCTTCCTATTACCAGCGGTAATCGTAAATCATTAGTGTCTTGGATTTCAGGACCAAATTACAGATAATATGTTTGTAAGATATTCTAAAGAGGAGTTTCTGAGTTTAACTAATTCTGAAACTCCTTTTATTTTAATGGTTTATTATATGAACCAAGGAAAGAGAATTGAAGGGTCCACAAGATTTTACGATTCTCTTTCAATATATCCTTCTTTTATTGAAAAATATGATGAAATAAAAGAGCAGGGTCTCGATAACCATCTCCTAATATTTGAAAAAGTTTTCCCTGAAATAATCATAATGGAATCTTATCATCATGAGGTTTATGATATATTAATTGATTTAGGATTTGATTATGAAGAAATGTGGAAGGAGAAGCTTAATTTTTATAGACCACAAATTTTAGGATTCAAAGGATACCGTAACTATCAAAGTGCTTACCATCAATGTTACTGTGTGGATTCATTAACGGAATTAGCGATATTTACTAATCCTGAGTTATTTAAACCATCCAGCATAGGTGAGTCTTAACTCTTCAACTCCTGGTGACACTGTAGAAACAAAATGCCATTTACCAACACCCTTAGGTAAATCAAATAGTGTAACAGTATTAAAAGATGGAACCTCTACTCTTTCAACATTACCATCAGGGCCATCCATAAAGTGAAGGTTACCACCAAATTGGGCTTTCCAATTTTTTGTAAGTTGATAAACAAATCCCAGAGTTCCATTTGGTGAATCTTGGTGAGGTGATAGATAATCACCTGGTAGATATACCGCACCAAATACTTCATCGGTAGTATATAGTCTCTGACCTGTGGCTTTATTTAAAAAAGATAGGACTTCTTCAGTCACTAATGCTTCCCTAAATCCACACTCATAACAATCACAAGTGTCCTCGTGGTCATTTACTGTTCTGTGGAAGTTGTAAGCAAATTCATTATCTTTGAATCTATTGATAGAGTGAGTATACATTCTTTCAATATCGTCAGAAAATTCATCATCAAAAGGTATTAAATCAAAACCATCCGTATTATCTAATTTTGGGTATGATGAAATTCTCCACCATCCTTTTGGCATTTCTTCTGTAAACCATGTATGTAGTCTTTCAGCAACTTCAGGTTTAAGGAAGTCCTTGATAACCACAACTTTATTTTGTTCAAAATCTTTTCTGATTTGCTCGGTGTCTAAGTTAGGGTTTAGAATATTTTGATTAAAAAAACTTTTCATATTAATTTTCTGTATTGAAGAAGAAAACTTGAAATAATCTTCCATCGTTTATGTCTTTACCAAAGTAATCTAATGATACGTGAAAGTTATTACCTCTATATAATATCAATCTATTAAATACGTTACCAAAACGGTCTACCATATCCCATTTTGTGTAATCTCTTGTTGTTTCCATTGGTGATTCAGGGTCGTATTCATCATTACGATGTGATTCAAAATCCCATGTCATCAATCCTGTCTTTTTATGTCTAAAGATGCCGGTTCCTGCAGTTACGGGTGCGTCAGGTGTTAAATATAAAACGCCAGCCCAATCGGTATAGGAGTCAGAATGTATCCATGAGCGGTGTTCTGATGTTGTGTATTGGAAAGAACCCGTGTATTCACCTTCCCACCATGTTATCTCACCTGCGAAAGGTCTAAGGACATCACCAATGGTTTCTTTAATTGAATTATTTGCAAATGGTAATGTTCTGTAACCAGGGAAGTTCCCTTCAACATTAAAGTCTTGTTCTAATGCGAATTCCCTCACCTCATAAGGGTTGGTATAAAAATCATCAATAACTAAGGAGTTGACTCTCATCGTATCTTTTTTGTTAAAGATAAATCAAAAGGATATAAAGAAAATA
>Ga0181571_10004331_pt1 | contig 10642 bp, 8 predicted proteins | sample 101ome_17_FD_132440 | JGI IMG/M metagenome (GOLD analysis project Ga0181571, IMG submission 132440) | Coastal salt marsh microbial communities from the Groves Creek Marsh, Skidaway Island, Georgia - 101407AT metaG (megahit assembly) | ecosystem: Environmental > Aquatic > Marine > Intertidal zone...
GACACGCGCGTGGCGGGACCGTCCGGGTCCCCCGTCTCGGCCCCGTCTCGGTTCAACCCCTCGGGACCCGCAGTCGGTTCGAACGAGTCCGGACCGCGATGGGACCCCCGCACGGCCGCGGCGAGGAGCGCGGGAACGCGCCCCACATCCGACCCGCCGTCTAGGTCGCCGGTGACCGCGCGAGAGAGCGCCGCCGCGGGGTTGCCCCACGCCTCCCCGGCCTCCTCCCTCGCGCGACGCGCGGCGTATTCCGCTTCCTCGGCTCGTCGAGTCGCCGCGTCACGTTCCTTGAGGAGCTCTGCACAGTGCGACGCGACGTTCTCGCACCTCACCGCGCTCGTAGCCGCGTCGCCCCTGAGCCGCGCCACCACCTCGGTCTGGTGCCTCGCCGCCGTTCGCAGCGTGCTCTCGTGCTCCACCATGATGCGCAGGCTCTCAGCCGCTCCCTTCTGGTCCTCCCTGAATCTGCGCGCCTGCGCCAGCGCCTCGCACAGCCGGGTCTCCAGCTCCCTCCTCCGGCCGCACCATTCCCTCCGCTCTGTGCGCAGCGTCTCCCTCAGTTCCGCTAGGTCGGCCTCGAGCATCGCCATCCTCGCCCTCCCGCCCCGGAGCTCGGCAGCGTGCTCGTCCTTGGCCGCCTCCCACTCGGCCCTCCACTTGGACTGGAACGTCTCCCGGTCCGCCAATGCGCTGGCCGCCGCCTGTCTCGCCTCGGCGAGGGCCACTTCCAGGCCCTCGATGATACCCTGCTGCGACGCCTTTATATCCGCGTCCGCCTCCAGCAGCGCGACTCGGTCCCTGAGCTCCGTCGCCATCGCCTGCGCGGCTTTGGCATCCTCGGAGGATGCCTGCGCGGCGCCCTCAGCCTCCGCGAGCTTCTCCTCCGCAGCCTCCATCGCCTGACTCGACGCGATGACGTCCTCCTGTTGATCCAGACAGAGCTGCTCCATCTCCGCGACTCTGTCCTTGAGATTTTTCAGCGTCGTGTCCGCCTTGGCCAGCAGCGACTTGGTCTTCGTCAATTCCTCCTTCGCCTCGTCGCGCTCGTTCCTCGTCGTTTCCGCGTTCGCCGCGTCCTCATTGGCGGCATCGAGCGCCACTTTCATCGCCCGCACCGCTTCGCCGAGCGAGTCGTTCTCGTCCCTGTACTCTTGGAGCCGCCGTCGAAGTTGCTCGACCTCCGCGTCGCGCGTCACGGGGGTGTAGGTTCCCTCGTACGCCGAGCCCGCAGCGGCCATGACCCTGCTGGCGATGGCGTCCCATGCCGCGGCCTTCTCGTCCTCGGTGCGCTCCACGGGCACGTCATCGTCCGCACTCGAGGGAGACGTTCGCGAAGAAGGTCGCGGCGGCGGTTTCCCGCGCCTCGGACTCCCCACCGCCTCGTCGCTCGCCATGTTTTTGGGTCAGCTCGCAGCTGACAGCCCAGTTCAAAGTCGAACGGTCCTGCTGCTCGCTGCGTGCAGCCGACCTCGACCGGTTGGGTAAGAACAAATCAGCTCGCCGAACTCCTCGTGCACCACAGTGTGTCGGGCACCGTCCGTCGCGCGTTCAAGCAAAGATGGCTTCCGGCTTTGGAGCGTGAGTACCCACGATCAATCCCGCGCCCGATAGCCGCGACCCTTCCCATAAACCCCCCGTTCGCCGCGGCGCTTTCGGTCAAATCGCTTCCTTTCCTCGCCTCAGGACCCAGCTAACTGCCCCTCCCTTCTTCTCTCCGTCGAACAGTAAGGGCAACGAGGGGCGTTGCACGCCCCTGTGGCAGAACTTCTCCAGGGTACGTTGTCTGTAGATTTCGCTGCGTCCGTCCACGTGCACCCCTCACGGCACGCGTGAACCTTTCGGCGCGACCGCGCTCCGCCAACCCTAAATAATCACAGCGGACCCTCTCCGCTTCGGTTGTTTCCTCGCTCTGACGCCCCTCCCCTTCGCCCATGGTCATCTCAGTGCATGTCCACCGCGGACAGCCCCTCGGAATGCACCAACCTTCGCGAGGACTACTTCGAGTGTCTCCACCACCGCAAGGAGATCAGGCGATCCAACTCGGTGATGGAGCAGCGCGCCAAGGTGATCAACGAGAAGGCTGCGGTTCTCAAGGAGAAGATCTGGAAGGAAGTTTTTGACACGAGTTGGGCAACTGTTGAGAAAGCGAAATGATGCTGAGGATGCGTCCTCCCCGTCATAGTCGCGTGTGAAACTAGTTGTAATTTTGTTATTTGAGTCGTAGGGGGCGATGCACCCGCGCCACATCATCACGGCTGCGACGGGGGCTGGTTCCCTTCGCTTTCGCCACCACCCCCGCTGTCCTCCGACATGGAGCGCCGAATCGCCTCCGCAAGCATCTCATCCTCGGACATGCCCTGAGGCGCAAACTCAGACGGGGGAGGAGCGGCCGCCGCCGTACCCGCGCCCATATCCTCCACCCCCGCGCCCATCATCGATCGCGCGAAAGGGTTGTTGAGCGCCGCGGATAGCGCCGCGGGATCAGAAGCCATCTGCTCCATCATCTGCTGCATGTGGGGATTGGCCTGGAGCATCTGGGCCATCTGAGGATTGGATGCCGCCGCCTGCTGGATGAGGCCGGGGTTGTTCCTCACCATCTCAGCCATCCGTGATAGCGCCTGGGGGTTTGACGCGAAGGTGTCCATCATCTGCTGCATCATCTGCGGATTCATTGGCGGCATCCCACCCATTCCGCCCAACGCAGCTAACGGATTCACCAGAGGAGGCGCCACACCCGATGCGCTGGGTACGGCCGCGTGTCTCGCGGGTACGGCTCGTTCAAGTAAGACCTTCATCGCCGGCAGGCCATCGTGCTTCGCGGCTGCTTTGCTGATCACAAGCATTGGCTCGGCGCCGGCAACCCTCTTGAAGCCAAATGCCTCCATAGCTGCGACTCCTCCGTTGTGCCGCCCGAGCCGCTGGTTGAACGTGTTGTTGTTCATCTTCACCGAGCGGTATTTATCTTCCCCGGGATGTGCCAGTACGTTGCCCACGAACGTCAGCAGTGTTTGCACGGAGGTGACAAAGTCATCCATGCTGGCAGTTGACTCCTTCAGCTCGCCAAGAGCCTTGAGGATGGCTGCCTGCATCTCAGCCTTGGTCGCCGGATTCGGTTCGCCCTCTCCCTCCGAGGGCAGTTTCGTCGCGTCGATGGGATCGTGTTGCTGCACCATCATCGCCAGTCGAGCGGTGTCTGCTCCCACGAGGTCGGCCTTTCGCTGCATGTCAACGTAGAAGTGAAAAGTTGGAAACGCTGACACCGCTGCCTCTCGAGCGAGGGCGGCGTTCAAAGGGCTCGCGTGCGTGTCCACTCCGACGAAAAGCGCGGTGGGACGAGTACGCGCCATCTGTTCGTAGATTGGCTTGATCCTCTGGCACGGACCGCACGTCGTCATCGACCAGTCAACCACGGTCAACGCACCCGCCGCCTTGGCCTCCTCAAGGAGCGACCTGAGCTCCACGGCGCCGCCAACAACGTGATGCACAGATCCCCAGGTCTTCGGCGCCGCAGGTGCCGCGGCGGTCACGCTGGAAAGCATACTCGCGAGTTTCGCCGGATCGGGCTGGGGTTTCACGGCGGTGCGCTCCCGCAGAGCCTCCTTCTTCGCTCGAGACTCCTCTCGCTTCTTCTCCTTCTCAGCCTCCGCTGCTGCCCTTGTTTCAGCGGCAGCCGCCTCCTCCTGGGCAATCTTGACAGCGGCCGCGATCGCAGTCTCTTGCTCCGCCTTAGCCTTAGCAGCTTGGATCTCGGCGATGCGTCGCTGTTCTTCCTCCTTTTTGGCGCGCTGAGCCTCAGCCTCTGCTGCCGCAGCCGCAGCCTCTGCGACAGCGCGAGCCTCCTCGGCTTTCCGAGCCTCCTCCTGTTGCCTCAGATGTGCAGCCTCCTCAGCCTCACGCGCGGCCCTCTCCTCGGCATCCTTCGCCCTGGCCTCCTCGACGGCGAGAGGTTCGATCGCTGCCTTTAGCTCCTCGCCTTTGCCCCTCACGGCGTCGAACCTGGCCGCGAGCGCGAGCACCTTCTCGCGCATCGCTGGGCCGTACGTCTGCTTGTCGGGATCGGTCTCCTGGGCGTTCCTCTGCATCTTGTTCATCTGGGCCTGGGATGAGACGAGGAGGTCCAGGGAGGCGTCTACAGCGCTCTGACGCTCGAGCGCCGACGCCGAACCGGGAACAGCCTGCGACGGGAAACGGCAGGAGGTCGCGCGACGTGTCAGCGGGTCGATCCTCTGGGCGGAAAAATAAAATCCTCGGTTGAGGGTGTGCGGAGCGCGCTGGAATGCAGACGAGGACGCACCAGCGCGTCGAACGCGGCGTCGGCCTTGTCCACTTCGCCGGTGATCTTCGAAAACAGCGTCATGACGACGACGACGGTGTCTCTAGGACCCGCTGGCGAGGCCAGATCTGGACGGGCACGTAACTCCCAATCGACACCACTCGAAACTTTTGCCGGAAAATCGAGTCGGGTTTTTCCTCAGTTTTTTCTGGGTCTTCGAACAGGGCCAAACAGGCGGCCAAAACTACAAAAGGGACATACCCACAGCTCATTTCGAGGCGCGCGAGGGCTCAGTCCGAGCGGTCGTGGCACGTTCGCGGCACGCATTTCAAACGAAGGTCTACCCAAGACTGCTGGTCTACCGAGGAGCGAAGACATTCCCGACAACCAAAATTAGCGCTCTTTAACTGGGTAATTCTCCTGGTCTAAGCCGCCGAAAGGCCCCCGCGGGGCGTGCGCCCACCAACGCGCTTGCGCGTTCCACTACACCGCGTGGTCAAGCAGCGGCTCCCGCGCTTCCCGCTTAATTTTGGTCCGAGATCATGGGTGACGACGAGCCAATGACGGACCCGAACGCTAAGGCCGTGACCGTTGCGGGTCCTTCTGACGCTGGTGATGGCGCCGTGGATCTGAGCGTGCACCCTTCCGGCATTGTGCCCCAGTTACAGTGCGTGCGCGCGCCCCAATTCGAAGGGCACCTGCCGTCCTTTTTTTCTCCCTGGATCTTGGGCCCCCTCCCGCTCGCGTCTCGGAGCGCCCGCGAAGCATCGCGCTGATCCGCGCTTCCCGTATCGCAGGAACATTGTCGCCACTGTCAACCTAGACTGCAAGCTGGACCTGAAAACCATCGCGTTCCATGCCCGTAACGTGGAGTACAACCCGAAGGTGAGGAAACCCTAACCTGTGCATTCGTTGGGGTGCCACCTTTTCCTGGAGCGACGCTGTCCAACTTTGTCGCCCGGTACTGACGCGAAACTCCTCCGAATCCTCCTCACAGCGTTTTGCGGCGGCAATTATGCGTATTCGTGCGCCGAAGACCACCGCGCTCATCTTCAGCTCGGGCAAGATGGTGTGCACAGGAGCCAAGACAGAGGCGCTCGCGCGGGAGGCGGCGCGCAAGTACGCCAAGGTTATCAGCAAGCTCGGGTTCCCGGCGCAGTTCAAGGTTCGTATCACGCGTCGCCCAACGGACTCGATGCATGGATGCAGTAATTGTATCAACCAGATGCGGTACTGAACCTCTGTTTCCCTGCCCTCCGTTCCCAGGACTTCAAGATTCAGAACATGGTTGGCTCGTGCGACGTCAAATTTCCCATCCGCCTCGAGGGTCTCGCGTGGTCCCACGGGCACTTCGCTCAGTACGAGCCCGAGCTGTTCCCGGGTCTGATCTACCGCATGCAGATGCCGAAGATCGTGCTGTTGATTTTCGTCTCCGGAAAGATCGTACTGACTGGCGGCAAGAACCGCGACGACATCTACAAGGCGTTCGAGAACATCTACCCGGTGCTCACCGAGTTCAGGAAGCTTCCAAACCCGAACGAGGAGGACGTGCTGGCGCAGCTCGCCGCTCCATCTGCGGCGGGCAACGCGGCGCTGCCGGCACCGTGAGAGTCAACGGGAAAACGGTCGGGCGTCGGGGTTTACAAACGAGAGTGGCCGCCTGAGAGGAAGGGCGGATTGGCAGGGAGGTGCCTGAACAACGCACACGGCGTGGGCACACGCGAAAACTTAGGAAAATAGACAAAAAAAAGAGAGCGAGACGGGACGTCTCCGATAGGTTAACTCATATTTTAGCATTCGTTTCGGAAGTGTGTCCGTTTATACAGAAGAGGACTTCCTTATCATCAATACGCACCACGCCGCGTCAACTGAAGCCCAGGTGCTGAACGCAAGTTTCTGACTCGCCACGGTCATCATGAGCTGTGCGGGGCGACGGCCCCACAACATCGAAGTCGAGCATGAATAAAGGAATGGCGTTTCATTCTTATTAAAAATATTGGCAACACGTTGATCTACTTTCGAAGGTGCGGCAACGGGCATAACTCGTTGTGCATCGTGTTATGGAGGACACGTTATTGGAAGACAGCGACGGAATTATCTCGTCTTTGTTTGTCAAGCGATGAAAACACGCAGTATTGAAAGAGCACTCACTTAAAGCTTACCAGCAAGAAGCTTGGCGCGGTAGCCTTCAGTCGTGGAAAGCTTGCTGCTGCTCTCGCCAAGGTTGCCCGCCTTGAGGAGGGATTCAAGCTTGGAATCGATCATGTCCATGCGCATGTGCACGTCATCGTTGGTGAACAGGCCCTGGAGCGCGACAGAGATCTCAGGCCAAGATTCGTACACGGGGAGGATGATGATGACGGCGGTAGCAACGGTACCCCAGGTGAGGGCGATGGCGACCCAGAGGTTGAAGTAGCCCTTGTTGAAGACACCGCAGCCGGTGGGAGTGCCGCAGCCCGCGAGGAGAGAGAGGCAGGGCCAGACAATGATCATGATGAAGGTGAAGCCCCAGCCCCACTTCTGGATCCACTTGAGAGATTCCTCGAGCTGCTTGGGGTTGGACTCCTCGTCTTCCTCGAACTTGGGAAGAGTGTCGTCGATGAGCTGGATGCGCTCGTTAAGAGTGCTGAAGTCGAAGTTCTGGGGGTTCATGAAAGACATGGTGGCGTGGACAATACCGGAGGAGCAGATGGCCACGACGTTACCGGCAAGCATGGGGTAGTTCATGCCGAGAGTATCAACGGTGACCTCGCCCTCCAGGCCGGAGGCAGTGGCGATCCAGGTGATGAGACCGAGGATGAGACCGGTGAAGGCGCCGGCGACGGCACCGGCACCGTTCGCCTTGTCCCAAGTCAGCACGAAGGAGATCGGCATGACGGCGGAACCGATGAAGATACCCATCATGAGGTAAACGAAGCCGAGGGACAGTCCGATCTCATCGAGGATGAGGGACAGAAGACCCATGAAGACACCGAAGAAGACAACACCGTAGCGGGAGACGCGGAGGATGTCCTCGCCGGTGGCGTGAACGTTGATGTACTTGCGGTACACGTCGTAGGAGATGAGAGAGGACACGGCGATCTGCTCAGCGGAACCGGTGGACACGATGGCCATGAAAAGCATGATGGTGATGGCGGCAGCACCACCCTTGCCGAGAAGGTGAGCGGCAACGGCGGGGGGGACGAGACCCTGGCCCGCCTCGGTCGAGGTCACCGGCAGATCAAGAGCAACGGTGGCGAGACCCATGGAGGTAGCGAGAGCGAAGGGGATGGTGAACCAGACAAGACCGCCGAGGAGGTAACCCTTGGTGGAGGAGCTGGGCTTGGCCGCGATGGCGGACTGCCAGTAGGACTGGTCAACGAAGACGGTACCGAAGTTACCCACGATGTTGATGATGCCGAAGATCATACCACCCTCGGAGAGCATGGTGAGGTAGGAGCCCTCCTCGTTCTTGGCGACGTAGCCGCAGTTCTGCTTCTTGCTGAGACGATCAGCGCAAGTCTCCTTGGTCTGAGCAGTAAGGGAGTTGAGCAGCTTGTAGACGTTGTCGGGGGAGCCGAGACCCTTGCTGTCATCACCAGCATAGACGATGTAGATGAAGGTGATGAGGATGGAGAAGATGATCGCGGTGTGGATGTAGGACGCCAGGAAGGTCGCCTTGAGACCACCAGTCATGGTGTACGCGATGACACCGAGAGGGATCAGGAAACCAGCGGCAGTCGTGCTCATACCAGTGAGCGCGTTCACGGTGGCGGCACCACCGAGGACAAGCATGGAAGAGACGATGATGTTGGTCATGAAGCAGAAGAAGATGAACACCTTCTGCACGCCGGAGCCCCAACGAGCATCGATGATCTCGCAGATGGTGTGGGCGTTCGGCGCGTAGCGCTTGACCTGGATCGCGAGCATACCGAAGAGCAGGACCTGAATGGTCGCGCCGGAGGCGTACCAGAAAGGACCAGAGACGCCATACTGGTAGGCGACGTTGGAGGACTGGAGGAGGGTCGCCGCCCAGGTCCACTGGGAGACGATGACGGAGGCCGTCAGACCGGTCTTAACGTTGCGGCCGGCGGTGTTGAAGAACTCGGAGGAGAGGTTGAGACCACCGTAGCGCTGGTTAACCTTCATGATCAAGCCGGTGGCGAGGGAGAAGAACACGCCGAAGCCGATCACGATACCGTAACCCGCGCCCTCGGGAAGGACGGCCGTGCCGCCGAAGAACGAATTCACGCGGGTGCAGGTCGCCGCATCCGAGTAGTACTCGGGAGTCGGGGAGTCGTAGGCGCAGTAGGACGCCATCTTGCCAGAGCTTTAATGTGCTCGTGCAAGGGGAAAGTGAATGGCTTAGCATGTCGCGATCGCTTCCCGAGGGCTTTTGTCGCTTGACTGGAGGAAAGGACACTTTCGTCAACGAGAATCTTCGAACAGTCTTGACAATTTAACGGTATTTTTCTACGAGCACTAGTCAAGCGTGAACTTTTTTTGTCCATCGTCGTTTATTTTTCTCGCGGGACCCTCTCCAGATCTGTTAAACATCGCTTAACCGACCCAAAGGGCGCGCGGGAGAAAGAGTAATCCAGAATTTGCGGAAAAACGACGAACCACGACAGTGTAATTTCAGACTGTGAATTCATACCAGGAGTTGGATTTTTAGGCCCAGGGACCTTTAATTTCTGACGACACCCTTTCAGATCAGTGGCTCCAGTTGATCTCGGACCGTTAAAAGGTCCGGAGGAGTGGATTTGAAACTTATATCTGTAAATGCGAGAATCACGATGAATAATCATAGGATTGTTCCACCCCGTTATTATTCTCAAAGGTCATATTCTTATACGCCCCTTTTGACTGTTACTTCAAAGGACCTTCAAAGTGACTGATTTTGTACATGTGCTCCATCTGAACTAAAAGCCCATACAAACGCAAACCGTATGAATCTTCGAGAGAAGTTGGATAATGAGATAAGTTGGTTATTATGTGTTGCTCGAGAGTTAATAATTGGAATATTACGTCAGTGCTCGTCAAGAGCGCGCGCATTTGGAGACTTTCGCATTTGACGTACGAAGGTACCTCGTACGAAGGTACCATTTTATTCAGCGGAATTCATCAAGCCCAAATCAGCCGAATTCAGCCGAATTCAGCCGAATTCAGCCGAATTCAGCCGAATTCAGCCGAATGTTCAGCCGGATTCAGCGCGAAATCGATGCTATGGCGGGACAGTTTGCCTTCGAAATAAAATTTGGGTTCCTAATCATAAATATTCGCAAGTGGCACAAGCATTTCGACAAAACGACGGTTGTCCAGCGGAGAATGAGATCAAGCCAATTTCTGCAGCCAATCAGGACGCAACGTGATTTCAGTGATTGGCCGAACGAGCCATCAGTGCCAGCCGGTTTGTTATTTGGGGCTCGCTGGCGGGGTAAACCGCGATTAGCCAGGAACATTCGCATTACTGCACCCCGCTTTGCGCGTACGCTCAGCGAATAATGGCTACCATGGCTATGCCGGTGATGAGCGCCGCGGCCATCGCGCCCCGATCATCCGTCCGTGCAAAGGTTGCGATCCGCGGCGTGCGTGTTGTCGGTGCTAGGCCCATCGTGGTTCGGCCCGCCGCCGTTCGCGTCGCCGCGTCCTCCACCGTCGAGAAGACTGACGACCTCGCTCTCGGCCAGGTGAGGATCGCCCCGATTGCCGTATTTCGTCCCCTTTCGGAGCCGGCGTCGGAGTCGCATCCGATGCGCGATGCCACCACGGGGGTGGCGTCGGTCGCATCACATGCGTGACGCATCGAACCAATCGCTAGTCGAGCAACCCGGGCGCCGGGCGAGCGCAGGGCGCGGGTTCGACGCGCGATTCGGCGAAGTTTTTTGGGCCCAGATAGCCTCCGAATCGGATATGCCGTCAAACCGTGACTTTTGCGTGGTGTCGATCGATCGACCGCTCGCGACCTTTGACTAACCCACGCGACACCCCCAAACTCTTCCCATATCTTGTGTACAACAGACTGCCGCCCTCACCCTCGCGGGCGCTCTCTCCCTCGGAGCTCAGCAGGCGAACGCCGCCTCGACTGAAATCTCCCAGCTGGCTTCCGTGGATAGCCGGGCGCTCGTTTTCCTGGTCATCCTTGGACCTGCTCTCGGATGGGTAGCGTTCAACATCTTGCAGCCTGGCCTTAACCAGCTCAACAACATGCAGGAGAAGAACGCCAAGCGCAAGGGTCTCGCTGCTGGTGTCGGCGGCCTTTCTGCTGCTGCCCTCATGGGTATGCCCGAGGCCGCTGACGCCGCCACTGAGGCCATGCAGCTCGCTGACCTCGACGCCCGCATCGCCATTTTCGGTGCTTTCGTGCCCGTCCTTGGCTGGGTTGGCTAC
>Ga0181571_10004333_pt1 | contig 10640 bp, 11 predicted proteins | sample 101ome_17_FD_132440 | JGI IMG/M metagenome (GOLD analysis project Ga0181571, IMG submission 132440) | Coastal salt marsh microbial communities from the Groves Creek Marsh, Skidaway Island, Georgia - 101407AT metaG (megahit assembly) | ecosystem: Environmental > Aquatic > Marine > Intertidal...
GCCAGACACTAATCATACAATGGCGATGATGATAGCTGCTTTAGTTACAGTCATACTTTGGTCAATTAGCGGATATGGAGATGATATTTTCCCATCTGTACCTGGAATGGGTGCAGCGTTCATTGTTCACTTTGTCATGAATCAATTACGTAGTTCAGATTTATCACCACTTGGAAGGTATGATTTACCTGATTTCAAAACCTTGGGCATTGGTGCACTTGTAATAATGGCTCCAGTTACTATTGTTGAAGCGACTTACGTACTTGCAGGTCCTGATTCATTAGAAACAAATGGAAGTGTTCGGTCAGATTGGTTCGTAGAAGCAGATTTCGGAAGTGAGGAAATAGGAGATGGATTTGAGTACATCAATGACGGACAAACAGTCACAATCAATTTGGACACAGATGAAATAGATGATGCCGATGATATGAACATAGTTGGAGTTAGGGTTACTCTGACATATTCGGAAGATGAAACCAGTTCAGGCTTGGGATGCGCTGCCCCTGGTGCATCTAATCCAGACCCCGATACGATTACAGGAACGATGATTCACAATGAGCATAATTCATCATCTAGTGGACAGAATTCTGCTGCAGGGCCTTCATCACATCTAGTAGTAGTTGAATGGTATAATACTTCGATGATTGGAAATGTTAGTGATGTGTCTAAATCAGAAATCAAAGACGGTTTAGATGTTGGAAACGATGGTTTAGGAGTATATAATCTGGAGATTAGCGTAATAGTGGATTCTGGAGGCGGAATAGGGTGCTCACATACTGATGAAGGTGAGGGGGTTGAATATTTAGTAGAAATTATTACTCTAGATTACTCAATACTATCTCAGTGAAATATTATATTGAATTAATATAATTGATTCCTTAAAGCGCAAGTAACTTGAGTAACATACTTGTCGTATGTACATGGTTTCCTCCAGGCAGATTGTAGCGCTACTGATATTGGCAACACTAATTCTTCCTATGACTGCATCGGAAATTAGTCCAAAATCAGATAGAGGTGGATACGATGCAGCAGGAGAATGGCAACCTAGGAACTCACTGGAAATTCATGACGAATGGTGGATGGATTGGTCTAGAGATGCAAACCATGATAGGATTGATGATCGTCTTGCATGGCTATTAACACAACCAATAGAAATTAATTCTGAATGGTGGAAGAGAGCAGAACCAGGACACGCAAGAATTTTCATTGATTACGACCATCATCCTTCAGCAGCCGATGTAGAAGCTTTGGAAGAACTTGGAGTGACAGTTACCATGAGGCCTATTTACTTAGATAGCCTGATTGCAACTGTTCCAATAGATATTATTCATCCTAAATCCTTACTGCTAGAATTACCAGGTGTTGTGATGTTAGAAGATTTAGGACTAGCAGAAACACACATGAATGAAGCCGTACCAAATATGGGTGTTGAGCAGGTTTGGTCGGAATATGGTTATGATGGAACAGGCGTTACAATTGCAGTTCTTGATACGGGAGTACGGGGGGACCATGAAGGCCTCAATGATATGGATGACGAGCTAACTATTGGTTGTGAACAACCAGAGCCTGATCCACTAAACCCTAATCCTATTGAAATCGATTGTGATCCAAAAATATCTGCATTTTTTGATGCTGTAGTAACAAACTCTGAACAACCAGCAAGAGAGTCCTATGACTCAGGAACTCACGGAACTCATGTTGCAGGAATTGCGGCAGGAACTGGTGGAGGGCAGGAAGCTCCCGACGGTTCGAAATATGTAGGGGTAGCTCCCGGAGCATGGGTCATCAATATCCTAGCATGTTGTGACGGAGATATACAAGATATCATTGAAGGAGCACAATGGGCAATAGAAAATAAAGATACTAAAGGAATAGATATTCTGACATCCTCATTAGGGGAACAACAGTTAGAGATTCATTTTGATAATGATGGTTCCTCTGCATGGAGTCAACAAATGGATGCTGTTGCAGCATCTGGAATAATTACCTTCTTATCTGCTGGAAACGAATTTGGAGGCGCTACATTTGCTGGTTGTAATACTATTGATAGTCCAGGAGATGCTAATCTTCCAATTACTGTTGCTAGTCTTGACAAAGATTTGGGGTTAGCGATTTACTCGAGTAGAGGTTATACCTCAGATGGTAGGGTGAAACCCGATGTTTCTACTATCGGTTCTAACATAATGGCTCCAGATGCTGCCACCTCAGATGGATATACAAGTAAGTCTGGAACTAGTATGGCTACACCATTAATGGCAGGAATTGCTGCATTGATGGTAGAAGCTAACCCAGATATCACTCATGAACAAGTCAAATCTATAATCAGTTCAGACTCGATTGAACGGGATTTACAATTACTTGACGACCCTGGATTTAATGATTGTAGCATATTAGAATCAAGACCTGATAATGAATTTGGATATGGTCAAGCAGACCCTCTTGTATTTGTCCAGTCTGCAGGTGCTATTGACTCTTCACTGAATGTAACTATGGAGCTTGAAACATTACAAAGGATTGGTAATGAATCACGAATATATGGAACATCTTCTGGTGCAGACACAAGTTCGGGATATGTTGAAGTTAAGGTTGGAGGAGGTGATTGGCAACAAGCTACTGATCTTTCATCTGGTGGCGATTGGGGAACCTGGGATATAAAACTGAAACCACATACAGAATCAGGTAATTCTACAATATATTCAAGATTAGTAATCAATGAAGACCGTATGTCTCCTGTAGATTCCTACAGAGTAATTTTGATTGACGCACAAAGTGATACTGCTAGTTCCTCTAGTGATAGTATAATGTTTGGGGCATATGCAATAATCATAACACTAATAGCAACATTTGCCCTTTTAGGAATTGGTTTGAAGGATTTGCGATCTAGAAATAATTAGATTATCAAACTAAAAATTAAGATTGTAAATATATTACTCAGAATTGAATTTTTCAACACACAAATTAACTAATAAATCACCAAAGCAATAGAAGGCTCCAACGAGAAGTGGAGGATTCCATGCTGTCAAACCAGTCCATGGCACATTGGGAGACCATGACCAATTTCCAAGATAGGTGCCCCAAATTTCCATAGCTAAGGCAGCCCAAACCATGACCGCATAAAGGCGAGGTTGGGGACCCCATTTAGTAAATACAAGTACCAATATTAGTAATATTAAACCAGATGTATCTCCACCAGTATATACGCCATAAGCAACAAGAGGTATAAATGGAATTAAGGCAAACAAGGCAAAATTATCCTTAATTTGAGTCGCACCTCTTCTCCCTAAGTCAAAGAGAAAATAATGCCCTGCAGGTACGAACAAGGGCATCAAATCACGCTGATACTCATAAATTAACCAAATTTCAGAGAAAAATAATTCCATTGGCGTTGCTATTGCTACAACTGCGATCATCTCGATTCTCTCTTTTCTATCTGCAATAACAAAGATAGCAAAAAATAACCCCCAGCACCACAGATTAACTGGCCATTCAGCCATATTATCAGATAGCAATCCTCCGGCTGCTGTAGATGAAATCCAGAGTCCGATTACAATGGTAAGAACATATAGCCACACCCGCTGATTCATGATAGTCGGAAGTCATAGTGGTTTTCATTTTGTAGTATGACGGCTAACTATCTCTGTCTCTTTTACTTGATAAGTAAATGGTACCGAATATTATGGAAATTAACATTAACTCTACAAATGGCCACTCTCTTTCCCACCGATAATACACAGAGGAACACATAGTATAAGGAAGAATAATGCAAGTTTTCTACGTATTTCCTTAGGAATAAAATTCCCAAAAAAGAATTCTAATCAATATACTAGATTGAGGAGACTGTAGAGGACCACAACATTAATCAGGGAATAAATACTACCAACCTTTTCTCCGACACAACTAATTCATCACGAAAAATCATTAGAATTTTGTATAAAAAAAATAAATTCACCCCTAAAAAGGATTAATCAGTCCTATTATCATGATTCTGGCGAATAGAAGAGTGTTTGAATTCTTCATGGGGGATTCTTCAGAGGAGAAAATTCGTAAATTAGCAATTATTTTAGCAGTAGTAGGATTCTTTGTTCATATTTTATTACGGGCACTATACAGAACTGAAAAAGTTGCAATCACAGGTGACGCTTCCGAGCTTGTTAGTTCTCCATTATCAGCTCTTTACACGCCATTTTCCATTCTCTTAGTTTATGAAGTGTATCAATTAATTAGAACTATACCGGAATCGTTCTCTTCCTCAGTAGGGAAACAGTATGAAATCGCAACGCTACTAGTTGTCAGAGAGATTCTAAAGAGACTATCCGAAATTGAGAATACCGAGGGTTGGAATTTCAGTTCTGATCTTGGATTTCTATTAGTTGAATGTGCTGCTTTCTTAGCATTATTATACACATCCCTAACTTACTTCAAAATGAGTAACAGTTCAGAAAAAACAGAAACTATGGCAGATGACATAGCCATCTTTGTTGAGGCAAAAAGAGGAATTGCTAATGCAATGCTGATTATATTTTTGATTATGGCAACATACTCTTTGTATTCTTGGATGGGATCTGTACAGGAGGGAGGAGGCTCTGTCAGTCGTATAATTTTCTTCTTGGATTTCTTTACATTGTTGATACTTACTGATATTCTTATTTTGTTAATCTCATATTGGTTTTACACAGATTTCGGCAATTTAGCTAGAAATACTGGATTCGTACTGTCAACAGTAATTATTCGAGTAGCAATTTCTTCAGAGGGAGTATCATCAATGATTCTATTTACTCTCAGTGGCCTATTAGGAATTGCTATATTGAGGATGTTTATCTTAAATGAACAGGCATTCAGTCAGGATTCAGAAAGAGAAAATATGATGGAAGTTGAAGCATGAAAAAAAGGTTGCCAATGACAAAATCTGCAGAGTTTGATATTTCGTCATCAAAACTTTGGGAAGTAATCAGTGAACCAGGGAATTTCAATAATTGTCACCCATTATGCAAATCAAACGAGATGATTAATTGGGAAAATGAGGTGGGTTCGGATCGTCTGATATACCTAAACGGTTTGGAGTAGTTATCTTATTCCCAATTTCATTCCTCTTTTTTTGGATGAGTTTCGGTCAAGTCTGAGATTATAAGAGATACTTGAGATATATCCTCTACTGAATAAATCGCTAGCCGCAAATCTTTGTCGAGACTAAATTAGTTTCAAAGCTATACCTTGTATCGAATATATCATAGATGTAAACCTAATCGAATGAGCGAGGAATGACAATGGAGACTACTATTCAAGATTTCAAGCTAACAACATTGGTTATTAGTAGCGTATTCATAATTCTGTTTCTGGTAGTTAGTGCTGTAGAAAGCAATTCAGTAATTTTGAACGGATACTCGACTGTATTACTTTGCGCAGTGCTTTGTATCGGAATACAATGGATTGCTTGGATACCCGCATCTATCTGGAAAACCGAACGCTTCTACGATTTAACAGGAGGATTGACTTTTCTGGTAGTAGTGATATTCAGCCTATGGTCTGGTTCACAATTCGAGCCGCCGAGTTTAAGAGAAATTATAGTTAGTGCACTTGTTATTGTTTGGTCATTACGTCTATCCAGTTTCCTTTATTTTCGTATTCATCGAACTGGAAAAGATGGACGCTTCGATCGGCTCAAAACATCACCAATACGATTCCTTGTACCTTGGACTCTACAAGGCCTTTGGGTGTTCTTAACGATGGTAGTTGTTATTGTAATAAATAATCAAGAAAATGCTTCACCAGCATTAGGAGTATGGGACTTTATTGGATTGTTATTATGGATTACAGGTTTTGGAATTGAAGTTATTGCAGATAATCAGAAAACAGTTTTCAATTCAGATTCTAAGAATAAAGACAAATGGATCGATAGTGGACTTTGGTCTTACTCGAGGCACCCAAACTACTTCGGCGAAATACTTCTTTGGACTGGAATTTCGTTTTTTGGAGTTTCTTGCTTTACCGGGTTAGAAAGTGTGGCATGGATATCGCCTATATTCATATACATTCTATTAACTAAAATCAGTGGAACCCCCATACTTGATAGAAGAGCTTTAGAAAAATGGGGTCATGATCCAGAATATCAAAAATATAGAGACAAGGTTCCAGCTCTTTTCCCTCGATTAAACAATTAATCATGTATGCTTGTTAGGATTATAACGATTCTGTGACCAAGTACTCATAACTCGTCGCTCATAATTTCTTCAATTATACGGGGTTGATGGATGCTCGTATTGGAAGCATTGAAGAAACAAGGATGTCAGGTCAGAGATATGGGTAAAGCAGGAAAGATTTCAGGGACCCTTGCACTAATTCTCGGATTGTTATTTCTGATTGGTTGGTTTGGAGCAGGAATAGGGGTTGATTACATCGATAATCAGTTAGAAGAAAATTGCGATAGCACGAGTGGACAAATTGGACAAATCACCGGCTGGGATGAGGGACAGTGTCAGGATGGAAGAGATACACGGGACCTTCTTTCTTCATTACAATATTCTTTGCTACTTGGTGGAGCGGCACTATGTATCTCGGGTGTCTGGATGTTAGCTAGACATTGATTTTTTATTCTTCAGTCATACAAGTCTATACTATCAGCGAAATTAGGCAAGTTAACAAAAAGCCATGATGCTGGTAGATTAACCTCTGATTCGTATTGAGTTCAGAAGGTAGCGTTTGAAAGGACAGGTAGTTGGCCAAATCTTCACTCAGAAATGAAATAGGGATATACTACCTGTTTGTTCACTTTCATAATCGTAACATCAGAAAATAATTCTTTACATTAAACACTCATTGATAAATATATACGGTTTAGAGAAAATATGCGAAGTAATATTTTGTATTCCTCCTTAGTAGGTATTTTCCTGATTGGCACTATTTTCGTTAGCGCTTTTTTGGGCTCTAATCTCACATCTCTAGTTATTAATGATGATTCTGATTTCTCAATATCAGCAGACTCACAATCAGGAATCAACTTCTATAATCTGGTAGAAATTGATGAGGGAGACAACGATGAAGATAAGGTGGTCACCTATATTTATCATAACTTCACATTCACAAGTTTAGGCAGCGAATCTGTTAATTGGGACTTTGGTGATGGTGACATGGCTACCGGTCAAACGGTTTCACACCAATACGAAATACCAGGTTTATACCTTGTTACCGCCACCTCATTAAGCAACAAGGGCATAGAAGTCGCAACAACCATGGTCACAGTACACCTATCTGCCGAGGCCAAGGTTGACAACATGGAATGTGAGTGTGCGCCAACCGCAAAAGATACTGTAATCGATCTCGTCCCTACTATCGGGTCTGTAGAAATCTCAGGATACATATTGGTAGAGCATGATGGAAGTAGTGAATCCTGCTCACTCAGAAACCCACTACAAGAATGCCATCTGAGAGTTGTTATTCAGAGAACTCAAAGTGGTAATATTATATCTGAGGATGTGATTTTTGATAGTACATTTAGGAATAATGAACAAGTCGTCGATTTTCAAATTGAGGCAGTAGATATCTACCAAGGGGAAGGGGTTCAAATTCGTTTAGAGACCGACCAGCTTAGAGATTGGCACAAGCCAAGTGCGAAATGGGATATTACAATCCTAGAAGACTAGTGTTCGTCTAACCTCTGCTAACCCTTCGAATCAACACGAAGGAAAGGCTATCCACTGAGAAGACCCTCTGAATAACCATTGATTCAACATGAATCACAGGGTACCCATTATTCAAATATTGAGGAAGTAATGCTTTACTCCTGATTCCTCTGTCCACCCAAGTTTTGCATAAAGTGATTGAGCTTTTGTATTATCATTGGTGGTTTCAAGAATTAGACCTTTACAATTTGTTTCTCTAGCCAATAGAGTTGCGGATTCCATAAGTTCCTTTGCTACTCCCATCCTTCTATGAGTTGGGTCAACAAATAAGTCGTTCAAAACTAACAGACGAGATGCATTCACTGATGAGAAAAAGGGGTAAAGTTGTACGAATCCTACACACTTATCATTTATTCTCGCCAGTATAATAGTTGACTCTTCTGAAACTATTCTATCACTAAGAAATTTTTTTGCCATAATTATATCCGAGGTTTTACCGTAAAACACTCTGTAGGCGTCGAATAATTCCGCTACCTCTTCTATGTCTGAAACAGTCGCATTATGTATTGTGATTTCGTTTGAACCCATACAAACAATCCCCTAGCGTTCCATCCACTAGTATGCCCCTTCTTGATACATACGTAAACTAGGGTAGCCAATGAAAGGGCAGACTGCAGGACCATTAACTCAGTAATTTCAAACTTATGGGTCCAAGCATACACCCATTGATTTATCAAATTATTTAAAAGCAAATTATTTCCACACAATATTATCGAGTTTCTTTACCAATTGTGGATATTTATTAGCACATACATTTTAGTTATTTGTTGTGGGCTTTTCATTCTTTGGATCCTCTTTTTTGAATTGGTCCTCAAGCGAAAAGGAGTTATCGCCAAATTTGAAGCATCTAAGAAAGAGTATGAAACTGAACAGGAGTTTCTCTCTTCTATTGGAGCCTTACCAAAATGTGAAGTTTGTGGGCAATTAGAACACACAACCGAAGAACACTATACCAGAAATATGTATACAAATCAAGACACCAATCTTGATGGAGTTGCAGATACAGATGTGGGTGGTAGCCTATCAAAGGATATTAAGAACCTAAAGACTATGATAAAAGAATTTAGAAAGATTTTCGGCCGCGTATTTAAAAACTTTTTCAGAAAGTGATTTTTGTGTGAAATATAGATTTTCTACTTATAACCATGAGTTAGCAATTTCTGTATAAATGGGTTTGCGGTCCGCTCTTTCAGAGGATACCCTGTAAAGCAATATCTATTATACGGAAAAGGCGTAGACAGGTCAGTGATACAAGCCCTATTGTTCTTTGTTTACATGGTGACAATGTTCGTCCTAATTTCAAATGTAATTGAAGAACCGATATCTGGAGTAGTAATCCTGATTTTTGGAGTCCCAATCACCGTAGCCTACCTTCTTCTCGCGCTGATTGCTCGCGTTACGTCCATGACATATTCCAATGTTGGGAATTCCGAGGAAGAATGACCCTCTGTTTCGTATTGATATCAGAGGGTACCCATTGACCCGCATCTGAAACATAGGGTTAGCTCGGTAGCCAATGATTCGTATCTGTTGCATAGGGTGCCCAATATTACACATGCATCATTAAGGGGTGCCCTTTGCGGTGGACATGGAAAAAGACGGCATTAATGTCAGAAATCTACTTGACTCGGAAGATATCCGAGCGAGTTGGCCGTTGATGCGACAATTACGTCCAAATCTGTCTGATGAGGTGGGTTATGTTAAGCAAGTGGAGAGGCAACAACAGAACACGGGATACAATCTCGTGGGGGCATTCGATTCCGATGGACTACTTCTAGGCATTGCTGGATTTGTGTTCTCTGAAATGCTATCTCGTGGAAGCTACCTGTATGTTGACGATCTAGTGGTTGATGAAGGAAGCCGTAGTCATGGAGTGGGGGCAATTCTACTTTCTTGGCTCTCTGATCACGCACGTGAATTGGGGTGCTCGAGTCTTCACTTGGATTGTGGCAATCACCGCTTGGACTCCCATCGATTCTACCGTCGTGAGGGACTCGAGGACAGAAGTTTGCATTTTGTACTAGACCTATAGAACACTGTAACCGTTGTACTCGTTGGCATCATCTTCCCTACACTGAGTAACCCCTCTATGACAAAGGCCATAATAATGGGTATGAGGTAGGGCCCAGGATTACAGATACGTCACAATGTAACCGTTGTATTGCTATCCATCATCATCGCTACCCTTTGCTCTATCAAAAATTCTCCACATATTTCGAATTAAGCATCCATCTTACTAACCTAGAAGATAGAGAATTATCTAGTGGCTTATTTGCAATTACTCTACAACAATGCTCTGTGTAAGGCGCAATATCATATGGAGATCCTGCTCTTATATTTGGGGGAGGTCTAAATTTCTGTTCCTTTGCGAATTCTCTAGCAGCTTCTTTTGACCCAAACACATCTTCTGGGCTATGACGTACCCAGACATCTCCATCATCACTCATGATTAATTTTCTATCATGAGAGATATAGGCCCAGGCTCTTCTTCCTTGAGTGATTGGATTCCTAATCTCCAATCTCTTGAGGTTGGATTCCGGAGGATGATATTTACCTTCATTCATTTCTCATGCCTCCATAGTTTTCCACCATAGTGCCAATTATGATCTTCACAAAGCAATGTCATATTCCAGATTGTTTGAGGACCACCTAGTCTGAATGGTATGAATCTGTGATCATAGTGAAGTGATTTACGAACAGGGCATCTTGTACCATCCTCGAGAATTGCAGTACATTGACCTTGGTCTCTTACTGCAACTGCAACCTTGATATCTTGTGGAACATATCTCGAAATCTTCTCTCCAATTATATTTCTTCTGACATACCTCTCACCTATATTCCATGCTTCTTGCCCAAATGCAGCAAAGATATCTTTTGGTTCTGTATCTTTTTCATCAATTCCCTCCATCCCCCAAGTGAATAGCATCTCAATTATGCTCTGAATCTTGTCTGAAGTACTCATAA
>Ga0181571_10004336_pt1 | contig 10626 bp, 9 predicted proteins | sample 101ome_17_FD_132440 | JGI IMG/M metagenome (GOLD analysis project Ga0181571, IMG submission 132440) | Coastal salt marsh microbial communities from the Groves Creek Marsh, Skidaway Island, Georgia - 101407AT metaG (megahit assembly) | ecosystem: Environmental > Aquatic > Marine > Intertidal zone...
CACCCAAGGATCGATGAAAGCATTTGTAGGGCAGATATCGAGACAGGCGCGGCAACTGCCGCAGTGCTCCGTCTCCTGCGGTGCATCGGCGGGAAGCGGGATATCGGTATAGATCTCGCCCAAAAAAAACCATGAGCCTGCCTTCTCGTTGATCAGCATGGTGTTCTTGCCTATCCAACCTAACCCCGCGTTTTCCGCCAGTGCCCGCTCCATTACCGGCGCGCTATCGACAAAGGCACGGTAATGACCTTTGCCCAGCTCCGCTTCAATGCGTTTGGCTAGCTTGGCAAGTCGGCCGCGCATGAGCTTGTGATAGTCGCGCCCCAACGCGTAGCGTGATACGTAAGCTTGCGCACCGTCCGCCAATACTGACTGCGGGTCGGCGCCCTCCGGTAGGTAATCCATCCGTGCAGTGATGACTGTACAGGTGCCCGGGACCAGTGATTCGGGGTGACTTCGCTTTTCCCCGTGGCTGCTCATCCAACCCATCTCGCCGTGGTAACCCGCTGCGAGCCATTTATCGAGATAATCCCGATGCTCGGCGAGCTCGATGCCAGTGAATCCCAGCGCCTGAAAGCCTAGCTCACGTCCCCAGTCGCGAATCTGCTGCAGCAGGCCTGCTGTTCTGTCGGCTACGTGACGATCAGTGGTGATAGTGGAGTCGGTCATGCGTGGATTGTGACAGAAGGGGGCCGCGCCGCGGTACACTGCCGCCATGACGACCGCCTACACCTATCAATGCGAAATAGCCCTTGCTGATGAAGACGCAACGCTGGCGCTAGGTCAGCGCCTCGCGAGAGGTTTGCCTTCGCCGCAAGTGATTTTTCTGCACGGTGAGTTGGGTGCAGGCAAGACAACTTTGAGTCGCGGTTTTCTGCGGGGCGCTGGTCACACCGGTTCGGTGAAGAGTCCAACCTATACGCTGGTCGAGCCATACGAGGGTATTGCAGTGGGGGGCGTCTTTCACTTTGATCTCTATCGGCTGGGTGACGCTCAGGAACTCCACTACCTCGGCCTGGGAGACTACTTTTCTACTGGGGGTACGCTGTTGATTGAGTGGCCGGAGCGGGCGGCCGGGCGATTACCGCCACCAACCCTGGATATCACACTGTTGGTGGCAGATGTGGGTCGCACTGCGTATCTGAAATCTGATGACCCGTTGGTTATGTCGGCGTGCGAAGCGTGATATGACGCTGGGTGGACTCACATGCGTAACAGGCGCGCGCTTCGCACGGTTTATCAGAACAAGCGCGGTTTCGCTGATTGGGGTGAGCGGGTGTTTCCTCACCCCGTTTCCAGTGCAGAGTGCTGATGCGGCTAATGTCGAAGCCGTCAGATTGTGGCGCGCACCAGACCACACCCGCGTCGTGCTGGATTTAACAAGTGCCGCTGATTTCTCCTCGTTGTCCTTGGAAAACCCCGACCGGTTTGTCGTGGATTTGAAGAAGAGTCGCATCACAGCCTCGCTGAGTGGGTTGCCGCTGGACGGTACGCCGATCAGGCAGGTCCGCTCCGGTATTCGCAGAGGCACAGACCTGAGGTTGGTTTTTGATCTCGATAACGCAATGAGGACCTCGCTGTTCAGTCTACCCCCCAGTGAAACGATTGGTGACCGTATCGTGATTGACTTCTTCGACGAGATGCCGATCTCGGCGCCGTCGCCGGTGTTGTCCGTTGAATCGCTGGAGGAGCGTCGGGATATTGTGATTGCTATTGACCCTGGTCATGGAGGCGAAGACCCCGGCGCCTCGGGCCCAGGTGGCTTGCCTGAGAAAAAAGTGGTTCTTGAGATTGCTAGACGGCTTGAGCAGCAGCTGGCGGGCATCCCGGGTTTCCGATCATTCCTGACGCGGACCGGCGACTATTATGTGGCGAAGCAAAAACGAAGAGAGCAAGCCAGAGCGCAAGAAGCGGACCTGTTTGTCTCGATTCACGCGGATGCGTTTACAAAGCCCTCTGCCAACGGGGCCTCGGTTTATGCGTTGTCACTGAAAGGGGCTACCTCTGCCACTGCACAATACTTGGCTGACAGTGAGAATACGTCTGATTTGATCGGCGGTGTCGCCGTGACTGAGAGCGATGCTTTGTTAATGGATGTACTGGCTGATTTGTCGATGACGGCGACACTGGATACGAGCCTAAAGATTGGGGGTCTGGTGCTAGAGCAATTAAGCACGGTGGCCAGGCTGCACAAGCGTCAGGTAGAGCAGGCAGCGTTTACGGTACTGAAATCCGCTGATGTGCCGTCGATTCTTGTAGAGACCGGTTTTATTTCCAACCCGAAGGAGGCTGAGCGTCTCTCAACACCCGCTTATCAGGAGAAAGTGGCGCGCGCCATTCGGCGAGGCATTCAAAGCTGGTTCGCGCGACAGCCGCCGCCTGGCACGCTGTTGGCGTGGCAACGCGAGCGCGGAGGGCGTGAGGTCACTATTTCTTCAGGTGACACGCTTTCTGAGATTGCCGAGCGCTTTGGGGTCTCTGTTGCGTCCATCAAGGAAAGTAACGGACTGCGCCAGGATGTCATTTACATTGGCCAAACCTTGATCATTCCGGAGGGGTCAAGGTGATTCGTATTCTGGAGCCCCGACTGGCTAACCAAATAGCTGCCGGTGAGGTAGTCGAGCGCCCAGCCTCGGTGGTCAAGGAGGCGGTTGAAAATAGCTTGGACGCAGGCGCCACCCGGATCGAGATTGACGTCGAGTCTGGCGGTACTCGGTTGATCAGAATTCGCGACGACGGAACGGGCATTGATGGAGACGATCTCGCACTGGCTTTGGCCCGCCACGCAACCAGTAAGATTGACAGCATTGGAGATCTCGAAGCAGTGCAATCATTGGGGTTTCGGGGTGAGGCTCTCGCTTCCATCGCGTCGGTGTCTCGGCTGACGCTAACCGCTAATACAGAGGCATCATCGGTGCAGGGGCAGCAGGCATTCTGTGAGGGTCGGGACATGTCGGTGGCGGTGAAGCCTGCGCCGCACCCCCGCGGCACCACACTGGAAGTCCGGGATCTTTTTTACAACACCCCGGCGCGCCGTAAATTTTTGCGCACCGAGAAAACCGAGTTTGGCCACTTGCACGAGGTTGTGAAACGCCAAGCACTGTCACGCCCAGAGGTCACGTTTGTCCTCCGCCACAACGGCAAACAAACGCTGCAACTGAATGCGGCGGTATCCGAGGCCGAGCTGCTGCGTCGTGTCGCAACGGTTTGCGGTACTGATTTTGCCGAGCACGCGGTGGTGATTGAACGTCAGGCTGGCCCTATGCGGCTGTGGGGCTGGGTGGCGGAGCCGACCTTTTCCAGAAGCCAAGCGGATCTGCAGTATTTCTTCGTCAATGGGCGTGTTATTCGCGACAAGCTCGTTTCCCATGCGATTCGTCAGGCTTACCGGGATGTGTTGTTTCATGGTCGTCACCCTGCATTCGTATTGTTCCTGGAACTTGATGCCGCGGGCGTCGATGTGAATGTGCACCCGACCAAGCACGAGGTGCGATTCCGCGACAGCCGAAGTGTGCATGATTTCCTGTTCGGGACGCTCTCTCGGGCGCTGGCCGACGTCAGACCGGGCCAACCCGCGCCGACCGCGCCTGCCACAGGGTCAGAAGAGCGCGCTTTTCAGCCGGGTATGAACTTGGCTTCAGGGGGTTCCCCGACCCTGTTGGGACAGGGTGACCAGATTCTGTCGGCGGTTGGCGCGTCCAGTCACCGGTTTGATGGCGGAAGCAGTGGTCAAATGAGCCGTTGGCGCGAGCCAGCTTTGAGTCGTGTGCCTCAACCTGAGTTCGCGCAAGAGCCTGCAGAGATTCCACCGCTCGGTTTCGCCGTGGCGCAGCTTCACGGTATCTATATCTTGGCCGAAAACCAACACGGTCTGGTATTGGTCGATATGCATGCCGCACATGAGCGCATCACATATGAGCGACTCAAGCAGGCCCGGGATGGGAGCGGCATTACACGTCAGCCACTGCTCGTGCCACTGACGCTCGCGGTTTCGAGTCGCGAGGCTGCCATTGCTGAAGAGCAGTCAGGGGAATTAGCCTCGCTTGGCTTGCTGATTGAAGCGACGGGTGAAGAGTCGATCGTGTGTCGCGAGTTGCCGGCGGCGCTGAAAGATGCGGATGCCGAGGCGCTAGTGCGGGATGTGCTGGGCGATCTACTGGAGTTTGGCACTAGCGATCGAATTGCCAGCTCGCTAGACGAGTTGCTTTCGACGCTGGCGTGTCACACCTCCGTACGAGCGAACCGCCGCCTGACTCTGCCGGAAATGAACGCCTTACTGCGCGATATGGAAGAGACCGAGCGTTCCGGCCAGTGCAATCACGGGCGCCCAACCTGGGTGCAACTGGGCATGTCGGAGCTCGATAAGCTGTTCCTGCGTGGCCGCTGATATGGCCGAGAGAATATTGGCTCTCATGGGGCCAACCGCCTCCGGGAAGTCCGCGTTGGCGGAGCAACTCGCAGAGGCATACGACGGCGAATTGATCAGCGTGGATTCCGCGCTGGTGTATCGGGGGTTATCGATTGGCGCAGCGAAACCCGATTACCCCCATCATCTGATTCACATTCGCGAGCCTGTCGATCTCTATACCGCCGCTGATTTTGCACACGATGCGACAGCTAGCATTGACAGCATCCTGTCGAGGGGACGTCGACCGATTCTGGTGGGCGGCAGCATGCTCTATTTTCGGGCGCTGATTCAGGGTCTCGATGACATTCCCGCTATCGACCCGGCAGTCCGCGCAGCGATTGAAAGCGAGGCGCATGAGTCAGGTTGGCCAGCGCTTCATCAGCAATTGGCTCAAGTCGACCCCGAGATCGCACAAAAACTGCACCCTAATCACAGCCAGCGGATCTGTCGCGCTCTCGAGGTGTATCGCGGTACGGGTGTGCCTTTGAGCGAATGGCAAAAAGATGGCGGCGACGCTATCGCTGACCAATTTGAATGTGTCGCATTGTGTCCCGAACCCAGAGCAGTGCTCCATCAGCGTATCGCGCTGAGGCTCGATGAAATGTTTGAGAAAGGGCTCATTGATGAGGTGCGCGCGCTCTGGGAGCGAGGTGATTGCCACACTGACTTGCCTGCAATACGCGCGGTCGGTTATCGGCAGGTTTGGTCTTTGCTCAACGGTGAAATTGACGGCGCAACCTGCCGCGAACAAATACTGGCCGCCACGAGACAGCTCGCCAAACGGCAACTGACTTGGTTACGCAGTTGGCCGGATTTGACTTGGATGATCACTGATGCAGAGGGGGCTCTCGTCCGAAGTCTCGAAAGCGACGTAAAAGGCCTGTCTAGCAACGAAAATACCCGTTTGAAAGGTTACGAAGCCCGCTGGACTCAGCGCATTGAAGCATTTTTTCGGAACTTTTAGCTGACGCCAAAGTCGTAGTACAATATGGACACTCCACTCCGGTGGAGCTTTTTGTCGCTAACGTGTTGGCGGCCGTAATGCGCTTTCCGTGAAGAGCGCTGTGTTAGAACAGGCAAGGAGTACCCATGTCTAAAGGGCATACCTTACAAGACCCTTACCTCAACGCTTTGCGCAAGGAAAGAGTCCCCGTATCGATTTATTTGGTTAACGGCATCAAGCTGCAGGGTCAGATAGAGTCCTTTGATCAATTTGTCGTGCTGTTGAAAAACACCGTTTCACAGATGGTATACAAGCATGCCATTTCTACTGTGGTCCCGGCACGTAATGTCCGACTGCCCGCCGCGGACGCCGAGGCGCCGGCTGAAGACTGACGATGGCGCTGCCACTCTGCAGCGCACCTGAGTTACCGTGTTTTTTGAGCGTCATCAGGGCGGTGAGCGCGCTGTGCTCGTGCAACTGCAGTTTTCCGGTGAGAGCCGCGATCTCAGTTTGCATGAATTCGAAGAACTGGTGACATCGGCGGGTGGAATACCGGTCGCCACCGTCACCGGCTCGCGTACCGCGCCTCATGCGCGCACCTTTATCGGTGAAGGCAAACTTCAGGAAGTCCTGGCCGCGCGCCATGAGCACGAAGCCGAGTTGGTCATTTTTAATCATGCACTGAGCCCGAGCCAGGAACGCAACCTTGAGCAGGCGCTCTCGTGCCGCGTGCTGGCACGAACTGGCCTGATACTCGACATCTTCGCCCAGCGTGCGAGGACTCATGAAGGAAAACTGCAGGTAGAGTTGGCGCAGTTAACACACATGAGCACGCGGCTGGTCCGCGGCTGGACCCACCTTGAGCGGCAAAAAGGCGGTATCGGTCTGCGTGGTCCGGGAGAGACGCAGCTTGAAACTGATCGCCGTCTGCTGCGAGCGCGCATTAAATCGATTCAGGCGCGACTCGAGCGGGTCCGCAATCAGCGCGAGCAGAGTCGTCGTGCCCGCCGGCGCGCAGAGCTCCCTGTGCTGTCCTTGGTGGGCTATACCAACGCAGGCAAATCGACGCTCTTTAATCGTGTGACGACGTCGGAGGTCTATGCGGCAGACAAGCTCTTTGCCACCCTCGACCCGACGCTGGCTCGGGTAGACATCGAGCACTTGGGTCCGGTCTTGTTTGCCGACACCGTGGGATTTATTTCTGATCTGCCGACGACCTTGGTTGAGGCCTTCAAAGCGACTCTGGAAGAAACTGCTAATGCGAGCCTGTTGCTACATGTCGTCGATGTCTCGGCTTCAAACCGGGATGAGCTGATGGCAGATGTGGAGACAGTATTGGGCGAGATCGGCGCCGATGAACTACCGCAGCTGTTGGTGTTTAACAAGCTGGATTTACTGGAACAGCCGGCAAGAGTGGTGCGCAACGAATCAGGAGTCATTACCGCAGTGTATGTATCAGCTGTAACGGGCGAAGGCTTGGAACTGTTGCACGAGGCCATTCGTGAGCGACTGTCCGTCACGCTCTTCGACGAGGAGATTACACTCGATCCGCAGCGCGGGAAGTTACGTGCCGCGCTGTACGAAATGGGTGCTGTTTGCAGCGAGCAATGGGAATCCGACGGCAGTAGCCGACTACATGTGCGCTTACCGCTGGCTGACTGGCGACGGTTGAATCCGTGAGTTGAAAGCATGAAAAAAATGGCGGTTTCATTGCCGTAGCGGGGAGCTGGCAGGGCAATTGCTGAGGGTCGACCTAACCAATCCACGTTTCCCGGTGAGGGTTCCGGTCTGCTTTTTATGTCATGCAGAATCCGGGTGGCAGGTGATGGAATCGGGGCAAAAGCGCTTTACGGAGGAAAACATCCGAACTGAGGCCGCGTTTTGTTAGACTATCCGCCCTATTGATGAGGAAACGACTTATGTCATGGAATGAGCCCGGGGGCGGTAATCAAGGCCCTCGCGATCCTTGGGGTGGCGGCAATCAGGGACCACCCGATCTCGATGAGGCGTTCAAAAAGCTGCAGCAAAGCATTGCAGGGCTGTTTGGTGGTGGGCGCGGTTCAAGCGGACCCGGCAAAGGCGGCTTGTCTGGTGCGCTGCTTGGCATGATCTTCGGCGGCATCTTGCTGGTCTGGGGTCTCATGGGGTTCTACCAGCTCGATGAGCAAGAGCGGGCGGTTGTGTTGCGCTTTGGTGAGTATCACTCGACCTTGACTCCGGGCCTGCAGTGGAATCCGCCTTTGATCGACGAAGTGATCAAGGTGAATACCACCAAGGTTCGCGCGGCGGGATTAAGGGAAGTCATGCTGACTCAGGACGAAAACATCGTCGAAGTCAGCATGTCTGTGCAGTACGTGATCGATAACCCGCAGGACTTCGTGCTACAGGTGCGAGATCCGGAAGTCTCACTGCAACACGCCGCGCAGAGTGCATTGCGGCATGTCGTTGGCGGCACGACCATGGATCTTGCCTTGACTGAGGGGCGAGCTGACATCGCGTTCGATGTGCGGGGTCGCCTGCAGCAATATCTGGATGACTACACCACGGGGATTCGTGTCTCCACCATTAATATTGACGAGTCAAAGCCCCCGGCACAGGTTCAGGGCGCGTTCGATGACGTGATCAAAGCCCGCGAGGACGAGGAACGAGTCAAAAATGAAGCGCAATCCTACGCAAATGGCATAGTCCCCGAGGCCAGAGGTCGTGCGCAGCGCATGCTGGAGGAATCTAACGCTTATCGCGATCAGGTGATTGCCCGAGCTGACGGTGAAGCTCAGCGCTTCGAGCAATTGCTTACGCAGTACCGCAAGGCGCCTGAGGTGACTCGGGAGCGTCTCTACATCGACGCGGTGCAAACAGTTTTCGCTAACACCAATAAAGTGATGGTCGATGTCGATGGCGGCAATAATGTGCTCTATCTGCCGCTGGATAAGATGGTGCCGAACGCCGGTCAGCCGCGGAGCGCGGCCGGGCGAGCTGGCGTGAGCGAACGCGACATGCGCGAGATAGCCGATCAGGTTACGGAGCAGTTGCGCCGTGATCTTGATGCGGCAGCGGCACGCAGGGGAGGGCGCTAATCATGACCAAGCAATCTTTTGTTGGCATTCTAGTCGCCATCATCATCGTGGTCCTGTCTAACAGCCTCTATGTCATTCGAGAGACGCAACGCGGCGTCCTGTTGAAGTTTGGTGAGGTCGTAGATCCCGATTTGCGTCCCGGGCTGCATCTGAAGGTGCCCTTCGTCAATAGCGTGCGCAAATTCGACGGCCGAATCTTAACGGTAGATAGCAGTCCTGAACGTTTCTTCACGCAGGAAAAGAAAGCGCTCATCGTCGACTCGTATGCAAAGTTCCGTGTGACGGATACTGCCAAGTATTACACCGCGACCAATGGTGAAGAGAATCGGGCTGCAGGACTCCTGTCTCAGCGCATTAATGATGGTCTGCGAAACCAGGTGGCGGTGCGCACCGTTCAGGAAGTGGTTTCTGGGCAGAGAGATGAATTAATGCAGGCAATCACCGCGCAGTTGAATGAGTTGGCAAACGCCGAGTTGGGTGTGGAAGTCATCGACGTTCGAGTGAAGAAAATCGATCTACCCCCTGATGTATCGGAGTCGGTGTATCGCAGAATGAATGCCGAGCGTGAGAAGGAAGCGCGTGAGCTGCGTTCCGAGGGTAAAGAGTTGGCCGAGGGTATCCGCGCAGCAGCAGACCGGGAGGTCACGGTGATCGAGGCCAATGCGTTCCGTGATGCCGAGATCATTCGCGGTAATGGTGATGCCGAAGCCACGCGTATTTATGCGGAAGCTTTCAATCAGGACCCCGAATTTTACTCCTTTACCCGCAGTTTGCAGGCTTATCGTGAGACCTTCAACGCAGGCAGTGATGTCATGCTGCTCCAGCCCGACAGCCAATTTTTCCAGTATTTACGGGATCCGCAGTCTAACGACTGAAATTATTGACCTTTGGTCGTGAATAGTTGGGCGCGCGCTGCGCGCCCCGCTTCTCCTCGCACCCCTGTGGTATTCTTGCCTCGAGCGCTTTCTGCAGCACGACGTCCTGACGGAATACCACCATGACGATTGAGAATCGCTGGCTGTTGCCAGAGGGGATCGATGAGCTATTGCCCGAGCGGGCAGCTCAGTTGGAATCCCTGCGCCGGCGTTTGCTGGATCAGTGTGTGACCTGGGGTTACCGCTATGTCATTCCACCTTTAGTCGAATTCACCGACTCGCTATTGATCGGCTTGGGAGCAGATCTAGATGTGGTGACCTGTAAATTCACCGATCAAATGAGTGGGCGTATGTTGGGCGTGCGCGCAGATATTACCCCGCAAACCGCGCGCATGGATGCGCACAGCCTCGCAGAAGATGGGGTGACGCGCCTCTGTTACGCGGGTTCCACTTTGCAAAGCACACCGCAGTCCGTGGTGAGTGGGCGGGCACCCATCCAGTTGGGCGCTGAGCTTTACGGCAGCAATTGCATTGAGGCCGATAGTGAAGTCATCACACTGATGTTGTCGATGTTCGAGGCCGCAGGCGTGACACGAAGCCTGACCTTGGATATCGGGCACATCGGCATTTATGACGCGCTTTTCTCGGAAGTTGGCTTAGGCCCAGATGTAGAGGCAGAGATATTCGATGCGTTGCAGCGAAAATCGACGCCTGACATCGAGCGGCTAGCCAGCACGCTTACCGCTGACATGGCCGAGAAATTGCTGATCTTGTCATCATTACATGGTTCTTCCGATGTGATCGGTAAGGCAAGAGCGGCATTGGGTGGCGAGGCAGTTGTGAGGAACGCGCTTGATGAACTCGAGACTGCGCTTGAGCAGGTTCGTCTCGCGTACCCAGAAGTCGACGTTTATATCGATCTCACGGAATTGAGGGGATTCCGGTATCACACGGGTCTGGTATTCGCGGTCTACCTTGAGGGAAGGGGCTCAGCGATCGCCAAGGGCGGACGCTACGACAATATTGGCGCAGTGTTTGGCCGTGATCGTCCGGCGACGGGTTTTGCCATCGACCTCAAGGCTTTGGTCGACGATGCCGCAACCCCGCAGTCTAAAGATGTGCCAGTCGTTGCGCCGCTATCCAGTGACCCTGCGCTCCGCGAGGCAATCGCGGCGTTGCGTAAAGCAGGCAGGGTAGTGGTCATTGATGTGCCGCCGGGCGTGGCATTGCCCGAGGCCGAGAGGCTCATACAGAGAGACGGTCAGTGGGTGACCGAGAGGGAAACAGCATCATGAGTCGCAATGTCGTCATACTCGGCACCCA
>Ga0181571_10004338_pt1 | contig 10623 bp, 5 predicted proteins | sample 101ome_17_FD_132440 | JGI IMG/M metagenome (GOLD analysis project Ga0181571, IMG submission 132440) | Coastal salt marsh microbial communities from the Groves Creek Marsh, Skidaway Island, Georgia - 101407AT metaG (megahit assembly) | ecosystem: Environmental > Aquatic > Marine > Intertidal zone...
AAGCGAAGGACGACGGAGGGAGAAGAAGAAGCGGCGGCGTCAAAGGTGAAAAACGGAAAAAAACCGACCGATCGCCGGGTTCAGGCGACGCGAGCGCCAACCGGGCACGTGTTCACCGAACGGATGCGTTGAAACGCAGTCGGTCGAAGAAAGGAACTTTTTTGTCCTGCTGCGATTCTTCCGCGCCCCCGAGCGAGCGGGCGGGGGGGCCGATGCGTGGACGAGCCCGCGTGGATCGCGAGGAGGCGATGACGCGGGGTATCTGGGTCGAAAAGAGTCTGCCGACCCACGAAAGAACGAGGCGGGGTGAGGCGGAGCGCGGACGCGCGCGGGCGCTCGAGGGAGGGGGGTCGTGGGTTCCGCCGACGTTCAACGCACCTGAGACGCCAAGCACCCGGTGACGTGCAGGGCGAACTGCGTGACGCGGCCGCATTTGAACCCCTTGTGCGAGAAGTACCTGTGCAGACACACGCTCATGGGGATGCACTCCTTCCAGAAGTAGTACACGAACATGGGCCCGAGCATCTTCCACCGGAACTCCGCGCGATACGCGTACGCGAGGACGAGGAAGAGGGGGAGCTCCAGGAAGCCGATGGGGTTGAAAGTCGTGCCGGGCAGGCGGGTCCATCCCACCCGCGCGTCCTTCTTCAGGCCCGAGTCGGCGAACGCCCTGGCCTGCGCAGCCTTGACGGTGGTGGGGGGGAGACACATGTTGACGTTCGTGCGCGCGCGCTCGCTCTCGCCACGAGCTTGGCGCCGCGGAATGGCGGGGCGATCTTGCGAGAAACTCGTGTCTCTTCGCGGGCAAACCGTCACCGCGGCCCACCTCCTGGACCTCCTGGCCCGGGGATGGAAAATGAGCGGCGCTGCCCAGTTCCAGCTTCGTCAAGCACCAATTAGTCAGCGCATAATGCGATGAAACCAGTCGGTCAAACTTCGGTCGAACGCGTTCAACCGGCCGCCGATCCCACGGTTGTCAGCTCGGACCGGTGGGTCGTCGACGACGTCGTCGCGCGCGCGTCACTGGAGTCCCTCTCGGAGGCTTCTTCCTCCTTCGACACACGAGATTAGCGTGCCGTCGTCAGTCAGAGTCGCTGCCGCCGCGGCCGGCGTCTGCGCGATGGCGCCCGCGCGCGATGGCGCCGGCGCGGACGCCGCCCCCGTGGTGGGGCGCGCACCCGCGGTGGACGCGCGGGAGGGGGACCGCGCCTTGTCGTTCCGCGCGCTCCTCGCCGGGTCCCTGATCCTCCTCACCGTGTTCTTCTACGAAGACGCGATGGAGCTCCGCATGCACGCGCGGCGGATGATGTTCGGGAACCGCGCGCACGAGGCGGTGCTCATCCCGGGCTGGATGCGCTCCGAGGCCCCGGGCGTGGAAACCCTCGCTGAGCACGAGCGCGAGGCGGCGACCGCGTGGGGCGAGGTGGAGGCGTTCGAGGAGGGGGAGGAGGCGCGGGCGAGCAGAAAGCTCGGCCCGCGCGGCGAACGCGCGCCGGCGACGCCCGCCGCGCCGCGCGTCGACCGCGACGAGACCGCGACCGGATCGGCGGGACGCGCGGCCAAGAAACCCACCCTCGCGCCCGAACCCCCGCCCGCGGACGTCGACGCGATGTGGGGAACCGTCGACGACGACCCGTACGTGGACGACGATGCCCCCCCTCCGAAGGCGACGAAGACAAAGACGACGCTGCCGCCGCCGCCGCCGCCGCCGCCGACGACGACGACGAAATCGGACGCCTCCGCCTCCGCCTCGTCGGATACCGTGCCGAAGGTTTCGCTCGCGAGCCTCGCCGCGGAGGCCGCGGTGAACTCCGCCGCGGATAAGGCGAAGGCGAAGGCGGCGAGGGACGCGAAGGCGGCGGCGGCGGCGTCTTCGTCTACGTCGCCTTCTGCCGCCCCGCGCGTCGATCCGGAGGAGACCCCGCGCCCGCCCCCGCCGCCCTGGCCCGGGGGCTCGGCGGCGCTCGAGCCCGGCGGGTTCGTGCCGTTACCGGACCCGCCGGAGACCGCCGGGGGCGAGTGGCGGAGCTTGGGGAAGTGCGCGCCGTTGGCGAACGAGGACGTCACCCGGAGCGACGCGGCGCTTCGCGCGGCGGCGGAGAAGCGCAGTTTCCGGAAGGAGATCATCGTCATGGTCGCCAACGCCGGCGGCGCGCACCTCGCCGCGAACGCGGTGGCGAATCTGCGCGGCATGGGGTTCGAGCACTACCTGCTCTTGGGGAACAGGCGCGAGACGTGCGAGCAGCTTCGGAACGGTCCGTGGGGGATTCAGTGCGGGCACACGAGTTTCCTCGAGAACCATCCTCGGCTCGCGACGTATCAGCTCGAGGACGAGGAGCACGCGACGCCGTTTCGGCTGTGGTGGGCGCGGTTTCACGTGCTGGAGCGCCTGAGCGCGTTCGGGTTCAACCCGATGTACATCGACACGGACGTCTCGTTCCGGGCGAACCCGTACCCGCTGTTGAAGGGCGCGTTCGCGAAGTACTCTCTGATTGGCCAGGACGAAACCGGGCACATCAACGGCGTCAACATCGGGTTCGTGTACGCGCAAAACGCGAACGTCGGGAGAGGCGCGCACTGGGTTCTGAACGAGACGATGGCGCGGATGTTCGCCATCTTGGAGCACGAGCCCGGGCCGGTGAAGCGCTGGGACGGGAAGGTCGCGGCCGGGGCGAAGGAGCACCTCTGGGACCAGCACATATACAACGACGTCCTCGAGAGTGCGTTTTTCGGGAGAGAGATGCGCCGCAGGAGCGGGCAGAGGCTCGTCGAGGAAAACGACGGGGCGAGAAGGACGTGGGAGAAGGAGACGATGGGGTACCCCATGGACGAGAAGTCGATGTCGTGGGACACGGCGCAGGTGGAGCTCAGGGCGGAGGAGGTGCCTCGGACCGCGACGGGCGCGGCGATGAAACTCCCGCCCGACGCGCGCGGGCGCGGTTCGATCGTCGCTCGCGAGAAACCCCTCGTGTGCTACGGCGCGACTCCTCAGAACGCCTCCGGTTCGAGCACTCCCGAGTACTTCCTCGCGGCGCCTCCCTGGTTCATCGGCGGGTGGAGCGGCGTCGCCGGGGACGAGGGGCTCCAGGGCGTCTTGGGGAACTGGAACCTCGACCCCCCGCCGGTGGCTGTGGCGCACTTCGTCGGCGCTTTGCAGAAGCAGAGCACGATGAAGCAGCTCGGGTGGTGGGCGTACGGCGCGGAGGTGTACCGCGCGAAGCGACCGTTAGAGGCGCTCGAGCGCGACGTGTTCGGCGACCGCGCTCTGGCCGTCCGCGGCCTCGCGGCGGTGGACCCCGAGCGAAGCCTTAAGACGTCCTCGGAAGCCGTCGCCGCGTACGGCGCCGCCGTCGCGGCGCTCGTCGAGCTCGCCGTCGCGGCGGGGCGCCGACCGGTGATCCCCGCGATGAACTGCGAGGTGCCGTGGATCTCCCGCGCCCCGCCGATGTTCGGGGCGTTCTTAGGCATCCGCGACCGCGCGCGGGTCCTCGTCGGCGCGCGGTGCGACGCGAGGAGCCCCGCGGGGGGCGGGGGAACCCTCCCCGCGGGAACGAGAACCGGGAGCGGGAGCGGACCCTCTTCGGCGGGAGCGGAACCTCTCGCGCCCCCTTCGGCGGTGCCGTGCTGCCACTCGGTCAACTTCGCGTGCGACGAGACGGCGTACGTCTTGCAGGTGGACCTCGACCGCGACCCGCGGTGGGCTTCGGCGCGGCTCGACGTGCGCGTGGTGGCGTGGGACGAGCTCCCGACGATCGCCGCGCGCGGCGGCGGCGAGGCGTTCGACGGCGCGGCGCTTGAGGCGGCGGCGCGGGGGGCCAACGTGCTCGTCGTGGACCTCGACCCGGAGAAGACTCCCGGGGCGCGAAGGCGCGACGCGCCGCCGAGGGTCGAAAACCTCACCCCGGACCAGAAGAGGCGCGTCGACGCGGTGTTCGCGGCGTGCGAGCGCGCGGACTGCCGCGCGCCGAGGCGACCGTTCCCGAGCGACGAGGAACCGTGCCGGGTGCCGAACGGGAGATGACCTCATATAGTGAGCGGGCTGCGGCGCGCGGGGCGAGAATCGGGGCGCGGGCTCGCGGTCGACGGGATCGCACCCGCGCGATGCCACGGACCGAGCGTCGAAGGGGGCGCGGCGACGTGGGTGTTTGAGTGAGCATTGTATCGTATCGCATCGTATGATATCTATCGTAGACGTGAGGGCCCCTGGTCGCGTCCCTCGTCGGCTTTTTCCTCGACGCGCTCGCTCGCTCTCACCGCGCCTCTCCCTCCGCCTCGAGCTGCGCGTGCACTTCGTCGTTCTTCTTCAGCGCCGCGGCGTACACCGCGTCGTCCACCTCGTCCACGAGCTGAAGCCTCTGCAAGATCTCGACCACCCTCTTTTCGATCGACTGCCCCTGTTCGCCGCCGCGCTGCGGGTTGGACGTCCGGAACGCCGCCTCCGCGACCTCCCCCGGGGCGCCGATGAGGCGGTGGAAATCCTTCACGGATTCCTCGAAGCGATCGGTGATGCCGGCGTACATGAAGTTCGACTCGATCCGCCCCACCGCCTCGTTCACGTCCACCGGCCCTCTCCCGTCGTCGCCGCACGGGCGCCCCGTGAGCATGCGGCCCTGGCACCCCTGCACGCAGTGGAAGTACTCCGCCACCTTCTCGTCCGTGACGTGCGCGACGCCGGGGCACAGGTCGAGGGCGTGCTCGTCGCAGCCGTACCTCTGCGTCATCTCGGGGCAGTCGTGGAACGCGTGCACGAACCCGGACGCGACGCGGTTGAACGGCTCGCGGAACATCCCGACGAAGGGGGTCTGGTCGTTGAACGCCTCGTCCTTCGGCGAGTCGTGGCCCATCGCCATGTGCGCGAACTTCGGCGCGCACGCGGGGAACGCCGGCGAGCCGAGCACGCACGCCTCGGGGCCGTACATGCACTGGGGGGAGGTGAGGTCCGCGCGCGGCATGTCGGGGCACGTCGAGTACACCACCTCGAGCATGAACGCGGTGGCCGTCTTCGGCACGTGTAAATACCAGATGTGAGGCGCGGCGAAGCCCAGGCTCGCGCTGCGGAGGTCGCCGGCGTTCACCGCGAGCGCGCCGGCGGAGACGAGGCCGGCGCACGCCATCGCGCCCGCCAAAGCCCGCGTCCTCCAGGACCACCCCGCCGAGCGCGCGGGGGGGGCATCGATGAGCGGGCTCAGCTCGGAGGTGGCCCCGGACACGCTCGCGACGGAGACGGACATCGTGACGATCGGCTGCGCGACGCGAAGACGCGGGGCGCGCGCGGACTGGCGCGCGGGGGGGCGGAGGTTCGGATGGAGGAGTTACGAACACCTCTACGTCTTGGAGTACACGAAAGTCGATGTCGGAGCACAGTTTGAGTCTGGGATCGCGAGGGGGGAGACTGGCTGGAATTGATTTTTTAGCGGCCGGATCGACGGTCTGTGACTCGAGAAATAGAGATATCATCGATCGTCGGTGCCGACTGATCGCCGCCGTCCCATCCTCGCCGGTTCGATCTTCATCCGGTTGGCGCGGTCGTTCCACGACCGGTGTGTCACGCCCGCCACGCTGTCCGGAGATTCCCCCCTGTTATCGCCGCCGCCGTGGCACTCGTCACGCGCGCGCCCCGGGAGGCGCGCGACCTGTTCGTGGACGGCGAGCATGTCTGCCCCCGCTTTGACGCGCCCCGGCGCCTTGCGCGCGGTCGCGCCGCGCGCGAGCGCGTCCGGCGACGCGCGGCGCGCGCTCGGACGCGGCGCGTCACCGCGCCACCTCGGTCGGCGAGGATCGTCGTCGCGCCGACGCCGCGCCACCGCTCGGCGCGTGCTCGACGCGGAGGGTATCCCGTGGGAGACGGACGGCCCCGATGACTTCTCCGCCCCGAGTGGCCTGGCGTACGACGGCGCTCCCGGCGAGAGCCTCGTGGAGCTCGCCGAGCGCCTGCACGACGCGGTGCGCTCGCACCTCAAGGATGGGATGTACGACGAGTGCGTGGTGGACATGAGCCCCTTCGGCATCGAGGAGTGCTACGGCGACGTCTCCAACGCCGTCGCGGAGGTGATGGTGGCGGCCACGAGCGTGGAGACGGCCGGTCAGTTCAACATGGCGCTCCGGCGCAAGGAGCTTCGCAGGCTCCGTGCCGCGCTTTGGGATCTGCGCGTGGTGTTGGAGTCCAAAGCCGGCGGGTGCACCATCACCATCCGCCACCGCCTCGAGTCTCTGCGCTCCGCCTCGCTCGACGTGTGCCACCCGAAGATGCGCGCGGCGGACGCCCCGAGCCCGAGCGCGATTCCGAATTTCCAGACTGTGCACCAGCGTTTCGAGATGGACGCGGTGCCGAGCGCGGGCGAGGCGCTCTTCGGCACGGACGATTTCGACGAGGCCCTGGGCCCGGCGAAGGCGGCGGACCCGGGGAGCTCGGGGGAGTGCGAGCTGGACGGCCCCGAGGTGGCGTTCTACCGCGGCGGGCAGCCGACCGCGGAGGGGCGGAGCTGGTTGGTGAGCAAGGGGTTCAAGACGGTCGTGGACCTTCGGTTCGAGGACAGGGAGAACCAGTGGACGCGGCCTCTCGGCGGGGGGGCGGGCGTGGGGAAGCTCGGGGAGGAGTCGCTCGAGGTGATCCACCTGCCCGTCACGGACATGACGCCTCCGAGCTACGAGGACGTGGAGAAGTTCATCGCCATCGCGAACGACCGAACGAAGAGACCGATGTTCGTGCACTGCAAGGCGGGCATCGGGAGGACGGGCTCGGTGGTGAGCTGTTGGAGAATCTCGAGGGGGATGCCCGTGGACGACGCGCTCGAGCTCGAGAGCCTCAACTGCGATTTCGGCTCGCTCGCGCAGGAAGCGTTCGTGCGCGAATTCGCCGATCGACTCGCGCGCAAGGCCGCCGGGTCGTGGGACGAGGAGGATGACGAGCGCGCGAAACGCGTCAGCGAAGCCGCGAAAATCACGGCGGCGGCGGCGGCGGAGGAGGCTGGAAAAGTGACGGATGACAAAGCCGCGGCGGCGCCGCCGCCGAAAGCCGCCGCGAACACCGCGAACGCGTCCGCGGCGGTGTACGAGGTCGAGAAGGCTCCGAAGGTCGAGAAGCCTCCGCCTGACCCGTCACCGGCGACTCCAACGTACGAGGGCGCGGAGTACTTCGAGGAGGACGCGTCCAGTTCGAGGGCGCCGACGATGCGCACCGGGCCGGAGGGGATGGGCAGCGGCGGGATGAGCGCGGAGATGCTCGAACGCGGCGTCTCGGCCGTTGGCGAGCACTCCCGGCTGGATGCGGCGCCGGACATGTACGTCATCCGCACGGACGGGTTCACGTGCACGCGGGAGGAGGTGGACGACCGCATGCTGAAGATTTCGCACCCGAGCACGCAGCAGCTCGTCCTCGTGTGGCGCAAGCCCCCCAAGAGGATTTTCATCCTGAAGAAGCTCGGCGGCGCTTTACTCGGGAACCTCGTGGAGGTGGCGCACGCGTTCGTGTCCATGGGGTTCGAGGTGATCGTCGAGGAGGGCGTGATGAACGAGATGCGGAGCGCGTCGGAGGCGCTGGACGAGGAGCGCCTTCGCGCGAACGAGGTGACCTCGAGCCGCGCCGACGAGGTTCGGGAGGCGGTCTTACGACGCGCGGAGACGCTCGCGATCGACGAAAAGACGGGACGCATCCCGGAGACCGCCTGGGGCACGATCGACCTCGTCGTGTGCCTCGGCGGGGACGGCGTCATCCTGCACGCGTCGAAGCTGTTCCAGGGCCCCGTGCCGCCGCTGATGGGCTTCCACTTCGGGTCGATGGGATTTTTGACGAACCACCCGCCGGACCGCATGGCGCAGTCTTTACTGCAAGCCGTCGGTCGGGGCCCGAAGAAGGTGGCGAACGTCAAGGGCGGCATCCCGATCACGCTCCGCATGCGCCTGCAGTGCACGCTGGTGAAGAAGAAAGATTCCGCGCGCAACGGCGGCTCGGGCGCGGCGAGCCACTCGTACACGGTGCTGAACGAGGTTCTGGTGGATCGCGGGCCGAGCCCTTTTCTGTCCAAGATTGAGGCGTACGACCGCGGGCAGCTCATCACGACGATCCAGGCGGACGGCGTGATGCTCGCGACCGCGACGGGGAGCACCGCGTACAGCGTCAGCGCGGGCGGGTCGATGGTGCACCCGAACGTGCCGGCGATTCTGATGACGCCCATCTGCCCCCACACGCTCAGCTTCCGACCGGTGGTGTTACCGGACAGCGTCGAGGTGGAGCTAAGGGTGGCGGACGACGCGAGGCAGAGCGCGTGGGTCTCGTTCGACGGCAAAGAGCGGTGCGAGCTGTGCAGCGGAGACTCCATCTTCATCCGCATGAGCGAATTTCCGGTGCCGACGGTGAACTACGAGGACCAGACCGGGGACTTCATCGGAAGCCTGCGCCGGTGCCTGCGGTGGAACGAGCGCGATGAACAAAAACCCCTCGACGAAGCCGCCATGCGCGAACTCAGAAAAATAGCCGACGGAGATTGAGGACCGGAGAGCGCGAGAGACGACGACGTGTGAAAGAGCGAAAGACGTAAACGTGTCACGACCGCGACCGTCCTCGATGTCTCTCTCGTTTCGATATTTACACACGTATTCTACGTACTGGCGCACTCGCGCCGACCCTCCGAGCGACGCACGGCGCCGTCACACGCGGGATCGTTCCCGGAGAGGTCGAGAGCGGGCTCCGCGGACGTCGCCGTCGCGCGCCGAGGGAGATCTCTCGAATCGTCTATGTACCTTGGGAGTCCGTCATTCTTGAGCCTCGGCTCGACAGCATCAATCCAACATGAGGGCGATCGCGGCGGCGATCGCGAAAAGCACTGCGTTGACGATTCGAGGAACGGCGGAGCTCGACTGGTTGGGGTAATAGGTACAAGAGCCGGTACCGACGGACGACTTGCACGCGGTGCCATCCCACGAGCAACTGCTGCTCACGGCCAGACAATGCGTCTGTCCGTAGTTCATGTCCTCGCAGACTTCTTTACAGTTGCTCGCAGTCGAGGTGACGGATGTACAACCGGCTGAAGCGGGACAGTTGGCGACGTCTCTGTCGATCGGGTCCGCATCGGCGTTCCCGCAGCAAGCATAGGTCCACATGGAGCACTGACCCTCCCCGTTCCAGACGCCGGTGATGAAAAATCCGGTATCATAGCAGTACTCGGTCGAGGCGCAGTGTCTGTGTGCGGTGCACCCGGTCGTGGAACCGCAGTATGATTGGGTGGGACAGTTGCTCGTGTCTCGGTCGATAGGGTCCGCGTCATAGCCCGCACAGCAAAGATACGCATCACCGGTGCAATAACCCACCCCGCTCCACGTGCCGGTCGTGTACTTGCCGTAATCATAGCAGTACTCGGTTGAGCTACACTGCGAGTGTGCCGTGCATGATGTGTCCGCGCAGTTTGACGCGGAGGGACAGGCGGTCACGTCCCTGTCGATAGGATCTCCGTCCCCTGAAGCACAGCAGTGAGCAGGATTGTAGGAGCAGGAACCGACGCTGTTCCACACGCCGGTCGTGAAAAATCCGACGTCGTAGCAGTACGCGTTCGAGCCGCAGTCCGTGTGTGCGGTGCATGCGGCGACTGACGGGATGATCGCCGCAAGGAACAAAAGGCTGAGGATTCGCGACATCTTGTGTCGCTCAACGCGTGCTCGAGCGCGGGGGAGAATAACGCGGCCGTTCTCCCGATCGCCTCGCGCCAGGTTTTCCTTTTCCACGTCAACGGTATCCACGTCGGACGTGTTCTACATGTCCAACAATATCCTTGAGTTAATAAACCATAAAAAAGCGCGTCTGCGTGTCTGTCGGAACGGCGGCGATTCGAATTTTATCTTCGGGGTGATTTTACTTTTACGTGCATACGTCAGACGGATCGCACAAAAACACCCGCGTGTGTAGTCCAGATCTATGCTTATAGCCCGCGACGTTTTACCGCGGCGACCCACGAGGACCAGACCGAGGCCTTCGTCGGAAGCCTGCTGTGGAACGAGCGCGACGAGAGCGCAAATCGCGTTATAACGCGAGAGACGACGAGGGTGAAAGGGCGAAAGCCAAAATGTTGTCACCATCGCGACCCTCGATCTCGCTCGCCCCCGCCCCCGCCCCCGCCGCCTCGCCTGTTCCCCCACTGGCCCCCGCCCCTCGACCCGCCGTCCTTGAACCAGCCGCCGTCCCTGGCCCCGCCGCCATCCTTGAACCGCCCACCGCGAGGTCCCCCGTGCTGATACCCGTGGTGCGACCCCGAGCCCCGCTTCTTCTTGTGTTCCTCGTACGGGACGTTGGGGAACGTGAGCGGTTCGTGCGGGGCCGCGCCGGATCCGCCGGTTCGCTTTTTCTCGCGCGGGACGTACGCCAGCTGGCGGTCGTCGCGGTGCCCCCCGGGCTCGAGCGCGGACTCCATGAGCGGCCAAACGTCGATTCCGCCCACGTCCCGCATCACGCACGTCGCCGCGTCCAGGTTCTCGTCCCGGGAGACGACCAGAACGGCGGCGAGGGGGTCGCTCGGGTCGTTGAGTTTCCCGCCCATCCACCTCGCGCACGTCTCGTTCGCCATGTACATCTTTAAGACGTAGGACGCCAGGGCGTAGTCGATCGGCCCGCCCGCGGCGCGCTCGAGGCCATCG
>Ga0181571_10004343_pt1 | contig 10621 bp, 6 predicted proteins | sample 101ome_17_FD_132440 | JGI IMG/M metagenome (GOLD analysis project Ga0181571, IMG submission 132440) | Coastal salt marsh microbial communities from the Groves Creek Marsh, Skidaway Island, Georgia - 101407AT metaG (megahit assembly) | ecosystem: Environmental > Aquatic > Marine > Intertidal zone...
GACGACGACGACGACGACGGCAGCGACGGCGACAAATTGTCGATGCGCTGCGGAGCCGTGTATTTTCTCCAGCGTGCGTAAGCAATCTTGGGCGTCGCCAGGTTGGCATCCGGCGGGGCGTTGCTCACCGGCGTCTGGTCATCGACGGGCTGGTTGGCAGTTGGCGTGGAAACCGGACCAGGATCGTCGGCGAACGCGTCCATCCAAGAATCCGCGTCCGAGGGTCCAGCGGCAGTGTCCACGTCGAGCAAGTGCGGCGCAGGCCCGGGCGAGGGGCAGCTTGGCGGTGGCACGGTCGCGAGGATGCTTGAGAGGGGGCTCGGTCGAGAACGAGGCACGGACGAGGCCTCCCGCTTGGGCTTTTTCGTTGGCTTCTCCTCCACGTGGTCCTCGTCTGTGTCCGCCCAGCTGGCAGTCGACTTGGGCGAGCCGCCGAATTCGTCGCGCACGAGTTGTAGGCCCTCGGATTCGTCGACGTCCTCGGAATGCTTTTGGTCATACGAGCGGTGCAGGTTGCCGCGGCGACCGCGCATGGTCGCAATGTTGAACCGCGGTGGTCCCTTCCATGATCTGTCGCGAGTGGGACGGTACGTCAGCTGATCGACCACATTCAACTGGTCAAACCGTCTCCGCTCGGCGGCGTCCTTGATGCAAAGACGGTTGCGTCGAATGGTCCGGCGCTGTCGGCGCGACTCGGGGTCGTCGCCTTCGTACTCGGACTCGGTATTGGACGCAGCCTCGTCCGAATCCGGCATGTCGTCGGCGGGTGGTGGCGGAGGGTTCTCGACGGGCGGATGCTTGCGCGGACGTCCGCGGGGACGGCCCGTGGACACCTTTTTTGCAGGCATTGCCTGCTTGGACGCGCTTGTCGGTGGCTGCGGCACACTCCGCAAGGCGGTCGCGGCCGTCGCGGCGGCGGCCGTGAGGAGGGCCAGTCCCGACGGGACTGCGGTGGTGGTGGTGGCAGTCGGCGGATTGGACGCGGGTGCGGGCGTTGACGGGACTGTGCTAGCGACGGGGCGACGACGGGCGGCCGACTTGTGGCCCTTTGGCAAGGGAGTCAGGCGTTTGCGTCGACGCTTACGTGGTGCATTGACCTCGAGCACGACACACTCGTCGTCACTCTTCTTGCCGTAGGCGTCCGTCTCGTCCGACTCGTCGGAATTCAGATCCATGCGAGTCGATACTTGGGTAGGTGTGCGTGTGTGTGTGCGCGTGTGCGCGTGGCCTCTGTCACAGGACACGTCTGGGCGAGGCAGCGCCCCACTCTCCGCAAGACCGTGGCAGCCGCTATCAAAAGGGAGAGTGATTCTAGCGAGCTCGGCCAATTACACAGTTTTAAGACACAAGACGCTATGCCCGTTCTCATCGGGCTCATTCTGGCCTACCTGTGGTATTTTTGTGCACTGCTGGTTGTCAAAACTCGCCGTCAAAGGCTGCCATCAGGTCCATCTCGGGCAGATTGAACGCCGATGCCGAACGGGACGTCTTGGAGACGCGCAGGCTCTCTCCCTCCTGTGCCGGGACCACGTGCGGTCCAGTAAGCGAATACTCGGTCTTGAACATTGGCATCTTGTGTGCGCGATCGAGCAGGTCCATCGTGTCCTTGTCCGAAAAGAGGTTGACGAAGCGAGCAGAGGTTGAAAAAAACGCATACACCATTGCGGTCGCAATCACCGCAAACGATGTGTCTTGATACTCGGTCTTGTTCGAAAACCTCAGCTCCTTGGTCCAGAGCACATTCCACGGTAGCACGGGCACGACTGGGTCGCGACCGAGGGGCCCAAGTGCTTGCCGACTGGGTATGCGTGGATTGTCTTCATCCCACGCGTATTTTTTGGTGTCGGCATTCCAAAAAAACTGCTGGGCCACAATCCACTTGAGCGGCACGATGGCTAGCCACTTGTCTAGCGAGTAGCGCATTTGCGTCTTGAGATTAAAGGGAGTGGTCATGTTGGCGTACTCGTCGTCCGGGTTGTGCACCTTTAAGCGTGTCAACATCGGAAGCGTGCCAATGATTTCAATATTGGCCTTCAGCTTTAAATCCTTGCACACGGACATCAGAGTCAACTTTCCCGTCTGCTTTCCGGCGGTCGCGTGCGGAATTGGCATAAAGTTGAACTCCTCGCTCGACAAAAGGTTGCCTGCGCGCTGCGACAAGTGGTTGTTGAATTGTGCCCACTGTCCATAGGCTTCTGCGCTGGTGATTTCGATTTCGTCGTTGCGGTGACGTTCGTGGACCACCTCTTCTTCCTCACGCGCAGCGTAAAGCTTGACCGTGCCGTCGACATCCTTGAAGAAGCGATGTCTTGGCGTATGCGTCTCTGCGAGGTGCGACGGCGTATCCTGCTTGTTGATCGTTCCATCCTCGTCTCGGTGAATGTGAGAGTACCATTCGCCATTCGTTTGCAGCCCTTCTGGGAGTTCAACGTTTGGATCCGGTGGACCCAACACATTGTCCACCAGGACGCGTCCATGGCGATGGTGTTCACCAAGGAAGGCTCGGTAGTCCGATTCGACCTCCAACAGGTAGAGGTCGCCGTTGCAGGGAATTCCTCGAACAATGTGGTCGACTCGTTTTCCCTGCTCCAGTGGACAAAGCGGCAAAGCTTCATTCTTGTTTACCGCATTGGTCGTACAGATGACAAAATCGGTCGAGTTGGAGTCGACCAAATGGGCAGCTATGTGCTCCCACATGTCCTGTGGTAGGTCGCCAAATGGACACGGTTTGGTCAAATCGGCGGGGTGGGGTCCGACCGCGTGGTCGTCTGCCATGATTTGGCACACACGCGCGCAGCGGCGCGGCCCGTGTCGGTCTCCACCGGTGCCTGCACTCCCCGCAAGGCTCGGGTCTGGGCCGAGGTCACAATAGCGCACACGATCCTAGATCGGCTTCGGACGTTGGCTCATTCTTGTATGCCCACACGTGTACGCGATCTGGATTTTTTGTGTCGTATCTCACATAGACGGTGTGATTGTCGACCACAATGTTTCCATGGCGTCCAGGCATACCGAGCGTTTGCACGACACTGACATGCATCAGCGAAGGGGCGAGCATGCTGGTGCTCACTTGCGTGCCACGTATGGTCACGTGGTCCACCAGCTCCTGCGCCCTGACCCGAACGCTCATGGGCGTGTGTCCAAACTGTCCTTAAACACAGTCTTTTGAAATCTAAACAAGGTTTACACTCGATTAGCGCGCACTCACGTGCAGTACACGCAATACGCGTGCGTCTGTCAGCGCCTCGGTCGACGCGTCAGGATCTGTGGCTGCGACTTTGGCTGCGACTGCGGCTTGGACTGAGGCTGGGGCATTGGCTGGGGCATTGGCTGGGGCATTGGCTTGGACTGAGGCTGGGGCATTGGCTGGGGCATTGGCTGGGGCATCGGCTGGGGCATTGGCTGGGGCATCGGCTGGGGCATCGGTTGGGGCATCGGTTGGGGCATTGGTTGGGGCATTGGCGAGGACATTGACTGTGGTGACGAAACGAGGTGCTGTGTGTGCAAGGCGTGTTGGTTGATGTGCGCTGGAGCGTGGCGCTGCATTGCCTCCGACTCCAAAAACTGCGTCCAGCTCAGCAAGTGGCCGAGGCTGGACATGGCCGCGCCCATGGCCATTTGTGGTGTTCCAAAAGGTTGAATGGGCGTTGCGACTGGCGTCGCAATCGGCGTCGCAATCTGCGATGGCGCAATCGGAGTCGACGGCGAAGCGGGCGAGGGAATGGCCCACGACGGTGGCTTTGGGAGCGCCGCATGAAGCTCCTCTGGCAAATCCTCCGTCGTGATGCAACCGTTGCCGGTTTGCGTGCCATTGTGGTGGTGCGTCGACGTGCCGCACGACACCGTGTCACAGGACACGTTGCGTGTGGAAGATTGGGCCACGACCTCCGGTCGCGAAGCAATCGTCTCTTCGGCGGCCCACAATTCCGATCGAAGCGTCTTTTCCGCGACGGTCAAGGCCTCAAGGTCGTCCCGCGTCTTAAAAAGTGACACACGCGTTTCCTCAAGCTCGGCCAGTTTACAATCATTATTCTCAACCAGCTGGTTGCACACCTTTTCCTTCCAGCTGAGCGTCTCCTGCAAGGTGGCCTTTTGGCGTTCGGAAGTCGCCTCGAGTTGCTCGTAGGCGTGGCTGTGCTGTTTTTTGGCCTCTGCGAGTTGTTCCGCGGCTCCGCGAGCCTGTGCCTCGAGCTTGTCGTTGAGCCGCTTGATCTCGGTCGCTTGCTTTGCAGCGGCCGCATTGTGGAGCTTGTCCTTGCTGGCCTCCTGCTTGCGCATCTTTTCCATGCGTCGTGTAATGTCGGCCACCTGCTGGTCCGCCTTTGACTGGTCCGTCATCAGCTGCGCGTTTGACGTGCGCAGTCGCTCGAGCTCGTGTCGATTTGCCTCGATTGCGTCGCGTGCATTGCCGTCTGCCGAGGTCTGTACGGCCAAAACCTCTTCCTCCTGTTCCCGAATCGCCGTCTCGTGCGCCTCCTTCAATTTTTTTAGCTCGGTCCTGAGCTTTTCGGCTTCGTCGTTGCTAATGTCCCGCTGTCGTTTGAGATCATCGATGATGCTCCGAAGCTGTATTTCGGTGGCGTCTGCCGCTCGTGCGTTTTTGCAATCGTCGTGTTCGGGACCACCACTCTTTGACGAATCGAGATCGACCGACCAATACGAGTTTCCAAACGCCCGAATCTGATCGTCGCTCACGAATCGCAATGTGTGCTGCGACGCCATGCCCACGGCCATTGAGATCCCCGCAAACCCCCCTCCCGAGCTGCTCAGAGTCGGCCGCGCCGCAAAGATGGTGCTGGACAGCGACGTGAGCGAATGCGTGCGGTCGTGCACCGCCCGCTTGCCGTCTTTGGTCTTCATGATGCACACGGTGTTGAGTTCCCAAAACGCCGTCTCGATTCCAGATTGCCACGGAAGCGAGTAGGTAATCAGAACAAATTCGGTCGTGCCGCTCGACGGTTTCCGCGTCTCCATGCCGGGAACGATGCTTCCTTGGGCCAACCCGGCGTTTCGCTTTTCGATATAGTTGGCAAATTCCAAGAGTTGGGTTTTCAAGATGTCGGGGTGAGTCTGCCACGATCGCGCACACAGTTTGCGCATCAATGTATCGCTCTGGCTCGTGAGCATCATGCGCTGTCCCGACAAGTTGACGATTGCAATGTAACGAGGCAGCGGGTCGGGGAGTCCGCATGGAAACGGCGTCCCATTTGTGCACGACTGGTGCAGCGCCGAGAGAAAGGTCTCCCGATTGCATGCGGCCTCCTTGATGGAACCCTCGCGTCCGTGCGACTCGAACCGATCTTCGATGCATGCCAGGTGATCGCGCAGGGCCTTGGCGCACCGGCCACGTCCCATGCGACTGAGCCAATCGGCATCCCGAGAATCGACATCCTCCATTGCATCATTGTCGGCGCATGCTCCTTCAACACACGCGTGTGCATTGGTGCCATTTTTTGCGGAGCGTCGCACGGCCGCCATCTTGGTTATTCCGATGGTCTGCCGATTTGCCAGTGTGCCACAACACGGTTAGTGAGGAGCTGCTTGTTTGTGCACCCCCACACGACGCAAGTGGCGCGTGGGCGTGCACGCTCGCCGCGCGCACGCGCGCGGGCGCAATGGCACAGTCGATTACGTTTCATCTCAACGCGTGTTCGGTATCCAGCGAGGTGCAAGCGCGGGATGCCAAATGCAAAACCGAGGACTGCTTGTCGCACATGCGCTCGCGAGCACTTGTACGTGCAAGCAGCGCAACCGCCATCCCTTCGGCGCCATTCTACACGACACCGGGTGGCCTCAGCTTGCGCTTTCAAGACGCTCCATCCCTACAACCAGCGACCAACGCTGCCCCCGTTGCCGGGTTTCGACTCGACTTGTCGTCGATGCTCTCGGCATCGATTGGAAATGCGGCAGAAGGACTTGACGTAGTGAGTCGGATCGCACCCGCGCCGGTGGCAGATGCAGCACGGGCCTTGCGATCTAGCATTGTGTCCGACGATGCGTCCAACGCGGCGGCACAAAAGGAGCTCTGTGTCTTCATCGACCAATACGAAGTTGGAGAAGTCGATCCAAATGACAAGACAAGACCACTGAAAAAGGGGTGCAGTCGATTTGTCGAGGTGGTTCGCGGCGTCTTGTGCAGCAATCCTCGACCACATCCTGGCGAGGGAACGCCAACCCTCTGGTCGGAGCTTCTTGGTCCATCGGGACACTATGAACGCTTTTCTGCCTGGTCGCACATTGTTGGCACCATTGCGTTTCTTGTCTATGCAATCGTGCGCTGTGCGATTCCAAACAACAACAATGACGTTGAGCAAATCCTGACCACGGTGTCGGCCTTTGGGGTCGTCTTTGTCTTTTTTGCGTCCTCAATCTACCACAGCACGGCTCCCGACGCGACGTTGGCCTTTTACACGCGCTTTCTCGACTTTTTTGCAATCTATTTGGGCATTGTGCTCACGGCCACTGCCGACATTGCCGTGGCCACGAGGGGATTTCAAAACGTCCCAGTGGTCACAATCATCGACTTGCCGATTGCGGGCACAATCATTGTCGTCTTTTTTCTGTGGCGACGCTACCGCATTTCCAAGGAGGAGACGTGGCTGGAAGCCAAGGTGGGCATGGAGTCTGACAATGTGTGCATTCTCAGTCATGGCCTTTTTTCGAGAGGGCACTATGATCTGCATCACTCGCAGCTGCGCGAGACCACCTCATTGCTCCTGTCCTCGTCCTACTTCATGAGCGTGCCAGCGGCAGTGATGACCTTGGATGCCGAGACGGCAGCGGTGGTTCTCACATTACAAGCCATCTCGTTTGTGGCCATCGTCTTTGGCATGATTCTCGATCGCGTGCTCAAGTGGCCCAATAAGCAATTGGCCGAAGGTCGGCATCAGTGCCTGGCCTGTCCGAGTCCCAATGGTCCGGGGTGTGTCGTGACGTCGCACGGTGTTTGGCACCTGGTAGCACTCTTGGCCACGGCATTGACGTTTGTAGCGCGTGAGTACGGACTCAGCTCGTATGGGGACGACTAATTGTTGTATCAAGTTAGAACCCGTTTACGAAAACACAAGGAACGGATACTTGAAACTTTTCAGTTGGCCACCACTCTAAAAGTGGCGCCCAAACACATCAAACCGGCACCGGTTGCCGTTGTGGTCCGAGACGGCGATGAGGCGCTTGCAGCGCTCCTGCGAGATGCCGTGGTACTTCAACTCGGCTTGTAGCGCCACGCGGTCGTTGATGTGCACCGCCACATTGGAGTCGCGCAGCACGTTGAGGATGTGCCCAAAGTGCTTGCCGTCGCGGTCGATGAAGACCTCGCCGTCCTCGTTGGTGTGCAGCTCATGCCGGCCACTGAACATGGACCCGAGCATCGACTCGTCGCCGTCCGCCGTGAGCGTCGTGAGCGTCGTCTCGTACTTGACGCCCCCCACGTTGAGCTTGACGCGTCCCTTGAACTTGTCGAGCGCACCTTCGATTGCGACCTTGGTTTCCGCAAACGTGGCTTTGGACGCTTCGAGTGCCTCGGTCTCGGAGTGTAGCTTTGCCTCGATGCGCTGGCTTGCCTGCACCATTTTTTCGTAGCTGGCTTTCATGGAATTCATCGAGTTTACGAGGATTGTCATGTCGTCTATGCCCGGAACAGGCTCCGACGACGTCGCTGGGATCTCAAAGGTGAAGCCGCCAGAGCTTGGCGCAGCACCACGGACGGGCGGGCCACGGTCCATAGATGGCAAAAGGGGGTAGGTTGTTTCTTTGTTGGCACAATGACACACATACACACACACACACACACACCCCGCAAGGGGGCAGTCACACGCACACTCACACTCACACACGACACTGACACACTGACACACGACACGCACACACGAGTTTGCAAGAGGATTTACGCCGGAAGGGCCATGAGGGCCTCGTCGGTGGGGCCATCGGCAAACTGCTCGTCTCCGGCAAAGGGCTCGTCCGTGCGCTGGCGCTTGATTGCGAGCTGGCCATCGTCGGGCGTGTCCTCGTCGATCCAGTCGACATTCGATGTGTCGCATTGCGGGCCCGACTCCTTGATGAGGTTTTTGATATTGTACGCCTGCGTGAGCGACATTTTGATGCCCCATCCGGCACCGCCAAAGTAGACGCCGCGCGAGAGCATGGCAATCATCGCGAGCGCAGCGCCACGGTCGAGATCGTCGTGGACGTTGCCAAGCGTTGGGCGAGTGCAGCCCATCTTGCCCGTGGCAGGGTTGGGCTTGTAGTGCGTCTTGAAAATCTTGGGCATCGTGCGCGGGTTGCCATTCTCGTCCACTGCCTCGTGCTGCACCGAGATCCGGAGCGTCGCCGGGTAGCCCTTGTCGTGGTCGGCGGGACGAAGCAGCGAGTTGAACTTTTTCTCAAACTCCTTTTCATCCATCAGCTCCTTTTCGCCATTGCGTCCCGTCTTGGGCGGATAGACCTCGTTGCGCATCGGCGTGCAGTGCTCAATCAGCTTGTTCTCGAGCGCAATCCACTTGTCCGCCTGCTCCGATGTCATCTCGATTGCAATGGACCACGCCTTGCCAATGGGCTCTTTGGTCTCCTGCTCAAACCAAGGAGCACAACTCAGCCATTCTCGACGCGTCTAGGCATGGGACGGGTCGAGCGAACGGTTCATACCTTGTTGATGGCGGGTCCGGCCTTGAAGGGGCTGCGCACAAACTCGGGCAGCTTGGCAAACTCGATTCCAAAGCGACCCGCCAGGCCACCGTTGGGGTTGTACTTCATCTCAATGTAGCGGTCACCATTGTTGCCCTTTAGAATGTTGGTACCAATCTCGAGTTTCTCAACGTCGAGATCGTTGATGTGCGAAATGGCGTCGCCACCACTGGGAGTGGACATCTTGGCCGGCGCTGGCGCCTTGTCCTTGGACGGATCGGCACCGGCGACGGTGAACGCGGCCTTGGCGACTTTGGCGGGCATCAGTGTATGTGCGTGTGTGGCAAGCGAGTGGCAAGCGAGTGGCAAGCGAGTGGCAAGCGAGTGGCAAGCGGTTGGAATTGCTCGCATCTGCCCACACTCGCCGCAAGAGCCGCGTCTGCACATGCGTGGGAGGAGCCGACACACCGTGCATTGCAATTTTAGGTGCTCGGGTTTCAGATGCAACCGCTGACACTCAACACAATACCACGCCTACCACAACCCACGGTACGGCAGCTCCAAACGTGGCGATTGCTAGAGGAACTGGTTCGCCAGTGGTCATGTACGGTATGGAGGTTTCGAAAAACACAATCGTTGCGGTCCAGAACGCAGTGAGCAGCACGGGAACGAGAAACCACACCCATCTCAGCACGTCTCGGCTTATGGACGGGTTTTGTGTCTCGAATCGTCCACCGACCAGCGCCGCGGCAAAAAAAAAGGAGATGCAGTGCTGCGTGGCCCACTCAAAGCTGGTTTGTCGCCACGTGCGCCCGTCTCCGATTCTGGCGCCATCATAGCCTGCCCCCAGCGAGAGCGACGCAATCGTGAGCAAAAGCTGCATGGACACGAGCGCCACGAGCAAAAGTGCCGTCAACACCTCCATCCACTCAATGTATCGTCCCTGCGAGCACCAACTATTGTACAGCAGCAGCGAGACGCCCGTCGTGATGGCAAGAAGCACCGTGATCAACAGCGTGGCGGCCACAAACCAGTGCGTCAGGTAGGAGAGGTCGTAGCCCAGAGCACTGCCTAATCGCGTGGCAGTGTACACGGCAATGCCGCCGGCGTGCATCGCACACGCAATCCACGACTCGCCAAACCACGCCAGCGGAATCGAAAAGTAGAGCAACAAGACCTCCAAACTCGCCAAGAAGCTCGCGCTGTCCGCAAACAGGAGCACCGATGCCAGCGCCACGAGGGCCGAAAAGATGGCGGCCCACGCACTTGCCGTCGCCGCCTTGCGTCCCGTGGGGTCCTCGACACCTCCAAAGTAGTCGCGTCGACTGCGACAACGCCGGTCGTATGGAAAGGCAAAGAGTGTGAGCCCGGCGGCACACGCCCAGAGCACCGCCGGGGAGCCATTCGCAGCGTAAAAGCGTCGCGCTCGAAAGGCCTGCGAGCAGACATCTACGTTGCCGGCACACGAGGCGTCGTTGAACAAGACGTCCAATTCCTCCATGCGCGCATACGAGGCAATCTGCACTACAAAGGCAGACGTGAACACGAGCACCGAGTAGATGCCCATGGTCGCGCAAATGGGCGTGCATCCGCGCTTGTAGATGACCTCGTGGTTTGAGAGCACAAAAATGGCCGCGCACACGCACAGCAGCCCGCCAAAGACGAGCGCCGACGCCACCAAGTCGTCGGCGAGCGCCACGCCTCGGGCGGTCACGTCCTCGTGGCTCATGGTAAACGAGATGGCCTCGGTGGCGTGGGTCATGCCCGCGCGCGTGACGCGCAGGCCGGCGTAGCCCAAAAAGGCCGCGCATAGCGCCGTGACATTTTCGCGTCGTTCGCGGGGATCGTGCCCCTTTTCGCCCGCACGAGGCCCGGACCACCCAAAGAGGCCGACGGCCGACCACCCCCCAAAGAGCGTGTAGATGGCGTCGGCGATGCGCGCATACGAACCGCCGTGGTGCAGGCCCACCCAGGCGGCGACCACTAGCAGGATGCACGC
>Ga0181571_10004346_pt1 | contig 10619 bp, 8 predicted proteins | sample 101ome_17_FD_132440 | JGI IMG/M metagenome (GOLD analysis project Ga0181571, IMG submission 132440) | Coastal salt marsh microbial communities from the Groves Creek Marsh, Skidaway Island, Georgia - 101407AT metaG (megahit assembly) | ecosystem: Environmental > Aquatic > Marine > Intertidal zone...
GCGCCTCCGACGAGCAGCTTGATTTCCCGGTGATCTATGCCTCCGCTCTTCAGGGCTGGGCATCAAATGAGCCGGCTTCGACTGAAAATTCTATGGATGCGCTGTTCCAGGCGATTGTGACCCACGCCCCGGAGCCCTCGGTGGACCCGGAAGGCGCGTTCCAAATGAGAATCAGCGCTTTGGATTACTCGCCTTACGTTGGTGTTATCGGCATTGGTCGGATTCAGCGCGGAAAAATTAACCGCAATGGATCTGTCAGCGTCGCGACGCCGGAGGGTGACGTGCGTCGTGGTCGTATTCTCCAAGTGCTGGGCTTTCACGGTCTCGAACGCGTTGAGGTCGAGAGTGCGTGCGCCGGTGATATTGTGGCCGTGACGGGGCTTGAGTCCCTCGGGATCTCTGATACCTTGTGTGATCCGCAGGCGATAGAACCGCTTGAGCCGCTGACCGTCGATCAGCCAACCTTGAGCATGACCTTTCAGGTTAACGACTCGCCGTTTGCCGGTCGCGAGGGGAAGTTTGTCACGAGTCGGAATCTGAAAGAGCGGCTCGAGCGCGAGCTGATACATAACGTTGCCCTTCGGGTTGAGCCGATGGAGGATCCCGATAAGTTTCGTGTGTCGGGACGAGGCGAGCTCCACTTGTCCGTCCTGATTGAAAACATGCGCCGCGAAGGCTATGAGCTCGCGATTTCCCGCCCTGAGGTCATCATGCGAGAGGAGGCAGGCGAGATTCTTGAGCCTTTCGAGACGTTAACTGTGGACGTTGAGGATGAATACCAAGGTCGCGTGATGGAGCGTTTGGGAGAGCGGCGCGCGGAGCTTCGCGACATCCTCCCCGACGGACGGGGTCGGGTGCGGCTTGATTATTTGGTTCCCAGTCGGGGCTTGATCGGGTTTCGATCCGAGTTTTTAACCATCAGCTCAGGAACGGGCCTGATGTATCATGCCTTTGATCATTATGGGTCGCGTATTGCGGGGCACCTGGGTGAACGCAACAATGGCGTGCTGATTGCTATGGCTAGCGGTAAAGCGCTGGCTTATGCGCTCTTTAATCTTCAGGAGCGGGGGCGTCTTTTTATCGGCCACGGCGCCGAGGTTTACGAGGGAATGGTGATTGGTATCCACTCGCGATCCAATGACCTAACCGTGAACCCCTTAAAGGCGAAACAGTTGACCAACATTCGAGCGGCGGGCAGTGATGAAAATATCCTGTTGACGCCGCCGGTGGCGACGACGCTCGAGTACGCTCTTGAGTTCATTAACGAGGATGAACTGGTCGAGGTGACACCCAAGACCATTCGTATTCGTAAAAAATGGCTACTGGAGCACGAGCGTAAGCGCGCGAGTCGCGCCGCCTAAAGCGGACTCCCTAGATATCCTGGCCGGCGAGATAGAGCCAGGTTTTCAAGACACTGTCGGGATTGAGCGAGACGCTCTCGATTCCCTCGTCCATCAGCCAACGGGCAAGATCGGGATGATCACTCGGTCCTTGCCCGCATATACCGACGTATTTCCCTGCCTTTCTGCAAGCGGCGATAGCGTTGTGCAGCATTGCCTTAACGGCCTCGTCGCGCTCGTCAAAAAGATGCGCGATGTCGCCCGAGTCCCGATCAAGTCCCAGCGTCAACTGGGTCAGGTCGTTGGAGCCGATCGAGAACCCATCGAAATACTCGAGAAATTCCTCAGCCAGGATGGCATTGGAAGGTATTTCGCACATCATGATGATCTTGAGGTCATTTGCTCCCCGCGATAGACCATTTTTAGCGAGAAGCGCAGTTACGTCGCGGGCTTCTTTGAGGGTTCTGACAAACGGCACCATGAGCCAGATGTTCGTTAGTCCCATTTCGCCCCGCACAAACTCGATCGCCCGACATTCAAGTTCGAAGCAGTCCTGAAAGCTTGGACTCAGGTAGCGAGATGCACCGCGAAACCCAAGCATCGGATTGTCCTCGTGGGGCTCGAATTCCTTGCCCCCGATCATGTTGGCGTATTCGTTCGATTTGAAATCTGAGAGTCGAACAATCACGGGTTTGGGATGAAATGCAGCGCCGATGTGCGCAACGCCTTCAGAGAGCTTCTTTACATAGAAGTCAACAGGCCCACCATACCCGACGATTGCCTCGCTTACGCGCTTCTTGAGCTCGGGTTGCAGCTGCTCGTATGTCAACAAGGCTTTGGGGTGAACCCCAATCGTGGTGTTGATAATGAATTCAAGGCGCGCCAGTCCGACCCCGGCGTTGGGCAATGCCTGAAAATCGAACGCGCGCTCCGGATTGCCGATATTCATGGTGATCTTAAACGGCAGGTCCGGCATGTTCGTGAGGTCAATTTGCTCCACCTCAAAATCCAGAATCCCTTCGTAAACTCGGCCGGTGTCGCCCTCAGCGCAGGAGACTGTGACGGGCGAGCCCTCCGTCAGTGCGGCGGTGGCCTTGCCGCAGCCGACAACCGCTGGGATACCCAATTCACGCGCGATGATCGCCGCATGACAGGTGCGGCCTCCGCGATTGGTGACTATGGCTCCTGAGCGCTTCATGATCGGCTCCCAGTCGGGGTCGGTCATATCCGTCACCAGAATGTCCCCGGGCTGGACCTTATCGAGATCTTTCACCGACGGGACGATTCGAACATGACCCGAGCCGATGCGATTTCCAATGCTTCTTCCTTCGCAAAGTACTGGGCCTGACGCCTTCATACGATACCGCTCCAGAACCTGTCGATGCTCACGACTCTGCACGGTCTCCGGGCGAGCCTGCAGGATATGAAGCTCGTTCGATTCGCCATCGAGCCCCCATTCGATATCCATGGGTCGGCCATAATGCTGCTCGATCGTCATCGCCATACCCGCCAGGGACTCAATCTGAGCATCGCTCAGTGAAAACTGGCTACGCTCTTGATGGGTTGTATCCACGGTAGTGACGGGAGGGGTGGTCTCGGGATCGGCGTACACCATCTTGATCAACTTGCTGCCAAGATGCCGACGCAGAATCGCAGGGCGGCCTTGCGCGAGCGTAGGCTTGTGGACATAGAACTCATCCGGGTTGACGGCGCCCTGGACAACGCACTCGCCCAGACCAAAACTTGCCGTAATGAAGACGGCATCGGCGAAGCCGGACTCCGTGTCCAAGGTAAAAGCGACGCCGCTGGCACCACAATCGCTGCGAACCATTTGCTGGATACCTGCAGAGATCGCAACTTCAGCGTGGGTAAAGCCTTGATGCACGCGGTAGGCAATCGCACGATCATTGAATAGCGAAGCGAAGACTTCATGCACCGCGATAAGCACGCGCTCGATACCGCGTACGTTAAGAAAACTTTCTTGTTGCCCGGCGAAAGATGCTTCGGGGAGATCTTCTGCTGTCGCTGAAGATCGCACGGCGACGGGGACGTTGTCCCCAAGCTGCGCGTATTGTGCTCGGATCTCGCTCTCGAACTGCTCGGGCAGGGGGTTATCCAAAATCCAGGCTCGGATATCGCGTCCGGCTGCGGTAAGAGCGGGAACATCTTCAATATTGAGCGCTGCCAGTCGGTCTTGAATTCTCGACTCAAGATCACCTTCGCTCAGAAAGTCGCGAAATGCGTCTGCGGTAGTGGCAAAGCCATCAGGAACACGGATCCCCGCGTTGCTCAGTTGGCTGATCATTTCTCCCAGCGAGGCGTTCTTTCCGCCCACGATGGGGACATCTTTCATGCTGAGTTCGTTGAACCAGCGGACGGTGGACTCTTTATTCACTTGCGGCATTCAGCGACAATGGGTGGATGAGTAGTGTTTCAGATAGTGAAGTCGGAAGCCTTGTGCAGCGCTCGGTATTTATTGTGTCGGATCGCACCGGGCTGACAGCGGAGGAGCTCGCCCGAAGTCTTCTGACTCAGTTTCCCCAGGTGCATTTTCAGACCACAGTGCTTCCGTTTGTGGACACAGATGATAGATTGGATCAGGCGATAAACCAAATTAACGCCGCTCACGGAGGAGAAGGGCTGAGGCCCGTAGTGTTTATGACCTTCGTAAACGCGGATTATCGCCAGCGGATCCAAGAGGCGAATGCTCTGGTCGTCGATGTTTTCGGCGCATTCATGGGTACATTATCTCGAGAGATGAATCTCCCGCCCAGCTGGCAGCCCGGGTTCAGTCATGGGATGGGGGATCAAAGTCGATACAACTCCCGAATCGATGCGATTCATTACGCGATGGATTGCGATGATGGTGTAAATCCGGATGCATATGAGCAGGCCGACTTGATCCTGATGGGTGTTTCGCGAAGCGGCAAAACACCCACCTGCGTTTATCTTGCCATGCATTTTGGTCTGTATTGTGCCAACTATCCGCTGACCGATGACGACTTTCTGGATGACGGTTTGCCGAGGGTATTACAGCCGTTTAAGGAGCGGCTGATCGGCTTAACGATTGATCCACACCGGCTGCATGAGATCCGGGAGAAGCGTCGCCCGCAGAGCGCTTACGCAAAGATAGAGCGATGCCAACTTGAGGTCCGAAGGGCAGAGGGTTTGTTTCGCCACCACGGGCTCATCACTGCCGACACCTCTGGTATTTCAGTAGAAGAGATAGCCACCACCTTGCTTCAGAAAACGGGCAAGCGCCGCGAATACCTGGGCTAGTTCAGTAGGCGGAATATTATTATGAGCATGGCCAGAATCGGTTTTGTGAGTCTCGGTTGCGCGAAGGCAACGGTTGACTCGGAGCGCATTCTCTCAGAACTCAAGGCCTATGGATATGCGTTCGCGGAAAACTATGAGAGCGCCGATCTTGTCATTGTAAACACCTGCGGGTTTATTGAATCTGCCGTTGAAGAGTCATTGGTCGCGATCAGTGAAGCGATGAGTGTCAATGGCCAAGTGATTGTCACGGGCTGTCTCGGCGTTCGCGCTGAGATGCTTAAGAAAAAATTCCCGCAACTGCTTGCGATTACGGGACCGCATGACACCGCCGGTGTGATTAAGGCGGTCCATGAGGTATCGCCCCCGCAGCAGGCCCCGCTTTATCATTTGCTGCCTCCGGGAGGTGTGAAACTGACGCCTCGGCATTATGCCTACCTGAAGATCTCGGAGGGCTGTAACCACAAGTGCACTTTCTGCATTATTCCGTCGATGCGTGGCCGCCTGGTCAGTCGATCCCCAAACGACGTTGTGTCGGAGGCAAGGCAGCTTCGCGATGCCGGAGTCAGAGAACTTCTTGTCGTATCGCAGGACACCAGTGCCTACGGTATAGACCTTAAGGGTCAAAGTGACCTTATGGGAGGCACGGCACTTCGCCCTGAGATTGGACAGCTAGCGAGGGAGCTTTCAGATCTCGACCTTTGGGTCCGCTTGCATTATGTGTACCCCTATCCTCACGTGGATCGACTGGTTGAGTTGATGGCCGATGGCGCACTTTTGCCTTATCTTGATGTGCCTTTTCAGCACGCCAGCGCTAAGGTCTTACGATCCATGAAGCGTCCCGCAAGCGGCGAGAATAATCTCGAACGGGTCAATCGATGGCGTGAGATCTGTCCTGAACTCGCGATAAGAAGCACCTTTATCGTAGGTTTTCCCGGCGAAACGGAGGCTGATTTTCATGAGTTACTGGGGTTCTTGGAAAAGGCCCAACTGGATCGTGTCGGTTGCTTTACCTACTCGCCCGTAGAGGGCGCGAAGGCGAACGCTTTACCCCATGCTGTTGAGCAGCATGTTGCCCAGGAGCGTCTTGAAACGCTTATGGAGCTGCAGGCCGGTATATCCAAGGCGCGACTCGCGGCGCGGATAGGCTCTGAGTGCGCCGTGTTGGTGGATGAGGTCACCGAGGATGTTGCCGTGGCCCGCAGCTATGCGGAGTCGCCTGATGTCGACGGTGTTATTTATGTTGAGAATCCGGAAGGCCTCGCAGCAGGGCAGATGATTCCCGTGCGCATCACGGACAGCACGGACCACGATCTGATTGCGGAGAGAGTTCATGCCTAAAGTGGCACACCTAGGACACATCGTGTTTTACGTTGCGGACCTCCAGCGCTCGCTGCGGTTTTATCGAGACCTCCTGGGGCTTCAGGAAGTTAAAGGCGGCGATTTACCGTTTCAGGCGGCAGCGTTAACGAGCGGACGCACCCACCATGAGGTGCTTCTGATCGAAGTAGGGGAGGTTCCGCCCCCTACCTCGGGCCCCCGTCTTGGCTTTTATCACGCGGGCTTTTGTATTGGCACGTCGGAGACCGAGCTGCGCGAGGCCCGTGATGCTGTTCTCGCGGCCGGCTTTGTATTAAAAGGTTCGTCCGACCACACGATCACGAAGAGTCTTTATATTCTGGATCCCGATGGGAATGAGATTGAGCTATATATCGATGTGCCTGGGGTGGACTGGAAAGGCACGCCTGAGTTGGTCCTCTCGCCGATAAAACCACTCAATCTCGACTAATTACCCCGTAGTTTTTAGGGCGGGACACCGCCTGAAGCATCATCACCTTGTTTTGATCTAACCGATCTTTTACAGTTAGCATATCGAGAATGTAAAAAAAACATATAAATGCAAGAAATTGCATCATCCTTTGAGATCGCTTTTACCCTGATCGTCGGGCTCGATCCCGAGCTCATGGAGATTGTTGCTCTGTCTCTTCGCGTGAGTCTGACGGCGGTCGCAATAGCGCTCTGCATTGGTATGCCGTTGGGTGCTGCTCTTGCCATCGGCCAATTCAGAGGCCGTTTTGCGCTCACGGTCGTCGTCAACTCCTTCATGGCGATGCCCCCAGTGGTCGTGGGCCTAGTTGTTTATCTGCTGTTATCCAGAGCGGGTCCTTTTGGTGTTCTTGGCCTCTTGTATACGCCGGCGGCCATGATCATTGCCCAAGTTCTGCTGATAACGCCCATTGTTGTTTCGCTTTCGCGTCAGACCATCGTCGAGCTGGATCAGGAATACGCTGATTATTTTTCTTCATTGGCAATCAATCGCATGAACCGGGTCTTGACCTTGCTTTGGGAGGCTCGCTTTAGCCTTGTCACGACATGTCTCGCAGGATTCGGCAGGGCACTCTCCGAAGTGGGGGCCGTAATGATTGTTGGTGGCAACATTCATCACCTCACCCGGGTGATGACTACTGCCATCGCGCTCGAAACCTCGAAGGGAGAGCTCGAACTGGCAATGGCTTTAGGTATTGTGCTGATGTTGATAGCCCTGCTGATTAACTTGCTCATCGCTCTCATTCGACCGCGAGACGCGGGCTATGAGCGTTCGCGAATCCCCGCCTGAGTTTGAAACTAAACGACGGAAAACTAAAACAATATAAGAGGACTTATCGCAATGTTGCGCTTGATGAAATATTCGATTGTTGGCGCTTCGCTCGCATGCATGGGGTGGATAGCCGGCGCTGCTTACGCGACGGAGATTGTGGTCCAGTCCACCACCTCGACAGCGAACTCAGGCCTCTATGACTATCTTTTGCCCATTTTTGAGGAAAAAACAGGCATTAAGGTAAATGTCGTCGCTGTGGGTACCGGGCAGGCTATCAAGAATGCGGTGCGCGGCGATGGTGATGTACTCCTTGTTCATGCCAAGTCCTCTGAGGAGAAGTTTGTTGCTGAAGGGTATGGCCTCAGAAGGTTTGATCTAATGTATAACGATTTTGTGGTGATCGGCCCGAAAGCAGATCCCGCAAAGGTCTCAGAGGCTCGCACCATCGGCGACGCGTTTGCTCGGATTGGCCAGAGTCGCGTTCTTTTCGTATCGCGGGGCGATGATTCCGGGACGCATAAAAAAGAGCTCGCGCTTTGGGGTCAGGCCGGTATCGATCCGAGGTCGGCGAGCGGTACGTGGTACCGAGAAACAGGCTCTGGTATGGGGGCGACCCTAAATGCCGCGGTCGGGATGGATGCGTACACGCTGAGTGATCGAGCGACTTGGATCAGTTTTGCGAATAAAAGTGGTTTTGACATCCTTTTTGAAGGTGATCAAGCGCTGTTCAATCAATATGGGATCATCCTCGTCAATCCGGCGAAACATCCCCACGTGCGAGCCCAGGCGGGCCAGCAATTTATTGACTGGATGATCAGTCCTGAAGGGCAGGGTGCTATTGCAAGCTACCGCCGAAATGGAAAACAGCTCTTTTTCCCCAATGCGGCCCCTTAGGTGTCAACCATTGAAGTGGACTTCTCCATAGGCGCTCGCGTCATAACCCGGCAAAGAGAGAGCTCGTTTTCTGAACTCAGATCCTCGGCAAAATTGGGCGAACTTCTGAAGAGGTGGCTCAAACCAGCTGCGCCGATTGACGAGCAGGTCAAAGCGCTCACGTATCAGTGGAATAAACGCTAACTGATATTTCTCCGCTAGCGCCTGGAGCCCAAGAGCCGCATCAGCAAGTCCTTCAAACACGCACGCTGCCGCTTCTGTTTCGGTATGGGCAAGCGTTGAGAAGGTCAGGTCGGCTGCTGAAAGGCGGTCATTCCTCATCAGTGCTTCAAGCAGAATTTGGCTCCCAGTGCCCCGCTGACGCTCGACAAGCCGTTTATCGATCAGATCCTTGAGGGAGCCTACATTACTCGCGGACTCTTTTCTCAGAATGAGTCCTCGTTCGCGCCAGCAGAAGCCGATGAGAGCAACATGCTCTCCAGAGAAGCGTCGAGCCACTTCAGAAACGTTCCAAGTCCCGGAGTCTGAAGCAAATATATGCAAACCTGTGGCACTGCCCGCACCCTCGGCAAATCGGTCAAGGCCGGCCGCACTACCGCCGAATTGACTGGCGATGTTACTACCGGAGGCTGTGATGGCCCACTCTAGCAAAGGGTCATGACTCCCCAGCAACACGTCCGGCGCATTCGCGATATCGGTATGTGTTTGGGGGCCCAGCTGGCTTGAGGCCAACCAGGCTTCAATGGCGTTTCTTTGGAACAAAAGCTTCCCGGTTGCCTTGACGCAGGGTATCTGTTGACGGGCCACTAGGTCATAAACCTTGCGTTCCTTGATTCGGAGGAGCGTAGCGACTTCTCGCGTCGTCAAGAAATCACCTGTGGACTCAGAAACCATTACGCGGGCTGGTTTAACGGGTTTCATCATGTCGTTGGCGATGGTGTTCTGTCGTCTTGCTGAGGGTGTAGACTTTAGCGCGATTGAGGCTTTTTACGGCGAACCCATGAATATACGTCGCTCGCGTATCCGATACCGCGTCAATCGTGTCCGTCGGCGCAGGCTGTTCGATTTTGATCGATACAATCCTCAAATGGCGTTGCCTTTTGAGCAAAGCTTTGCGCCCCGAGAGACTTTAGATCGAACGCGTCGTGATCGAGAAGACGTTGAGTTCGGCTTATAATTCGCGCCCGTCCGCTCAACCCATAAATACCCCCGATCGATGTCAGAACATCTCACTGAGGTGCGTCGGCGGCGCACCTTTGCCATTATCTCGCACCCGGATGCCGGAAAAACAACGCTGACCGAGAAGTTTCTGCATTACGGTGGGGCCATCCAGGAGGCGGGAACCGTACGGGCGCGAAAAACCGGCCGCTACGCCACTTCGGACTGGATGAAGCTTGAAAAAGAGCGCGGCATCTCGGTGACTTCCTCGGTGATGCAGTTCGAGTATCAGGGCGTTGTCGTTAATTTGCTCGACACTCCTGGGCACGCCGATTTTTCGGAGGATACCTATCGAACCCTTACCGCAGTGGATTCCGCCCTTATGGTGATCGACTCGGCAAAGGGCGTCGAGGAGCGAACCATCAAATTGATGGATGTCTGTCGACTGCGCGATACGCCGATCATTACTTTCGTCAACAAGATGGACCGGGAAGGCAGAGATCCCATCGAGCTGCTGGACGAGGTCGAATCTGTTCTGGGTATACGGTGTGCGCCGGTTACCTGGCCCGTGGGCTCAGGACGGGCATTCCGTGGCGTCTATCGAATTCAGGAGGATCGCATCATCCTCTTCGATCGCACCGACTCGGGTGGTCCGGCCAAGCAGGTCATCCAGGGATTAGCGAGTCCGGAACTCGATGCACAGCTTGGGACCGAGGCGGATCAATTGCGTGAGGAGATAGAGCTCTTGCAGGGTGCCTCACATCCTTTCGACCTCGATGCCTATCTCGCTGGCGAGTTGACCCCGGTATTTTTCGGTTCCGCTCTGAATCATGAAGGTACGGACGAGTTAATTGATGCCTTCGTAGATTTTGCGCCACCACCGCTTCCGCGCTCGGCCGAAACCCGAACTGTGGATGCCGAGGAAAATGCGTTCTCAGGTTTCGTATTCAAGATTCAGGCAAACATGGATCCCGCGCATCACGATCGCGTTGCGTTTTTACGGGTTACCTCAGGGAGTTACCAAAAAGGACTGAAGGTGCGGCATGTGCGTGCGGGCCGGGATGTGCAGATTCATAACGCAATAACCTTTATGGCATCCCGTAGAGAGGCAGCAGAAGTCGCCGTGGCCGGCGACATTATTGGCTTGCATAACCACGGGACGATTCAAATTGGGGATACCTTTACTGTGGGTGAAAACCTGAAGTTTCTGGGCATACCCAGTTTCGCGCCCGAACTGTTTCGCCGCGTCCGTTTGACTGACCCGCTTCGCGCGAAGGCCCTGAACAAAGGGCTCGATCAATTGAGTGAGGAAGGCGCAACGCAGGTATTCCGACCCCTTATCAGCAACGACC
>Ga0181571_10004357_pt1 | contig 10612 bp, 6 predicted proteins | sample 101ome_17_FD_132440 | JGI IMG/M metagenome (GOLD analysis project Ga0181571, IMG submission 132440) | Coastal salt marsh microbial communities from the Groves Creek Marsh, Skidaway Island, Georgia - 101407AT metaG (megahit assembly) | ecosystem: Environmental > Aquatic > Marine > Intertidal zone...
AACCTGTCTGCTGCGGAGGCCAAAACGGCGAAAAGGACTGAAAGGGTGCTGGAGCTTCGCCGAGCCGATGGGGGTGGCGTTCTTGCTGCGCTCTGCAGGCTCATGGCCCCACCTGGGGTAGAAATCGAAGCTGAGACAGAAGAAGAGAACGTAGTCGAACAAGAGGAAGAGGATGAAGAGGTGTTGGAAGAGGATGGAGAGGAAGGCGAAGAGGAAGATGATGAGGGCGGGGAAGTAGATGGTGAAGAAGACGGAGAGGATGACGCTGAAGACGACGAGGGAGGACACGATGCCAGCGACGACGCCGAAGAAGATGACGTGGACCGCGACAAAGATGGCAACGAAGACGGTGATGCCGACAATATGCAGAATGGTCTCTCGAAGAAGATGGGCAAGAAAAAATGCAAGAGGGGCAAGAAGGGTGGCAAGAAGAGCAAAGGTCCGAAGACAAAGCCCGGACAAGCGGAAGCGTACGCGCATGCAGCGAGAGCGCTCCGAATGCTGAGCCTAGAGCCGTCGTGCGTTGAGCACATGCGCGAAATGAAAGCGCACGAGTACCTCCTTTGGCATGTGGAACACTCGAGTGACGCGGCAACGCGGCGAAATGCGCGCGCAGCACTGGTGAACATGACAAGCGCCCAGGCGACGCGTGACGCTCTCAAGGCGCTGGAAGTGCCCGTGCCCGATTATATCTTCTCGCAGGGCACATCGAGCGCGGGGGGCGTTAGCGACTTGGCGCTCGAGCCAGCACTCGCGGCGAAGCTCGCGCGACTCGGGCCGGGGTTCGAACTGTCCGCGGGGCACGCGAAGCGGACTGCGGCAGAGGAAGCGAAGCGCCGCGCAAAGGTGTACGCTGACGCGGGGAAAGAGGAGCGGGAAGAGACCAGGAAGCTTGTGGAGGCGGGTTACTCTTCAAGAATTTTGATGTCCTGATGAGTTGAGGGAATATATCGTAGGGCCTATGACCTAAGTGCGTCGGGAGCCTTGCGTCAGAGCATCTGTTGCAGCTCGCGCTGTATCAGTGGCTCGACGCGTTTGCGCGCATGCAGCGCATCGTGCACGATGAGAGGATGCGGATGGCATGTTTGGATATGGCGTCGTCCGAGGCCGAGGGAAAGGGTTCGGGCGCGCGTGGCTGCCCTAGGCGGAGTTCTCTGAAGAAGGATTCTTCTGACCCGCGCGCGCTCGCGGCGCTGTTGCGAGATCAGCGTCATCCTCCGCAAGTGTCACGACAGTGACTTGCGACGGAGAGGCGAGAGAAGCGAACGCCGATCGCCGCGTGCTCCTCGGCGGTGACGCTCCGCGCCCCCGTGGGAGAGCGCCCGCGGCGACACCGTGGTGGGACATAGTGGAAGTACGGTGGACTCGCATCGACGGCGACTGACGGAGAACAAGCGGATCCCAGAGGCGGACGGAAGTCGTCGAGCAGGACGCCCGTCCATATATTTTACGCTTCACATCTATGATGGCTTATACCGTCGCCGCTCTTCTCGCTCACGTCTTTGCACCCCTTTCCGCGGCGGTATCCCCTCCGAGGAAGAACATGGGGTCGTGCCCGCCGCCCCCCCCCGGGTCAACGAGCATCATTGGCCTCAACTCGCAGTTGTTTGGCCACCTTCGAGTCTCTTCTGTTACCGCCGGTGTGCACCCGAGCCGCTCGTCCGCACCGAACTCGCGGAGCATCGCCGACATGAACGCACTGTGCGTGACGACGGCGATTTCACGCTCCGGTCTCAACATCAACCACCGCATGAAACGCGCCGCGCGCTCGCACATAGCCGCGTTTGACTCGTTCATTGTGCCCCACAGCTCGTCGGTTTCCGGGATGCCGGAAAAGTCCACGCCGGGGAAGCGAACAGCGTACCCGGAGATGGCCCCGCGGCGATCGCACGGGTTAAGACCGATGTGTTCGCGACAGAGCTCGCACGCGACGAATGGAAGGGGGTCGCGAAGGCGCGTTCGTCGAGCCGCGATCGCGGGGTTTCCGGGGCGGATCTCCTCGGCGGGATCCGTCGCCGTCGCGAGGAGGGACCCTACGCTTTCGGTCTCCACAACGGTATCACCGCCGAGGCACCCGACGGCCGTCTCAAGCGCGCGCATGAGCGGGGAGACGACGACGAGCTCGAGCCGGTCCACGAGAGAATCCTTCCCGTCGTGCGTCGTCGCGGCGTCGATATGGGACTTGAGCGCTGCGCATTGTTCCCAGCCCTTGCGCGTGAGGTGGGCGTCGGCGTACAGCTCCGAGCGATACAAGTCGTGATCGATCTCACCGGCGACGTTATGGTACCCCTCGCCGTGGCGTATGAGGTACACGGTCTTGGTGTGGCGAAGAGGGGAGAGAAAGAACGCGGGCTCCACCACGGTCGCGGGCGCGGAGGCCGATGCCGTCATCGCACGTTCGGGGCTGGCGCGAGGCTCCCGTTGTGGGAGTTTTGTGGGGAACGCGGCTGCCTCGTCCGACAATTCATGCGGGCGCGCTTTGGGACTAGGTACCACTACTACCTTGTAGTACATACTCGTAGGACGAGTATCAATCGAGACTGCGTGACGGACGAGGATGAGCGGTCGCGGAGGTCGAGGCGGAGGTCGAGGCGGCGGTCGAAGCGGTGGTAGCGGGCGAGGCGGTGCCGGGTTCGCGTCCGGCGGGCGATCCGGCCGGGGCGGTCAAGGTGCCGCCCCCCGTTCGGCAGGAAGGCCCCCCAGCGACAGGAAGGCCGGCCGCCGCGCCGCGCAGATGGCCAAGGTGGACGCCAAGGGAAAGGCGGAGGCGGACTACTTCTTCAAGCTTCGGAAGGAGGAGGCGACGGCGCGCTCGAGGAACGGCGGGCGCCCTCCGAGTCTTCCTTCTTCGGGCGCGGTCATAGCGGCGAAAGAGCTCTTCGACGCCAGCAGACACGGAACTACTGGCATCCGCTTCGAAGACTACGCTGAGGTGCCCGTGCAACGATCGGGACCCGGGGAGGAGCCCGCGGGGCCCGCCCCGCTCGTGTCTTTCGATGAGCTCGCGCACGCCTCATACGAGGTCCCGCCATTCGTCCTCGCGAACATACGCCGTTGCGGCTATCGCTCTCCGACGCCCATTCAGGCGCACTGCATCCCTCTCGCGTTGAACGTCAAGAACGACCTCATGTCATGCGCGCAGACGGGATCGGGCAAAACGTGTGCATTTCTTCTGCCTGTCATTTCGAGGCTCGGTGCCCCCGAGGGGATCGGGGAAGGAGACGATAGCCCCGCGGCAAAGCCGCGCGTGGTGGTGATGGCGCCCACTCGTGAACTTGCTATTCAGATCCATCATGAGGCAAGGCGGCTCACATTTAACGATGCCAAAGGCGCAACGCCTCTTCGCGCAGTGGTAGTTTACGGCGGCGCCGACGCCCGTGCGCAGCTTCGCGAGCTCGCTAAGGGTGTCGACGTGCTCGTGGCGACGCCCGGACGGCTGCAGGACTTCGTCGATCGCGGCGTTGTATCGTTCGCTGCAACAAAGCATCTTGTTCTCGACGAGGCAGACCGAATGCTCGATATGGGCTTCGAGCCGCAGATTCGCAAGCTTGTCCTGCAGCGCGACATGCCCGCGAAACACCTTAGGCAGACGCTTATGTTTAGTGCGACATTTCCCAACAGTATCCAGACCCTGGCCAAGGCGTTTCTTCGAAATTACACGTGGGTGGGCGTGGGCAGAGTCGGTTCCACGGTTAACGCCATCACGCAGACCTTCGAGCTCGCGACTAACAACAAGCAGCACAAACTTGAGCTCCTCTTGAAGGCACTGGGGAAGGCCCCGCCCCCGCAGCTCACGCTGGTCTTCGTGCAGAAGAAGCGCACTGCGTCGTGGGTTGCGACACAGCTGACGCGCGGTCACGGTGTCAAGGCTGAGTCCATCCACGGTGACCGCACGCAGTCTCAGCGGGAGTCTGCGCTGGCGGCGTTCAAAGCCGGAACTGCCCCGGTGATGGTCGCCACGGATGTCGCCGCTCGAGGGATCGACGTCCCGGGCGTGGCTCACGTCGTCAACTTTGACCTCCCTACCGCTGCTGACGATTTCGACTCGTACATCCATCGCATCGGGCGGACTGGGCGCGCGGGGCGTGAGGGCCTTGCGACGTCGTTCTTCGTCCCAGGGTTCGACCCGAAAACCGGAAATGGGAAAATCGCGCCGCTCATCGCCACACTCCTCCAAGAGCAAAAGGTCGACGTCCCAGCGTTCCTCAGCGACCCGTCGAGCGCCGGAGGCATTCAAGGCGAAGGCGGGGCAAATTATGGAGGCGCTCGAGGTGTCAGTGGGATGAAAGCGCCGCCCTCGGACGCGCGATCACCTGCACAAAAGCGCGGACGCGGCCCCCCGCAGAAAACCTTCGGCAGTGGTGGCATTCGCACAGCACACAACGAAGGCGGCCCGCCGCTTTCGAAACCCGTTGCTGATGGGGGAGCAGGTGGCGAACGCAGGCGCGGGAAACCTGGTGACGGTCGCGGGCGCGGACGGGGGCGCGGACGCTAACTCCCAACGTGCTTCTGTGCGCGCGTTATAGCGGCCCCACAACAGGCATTCATTCTAATGTTACTACGTTCCGAGTTCTTGCTCGTCTGACGTTCTCCAACGCTGGTACGGCTCGTCCGTGATGTCAGTCCACCTTCCACTCTCCAGGGCATCTCCCGGAAGTGCGCCGTCCCCTCGCGGGTACAGGGGATCGATCGCGAGCTCTACGATGTCTTGGGCGATTTCCGGCGTCATTCGCTCCGCAGCGGCGGGCGAGCCGTTCACTTCCAGCAACCAAACGTCGCCATCTTCATCCGCCATGAAGTCGTACCCCAGCACCTGGAAGCTGTCGAACGCTTCGTCACGCACCATCGCGTCTGCGGCGGAGGTGACAACAGCGCGCGCCGCGTGCCGCATTTTCGCCACAATTCGCTCGAACGCATCTCGACCAGCGCTTTCGCCCAACTTGTGTTCCAAGTACGCACGAATATCCGCGGCGAAGAGCTCGTTCCCTTCCTCTCTGGCGCCGTAATCCTCTGCGCGCACTTGCACACAGTGATTGGTGATGTGGGCGACGCGATCGCCGATGTCCGACATGTTGAAAGGGCTCGAACACACCCGCGCAATCCAATCCTCATACCAGAGCACGCGTCGGTCGTGCGTCACGAGCACGAAGGCGCGGACGTCGAACTTGCGCCCGTCGATGAGCATCGGACGATGGACGTATCGCTGCACAAGCCATGCAGGCGGGGCTCTGGGTTTCAACACGAACCTCCTGTCTCGTACCACTCGCAAGCGGCAACCGTCTTTCGAGACTTGTTCATTCTCGGACGACGCCGCACGAGCCTCCTCCGCTGCGCTCGCGTCGACGGCGGCAATCGCCTCCTCGGGCGTGCGTGTGATCTCGATGCCGCGCCCGCCCGCACCGGTGGTGGGCTTACATATCCAGGCTTCTGCGGGCGCCGCTGCAAGCAATCCCACGCGTTCGGGGGCCTCGTCCGGCTCCCCCGGGACGAGGAGAAAGGTCTCCGGGATGAGGTCGTGCGCGCCTGAGCGCCCGAAGTGCGCGCGCAAAGACTTCACCATCAGCCCTTTGACAGTGATGTGCTTGGACCCGCGCTGGTGATTCACGGCTTGGCGCAGCGTCGTGTCCCGCCCGAGCCTCGCGTAAGGCACTCTCCACCGCTCGGCCAACAACAAGTGAAAATGCAGCGAACTCTTCGTCTTATACCAGTCCGCGCGTCGCCGGAGCACAGCCTCGACGGCCTTGTACATCGTGCTCTCTCCGGGCTTGGACGCATACGTCCACAAGGGTGCGGGGGCATCCCCGACGCCGCTCGACGACGCTTCCGCCGCCGTCATCGAGCGCGGTATCTTCGGATCTGACACGACGATAAAATAGACTATGATAGACTACTTTGAAGTATTATACTTTCGAAGTAACATACTTTCGAAAGTACTTTCACATAATTTTGAATATGAGGGCCGAAGAGGCTTGGGAAGTGCGAGAAACCGATCTCGATTGGTACCCAGACAATGATGGTTGATCAGCGGTCACTTTCTACGCACCTCAATGATCTGATGGATAAAATAAACAAGATTTAGTACCTTTTTAGTATCTTGCCTGTCGTAGTGTATGATGTGATATTACATATATAGGATATGACATATCATATTACATGTTGACTAATTAATACTTGTAGACTGCACTTCGTGCAGCACGAGTTCATCACACAGTGCACGAGGTTCAAATATTTCGGCGCGCAGGAGATCGACGCACGACGAAACAATGCTGACCTCCAGCTCAACCGAAGCGTGTCTTTCGCTGTCAAACTGGAAGGGCAGGAGCACTCAAGGAACTCGCTTTCGCGCATGGACCCGCGCAGTCGGTCGCCATATAAGATCAGTCGCTCCTTCTTTTCCCTGCTGCACAGCCCATGCGAACACCACGCATCTTAGTGAGCTGCGGGTTCGGAACTTCGCACTCGTAGAAGAACAGATCTTGAGTCTCCACCCCGGTCTGAACATTATTACCGGTGAATCGGGAAGCGGAAAGTCTGTCCTTCTTGAGGCCATAGCGCAACTGAGCGGTGCGCCCGCTCGTGAGGAGGCAATTCGCACGGGGGCAGAGTGCGCAGAGCTGGAAGGATCATTCGTTATTGGCGAAGACAAAATGGCGCAAGTGAGCGCTGTGTTGGAAAAATACATCAGTGATGCCCACGGTTTGTTTCGGTTCGAAGGCAAGCTTGGGGAAAGCAAGACCTTGAACATCGAACGCCGGCTGGTGTATATCGATGGAGAGCGTACAATTAAAACGGATAACACGGCGTCAAAATCTGACTCCGACACATCTGCAGCTGCTGCAGATATTTTGCATTCACCGAGACGCATTCGAAGCATCTGTCGAGTGAATGACGCGACTGTGCCGGTGAAAGCTCTTCGCGATCTTAGCGACGTTCTGATCGACTTCAACGGTCAAGGCACAGCCGCTTCCATTGCGAATACGGATGCTCAAATTGCACTACTCGATAATTGGGCAGGAACAGGGGATCTTCGCCGTCGCTTCGATGATCTCGCTGAGGAGCTTACCGTACTTCTTGCTGAACTTGCAAGGCTGACAGAGCTCTCACCTGAAGAGAGACAGGAACTTGAGGGACTGATCGACAATGTTCATGAGGTACAGCCGCTGAAGAGTGAGGACGATCTCCTAAAGGCAGAACTGAGACGCATCGAGAGTGCAAGAGTAACACTTGAGACTTGTAGCGATTTGATGAGTACGCTCGGGGGTGATGAAACCAGTGGGACCACGGATGCTCGTGGTGGAATCAAGGGGAACCTCAATGACGCTACTCTTCAAATCAAAGCGCTCCTGGCTTCCGCGAGACGCGCCTCAGCTAACAGTGTCAGCCAGGATGTGAAGGAGTCAGATATGTCGTCTGATAACGAAGAAGGCGGCATCAGTGAATTTGAAGCAGTGCTGCGAGGTCTTGAAGAGGCCCTTTCTATGTGCCATGATGCTGAAATTTTAGCCTCACAGGCGCAGGCACGTATCGCAGACTATGTCGCTTTCTCTCATGCTGTTCCAGTCAGACGCGAAGAGTGCATCGGCCGGCTTCGTGAGCTTGATAGACTTTGCCGCTTGATCGGCGTCCACAGCGTCGAAGAAGCGTGCGATGCAGCACAGGTGAGACATTTTAGTTGTTTTTCGTTGCAAGCTAATGAAACAACACGCCACTTCCTGATATGAACTTGGACCAACTCACTCAGTAACACCATACGTTTTGTTTCTTTCTGTATCAGGCTGCCTCGGTCAAACTCGATGCTGCAGATAATTCTCGGGAAAGGCGCGAGAAAGTTTCTGAGAAGGTCAAAGCAGTAGAATCTGATCTTGTTAATGCTGGAGTCCGGTTGGGAGTGATTCGTCGGAAAGAGGCGGCTAAGCTTCGCAACAATGTGACTGCGGCTCTTTCATCTCTCGCTATGGAAGGAAGCCGATTTGACATTTCTCTTACTTGGGAGAAATTATCGGAAGAATATGGAGCCCCGATGTCGCCACATGCGCTTCTGGTGGATCATTCAGCCGTGGATGTCGGTGAAGAGGGTAGCCGACGATACCGTGTTTTCCGTGGCGGTCTCGACCGCGTCAATTTCCTCCTCGCAGCTGGCCCAAGTGAGCCTCTCAGACCGTTGCGCTCCGTTGCCTCAGGTGGCGAGACAGCTCGTATGCTGCTTGCTCTTAAACTGGCACCTACATTTCGAATGGTCGAGGAGGACGTTTCATCAATGAAAGCAACGAACGGTGACGATGTGAAAGGCGTTGGTTGTTCACTTCAAGACGCTCTACAAAGTGTGGCCGCTGAAGCATGTATGCCCTCTCTCACGAGGGCGAGCGACAACTCGGACATTGAAAATGCAATGAGCCCCTCCAGCATTTCTATTTTCGATGAGCTCGATAGTGGTGTAGGTGCACGGCTAGGTGCTCAGATCGGGGCCGCGCTTCGACATCTAGCTACTAAAGGCGAACAACAAGTGTTGTGTGTGACACATCTTCCACACGTCGCGGCTTATGGTGACAAGCATCTTCGTATCAGAAAAGATGTGTCAAAGTCGTTCGGAGAAGGCGACGACAAGGGATCGCTCAAGACGACAATTCTGGTAGACGAGCTGCAGGATGCCGATTCGCGTATTGAAGAAATTTCGAGCATGCTCGGGCTTGGAGAAGTTGAGGGAAGAAAGTCGGCAGCAAGAATGCTGGAAACAAGCATGGGACAGAAAAATTAATTAGACTATTCAAAACCGTTCATGATCTGGGTTGCTTACCTTCCCTGACAACAATATAGCAGAGTTCATGAAGGACACCCGCTCCTCGCTGACAACCTCGACGTCTGGCGCTAGCAATCTCACGTACCGATCGAAGTACAAGATCTGCTTCAGGAGAAGACCGAATTCACTTGGAAACTTGATCCCGTTCTCGTCTCCAACCCTAGTGATGTCGAAAACCAGCTGACTGACCTGTTGCTGGTCTATCGCCATGGTCGCAGAAACGCCCTCCCCGGTTGCTGAGTTGGTGAGAACGACATCCGATTCTAGTTTATGTATCGCATCGTAAACACGACGGAGATCCTCAGCAAATTTGTCTGTATCGACGTCAGTTTCTGCTGCACCCATCTGAACGAGAGCCTTAGCCATGCGTTCGTAGTCTTTAGCAGCTGTCGCCCGAAAGAAAATTTGGACTGCGCCCAAAACCGACGGGGAAATTCGCCCAACAATTCCAAAGTCTATGAACGCAACACGCCCTTCCCTAGTGACCAGTAAATTTCCAGCGTGAACGTCAGCATGGAATGATTCGCATGCGAGAACGGAACCGAACCACGTGTTCAACGCCGTAATGAGAAGTCGTTCAGCACCATCACTCCCTTGCGTGTCGAGCCCAGACGCACTTTTTGCTGTAACTGAACGTATGGCATCCAGATCTGTGAGCGGAGTGCCGTAGATGCGTTCCATGGTCAAGACCTTTGAGGAAGATGCGTTGATGTAAACATATGGTGCAACGGCGTCCGTAATACCAGCTGCATCGAGATATCTCTGGAAGGCGGCGACGTTCTTTGCTTCCTTTATAAAGTCAACTTCCTCTAGCATTGAGGTTCTGATGTCTCTGACGATGTCTACCAGTGAAAGACGGGCAATCTCTGGGTTCAAAAATGTGAGCACACGCGACGCAACATATATGAATGAGAGATCTGTGCTCAATGTTTCCGTCACGTCCGGCTTCAGAACTTTAACGATCACGTTCTTGCGACTTCCAAGCAGAACTGCTGCGTGAACTTGGGCCACAGACGCTGACGCCAGAGGCACAGGGTCGATCGACTCGAAAACGGCATCTACCGGCTTGCTGAGGTCAGCGGTGATGATTTCCCGTATGGTGTTGAAAGGCACGGCAGGAGTCCTATCGAAACACTTCTGGAACTCGTTCACGTACTCCTTGGGGAATAATGTGGGCGAGCTCGCAACGAACTGTCCAAGCTTCACATACGTTGCACCAAGAGCTTCAAAGAGTTCACGCAACAGTACCTCTGGTTTGGGTGGACTCCCAGGATCCCGAAGGAAACGGGCACCGAGGGCAGAGCACGCTTGCGCAGCCGCGAACGTGCGAGAGACACCACTCGGCCCCGAGGAAACAATAATCTGGATGATCTCCTGTGAAAGATCCACCTTCTCGCGCGCAGCACTATGAAGCGCATCATCGGCTTCTTTACCTCCCCCGCTGCTCGATGTCGCCGACGTCGTACACACTTTGCGAGTTGGCCTCGAGGGAGGAGAGGTGGCTCGAGAGTGCGGCTCTCGGCGAGCGGTTGAAAAAGGTGGCGACGAGATGCCACGCAGGTCTCGAAAGGACGAAATATCCGGACGTCGCAAACATCACACAGCTTCCGCCCCGCGATTCTCTCCCTATTAACTCCGACGATACTGCTCATACGTCGCCGTACATAAAGAACTGCGCGAAGCGGGGGAGAAAGAAGTGCACTTCTTACAAAAAGTTCTATACCTATACTTACTTTCGTACTTTCGAAAGTACGAAAGTACGAAGGTATTACACGTTCCTACCTTCGTAATAGACCACGAAGGTAGACTAATATA